>Ga0207867_1000715_pt1 | contig 32105 bp, 28 predicted proteins | sample HigsolmetaAR206D_FD_184838 | JGI IMG/M metagenome (GOLD analysis project Ga0207867, IMG submission 184838) | Ionic liquid and high solid enriched microbial communities from the Joint BioEnergy Institute, USA - AR20-6-D (SPAdes) (version 2) ...
GCCCGCCCCGACCATCATGTCCAGCCGGGGCCGGGCCGCGGGATCACGGACGTCCCGCCGAAGTGCGCTCCGGGAACGGAAGGCCCGAGTCGTGGATGAGCCTGGCCAAAGGCGGGAAGCGGGCCGCGAGGGGTTCCAGCATGGCGAACTGGGCGCGGCCCGCCAGCAGCGCGGGGACCCACCAGGGGGCGTAGACGGTCCTGGCCCGCCGTTCGATGCCGGACACCATCGCGGCACCGGCCCGGCGGGGGGAGATCGGAGCACCGATCACCTTGGGCATCTTCTGCAGGCCCTCGCCCAGGGCCGAGCGGGCGCTGATCAGGCCGCGCACCAGGCCGGTGTCGACGGCGCCGAAGTAGGCGATGCCGACCGTGGTGCCGGTGTGGGCCAGCTCGATCCGCAGGGCCCGGCCGAACATCTCCACCGCGGCCTTGGACGCCCCGTACACCCCGACGGTCGGGGTGGGCATCGCCGCGGCGATCGAGGAGGTCATCAGGATGTGGCCGCGGCGTTCGGTGACATAGGGCAGGGCGGCGCGGACGGTGCGCCACACGCCCAGGAAGTTGACCTCCACCACCCGTTCGAACTCGGCCGGCTCGATGGTGGCGATGGTGGCCATCGGGCCGCTGATGCCGGCGTTGGCGACCACCACGTCGATGCCGCCGAAACGCTCGGCCGTCTGCGCCATGACCGCCTCCAGGGCGGCGCTGTCGGTCACGTCCACCGCGAAGGGCGCCGCGTGCGGGCCGAGCTCGTCGGCCAGCGCCCGCACCGCCTCCTCCTGGCGGTCCAGCAACGCCACCTGCGCGCCCCGCTCGACCAGCAGTCGCGCGGTCTGCCCGCCGATGCCCCCGGCGGCCCCGGTGAGCACGACGGTCCGGCCGTTGAGCGGGCTGGGGCGGCGCGTCCACAAAGTCCTCATGGACGCAGAAGGTAGGCGGGCTCCCGGGGGAGGGGTAATGGCGGCAGCGGACAGGTCGTTGATATTTTCGGACAATGCCGCGCCCTGCGCAGACACCCTCCTCTCCCTGGCGGGTGCGCCGCAGCCCCGCCGCCGCGGCGATCTTGGTGCAGCTGGGCCGGGAGCATGGGCTGAGCGCATCCGACTGCCTGGCCGGCACCGGGCTGACACCGCGCGACCTGGACGATTCGTCCGCCCAGATCGAGGCGGAACAGGAGCTGACCATCGCCCGCAACCTGCTGACGGCGCTCGGTCACCGGCCGGGGCTGGGCTGCGCGGCGGGCCGGCGGCACACCCTGGGCACCACCGGCACCCTGGGGTTCGCGCTGATCGCCAGCGCGACCCTGCGCGAGGGCATCGAGGTGGCGCTGCGGTACGCGGCGCTGAGCCCCACCTTCCTGCGCCCGCGCCTGGAGGAGGACGGCCGGTGGGCGCGCATCTGGCTGGACGATACCCATCTCCCCGACGACCTGCGCACTTTCCTGCTGGAACGCGACCTGGCGGCGATCGGGGGGCTGCTGCCGGTGCTGTTCGGCGAGCACGGCCCGGCCCGCTTGGCGGTGCTGGACGTGCGGCTGCGTCCCGGGCCTCACCTGGCGCAGGCGCTGCCCGGGGTGCGGATCCGCTACTGCAGGCCGCGCAACGTGCTGACGTTCCCCAGCCGGCTGCTGCAGGAGCCGCTGCCGTCCGCCGACCCGCAGATCGCGCGGCTGAGCGAGAGCCAGTGCCGCGATCTGCTGCACCGGCGGCTGGGGCCGGACGGCACGGTGGCCGCCGTGCGGGACCGGCTGCGCCGCCGGACGCGGCGTCCGCCGAGCATGGCGGAGGTGGCCGCCGAGCTGAACATCACCACCCGGACGCTGCACCGCCGCCTGGAGCGCGCCGGCACGTCCTTTCGGGCGCTCGCCGACGAGGCGCGCCAGGAACTGGCCGTCGAACTGCTCACCACCACCGCGCTGACGGTGGGGGAGATCGCCCGCCGCCTGGGCTACTCGGAGACCGCCGCCTTCACCCACGCCTTCACCCGCCGGCACGGCGTCCCGCCCAGCCGCTACCGCAAGGACGCCGCCGAACGAGACAAAGCGCGTTGAACCTCCCGGCCCCTCCTCGCAGATCGCATGCGGGCGGATCACGGTCGGGGACGACGCCGCGCGAGATTCTTGTGCGCCGTTTCCGCAGGTCGCAGCGGTGGGCGGGACGCGGCGGAAAAAGGGGCGCCGCCGCGTCCGGAGCGCAGGGCCCGCCCGGTGAGAGGGCTCATTGACCCTCACGGGGCCGTTGTGCTCGACTTGGAGCCCCGGTGATCAACTTCCCGTGTGCGACGGCCTCGGCGGCCGCCGGAACTGCACTGTCCTGCCGGAGGAGCCATCCATGCCCGAGATCTTCGAACCGGCCAAGCTGGGTCCGCTGACGTTGCGCAACCGCATCATCAAGGCCGCCACCTTCGAGGGGCGCACCCCCGATGCGCTGGTCTCCGACGATCTGATCGAATTCCACCGCGCGGTGGCCGCCGGAGGCGCCGCGATGACCACCGTCGCCTACTGCGCCGTCGCCCCCGAGGGCCGCACCGAGCGGCGGCAGATCTACATGCGTCCGGAGGCGGCGCCCGGGCTGGCGAAGCTGGCCGAGGCCGTGCACGCCGAGGGCGCCGCGATCTCGGCCCAGATCGGGCACGCCGGGCCGGTGGCCGACGCCCGTTCCAACGGCGCCCCCGCGCTGGCGGCCTCCCGCCGGCTGTCCCCGCTGACCGGGCGTTTCATCCAGCAGGCCACCGAAGACGACATCGCCCGGATCACCGCCGCGCACGCCGACGCCGCCGAGCTGGCCGCCGACAGCGGCTTCGACGCCGTCGAACTGCACTTCGGCCACAACTACCTGGTCAGCTCCTTCCTCAGCCCCAAGCTGAACAAGCGGCGCGACGGCTGGGGCGGCTCCGTGGCGAACCGCGCCAAGATCGCCCGGCAGATCGCCGAGGCGGTGCGCACCCGGGTCGGCGACCGCATCGCCGTCACCGCCAAGCTCAACATGGAGGACGGGGTGCGCGGCGGGCTGACCATCGACGACAGCCTGCAGGTGGCCCGGCTGCTGGAGTCCGACGGGCACCTGGACGCCCTGCAGCTCACCGCGGGCAGCTCGCTGCTCAACCCGATGTACCTGTTCCGCGGGGAGGCCCCGGTCAAGGAGTTCGCCGACGCCTTCCCCCAGCCGCTGCGGACCGGGCTGCGGCTGTTCGGGCGTTTCTTCCTGCACAGCTACCCGTATCAGCCCGGCTACCTGCAGGAGTCGGCCAAGCTGTTCCGCCGGGAGCTGTCGATGCCGCTGATCCTGCTCGGCGGGATCACCGACTATGCGGCGATGAGCCGGGCGATGGACGACGGGTTCGATTTCGTCGCCATGGGACGGGCCCTGCTGATGGAACCCGACCTGGTGAAGCGGATCGAGCAGGACAAGAGCACGGTTTCGCAGTGCATCCACTGCAACCGGTGCATGCCCACCATTTACCGGCGCACGCGCTGTGTGCTGGTGGAGTCCTGAACGACCTGCGGCTCATGCGTGGCGGCGCGGGGGCTTTTCGGTGACGCGGGGTGCTCGCCCGCGCCGTGCCGCCGTTGACCGGGACGGCGGCGTGCCCCGCTGAGCTCGGTGGACGTCCGCGTGTCTGCCGGCGGGACGGGCGGCCTTGCCGGTGAGGCCGCTTTGCCGCGGGCTCGCCGGACGGGCCGGGCCCGCGGTCCTGGCTCCGTGGTCGGGGGCCGTAGGGCGTCCCCTGAAGCGGGAGGGGATTTTTCGACTCCCGTTTTGCTCTGCCGGTGTGGCGTCGTTGCTCGCGACCAGGCGATTAATTACTCTTCGCATCCTGAATATCGCTCAGTGTTATGGGGGTGCGGTAATGGACGTCGCCGAGCGGCCCGACTGGGCCAAGAAGCCGCTGTGGCAGCTGACCCCGGAGGAACTCACCGAGGCGCTGGCCTACGTCGAAGAGCACGAGCCTTCTGACGAGGCGCTCAGCCGCGCCCTGGCCGTCCAGCTCGCCGAGCTCACCGTCGGGGTGCACTGAACCTTTTTCAGCGCGCCGTCTCCCCAGGCCGAGACGGGCACGTCGCAGCCGGGACGATGCTGTGACCTGGGGCGTTGCGGCAGCCGGCACCGGCGAGGCTCCCCTTCCGGCTCCTTGGGCCACGTGTTTGGAGAAGGTTCGCCGAAACCTTTCCCGGCACGCCGTTTCCGCAGGTCGCGGCCGGTGATGGCGCGACGCTCGGGCTCTCGTCTTCGGGAGGCCAAGGACCGGCAAAAGGACGCTGAACCTTTTCAGCGCGTTGTTCCCGCAGGTCACACGCGGCCCTGAGGTAGCCGGCGCGATGCGGTGACCTGGGACGGCGCAGGACGGCGCATCACCGAGGGGTGACCTTTCCAAAATCCTGGAGCCGGGCGTGGAAAGGTTCGCCAGATCTTTTCCGTACCCGGCTTACGGGCCGGTGCCGCTCACCGAACCTTTTCAACACACCGTCTCCGCAGGTTGAGACGGGAACGTCGCGGTGACCTGGAAGGCCGCGGTACCGGACACCAGCGGGGCTCCTGTCCCGGCGTCTTGGGTCGCGTGTTGAAAAGGGTTCACCGGGGCCGCCTGACCTGTATGGGGAAGCGGCCCGTTGCGTTGCCGAGCGAGTGGAACAGGGCCGGTGAAAGCCCTTTTGGGCTTTGCGGCATCGCCCAAGGGCGGCGAGGACGGAGTATGAGCGTGCAGAGGTCTCAAGATGCGACGCCGTCCTCGGCTATGAGGGCGATATGCGCAAAAGGTCGGCCTGTAGCGTGATCATGGCGTTTTATGCATGATCTTCGGGTGCTCGGCCTTCCAGTCATCGTGCCGGTTGTGACCAGGGCGCTCGTCGCAGGCGCTGCGGGCGTCTTTCGGCTGCTGGGAGCCGTCCGCCCGGGCGGACGGCGACGTGCGCGACGGCCGCGGTGACATTTTCGGGCGCCCTGACGCTGACTCAGGTGTGTGCCGGCGGGGCGCTCACAACAGCTGCGCAGCAGCCATTGCGAGGAGGGGAGTGGCGCCCCGCCGGCACCTGCGGCCGGCGACGTGCTCATCACAGGCCGCGTTGCCAAGTTACTACCGACGGGTCGAGGTCGGGGACTGGACCGGCACTTTTCTCCACCGGCCATGCCCATTGAGCGTTGCAATAAGCTGCGCATATCGGCAGAGTTTGCCCATTTCACCTGGAGGCTGCCGCCTCCCAGAGCGTGGCCGGCACGCGGGCAGGGCCTTCTGCAGCGGGAAAAGCCTCAGTGCCGAAGCGTTTCCCGGGCGGACCGGACTTCAGGTCAAGGCCGCCGCAGCCGCGTCGAACACCCCATCGAGGTGGGCGGTGTCGTTATAGCTGCGGATGATCCACCGCTCGCCGGTCACGACCAGGTGCGAGATGGAGGCGTTGTCGGCCCCCAGGAAGGCGAACGGCCGGGACCGGGCCGCCAGCGCGAGGGCCTGGGCGATGAAGGCGCCGTGCGTGAACACCGCCAGCCGCCGCCCGGGATGCCGCGCCGCCAGTCTCCCGAGCACCGCGCGAACCCGGCCGGCGAACGCCTCGGCGTCCTCGGCGCCCGGGATGACGTCCCAGCGTTCCTCGGCGAACAGCCGCTGGGCCAGCGGGTCGTTCTCGGCCACCTTCACCCGGAACAGCCCGCCCTCCCAGCTGCCCAGGTGCACCTCTCGCAGGTCCGGCTCCACCTGCGGCGTCAACCCCAGGCTCCGGGCCAGCGGCTCGGCGGTCTGCCGGGTCCGGCGCAGCGAACTGACGTAGATCTCATCGATGCGCACCGCGCTCAGCCGCCGGCACACCCGCGCGGCCTGCTCGTGCCCCTCCGGCGCCAGTTCCGGATCACCCTGCCCGTTCACCAGCGGAAACGGCTCACCCGGCCGGAAGGCCCGAGACGCGCCGTGCCGGACGAGCAGCAGCTCGGTGGCCCCGGGCGGCGGGGCGAACCGCTCCTGACGGTAGGTGCGTTCGGCGGATTTCACGGGTGGCAGCTTAACCAGCCGGTTCCGGGAGATCGCGGGCGCTTCGGGACGTCTCGGGGATGCCCCCGTACAGATGGGGCTGCCGCTTGCGGAGACATGGCGACGTCGGCGGCCTCGGCTCTCCACGGCCGAAGAGACGCACGCTCGGCCTCCCATGGATACGGGCCGGTCCCTTGTCGGCAGGGGAAAGAGAGAACCAGAAGGGCATGAGCAGCCGCTGACGGGAAGCTGAGCACCGTTCCGGCATGTCCTCTCGGGTCGCCATGGCGTCCCTGACTGCGGGACACTCGTCCCGACCTGCGAAAACGATGTGTTGAAAGGGCTGCTCAAGCGCTATTGGCGATGATTTTTGATAAATCACCTGTAAGTGGCGTTCGCCTTGTTCGCTCTGGTCTTCAGTAAGGTTTCGCCTTTCACGGGGCGGTTGCCGGGGAACGTTGCACCGGCTCTGCGCTGTGCACCGACATAACGTGAATCCGCCATGAAGGAGAGATGTGATCATCCACGGCTCTGCGGACGCCGGAACGATGGACATGCGATATGACCGTTCCGAAGTCTTAGTGAGATATCCTGAATGTCACAGGGAATTGTGGATATCTATCGTTCCTGTGTCGGTGGGGCGTAGGAAGTCGACCGGCGACGCCTTTGATATGTCGCCGGGTAGAGACTCGCCGTGTGCCGCCGCAAGAAGACGATGACCATGCGTCTTCGCCGCAGAGAACTGGCAGGCCCACGTACGAGCAGGCGGGACGGCCAGGACGTGAACGCGCCCGCCGAAACCCGGACGTCCGGCGGATGCCCCCGTCGGTGACTGCTCAACTTCCCTGAGCAGAGCCGCGACGGGGCACCGCCCCCCAGCCGGATAAGGACCTACGCCCGCAAACCCGGCCCTGTTCCTTGAAACGGCAGGCGGAATCCCCATGCCCCCGCATCAGACCAGCTGTCCTTGGCGGAGGCCACAGCGCCGGGCCGACCCCCGGAACCGGACGCTCCAGGCGTGGATTGTGGCTGTCGTTGACCCGCCTGCACTTTTACGCCGGAGTGTTCGTAGCTCCATTCGTGATCGTGGCGGCTTTGACCGGGCTGCTTTATGCCCGCACATCGCAACTCGACCGGCTTCTTTGCGGCGACGAACTGCGCGTCCAGCAGGTGACCGGGGCACCGCGTCCATTGACCGGCCAAGTCCGCGCCGCCATGGCGGCCCGCCCGGAGAGAAAGGCCGCCAAGACCCTTCTGCCTCCCTCCGAAGAAGAGACCCCCGAGTCGAGATGACCGCCCCCGGCCTGGCGAGGAGGAACAGCGCACGGTCCTCGTCAACCCCTGCACCGCTGAGGCGACCGGCACGCTGATCACCGTCTCCGGCGCCGCTCCGCTCACCGCCTGGCTGAGCGAACTGCACCGCAGCCTCCACTTGGGCGGCGTCTGCGTCCTGCTCACTCAGAGCCGGCGGCCGGTCGTCCTCGCCGGCGTGGCCACGTGGATCGGCCGCCCCCGCCACCGCGGCGGCGCCCCACACCGTGGCGCGACCGGTCCGCCCGCGGGCATCCGCCGAGCCGCACCGCGAACCAGTCACCGTTCGATCCACGGCCGGCTGCTCTGGACGACCGCGTAACCCCCATCGCCTCCGAACCGCGGCGAGCGCCGAGCCGCTCCGGCTCGGACAGAGCTTGCTGCACAGCCCCACGCCAACCCAACGGCACCTTTGACGGCAGAACGCCCGAACCGATCAGCACGTCACCGCCGACCACGAGGGGCGCTGCGCCCAGCCCGATCAAGCAGGGCAACCACAAGGCGACGGTTCGGGCCGGAAGCGACCACAGCGGCGGCCCCTGGTAACAGGCCGAGCGATCCTACGAACCCTCCGGGGAACGCACCGCTTGAGCCGGCACGGACATGACATGCCGCATTGAAAGCAATCACCGCAACCGGAACCCCCGGTTGCGGTGATCTCCAAGGGTGCCCCCTGCAGGATTCGAACCTGCGCACACGGCTCCGGAGGCCGTTGCTCTATCCCCTGAGCTAAGGGGGCGGCATCCGCACCACTTGGTGGCTGCGGGAAAAGGCTACCAGGGATCGGGGGGTGGAGTGCACCTGGTTAAGGACGGCCTGGGCGATCTTGCTGCGGGAGCGGGGGCGGTGGGCTAACCTCGCGGCCGTGAGCGAGGCGGAGGAGCCTGCCGGTGAGCGGTCGCTGGGCCGCGTGCTGGTGGTGGACGACGATGAGGTGATCCGGCAGCTCATCGCGGTGAACCTGCAGCTTGAGGGGTTCGAGGTGGCCACCGCGGTGGACGGGCGGGACTGCCTGGACAAGGTGGCCGAGGTGGCCCCCGATGTGATCACGCTGGATGTGATGATGCCGCGGCTGGACGGGTGGGTGACCGCGGTCAAGCTGCGGGAGAATCCGGCGACCCGGGACATCCGGGTGGTGCTGATCACGGCGCGGGCGCAGGACTACGACATCCGCCGGGGCCGGGAGATCGGGGTGGACGCCTACATCACCAAGCCGTTCGACCCCGACGACCTGATCCGGACGGTGCGGGAGCTGGTGGGCGCCGGGGATATGTCCGCATAGTGGTCCGATAGTCTCACCTAGGTGACTCCAGCCGAGGTGCGCGATGCCGTCATGGCCGCGGTGCGCGATGCCGTGGACGCCGGTGAGCTCACCGCGGACGTGCCCGTCGAGGTGCCGCTGAGCAGCGCCGCGGCGGGGGAGTACCGCACGCCGGTGGCGTTGCGCCTGGCGGCGGCGCAGCGGCGGCCGGGGACCGAGGTGGCCCGGGTGATCGCCGGGCGTCTGGCCGGGCGGCCGGGGCTGGGGGCGGTCCGGGTGAGCGGGCCGGGGTTCTTGACCATCGCCGTCCGCCGGCCGGGGGAGCTGGCGGCGGGAATCGTCGCGGCCGGGTCCTCCTACGGACGGGTCGAGGGCGTGACCTTGGCGGGGGGCTGGCCCGACCGGCCCCGCACCTTCGACAACCCCGGCTTCATGGTGCGGTACGCCTACGCCAGGGCGGCGGCGATCGGGCGGCGCGCGGCGGACCTGGGAATCGCCATGGGCGATCCGGGGTTGCTCAAAGAGCCGGAGGAAGGCACCTTGCTGGCCTTGCTGGCCGAGCAGCCCGGCAGAGCCGAGCAGGCGGCGCGCGAACGGGACGCGAGCCCGCTCCAGCACCATCTGGAGCGCCTCGCCGATGCCTACCACCGGGTCTACGAGCGGTGCCCGGCGTTGCCGTCCGGCGCGGAGGAACCCGGGGCGGTGCACGCGGCGCGCCGCACGCTGGCGGAGGCGGTGCGCATCGCCCTCGGCAACGGCCTGAAGATGATCGGCGAAAGTCCTAGAGAGCGAATATGAGCATGCGACAGCCGCGCGGAGCGGGCGAATGAGCCGGGTGCACCCGGCGGGGCCGCGGCATGCGGACGTGCTGCCGGAAGAGCACCCGCTGCCGCCCCCGGCGGATTTGAACCACCTGGATCCGCGTATCTGGCCGAGGACGGCGCGCCGCGAGGACGGCGTGCTGACGATCGGCGGGGTGGACGTCCGCGACCTGGCGGCCCGGTTCGGCACCCCCCTGTACGTCTACGACGAAGAGGACGTGCGCCAGCGCGCCCGCGAGTACGCCACGGCCTTCCAGGACGGCAGCGTCCACTATGCGGGCAAGGCGTTCTTGTGCACCGCGCTGCTGCGGTGGCTGGACGAAGAGGGCCTGGGCCTGGACGTGTGCACCGGCGGGGAACTGGCGGTGGCGCTGGCCGCCGGCTTCCCCCCCGAGAAGATCACCATGCACGGCAGCAACAAGTCGCTCGCCGAGCTGGAGCGGGCGCTGGAGGCCGGGGTCGGCCGCGTGGTGATCGACTCCTTCGAGGAGATCGCCCGCCTGGGCTACCTGGCCCAGGAGAAGGGCGCGCGCCCCAAGGTCATGATCCGGGTGACCACCGGGGTGGAGGCGCACACCCACGAGTTCATCGCCACCGCCCACGACGACCAGAAGTTCGGGTTCTCCCGCACCACCGGCGCGGCCCTGGAGGCGGTGCGGCGGGTGCTGCAGCTGCCGCAGCTGGAGCTGGTGGGGCTGCACTCCCACATCGGCTCGCAGATCTTCGACACCGACGGGTTCGAGGTGGCTGCGCACCGGCTGGCCGAGCAGCTGGTGGCGATCCGCGACGAGCACGGCCTGGAGCTGCCCGAACTGGATCTGGGCGGCGGCTACGGCATCGCCTATGTGCCCGGTGACGAGCCGCACGACCCCAAGGCGATCGCCGACTCGCTGAAGGAGATCGTGGCCCGCGAGTGCCGGGCCTACGGGCTGGCGATGCCGCGCATCACCGTGGAACCGGGCCGGGCGATCGTCGGGCCGGGCGGGGTTACCCTGTACGAGGTCGGCACCGTCAAGGACGTCGAGGGCCTGCGCACGTACGTGTCGGTGGACGGCGGGATGAGCGACAACCTGCGCACCGCGCTGTACGGCGCCGAGTACACCTGTGTGCTGGCCAGCCGGTCCTCCCGGGCCGAGCCCATGCTCAGCCGGCTGGTGGGCAAGCACTGCGAAAGCGGCGACATCGTGGTGCGCGACCTGTGGCTGCCGCGCGATGTGACGGCCGGGGACGTCGTGGCGGTGGCGGCGACCGGCGCGTACTGTCGGTCGATGGCCAGTAACTACAACTTCGTCCCCCGCCCGGCCGTGGTGGCGGTACGGGACGGCAAGGCGCGGGTCCTGATCCGGCGGGAGACCGAAGAAGACCTGCTGCGGCTGGATGCGGAGGTATAGGACGGTGAAACCCCTGCGGGTGGCCTTGCTGGGCTGCGGAACCGTCGGTTCCGAGGTGGTCAGGCTGCTGCACGAGCAGGCCGCCGATCTGACGGCGCGCATCGGCGCTCCGCTGGAGCTGGCCGGCGTGGCGGTGCGGCGGCTGGACCGCACGCGCGAGCACGTGGCGCCCGAGCTGCTGACCACCGACGCCATGGGCCTGGTCACCCGAGAGGACGTCGACATCGTGGTCGAGGTGATCGGCGGCATCGAGCCGGCCCGCTCGCTGCTGCTGGCGGCCATGAAGTCCGGCAAGTCGGTGGTCACCGCCAACAAGGCGCTGCTGGCCGAGGACGGGGAGACGATCTTCGGGGCGGCCCGCGAGTACGGCGCCGACCTGTACTACGAGGCCGCGGTGGCCGGGGCGATCCCGCTGCTGCGCCCGCTGCGCGAGTCGCTGGTCGGCGACCACGTCAAACGGGTGATCGGGATCGTCAACGGCACCACCAACTACATCCTGGACCGGATGGACTCCTGCGGCGCCTCCTTCTCCGACGCCCTGGAGGAGGCCCAGGAGCTGGGGTACGCCGAGGCCGACCCGACCGCCGACGTGGAGGGCTTCGACGCCGCGGCCAAGGCGGCGATCCTGGCGCAGCTGGCCTTCCACACCCCGGTCAGCGCCGCCGACGTGCACCGGGAGGGCATCACCGAGGTCTCCGCCGCGGACGTGGCCGGGGCCAAGGCGATGGACAGCGTGGTCAAGCTGCTGGCGATCTGCGAGCGGGTGCCCGACCCGGAGGGCCGCAACAACGGCGGCCGGGGCGTGTCGGTGCGCGTCTACCCGGCGATGATCCCCCGTTCGCACCCGCTGGCCAGCGTCCGCGAGGCCTACAACGCGGTGTTCGTGGAGGCCGAGTCGGCCGGGTCGCTGATGTTCTACGGCGCCGGCGCCGGCGGCGCGCCCACCGCCTCGGCGGTGCTGGGCGACCTGGTGGCGGTGGCCCGCAACCGGGTCGGCGGGACGCGCGGCCCGGTGGAGGTCACCTACGCCGAGCTGCCCGTGCTGCCGATGGGCGAGACGATCACCCGCTACTACATCCAGCTGGACGTGGCCGACCGCTCCGGCGTGCTGGCCCAGATCGCCGAGCTGTTCGCCCGCCACGACGTGTCGATCCAGGCCGTCCGCCAGGAGGGCTACGGCGAGGACGCCCAGCTGGTGATCGTCACCCACCGGGCGCCGGACGCGGCGCTGGCCGCCACCGTGGAGGGGCTGCGCCGCCTGGACATCGTCCGGGAGGTCTCCAGCGTGATGCGGGTCGAGGCCGACGAGATCGCCTGACCGGGGCCGCCCGATCCGGCCGCAAGGCGGGGCGGGAGGGCGGTGCGGCGTGTGCGCATCGCCGCACCGGCCGCCCGGCCCGCCCCAACCGGCCCCGTTTGGCCTTAGACTGCGGCGCGATGCCGCAGGTCAACTCGCCGCGGCCGGACATCGCAGGACGACACCCACGTTGGAGATCTGTTGACCTCCTCCCCACGGGCCAATCCAGGGGATCCCGACTCGCCCGGACCGGATCTTCCCGCTTCACCGACGGTTCCCGGCACCGGTCCGGTGGCCGGGTCCTCACCGACGGGTGCGTCCGGGAACGCGCTGTCCGGCGCGGTGTTCCGCGCGGTATCGTGCAGCGTTTCCGCTCCCCGCCGGAAGGCGGGGTTCTCCACGCTTAAGGAGTTCCGATGAACAGGGCTTGGCGCGGCCTCATCGCCGAGTACCGCGACCGGCTCCCGGTGACCGAGGCCACTCCCGTCGTCACCCTGCTCGAAGGCGGCACGCCGCTGCTGCCGGCACAGCGGATCTCCCAGCTCACCGGCTGCGAGGTCTACCTGAAGGTGGAGGGCGCCAACCCCACCGGCTCGTTCAAGGACCGCGGCATGACCGTGGCGATCAGCAAGGCCGCCGAGGAGGGCGCCAAGGCGGTGATCTGCGCCTCCACCGGCAACACCTCCGCCTCGGCCGCCGCCTATGCGGTGCGGGCCGGCATGACGTGCGCGGTGCTGGTGCCCAAGGGCAAGATCGCCATGGGCAAGCTGGCGCAGGCGCTGGTGCACGGCGCCCGGCTGCTGCAGGTGGACGGCAACTTCGACGACTGCCTGGAGCTGGCCCGCAAGCTCGCCGTGGACTACCCGGTCGCCCTGGTCAACTCGGTCAACAAGTTCCGCCTGCAGGGCCAGAAGACCGCCGCGTTCGAGATCGTGGACGCTCTCGGCGACGCCCCCGACGTGCACTGCCTGCCCGTCGGCAACGCCGGGAACATCTCCGCCTACTGGATGGGCTACACCGAGTACGCCGCCGACAAGGTGGCCACCAAGACCCCGCGCATGCTGGGCTTCCAGGCCAGCGGGGCGGCCCCGTTCGTCAAGGGCGAGCCGGTGCGCAGCCCGCAGACGATCGCCACCGCCATCCGGATCGGCAACCCGGCCTCCTGGGATCTGGCGATCGCCGCGCGCGACGAGTCCGGCGGGGCCATCTCCGCGGTCACCGACCGGCAGATCCTGGCCGCCTACCGGCTGCTGGCCCGCGAGGAGGGCGTGTTCGTCGAGCCCGCCTCCGCCGCCAGCGTCGCCGGCGTGCTGCAGGCCCGGGAGCAGGGGCTGATCGAGGCGGGCGAGCGGGTGGTCTGCACGGTGACCGGCAACGGCCTGAAAGACCCCGACTGGGCGATCTCCGGGGCGCCCGCGCCCATCACCGTCAAGGTCGACGCCCACGCCGCGGCGTCCGCGCTGGGCCTCACGTGAGCGAGCCGGGGTCGCCCGCGGCCGTGCGGCGGGCGGACGACGCGGAGCGCCGTTCACCCCTGCCGCGGAAAGGCCGCGGGGCCGGGCGCACCGAGGGCATGCGAAGAACCGAAGTGAACGAGTTCGGATTGCCGGGCGCGGCGCGGGTGCAAAAGCGGGCGGGAACATGGAATGAACGCTCGTCCCTGATGCGGAAAAGCCGTGCCATAAGGGTGCCGGAGGTGCGCGCGTGGCTGGCGTGAATGCCGATCGGAGTCGGCAATGGATCCCGCGAGTTCGGGTCCGGGTACCGGCCACCAGCGCCAATCTGGGACCCGGGTTCGACTCGCTGGGGCTGGCGCTCGCCCTCTACGACGACGTCACGGTGGAGATCACCGAGGGCGGGCTGTCCATCGCGGTGGACGGCGAGGGCGCCGAGGTCGCCGACCGGGGCGAACGGCACCTGATCGTCAAGGTGCTGCGCCGGACGTTCGACCTGCTGGAGGAGCTGTCGGGGGCCGGGCTGGGCCAGCCCCCCGGGCTGCGGCTGAGCTGCGTGAACCGCATCCCGCACAGCCGCGGGCTGGGCTCGTCCTCGGCGGCCATCATCGCCGGGATCGTCGCGGCCCGGGCGCTGCACCCCTGCGGCCGGCTGCTGGACGACGCCGCGGCGCTGACGCTGGCCACCGAGATCGAAGGCCACCCCGACAACGTTGCGCCCTGCCTGTACGGAGGGCTTACCATCGCCTGGAGCGAGCCGGACGGGCCGCGGGCGCTGCGGCTGGACCTGGACCGGCAGGTCGTGGTGTTCGTCCCCGACCACACGCTTCCCACCGAACGGGCCCGCGGGCTGTTGCCGCAGACCGTGCCCCACGAGGACGCGGCCGTCAACGCCGGACGGGCGGCGCTGCTGATCGCGGCGCTGACCGGCGGGCTGGGCGAGGACGTGATGCTCGCGGCCACCGAGGACCGGTTGCACCAGGAATACCGGGCACCGGCCATGCCGGAATCGGCGGATCTGGTGGCCAGGTTGCGGGCGGCGGGAGTGCCGGCGGTGATCTCCGGGGCCGGACCCACTGTCCTGGCGTTCACAACCGCATCCCGGGTTGATTCGATCGGCCCGAAAGTGGGTAATGGGTGGCACAAACACTCGCTGAACGTCGACCCCCATGGCGCATACGTTCAGCCGCCGGGTCCGTGACACGCCAATGTCATCGAACGCTGGGGAATAGCAGTGTGCTCGTGTGGTGTTAGGCTGAATATCGCACCAGATGCCCCGCTCGGGGCCGGGTGCTCGTCAGCCACGCACCGTCAGGTCGGCCATGGTGGCTCACCTGCCCCGCACATGTGGCTCCCCGACACCGTGACTTCCCGTTGTCCGGCATCCCGGCGAAACCTCAGACGTTGCGGAACCGGGGATGGTGCGAGAACCGTCCCGACCATCATCTGGCTGTGTCCAGACACCGCCGATGGCGACCCCATCGTGATCGGCAGAGCTCGATCTGGCGCCCCCGCCGGATCGCATCATCGGGTTGCCTGGCCGACGAGGGCCAACACCCGCTCCCTGGGAAGGACCCTTAGTGAGCGAATCCAGCGAACTCCTTACGGACACCTCCAGCCCCGCAGCTGAGAACACCGCGGACCGGCCGGAGCGCCCCACGACGCGGCGCCGGCGTTCCGGCACCGGCCTGTCGGCGTTGGTGCTGCCCGAACTCAGGACGCTGGCCGCCCAGCTCGGCATCACCGGCACCACCGGGATGCGCAAGAGCCAGCTCATCGCCGCCATCGAGGCCAAGCAGGGCGGACCCGTCACCGGGCCGAGCACCGCCAAGTCCGAGCCCAAGTCCGAGGCCAAGGCCGAGACCGAGTCCACGTCGCCGAGCGAGCCCAAGAGCGAGCCGGCCGAGTCCAAGGCGAGCCGGGACGACAAGGCGGCCCAGGCGGACAAGGCGGAGGAGACCGCCTCCCGCTCCGAGGAGCAGGCCGACGCGGGCGCGGCCGAGAGCCGTCCGGCGCGCACCCGCCGCACCCGTTCCGCCAAGCGCGAGGAGGGCGAGGAGCAGCTCGCCATCCCCGAGGAACAGCAGGCCGACAAGCCCGCCGACAAGTCCGCCGACAAGGCGGCCGACAAGGCGGCCGACAAGGACAAGCAGGACGACAAGGCGGAATCCGCCGACAAGAGCGCCGACAAGCCCGCTGACAAGACCGCGGAGAAGACCGAGCGTGGGGAGCGCGCCCGGACCACCGGCGAGGAGGGCGAGGGCAACGGGCGCGAGGGCCGTCAGCGCGGCCGGGGCGGCCGGGAGCGCGGCGAGCAGCAGCAGAACGGCCAGCAGCGCCGCGGCCAGAACGGCGCCGCCGAGGAGGAGAACGGCGAAAGCGGCCGCAGCCGCCGGGGCCGCCGCTTCCGGGAGCGCAACCGCGGCCGCGGCGGCCGGGGCGAGCGGTACGAGGAGCCGGTGATCAACGAGGACGACGTGCTGATCCCGGTGGCCGGCATCCTCGACATCCTGGACAACTACGCGTTCGTCCGCACCACCGGCTACCTGCCCGGCCCCAACGACGTCTACGTCTCGCTGTCCCAGGTCCGCAAGTACGGGCTGCGCAAGGGCGATGTGATCACCGGTGCGGTGCGCCAGCCGCGCGAGGGCGAGCGGCGGGAGAAGTTCAACGCGCTGGTCCGCTTGGACACCGTCAACGGCATGGAGCCCGAGCAGGCCAAGAACCGCGTGGAGTTCTCCAAGCTCACCCCGCTGTACCCGCAGGAGCGGCTGCGGCTGGAGACCGACCCGAACGTGCTGACCACGCGGATCATCGACCTGGTCTCCCCGATCGGCAAGGGCCAGCGCGGCCTGATCGTCTCCCCGCCCAAGGCGGGCAAGACGATGGTGCTGCAGGCGATCGCCAACGCGATCACCAAGAACAACCCCGAGTGCCACCTGATGGTGGTGCTGGTGGACGAGCGGCCCGAAGAGGTCACCGACATGCAGCGGTCGGTCAAGGGCGAGGTCATCCACTCGACCTTCGACCGTCCGGCCGAGGACCACACCACCGTCGCCGAGCTGGCCATCGAGCGGGCCAAGCGGCTGGTGGAGCTGGGCCACGACGTGGTGGTGCTGCTGGACTCCATCACCCGGCTGGGCCGCGCCTACAACCTGGCCGCCCCCGCTTCCGGGCGCATCCTGTCCGGTGGTGTGGACTCCACCGCGCTGTACCCGCCCAAGCGGTTCTTCGGCGCCGCCCGCAACATCGAGAACGGCGGTTCCCTGACCATCCTCGCCACCGCGCTGGTGGAGACCGGGTCCCGCATGGACGAGGTCATCTTCGAGGAGTTCAAGGGCACCGGCAACATGGAGCTCAAGCTCAACCGGCAGCTCGCCGACAAGCGGATCTTCCCCGCGGTGGACGTGGAGGCCTCCGGCACCCGCAAGGAGGAGATCCTCATGTCCCCCGAGGAGCTGCGCATCGTCTGGCAGCTGCGCCGGGTGCTGCACGCCCTGGACACTCAGCAGGCCCTGGAGCTCCTCATCGAGAAGATGAAGGAGACCAAGTCCAACGCCGAGTTCCTGCTCCAGGTGCAGAAGACCACGGTCGCCGACCGGGACTGACCTGGTGCCGCCGACGCCCCGAAGGCCCGCCCTTCGGGGCGTCCCGCGTTTTCCGGCCCTCGTGCCACGGCGGCCGCGGTCCAGGGTGGGGATAGCCCTACCGTGGGGACGGCGGCCCGCCGTATGGCGCCGCTTCACCGCGGCCCGTCAGGCTTGAACCGTGCGGTGACGGCTGGAGGGAGGTCGGGACGTGAGCGAGCTGAACGTCATGGCCGTGCCCGGCGGATCGGGCCGGATCGTGACGGCGTCGTGGAAGCCGCTGGCGATGGTGCGCTCATCGCTGAACTGGCGGGCCGCGCTGTACCTGGGGAGCGCCCTGGCCTTCGGCCTGGCCTGGTTCATCGTCCTGGCGGTGGGCCTGACCCTGTCGGCGGCCCTGGTGATCATCTGGGTCGGGCTGCCGATGCTGGTGATCATGATGCTGCTGTGGCGGGGCGGGGCGATGCTGGAGCGGCGGCTGCTGAAGGTCGCCCTCGGCGTCGCGGTGCCCGAGCCTTATCGGCCCGCGCCCCCTTCGGCCGGCGTGCTGGGCAGGTTGCGGACGATGGCCACCGACCCGGCCACCTGGAAGGACCTGCTCTATCTGGCGCTGCGCTTCCCGATCGGGCTGGTGGAGTTCGTGGTGTCGGCGGCCGTCTGGTCGGCGACCGCGGCGTTTGTGTTCCTGCCGCTCATCGTGGCCGTCGCGGGCGAGGCGGTGGTCAACCTCGGGGTGGTGGTCTACACCGCCGACGACCCCATCAGCGCCCTGCCGGTGAGCGTGGTGGGTGTCGGGCTGCTGCTGGTGGCGCTATATGTGACCCGCGGCATGGCCGTCCTGCACGCCCTCTACGGGATGCTGCTGCTGGGGCCGAGCCGGGGCCAGGCGGAGCGGCTGCGGCTGCAGGCCCGCGCCGAGCAGCTGCGGGCCAGCCGGGCCCGCGGGGTGGACGCCGCCGAGGCCGAGCGCCGCCGCATCGAACGCGACCTGCACGACGGCGCCCAGCAGCGGCTGCTGGCGGTGGCGATGGACATCGGGCGGGCCCGCGCCAAGCTGACCTCCGACCCCGAGGCCGCCCGCGCCCTCATCGAGCAGGCCCACGAGGGCACCAAGGCCGCCATCGCCGAACTGCGCGACCTGGCCCGCGGGATCTACCCGGCGATCCTGACCGACCGGGGGCTGGATGCGGCCATCTCCGGGCTGGCCGCCCGCGCTCCCGTCCCGGTCCTGGTCGAGGTGGAGCTGCCGGAACGCCCTCCGGCCGCGGTGGAGAGCATCGCCTACTTCATCGTCGCCGAGTCGCTGACCAACATCGCCAAGTACGCCCGCGCCACCCAGGCGTCGGTCCGCGTCACCCGCGAGGGCCGGTGGGTGGTGGTGGAGGTGACCGACAACGGCGTGGGCGGCGCCACCGCCGTCCCTGGCGGCGGGCTGGCCGGCCTGGCCGACCGCGCCGCCACCATCGACGGCATCCTCACCATCGACAGCCCGGTCGGCGGCCCCACCGTCATCCGCGCCGACCTGCCCTGCAGCTGGTGACCCGTCCCGCCGCCTCGCCCCCGGCGCGACAATGAGATGCGTGAGGGTGGTCATCGCTGAGGACTCGGTGCTGCTGCGGGAAGGGCTGGTGCGGCTGCTGGCCGACGCCGGCATCGAGACGGTGGGAGTGGCCGGGGACGGGCCGGGCCTGGTGCGGGCCGTGGCCGAGCACGAGCCGGACCTGGCGATCGTGGACGTGCGGATGCCGCCCTCGTTCACCGACGAAGGGCTGCGGGCGGCGCTGCAGGTGCGGCGCGACCGGCCGAAGCTGCCGATCCTGGTGCTGTCGCAGTACGTGGAGGAGCGCTACGCCGCCGACCTGCTGGGGGACGGCGCCCAGGGCGTGGGCTACCTGCTCAAGGAGCGGGTCTCCGAGGTCACCGAGTTCATCGACGCGGTGCGGCGGATCGCGGCCGGGGGCACGGTGATCGACCCGGAGGTGATCGGGCAGCTGCTGAGCCGGCGGCGCACCGGGGACCGGCTGGAGGCCCTGACCCCCCGGGAACGCGAGGTGCTGGCCCTGATGGCCGAGGGCCGCTCGAACGCGGCCATCGCCCGCACCCTGGTGGTCTCCGAGGGGGCGGTGGAAAAGCACATCTCCAATATCCTGCTCAAGCTGGACCTGCCGCCCACACCCGACGACCATCGCCGGGTGATGGCGGTGCTGGCCTACCTGGGCGCACGCTGAGCGGCCCCCGAGCGGGGAATGCCCGGCGACCTCGGTACGTTGTCGCATCTGGCACACTTGAAGTGCGACATTCGCGGTACCGGTTCACGCCGTCCGGTCGTGCGCCGAGCGTGCGCCCCAGAGGGCGACCCGGCGACCGCTCTCAAGCGAGGAGAAGACTTTGAAGCCTGGCATTCACCCCGACTACGTCGTCACCACGGTGACGTGCACGTGCGGAAACACCTTCCAGACCCGCAGCACCGCCCGCAACGGCGTGATCCACGCCGACGTGTGCTCCAGCTGCCACCCGTTCTACACCGGCAAGCAGAAGATCCTGGACACCGGCGGCCGGGTGGCCCGCTTCGAGCAGCGTTTCGGCAAGCGGAGCGGCGCCAAGAAGTAACCGCCGAAATCCAGATCTCCAGGCAGACGACACCGGCGGCCGGGGGACTGCGCGTCCCCGGGCCGCTCGGGGTGCGCCGTGCGGCGCGCCCCGCTAGCGAAACGACACCGTGAACCTCGACGAGCTGATCGGCGAATACACCGAGATCGAAGGCAAGCTGGCCGACCCGGCCGTGCACGCCGACCAGAATGCGGCGCGCCGGCTGGGCAAGCGCTACGCCCAGCTGCGACCCATCGTCGAGACGGCCCGGCAGTTGCGCAGCGTCGAAGGCGACCTGGAGGCCGCCCGCGAGCTGGCGGCCGAAGACGGCGCGTTCGCCGCCGAAGCCGCCGAGCTGGAAAAACGCCGGACCGAGCTGGAACAGAAGCTGCGCAAGCTGCTGATCCCCCGCGATCCCAACGATGACAAGGACGTCATCTTGGAGATCAAAGCCGGCGAGGGCGGGGAGGAATCGGCGCTGTTCGCCGGCGACCTGCTGCGCATGTACCTGCGTTATGCCGAGCGCATCGGCTGGAAGACCGAGATCCTCTCCTCCCAGCCGTCCGATCTGGGCGGGTACAAGGACGTGACCGTCGCGGTCAAGGCCCGTCCCGGCCCCGACGGCGAGCCCATCGGGGCGTGGTCGCACCTGAAGTTCGAAGGCGGCGTGCACCGCGTGCAGCGGGTGCCGGTGACCGAGTCCCAGGGCCGCATCCACACCAGCGCCGTGGGCGTGCTGGTCACCCCCGAGGCCGAAGAGATCGACGTGCAGATCGACCCCAACGATCTGCGCATCGACGTCTACCGCTCCTCCGGCCCCGGCGGGCAGAGCGTCAACACCACCGACTCGGCGGTGCGCATCACCCACCTGCCGACCGGCGTGGTGGTCTCCTGCCAGAACGAAAAGAGCCAGCTGCAGAACAAAGAGCAGGCGATGCGCATCCTGCGGTCCCGCCTGCTGGCGCTGGCCCAGCAGGAGGCGGAGGCGGCCGCCGCCGCCGAGCGCCGCAGCCAGGTCCGCACGGTGGACCGCTCCGAGCGGGTGCGCACCTACAACTTCCCCGAGAACCGCATCTCCGACCACCGGGTCGGATACAAGGCCTACAACCTCGACCAGGTGCTCGACGGCGACCTGCACAACGTGATCCAGACCCTGGTCGAGGCCGACCTGGAACGCAGACTGGCCGAAGCCCAGGGAACGACCCAGGGAACATGAACCTGCTGCTGGAGGAGGTGGCGCGGGCGACGGTGCGGCTGGCCGACGCCGGGGTCGCCTCGCCCCGTGCCGACGCCGAGGAGCTGGCCGCGGCCGTGCACGGGGTCAAGCGGTCTGAGCTGCACACCGTTCCCGACTCGGCGTTCGACGCCCGCTTCTGGGAGGGCGTGGCCCGCCGCGAGGCGGGCGAGCCGCTGCAGCACATCACCGGCCGCGCCTTCTTCCGCTACCTGGAGCTGAAGGTGGGGCCCGGGGTGTTCATCCCCCGCCCGGAGACCGAGGTGATGGTCGGCTGGGCGCTGGAGACCCTGCACCAGATGGACGTGCGCGACCCGCTGGTGGTCGACTTGGGCACCGGCTCGGGCGCCATCGCGCTGAGCATCGTCCAGGAGGCGCCCAGCGCGCGCGTGCACGCCGTGGAAAAGGACCCCACGGCGTTCGTCTACGCCACCCGCAACGTCGAGGAGCTGGACCTGCGGGGGCGGGTGCGGCTGCATCTGGCCGACTTCGCCGACGCCCTCCAGGAGCTCAACGGCACCGTCGATCTGGTGATCAGCAACCCTCCCTACATCCCGATGAGCGAGTGGGAGTACGTGCCGCCGGAGGTGCGCGACCACGACCCGGCGGCGGCGCTGTGGGGAGGCGGCGACGACGGCCTGGACGCCATCCGGACGGTGGAGCGCACCGCCCGGCGGCTGCTGCGGCCCGGCGGCCATGTCGCGGTCGAGCACAGCGACATGCAGGGCAACGCCGTCTACTGGGTGTTCGCCGAAGAACACGGCTGGCGGGACGTCCGCAACCACCGCGACCTGACCGACCGGGACCGCTTCGTCACCGCCCGCCTGGCGGTCGAGTGACGCCGGGACGCGACCGTGCGGCGGGCGGTGCGAGAATGGCCGCCGTGAGCCGACGTTATGACTGCTCGGATCCGATGGAGCGGACGCGGGGCATCGCCGAGGCCGTCTCGGCGGTGCGGCGCGGCGAGCTGATCGTGCTGCCCACGGACACGGTGTACGGGATCGGCTGTGACGCCTTCACCCCTTCGGCCGTGCAGGCGCTGCTGGACGCCAAGGGGCACGGCCGGGACCGTCCGCCGGCGGTGCTGGTCGGCTCGGTGCGCGCCGCCACCGCGCTGGTGGAGGATCTGGGCACCTACGGGCAGGACCTGATCGACGAGTTCTGGCCGGGGGCGCTGACGCTGGTGTGCCGGGCCAACCGCAACCTGTCGTGGGATCTGGGCGACGCCAAGGGCACGGTGGCGGTGCGGATGCCGCTGCACGACCTGGCCCTGGAGCTGCTCAAGGAGACCGGGCCGCTGGCGGTGAGCGCCGCCGCCCGCAAGGGCGGGCCGCCGGCGCGCTCGGCGGCGCAGGCCGAGTCGGTCTTCGGTGACGCCGTGTCGGTCTGCCTGGACGGCGGCCCCTCCGGGGAGCGGCAGCCCTCCACGCTGCTGGATTTGACCGGGCCGATTCCCCGGCTGCTGCGCGCCGGGGCGGTCTCGGTGGACCGGATCCGCGCCATCACCGGCGTGGTGATGACCGAGGAGGACGAATCGGCGGAGGAGACCGCCGAACCGCAGGCCGCGCCGGCCAAGGAGCCCTCTTCGGACGGAGCCGCGGCGCAGGACGGGCCTTCCCTCGACAAGGGGGCTCCCGGCGGCGGTGCCTGAGCCCGGAACGCACTCATCCGGACCTTCGAAAGCGGAATTCTCGTGAGCCGACGCTACGACTGCACCGACCCCGCGCGGCGGGCCGCCGGCATCGCCGCCGCGGCCGCGGCCGTGCGGGCCGGGGAACTGGTCGTCCTGCCGACCGACACGGTCTATGGCGTCGGCTGCGGAGCCTTCCTTCCCGATGCGGTGGACGCCCTGCTGAAGGCCAAGGGGCGCGGCCGGCAGATGCCGGCCCCGGTCCTGATCGGCTCACCGGAGGCGCTGGCGGATCTGGTGACCGACACCGGCCCTTACGGCCCGGCCCTGATCGAGGAGTTCTGGCCCGGCGCGCTCACCTTGGTCTTTCCGGCCGTCCCCGGCCTCGCCCGGGTGCTGGGCGACGCCCAGGGCACGGTCGCGGTCCGCATGCCGCGCGATGAGCTGGCGCTGGAGCTGCTGCGGGAGGCCGGGCCGATGGCGGTCAGCAGCGCCAACCTGACCGGGCGCCCGGCGGCGCGCACCGCCGGGGAGGCGTTCGCGCAGCTGGGCGAATCCGTGGCGGTCTACCTGGACGGCGGGCCGGCGCCGCTGGGGGAGCCGTCCTCGATCGTCGATCTGAGCGGGGATGAGCCGCGTCTGCTGCGGGCCGGCGCTCTTGCGGCCGAGACACTGCGGCGGGTCTGCGGAACCTTGAAGGAGGGGGCCGGCTGACTCGTCCCAGGGACGATCTTCCGCATATGGCGAAGGGCCCGGCGGGTGACCGCCGGGCCCTTCTCATGCCGGGCTCGGTGAACTTTTCAACACGTGGTCTTAGGCGCCGAAGACGGGAGCCCCGCCGGCATCCGGGGTGATGACGTTGCAGGTGGCGGCATCGTCCCCGGCTTCAAGGCCCCCTTTCGGTCTGCGGAGACGGCGTGTTGAAAAGGTTCAGTACAGCTTGCGCCACTTCTTGTTGGCGTACTGGTACTTGCCGGTCTTCACGTTGCGGCGGCATTCCTGAACCCACAGGTGCCCGGTGTACTTCGTGGTCCAGGTGAACCTCGCCGAGGCCTTGGTGTCGACGTAGCGGCCGGTGGAGTAGCGGAGCACACCCCGCCAGTACTGGCGCTTCTTGCCCTTGGTCGCCCTGAAGCGGACGCAGGCGCTCCAGCCGTCCCTCTTACCGTCGGTCAGGACGCCCCGGATCGTCACCTTCTTCTTGTTCCGGACATAGGTGCCGGAGGCCGAGACGTTGGCGAAGGCGTTGATCGGCTTCCACTTCTTTTTCTTCTTCTTCTTGGCCGCGGTCTCGATGGAGGCCGCCTCCGAAGAGGCCCCGGACACGGCCACGGTGGTGTCGGCGGGCGACGCCTGAGCGGGGGTAGCGAACGCGCCGATGCCGGCCACGAGCGCTCCAGAGGTCGCGGCCACCGCGACAATGCGTCGCATGTGTCCTTCCTCTCGCTACGGGATTGGATTCGGTCGGTAAAGCTAACATTCAGGGCGGACCGATGCATCCGTAAATCCCAGGAAAGGCCGGTTTCGGTCACAAATCGGCGCAGTCGGGCGAGATGGCGCCGCAGCATATGCCGGAAGTGCGTCCGGAATGTGCAATAGTGCATTGAGGGGCGGGACAGAATGTGATAGCGGTAACGCCTTTCGGGTGCGCTCCGCGGCATTTCTGCAGGTCTTGACGCCGCCCTGGCGGACGGCCGGGGGCGGCGGCGCGGCGGGCGCCTTGCGGGAGCTTTCGGCCCGCGCCGAGGCCGTCCGGCGGGACAATACCCGGTATGCCTCATGTGGTCTGGGCGATGGCGGTCACGCTCACGGTCCCGGCCGCCTTCGCCTCCCTCGGCCCGCCCGCCCCGCCCGCCGGGCCGGGGGAGAGCATCCCGACCTACGACGTCGTGCTGACCGTGCGGAACGATGGCGTGCTGCACGTCCGGGAGACGATCACCTACGACTTCCACGACCGCCGCGAGCACGGCATCGTCCGCCGCGTCCCCTACCGCGTCGGCGACCGGCTGTATGACATCCGCAACGTGCGCGCCAGCAGCTCCACCGGGGCGCCGGCCCGCGCTCGCGCCACCCGGGTGCTGCACGACCTGCGCATCGCGGTGGGCGGCGGGCGCCGCAAGGTCAGCGGACGCCAGGCCTACGTGGTCGAATACGACGTGGTGGGCGCGCTGACGCCCGCGCCCGGCCGGGCGGAGCTGCGCTGGGACGCCGTCGGGACCGGCTGGGGCGTGCCGATCGGCGAGGTCTCGGTGCGGGTCCACACGCCGGCCCGGCCGCTGGGCGTGCGCTGCCGGGCGGGGGCGCACCGGCGCGCCGGCCCGGGGCTCACCGAGTGCGGCCGGGGCCGCGCCGCGCCGCGCGCGGTGGAGTTCACCCAGCGGGACCTGCGCCCCCGCGAGAGCGTGCTGATCGATGTGCACTTGCCGGAGGGCGCGGTCGAGGTCCCCGCCCCCCGGTATGCGCGCCCCCATTTCGCCTTCTCCCGGCTCGGGTATGTGCTGTCGGCCCTGTGCCTGGCGGTGGGCCTCGCCCTGGCCCTGGCGGCGCGCCTGGCGCGTTCTGAACGGCCCGCGGCGGCCATCGCGCGAAGGCTCGCCGCCGGCGGGGCGCCCGGCCGGCGGACGGGAGCGCTGCTGCTGGCCACGGGGGCCGCGGCGGTGGTGTGGGACCTGGCCGACGACGTGGTGGCGCACGGCCTGTGGGCGGCCTCGGTGGGCGATCCGGCCCTGGCCGGGATGGGGCTGCTGGCCCTGGGAGCGGCGATCGGCGCCCACGGGCGGAGATCGGGCCGTCCCGGATGCGTCGTCCGCAACAGCCGTTCAGAACATGAGGCATCAGGGGATCATCGGGCATAGTGTTGGCCACACTGCCCCGCGTCCGGCGAACCGGCCGGCCGCGGCCGGCGTCTGCACAGTGAGAAGACGTGTGCCCGCAGGCGGCACGACCGGCGCCCCGCGGCGGAAGGGGGCGGCGGCGTACACGAGGACGGGAAGGGGGTGCCGCCCATGCGCGAGTACCTGCTCATCGTCCTGGTCGCCGCGGTGATCACCTACCTGACCACCCCCTTGGTGCGGGCGCTGTCGGTGCGGTTCGGGGCGATGACCGCCGTCCGCGACCGGGACGTGCACGCCATCCCCACCCCCCGGATGGGCGGGCTGGCGATGTTCTTCGGCATGATCGGCGCGCTGGTGGTGGCCAGCGGGCTGCCGGTGATGCGCAAGGTCATGGAGGAAAGCGACGTCGATCGCGGGCTGCTGCTGGCCGGCGGGCTGATCGTGCTGCTGGGCATCGCCGACGACCGCTGGGAGATCGACGCGCTGACCAAGTTCGCCGGGCAGGTGGCCGCCGCCGGGCTGTTCATCCTGAACGGCATCCAGCTGTTCGTGGTCCCGCTGCCCAACGGCCAGCCGCTGGTGCTGCCGCCCGAATACGGGGTGCCGCTGACCATTTTTCTGGTGGTCGCCACCATCAACGCGGTGAACTTCGTCGACGGGCTGGACGGGCTGGCCGCCGGAGTCGTCGGCATCGCCGCGATGGCGTTGTTCTCTTACGCCTCGCTGCTGGCCTTCATCGAGCATCTGTCCCGGATTCAGCCGGCCACGCTGGCCGCTGCGGTGCTGATCGGGATCTGCGCCGGATTCCTGCCGCACAACTTCAACCCCGCCCGCATCTTCATGGGCGACACCGGCTCCATGCTCATCGGGCTGCTGCTCAGCGCCGTCATGATCTTGCTGACCGGGCAGTTCGACAGCGCCGTCATCGGCCCGGTGACGCAGATTCCCTTCTTCCTTCCGCTGGTTCTGGTGCCGTTGGTGGTGGCGGTTCCCTACATCGACATGCTGCTGGCGGTATGGCGCCGGACGAATCAGGGTAAATCGCCCTTTGCGCCCGACAAGTTGCATTTGCACCACCGTCTTCTGGAGCTGGGGCATTCGCACCGCCGGGCCGTTTTGGTGATGTATTTCTGGGTCGGCCTGCTGGCCTCCTGCGTGGTGGGGCTGTCGTTCATTCGCTCCATTCCGCTGGTGCTTTCGGTGACCGGCCTGGTGGCCATCGCCGGAGTGGTGGGTCTGATCGCCGAGCCCTGGCGGCGCCGCCGTCCCAAGGCCACGGCGCCCGACGCCGCCGCCCCCCAGCGCCCCCGCGAGCACGTCTGACCGGTGCGCCCGGCTTCGCGCTCGATGAGTGGAACATCACGCGGGCGTCCGCCGAGACCGCTGGGGGAGCCGCCGCCGATCGGCCCCTGTGCGCCGCCGGGACTCTGCGGGACGGGGCGTGCGGTGCGGTCGGCCCCGCCGTGAACGGCCGGCGGGGCGGCTTTGAACCGATCACGACGATTCGGTGAACTTTGTGGCTCCTGGTGACGCTGTGCCATAACGTGATGGGTCATTGTGGGCGATCACGACGCTTGTGATACCTTTCACGAGCAAGACGCCGAACACAGACCGTGACCAGGCGGAGTCCGCATGCATTCTTCCGACGCCCTGATCCTGCGGGGCGCCGCGATCCCCACCGGCCTGGCCGGCGCGCTCGCCATCGCGGTGGGCCTGCTGGTCGCCGGGGCGCAGGGGGCGCTGGGCGCCGCACTCGGCACGCTGGTGGCCATCGCCTTCTTCAGCGTCAGCGTGGTCGCGGTCAGTTACGCGTCCAAGGTCTCGCCGCAACTGATGTTCGCCGCCGCGGTGCTCAGCTACATCACCAAGATCTTTGTGATGTTCGCGCTGATCGCGGTGTTCCGGGACGTCACGGCCTGGGATCCGGCGGTCTTCGCCTACACGATCATCGCGTTGACGGTCGTGTGGGTGGGCGCCGAGATCCGTGTCACGGCCCGCGCCAAGACCCTCTATGTGGACGATCCCGCCGACCCCGCCGGGGCCGCGGGGCGGAGCGACTCCGCCACCGGCGCCCTGTCCGGTTCGGCCGGCGAGCGGGGTCCATGATGGGCGTGGTGAACCGGCCTGGGGTGATCCCCGCGACAGGGCTCGGCCTCAGTGACTACTCCGATATGACCATGAGGGGAGTGGGCTGCTATGGTCCGTGCTGCGATGAGCGGGGAGGGGCACCGGCCCGACCAGCAGCCCGGCGAGCCGGAGCGCAGCGCCGACCAGCAGCGTTTCGCCAACGCCGCATGGTCGATCCCGAGCTATCTGCTGTCCGGGATGGCGGTCTACGGGGGGATCGGCTGGCTGCTGGATCGCTGGCTGGGCACCTCGGCCTTGCTCCCGATCGGGATCCTGGTCGGTCTCGGTCTTGCGCTCTACATGGTCTACCTCCGCTACGGGCGCTGACCGCACCGGCGGCGTCCCGGCGGCGGGCCGGCCGATGCTCGGCGCTCATCGAGCCCTCCGGGCACGCACCTGAGCACCGCACTAGCTACGACGAAGGGACTGCCGCGTGAGCGCGTCGCATATCCTCGCCGCATCCGGCGGCGGAGAGGAGTTCCAGGCTCCGGGACTGGAGCTGTTCGAATTCGCGCCGCTGTGGGACGGTGCTCCGAGCTGGCTGACCAAGCCCGTGCTCCTCGCCGCGCTGAGCGTGATCATCGTGTGCGGCTTCTTCTGGGCCGCCTTCAGCAAGCCCAAGCTGGTGCCGCGCGGCGTGCAGAACATCGGCGAGGTCGGCTACCTGTTCGTGCGCGACCAGATCGCCCGGCCGATGATCGGCAAGGACGGCGACCGGTGGATGCCCTTCCTGGTCTCCACCTTCTTCTTCATCCTGATCATGAACTGGATGGGCGTCATCCCGCTCATGCAGATGCCGATCGCCTCGCACATCGCCTTCCCGATCGTGCTGGCCGCGATCGTCTACGTGATGATGTGGTTCCTGAGCATCAAGCACCAGGGGCTGATCGGCTGGTTCAAGAACATGATGTTCCCGCCCGGCCTGCCCAAGCCGCTGTATGTGCTGTATGCGCCCATCGAGCTGCTGTCGGTGATCGTGCTGCGGCCGTTCACCCACTCGGTCCGGCTCTTCGCCAACATGTTCGCCGGTCACCTGCTGCTGGCCTTCTTCGCCACGGTGGCCTACTGGTTCCTGATCGAGAAGCTGACCGGCCTGGGCGCCGGGCTCGGCGTGGTCGGGTTCGCGATGACCATCGTGATGACCGGCTTCGAGATGTTCGTGCAGGCGCTGCAGGCGTTCATCTTCACCCTGCTGGCCGCCTCCTACATCGGCGGAGCGCTGCACCCCGATCACTGACCTGACTCTTTTCGTCCAACCCCAGCTCCGGTGGGAGATCCCGCCGGCCGATCGAGAAGGAAAACGCGAATGTTCCTTGCTGAAGTCACCGGTAACCTCGGCGCCATCGCCTACGGTCTGGCCGCCATCGGCCCGGGTATCGGCGTGGGCATCATCTTCGGTCAGGGCGTGCAGGCCATCGCCCGTCAGCCGGAGCTGACCAACGTCATCCGCACCAACATGCTGCTGGGCTTCGCGCTCACCGAGGCGCTGGCGCTGATCGGTTTCGTCGTGCCGTTCGTGCACAGCTGATCCACTGCCCTTCCCACCATCTGACCGGAAGGCGGAACCTTGAACTTCTTCCTGGCCGCGGAAGGCGAACCGCACAACCCGCTGATCCCGGCACCGGCCGAGCTGATCTTCGGCACGATCTCGTTCGCGATCGTGCTGATCGTGGTCGGCTGGAAGCTCGTCCCGCAGATCCAAAAGACGCTGGCCGAGCGGACCGACGCGATCGAGGGCGGGCTGAAGCGGGCCGAGGAGGCCCAGCGGGAGGCCCAGGCCACCTTGGCCGAGTACCAAAAGCAGCTCGCCGAGGCCCGTGCCGAGGCCGCCCGCCTGCGGGAGAAGGCCCGCGAGGAGGGCGCGCAGATCGTCGCTCAGATGCGCGAGGAGGCCCAGGCAGAGGCCCGGCGCATCGTGGAGTCGGCTCAGGCCACCATCGAGGCCGAGCGGCAGCAGGCGCTGCAGCAGCTGCGGACCGAGGTGGGTGCGCTGGCGGTCGAGCTGGCCAGCCGGGTGGTCGGTGAGGCGCTGGCCGACCAGGCCGCCCAGAGCCGGGTCATCGACCGCTTCCTGGCCGAGCTGGAGGAGCGGACCCGCACTCAGGAGCCCGCATGAGCGCTGCCGTGATCGGAGCGGTCGCCCGCGCCTCCCTGGCCGAGGCGCGGGAGCGGCTGGAGACCGTGCTGGCCACGGCCGACCTGGCGGAGCTCGGCGGGGAGCTGTTCGCGGTGCTGCACCTGGTGGACCGCGAGCACGGCCTGCGCCGGGCGATCTCCGATCCGTCGGCGCGCCCGCAGGCCAAGGCCGACCTGGTGGCCGGCCTGCTGGACGGCAAGGTCTCCGCGGCGGCCTCCTCGGTGGTGCAGGACGTGGTGCGGCTGCGCTGGACCCGTCCCAGCGAGCTGGCCGACGCGCTGGAGACGCTGGCGGTGACCGCCGAGGCCGCCCGCGCCGAGGCCGACGGCGTGCTCGACGACCTGGAGGACGAGCTGTTCCGGTTCTCCCGGATCGTCGAGGGCGAGCCGCAGTTGCGCACCGCGCTGACCGACCCGGCCCTGCCGGACGACCGCAAGGACGGCCTGCTGTCGGCGCTGCTGGACGGCAAGGTCACCCCCTCGGCCCGGCGGCTGATCGGCGAGCTCGTGCTGCACCCGCGAGGCCGTAGCCTGGAGAGCGGGCTGGCGCACTACGGTCGGCTCGTCGCGCAGCGACGGCAGCGCCTGGTGGCGCTGGTCCGTTCCGCGGTGGACCTGACCGAACGGCAGCGCACCCGGCTGGCGGCCGTGCTGTCGGCGGCCTACGGCCACGAGGTACACCTGAACATCGAGATCGACCCGAGCGTGCTGGGCGGCCTGTCCATCCAGATCGGGGACGAGGTCATCGACGGCACGATCGCCGGGCGGCTGGACGAGGTCCGGCGGCGGCTCGCCGGGGGCTGACCGGTGGGTCTCTTCCCGACGTCGCCCGCCGTCCGGGACCGATGCGCCCGGACGGCGCGGGCGGCCGCCCGGGCGGTGCGTCGGGGAGAGCCGGCAGAGCGCGGCGGGCGGCCCAGCCGCCTGCGGCGCGAGCGGACAGCCCTGTGGAGGGCTCGCGGCGCCGATGGCGAAGCGACGAGCCGACGAGCGCGTGGCCGAGACGAGTCGGCGCGGGCTGATCGAGCAGACTGAGCTGACCCTTAAAGGAAGCAAGAGAGGAATCATGGCGGAGCTGACGATCCGTCCGGATGAGATCCGGAACGCGCTGGAGCGCTTCGTCCAGTCTTATGAGCCGGAGGCGGCCGCGCGCGAAGAGGTCGGCACCGTTGTCGATTCCGGCGACGGTATCGCCCACATCGAGGGGCTGCCCTCGGCCATGGCGAACGAGCTCCTGGAGTTCGAAGACGGGACCCGTGGCCTGGCTCTGAACCTGGACGTCCGTGAGATCGGCGCCGTTGTCCTGGGCGACTTCAGCGGCATCGAGGAGGGCCAGAAGGTCCGCCGCACCGGCGAGGTGCTGTCGGTGCCGGTGGGCGACGCCTACCTGGGCCGCGTGGTGGACGCCCTGGGCAACCCGCTGGACGGCAAGGGCCCCCTGGAGCTGACCGAGCGCCGGGCGCTGGAGCTGCAGGCGCCGACCGTGGTGCAGCGGCAGTCGGTGTTCGAGCCGCTGCAGACCGGCATCAAGGCCATCGACGCGATGACGCCGATCGGCCGCGGCCAGCGGCAGCTGATCATCGGTGACCGGCAGACCGGCAAGACCACGGTCTGCATCGACACCATCATCAACCAGAAGGAGAACTGGCTTTCGGGCGACGAGAAGAAGCAGGTGCGCTGCATCTACGTCGCCGTCGGCCAGAAGGGCTCCACGATCGCCAACGTGCGCCGCACCCTGGAGGAGGCCGGCGCCATGGAGTACACCACGATCGTGGCCGCCCCCGCCTCCGACCCCGCGGGCTTCAAGTACATCGCCCCCTACACCGGCTCGGCCATCGGCCAGCACTGGATGTACCAGGGCAAGCACGTCCTGATCGTCTTCGACGACCTGTCCAAGCAGGCCGAGGCCTACCGCGCCATCTCGCTGCTGCTGCGCCGCCCGCCGGGCCGCGAGGCCTACCCGGGCGATGTGTTCTACCTGCACTCGCGGCTGCTGGAGCGGTGCGCCAAGCTCAGCGACGAGATGGGCGGCGGCTCGCTGACCGGGCTGCCGATCATCGAGACCAAGGGCAATGACGTGTCGGCGTTCATCCCGACCAACGTCATCTCCATCACCGACGGCCAGTGCTTCCTGGAGACCGACCTGTTCAACCAGGGTGTGCGGCCGGCCATCAACGTCGGTATCTCGGTCTCGCGAGTCGGTGGCGCGGCGCAGATCAAGGCCATGAAGAAGGTGGCCGGTACGCTGCGGCTGGCGCTGTCGCAGTACCGCGAGCTGGAGGCGTTCGCCGCCTTCGCCTCCGACCTGGACGCCGCCTCCCGCGCCCAGCTGGAGCGCGGCGCCCGCCTGGTGGAGCTGCTCAAGCAGCCCCAGTACAGCCCGTTCCCGGTGGAGAAGCAGGTCGTGTCGGTGTGGTCGGGGACCTCCGGCGAGCTCGACGACGTGCCGGTGGAGGACATCCGCCGCTTCGAG
>Ga0207867_1000716_pt1 | contig 32072 bp, 48 predicted proteins | sample HigsolmetaAR206D_FD_184838 | JGI IMG/M metagenome (GOLD analysis project Ga0207867, IMG submission 184838) | Ionic liquid and high solid enriched microbial communities from the Joint BioEnergy Institute, USA - AR20-6-D (SPAdes) (version 2) ...
ATCAGGCCGCGCTGGGCGGCCAGTTCCAGAATGCGCTGGTGCGAACTGTGCATGCCGCCATGATGTTGCGATATGTCGGTAGATGTCAATAACTACCGATGATCTTCACCCGCACGCCTAACGCCGGGGTCATGGCCGGCGGACAGCCTGAAGCTCCCAGGTTGGCGGATGCGGGTTCCTGGAGTTGCAGAGGGTTGAACAGTGCGTGATTACGGGAAGGTGCACACCACATTCTGGTCTAGCACCACGATCCGAGGGCTGAGTGAGGACGCCAGGGTGCTAGCGCTGTACCTGTTGACCAGCCCTCATGGGACGATTGCTGGCGTGTTTCGGCTGCCAGATGGGTACGCCTGCGAGGACTTGCAGTGGTCTCCCGAAAGGGTTCGCGAAGGGTTCCGGGAACTGTTCGCTAACGGTTTCGCTAACCGTTGCGAAACCACGAAATGGGTGTGGATCGTCAAGCATTTCGACTGGAACCCGCCGGAGAACCCAAACCAGCGGAAGGCGGCGGCCAAAATTGCCCGGACGATCCCTGACGAATGCGTCTGGAAGCCTGATTTTATGCGGGTTTACGGCGATTCCCTCGGGATCGAATGGAACCAGGACGCAAACCGTTCCGAAACCGTTCCGAAACCGTTCGCTAACCAGAAACAGGAACAGGAACAGGAACAGGAACAGGATAAGAGAAGCGCGCGCAAATCCGCGCGCACTCCCTCCGTCCAGTTTTCGACATGGGTTAGTTCTCTGACGGAGGGCGAGGACGCGATCCCTCCCGATGACCCGGTTTTCCGTTTCGCAGCCGATGCGGGGATCCCGGATGACATGCTGGCGCTGGCCTGGTCGTGGTTTGAGCGGACGTACACCGGGAGCCGGAAGACGAAGCGGTACTCCGACTGGCGGCAGGTGTTCCGCAACGCGGTGCAGGGCAACTGGGGTAAGCTGTGGCGGTTCACGGCTGACGGTCAGTGCGTGCTGACGTCCGAGGGCGAGATGCTCCGGCGAGCGCTGGAGGCCAAGGCGCGGAGGGCCGCGGCATGAGCGCAATTGACACTCGCGCCGAGGTCGAGCGCATGGCGGCGCTGTACGGCCACGATGAGGCCGAGCCGGTCCGCGTCCCGCCGCAGTCCGTGCAGGCCGAGCAGGCGGTGTTGGGCGGCCTGCTACTGGTGCCGGAGGCGTGGCCGGTGGTATGCGACCTGCTGGCGGAGGGGGATTTCTACCGCCGCGACCACCAGCTGATCTGGCGGGCGGTGGAAGCGCTGGCGACGGCGGGGCGTCCGTTCGACGCGGTAACGGTGGGCGAGTGGTTCGAGTCGCAGGGGCTGTCGGAGCACGTGGCGGGGGGCGCCTACTTGATCGAGCTGGCGACCACCACACCGTCGGCGGCGAACATCCGCGCTTACGCCGAGATCGTGGCGGACAAAGCCCGGCTTCGCAGGTTGATCGAGATCGCCACGGAAACGGCGAACGCGGCGTTCGATCCGCAGGGCCGGATGAGCGACGATTTGCTCAACGAGGCCACGCGTCGGCTGTCCGAATTGCAGCCAGCGCAGGCGGGCGGGTTGCGTCGTGTCGCCGACGGGCTGTCGCCGTGGTTTGATCGGTTTTCGTCGCTGTACGAGAGCGGCGACCGGATGACCGGGCTGCCGACGCAGTGGGCTGGCGTCAACGAGGTTACGCATGGGCTACAGCCGGCGACGCTGTATCTGATCGCAGCGCGCCCGAGCATGGGCAAATCGGTCTGGGGGTTGAACCTGGCGACGTTCCTAGCGATGCGCGGGAAGGCGGTCGGGTTTTTCTCGCTGGAGATGTCGATGTCGGATTGCATCGCGCGCGCGGTGTCGTCTCTGACGGACGTTCCTCACGATTGGATCATTGCACCGAACGCGGAAGACGACGATGGCTATACGTCGCGGCTGACGCCGGCCATCGCGGATCTCAAGCGGGCCCCGCTGTACATCGATGACACGCCGTCGCTGACGGTCCGGCAGTTCGAGGCCAGGGCGCGGAGGATGCACGCTAAGCAGCCGCTGGACTGCCTGATCGTGGACCACATTCACGATTTCAAGATCGACCCGAAGCTGGCTCGGTTTGAGTTCGGCGAGATCGTGCAGCGCGGGAAGACGCTGGCGAAAGAGTGGGGCATCCCGGTTGTGATGCTGGCGCAGTTGAACCGAAACGTTGCGGGCAGGACGGACAGGCGGCCGACGCTGGCGGACCTGCGCGAGTCTGGCGAGCTGGAGCAGAAGGGCGACGTGATCGCGTTCTTGCATCGTGAGGACTACTACGACGACACAACGCATCTGCGCGGCGTTGTCGAGCTGCACTTTGCCAAGGGGCGGAACATCCGCGCGGGCGCGCGGGTGCACCTGCGCAATCGATTCGACGTGATGCGCCTGGATGATTGGGAGGGGCCGCTTCCGCAAGCGCCCGAGCCAGTCTCAGAGCGGAGGCCGCGCGGGTTCCGTGCGGGGTTCGCATGATCGCCCGCTGCCACCTTCGCGCACTGGAGCAGGCGGCGAGACTGCCCCGCGATGCGGAGAAATTCCGGGAGCTGCTGGAGTCGTTCCCGGCGGTGTGCCCGCACAACGATTGCAGCGCGCCGAGCTGCCGGGTTGCGGTTGCGGACCTTTTGCGGCAGGCTTGGATTCAGAAGGGGAGGAAGTAATGCGAGTGGAAGTGATCGGAAATGCCACGCTGTATCTGGGCGACTGCCGCGACATTCTGCCCACGCTTCCGAAGGTGGATGCGGTGATTACGGACCCGCCGTATGGGATATCCGCCAACAAGATGACGCTCGGCAAAGGGAAGAAGGGCTTCTATCGAGGCGGCGCATGGGATGAAGAGCGGCCGGATATCGCCTGGATACCTGGCTGCGCGCGCTGGTTCTGCGTGTGGGGTGGTAACTACTTCGCCGACGTGTTGCCACCCACCAACGACATCCTTGTCTGGCACAAGCTGAACGACGGCCGCTCGTTTTCAGAGTGTGAGTTCGCATGGACAAACGCAGGGAAGCAGGCCCGCATCCGTCAGCACCATTGGTCTGGCGAGGAAAAGAGCCACCCGACTCAGAAGCCATTGGCGGTCATGGAGTGGTCCCTCGGTTTCTTCCCCGAGGCGCAGTCCGTTCTTGACCCATTTATGGGCAGCGGCACCACGGGGGTTGCCTGCATGAACCTTGGCCGCCAGTTCATCGGCATCGAGATCGAACCCAAGTACTTCGACATCGCCTGCCGTCGCATCGAGGACGCACAGCGTCAGGGGAGGTTGATCGAATGACTGAGCCCTGGCAGGAAATGCTGAGCGACGAACAGCGCCGGCTGTTCAACGCGGCGTGCGGCGACCTGTCGCGTTGCATGACGTGGCACGGGTTCCGGCTGAGCAAAGACGATTGGAGGCACTTCATCTCCGGCACGATTCTGGGCTGGCGGCTGCTGCCGGGGATCGACCGGGGCGAGGGCGCGCCGGGCTTCGTGATGCTGGGCGGGTCGAGCCTCGACTTGACGAAGGCCCAATGCACGGAGGCGATCACGCTGGCGTTTGCGATCGGCGACCAGCCTTGGGAATACGACCCGACGCAGACGAAGCCTGTGCGCTGGAGCGACGTAGTGCTGTTGGCGCGCGGAATCAATCCGCGAGAGGAGGCCGCATGAGAACGAAAAACGCCAAGGCAATCACCCGCGCCGAGGCTGCCCACATGGCGCGTGTGAAGGAATCGGGCTGTGCGGTGTGCGGTGCGGGCGGGATCGTGGAGGCACACCACATCAAACAGGGCCGGCACTTCACGACGATCGGTTTGTGCCCGGACTGTCATCGGGGGCCGATGGGGATTCACGGCGACCGGACCATGTGGAAGATTCACAAGATGGACGAGATCGACGCGCTGAATGAGACGTTGAGGAGGGTGCTGGGATGAAGCAATGCACGCGCTGCGGACAGAGCAAGCCGCTCGACATGTTCAGTCCGTACAAGAATTCGAAGGACGGCCGGCACTCGCACTGCAAAGCGTGCCGTAGCGAGTACGCGAACGCCCGCAAGAAGCGGGATCGGAAATTCCCGAACCGGGTGAAGGCCCCGAACCGTGACGAGATTTGGCCCAGGCCGCTGACTGAGCAGCTGCTGGACCTGAAGGCGCGCAACTGGCGCTATCCCGTGAGCGCGGGGCAACTGGTGTGGAGGATCTGATGGGGGGTACATACTCGCGCGACAATGGCAAGCGTGGCAAGCTGAGGCGGTGGACGGTGCCGGAGATCCGGTCTCTTGGCGGCGGATGCGCTTTGCAGGTGGCGGCCCGGCTCGGGCGCAGTCCGCGCGCTGTTCAGGACAAGGCGCGATCCATCGGCGTTGAGCCTCCCAGGATGCCGCACGCCTGCTACTGGCCTAAGGCTACGAAGGCTCGGGCGCTGGCGATGCGGTCAGAGGGGCGCTCGCTGGCGAGTATCAGCAGGGCGACGGGGGTGCCGGTGGGGACTTTGCGGCATTGGGTTTACGGTGAACGTAACAGGGGGAGGTCATGAGCGGGGCGTACTCTCGCAACAAGGGGGCGCGTGCCGAGCGCGAGCTGTGCGGACTGCTCCGCGAGTATCTCGGGGTCGAGGCTACGCGGAACCTGAAGCAGTACCAGAAGGCGCAGCACGGAGACGTGGAGCAGCTCATCGGGCCGTATCTGCTGGAGATCAAGAACCAGGCGAGGCTTTCGCTTGGCGCATGGTGGGATCAGGCGAGGCGTGCGGCGGGTGCGCGTGGTGACTGCCTGCCGTGCGTGGCGTACCGGCTGCCGAATCGCGGGCTGTATGACCGCTGGCGGTTCGTGGTGCCGGACGAGCGGAATCCTCGCCACGAGTGGGAACTGGATTACAGGTACACGGCGGACCTTGGTCTGGAGGCGTTCGCTGTGCGGGTGCGGGAACATATCGGGGGCTGACATGGCTTTCACTGAGCAGACCGTCAAAGAGATCGTGCGCAATGCGGAGTGTGACGGCGCCCCCCCGTCCATTGCGATGCGGCTGGAGGCTGACCTGTTCGAGGTGCTACACGCCCACCGCAGGCGTATGGATCGCATCAACCGGCACAATGAGGTGCTTGGCATCGTGGCGAAAGCGCACTACAACGTGACCCGTGCTGCGGAGATGCTCGGTGTGTCGCGCGAGGCGATCTACAAGCACCTGAGAAAGTCAACCGAAGTGCATAGCGGAGTTGACACAGAAGACGCTTAGATGGGAGCAACGTAGAACCGCGAGGACGCGGAATGCTTCCCACCGATAGCGACGAGCGCAAGACCTACCCGCTGTACTCAGGACTCTTCGCCTATTTCCCGGCTGCGCTGGCGGCAATCGCCCATCACAGCTACGTCAACAACGAGAAGCACAACCCCGGCGAGCCGCTTCACTGGAACCGCGCAAAGTCCGCCGACGAGGCGGACGCACTGCTGCGGCACCTGATGGAAGGGGACTACGTGGGCATGGCGTGGCGAGCGCTGGCCCTGCTCCAGAAGCACCTGGAGGCCGAGGGCGCGCCGCTGGCACCGGGCGCGGTGGCACCTGAGCGCACCGTCGAGTTTGAGGCCGATCCGGTGTTGCAGGAGCTGCTCGCGCGTGCGGACGAGGATGCGCCGGTGGAACATCTGAAGGCCGGTGAAGCGTACCTGTCGGACTTCGGCGCGAACCCGCCGCTGAGCGAGCCTGCGACGGAAGCGGAGGATTGAGCGCGTGCGCATCCTGATACTCGATTTGGAAACCAAGCCAGCCATCGTCTATTCGTGGGGGATGTTCAATCAGTCGTTCAGTCCATCGCAGGTCATCGACTGGGGCGGCGTCCTTTGCTTCGCGGCCAAGTGGCATGGCGAGGATGAAACCAAGTTCTGGGCGGAATGGAAGGGGCGCGAGCGCATGATCAAGGCGGCGCACCGGCTGTTGGATCAGGCGGACGCGGTGGTGGGCTGGAACAGCGCGCGATTCGACACCAGGTGGCTGCACGCGGAGTTCGTGCGCATGGGCCTGTCCCGCCCGAGCCCCTACGTCAACGTGGACCTGATGCGCATCCAGAAGCGCGACACGTTCATGCTGTCGAACAAGCTGGAGTCCCGCCGGCTGTGGCTGGGCAAGGGGGGCAAGCTGGACACGGGCGGGTTCGGTCTGTGGAGGGCGGTGCTGGCAGGTGACCGGGAGGCGCGCCGGAAGATGGAGGAATACAACCGGCAGGATGTGGAGATTACGGCCGAGGAGTTTGACCGGATGCGGTCTGGCGGCTGGATTCGCGGCCTGCCCAACTTCGCTATTGACGGCGGCCACGTCTGCCCGTCCTGCGGCAGCGACCGGCTCCAGTCGCGCGGGTTCCAATACACAAAGACGCGGCGGTATCGCCGGTTCCAGTGCCGCGATTGCAGCTCGTGGAGTCAGGCGGTGCATTGCGAACCAGGATCTGCTAGCGTGAAGGCGGTGGTATGAGCGACCTGTATTCCACTGATCCGCCCCACCCCTGCGAACGCCTCGCCAGGATTGAGGGGGAATCGAACTTCCTTAGCCTGCTGGTAGGGATCGAGGCTGGGCGGGACACGACTGAGGACATGGCGGCCCTGTCCTATGCCCGAAATCGGGGCGTCGTAGTTGAGGCATTGGAGGCTCGGTGGTCGGGGAGTGTCCGGCACCGTGTCGCCCTGTGCCATCTGGTGCTCGGGACCATGCAGGTAGCCGAAAAGGACAAGGCGTGGGTCAGGGCGGCGATTCTGGACGGCTACGCCCTGTTCGTCGGCAAAGAGGTCAAGGACAGCGAGACGGCCGCCAAGATGTTCAAGGTCCGGAAGGGGGACTATCTGGCGGTCCGGAAGTACGCCGAGCGGTTCCTGCTGGCGCTGGCGATGGATGCAGAGCGGCCGTGGATTCGCGCGAGGTTCGGGAACTGAGAACGCCGGCTAAAAGCTATACTTAGATTGAATGAAGGAATCAGGGCCGCCATGTGCGGCCCTTTTGTTTGCCCGGCGCTGCTGGGCGGCCGGCAAAAGTCCGATTGGGACGCCGGCCTTATTTGCGGAGCGCCCCATGACCGAGCCTGACGACGACGATATCGAGTGGGTCCCGGGCGAAGCGGTGTACCTGCCGGAGGACACCTGTTGGGTGGCGGACCCCGATTTCCTGCTGCCGGACAGTGGAGTCGAGGGCGTTCTAGCGATGCAGTACCGTGGGGGTGACCTGTTCTACCTGGACGGGGCCACGCGGAAATGGGTCAACGTCGAGGCCGAGGAAAAGCCGACGCGGCGATTGAAGCCGGTCAACTAGCGGCCTGCTGAGCCGTAACCGGCAGTCATTTCAGGGGGAATGCATGTGCTAAGGGACATCGACGCGGTCGGCGTGGCGGCCGGCAAGGTCGGGACGTATGGAGGCGGGGCGAGCGCATTTGTGTTCGGGCTGACGGCAAACGAGTTCGCCGCTCTGGGCGGCATCGTCGTGGGCGTGCTCGGCCTGCTGGTGCAGTGGTACTTCAACCGTAGGCGTGACCGTCGCGAGCATGAGGAGTTCATCGCTCGCATGAGGCAGTATCGTGAGCGCGCCCAGGAATCTGAGCGGTAAGGTCATCGGCGGCTCGGTGGCGGCTGTGCTGATCGCTGCCGCGGCGATCATCAGGCCGTGGGAAGGTCTGGAGACGGACCCATACGAGGACGTTGTTGGCGTCTGGACGGTCTGCTACGGCCAGACTGGCGTGGAGATGCGCAGCTACACGCCGGACGAGTGCGACGCGATGCTGCGTGAGAGTGTCGCGCGGTATGCCGACGCGGTGGGTAAGTGCATCCACCGGCCGCTGACCGTGAATCAGTGGGCTGCTGTCACGTCGTGGGCCTACAACGTCGGCACCGGCGCGGCCTGCGGCTCGACGCTGGTGCGCCAGATCAACGCGGGCGAGCCGCCGGAGGTGTGGTGCCGGCAGCTCCTGCGGTGGGACAAGGCGGGCGGGCGGACTGTGCGCGGTCTGACGCTGCGCAGGCAGGCGGAGTATCGCGTCTGCATCGGGGAGGCCGAGGAATGATCAATATGCCCGGCGCCTCTGCGCGGATTTACGTGTACGCGCTGGGTCTCACTATTGCGTTCTGCGCGGGCGCGTGGGTTGGCTATCAGCCCGGCGCTGTGCGTGCGGAGCGGGCAGAGCGTGCGCTCGCGATGGCGCAGCGTGACGCGGCACAACGGGTGGCGCTGGCAGAGGGCAGGGCCCGCGAGGCTGAGCGCAGGGCAGCCGAAAGGATCGCTGAGATCGAGGCGGCCCAAGCGGCCCAACAGGAGCGAATCGAAAGTGAAATCGAAGCTCGCACTCGTGATTTGCGCGATGGCAATCTCCGGCTGCGCCGCGAAATCGCCGCTCTTGCAACCGCCAGCGTGTCCCGAGAGGCCGCCGCTACCGCAGAGTCTGAGGCAGCCGCTGCACGCGGAGCGGAGCTTGTCGCAGCTGCTGTTGGAATCGGGGCTGCCTGCGACGCCCGAATCCAGGCCCTGATCGAGGCATACGAGGCGACCCGATGACTCCGGACGAGCTGGGCATCGCGTTCGCTCAAGCGTGCCAAGAGCGGGGCCAGGTTGGATTTGCGCTGCGACTGCTGGAATCGGGCAGCGTCCGGCTGATCGGACTGAGCCTGCCGGGCCACGTTGTCGCGGATCTGCTCCGGACGGCAGCGGACGTGTACGAGGCGAATGCTGCGCCGGAGACGGTGAACTAAGGAACTCTGATGGGCTGCAAAGCATGTGAGCGCCGCAGGAAACGGATGCGTGAGCTGCGGGACAAGAAGGCGGCCAAGGGCAAGAAGGTTCAGGCGGCGGTGATTGATGCTGCGCTGAAGGCGTCCGAGGCGGCAGGCAGGGCGCTAGGCATCCACGGCGAGGTGGACGATGAGCGACGAGAGAATCCAGGGGACGGCGCCTGAGTTGTCGGCTGCGCTGAATCGCATCGCTGACGCGCTGGAACGGTTGGCCGACGTGTACCTGTACGTCAATGACCCCGAGGGAGAGGAGGGCGAGCTGCCGCAATCGCGGGCGCTGCCGGAGGGGTTCAGGGGCATGCGGTGATGGGCGACAGGGCGAAGGTTGGCAATGGCCACCCTGAGCCCGTCAGCCGCTGGGGCAGGGGCAGAGGCGGCAGGCCATGGCGTCGGCTGGTAGAGGCAGTCAAGCGCCGGGACAAGTACACCTGCCAAGCATGTGGGCGGGTGACTGAGGACGGCGAGTGCGACCACATCGTCCCCACGCACAAGGGCGGCAAGACGGAGCTGGCGAACTTGCAGTGGCTGTGCAGGGAGCCGTGCCATGCCGCTAAAACGGCAAGGGAGGCGCTAGAGGCGCGAGGCGTCGAGCCAGTCAGGGTGAGCCGGGCGGAGCGCAGGAAGCGCCCTGGCGACCACTGGGGCAGGTGAGTGGCGCAGGATGCCGGGGGGGGGCATTTGTTAAAATTGTGTTAAGCGACGGACACCGCCGCCCGGACCTCTTTTCAGTGAAACCGTAACAATTTCCGAACCGAGGGGTACAGGAATGAGCGACAATGTGGTCGCCCTGTCGGCCCCGAGCGTGCATCTCCAGCCGCCTGCGGGGTTGACGGAAGAGCAGGCGCAGGTTTGGCGCGAAACGGTCAATGCGCGGTCGGCGGATTTCTTCGGCCCGGATCAGGTGCCGTTGCTGGAGGAATACTGCCGGGCCGTGGTGACGTGCCGGCTGCTTGGTGCGCAGATTGAGGCGGCGATTGCCGGGGGTGACCCGGGGGAGCTGAAGGCCGTGCTCGACATGCGGGACAAGGAGAGCAGGCGGCTGGCGTCCTTGGCGACGAAGTTGCGGCTGACGAATCAGAGCCGCTACACGCCCCAGTCGGCGGCCACGGCTGCCAAGAAGGGCGGCGGCGGGAAGGTATGGCAGTTCGGCAAGACTGGAGGCTGAAGGGTCCGGAAGGCTGGACTCGGGGCGAGCGGAACGCCGCATGGGTGGAGGCGTTTTGCAGGGTCCCAGAAGGCAAGGATCGCGGCAAGCCTGTCCGGCTGAGGGATTGGCAGGTAGACGAGTTCCGCCGCCTGTATGACAGCCCGACTCGGACCTTCATTGTTTCGTTCGGTCGCAAGAACGGCAAGACGGCGCTAATCGCCTTCATCGTCCTGCTGCACCTGTGCGGGCCTGAGGCTGAGATTGGGTCTGAGATAGTGTCTGGTGCGCGATCCCGCGACCAGGCGGCGATGGTGTTCCGGTATGCGAGCAAGTGCGTTCGCATGAATCCGGACCTCGCCGAGATCGTCCGGATCCGGGACACGGCAAAAGAGCTGGAGTGCCCCGACCTCCAGACAATCTACAAAGCGCTGTCTGCGGACGCGGCGACGAACCTTGGCCGGTCGCCCAAGTTGGCGATCCATGACGAGCTGGGGCAGGTCAAGGGGCCGCGTGATGACTTCTACGAGGCCATCGACACGGCGCAGGGTGCACACGAACACCCGCTGACCATCATCATTTCGACGCAGGCTCCGAGGTCGGGCGATCTGCTGTCGATCATGATTGACGACGCCCTGAGGGGGTCTGATCCGATGACCAAGGTGTCGCTGTACACGGCACCGGAGGACATGGACCCGTTTTCAGAGGAAGCGTTGCGGGCTGCTAACCCGGCCTACGGTGACTTCCTCAACGCGGAGTATTGCCGCGAGCTGGCGGAGAAGGCGCGCCGGATGCCGAGCCGAGAGGCGGCATACCGGAACCTGATCCTCAATCAGCGCGTCAACATGCACAACCCGTTCGTCACCCGGTCGGTGTGGGAGATGAACGCGGGCGAGCCTGACTTTGACAGGTGCCACGAGTTCTACATCGGGCTGGACCTGTCCGCCAGGAACGACCTGACGGCCCTGGTCGTTGTGGGGCGAGACGAGGATGGCGTGATTCACGTCCGGCCGGAGTTCTTCGGCCCGATGGTGGGCGTTGAGGACCGGTCGGAGCGGGACCGTGAGCCGTATGACGTCTGGGGGCGCGAGGGCTATATCACCCTGACGCCCGGATCGTCCGTCGATTACCGCTATGTCGCGGAACGACTGGTGGAGCTGTGCGACGAACTGCCGGTGAAGGCGGTGTCGTTTGACCGCTGGCGGATGGACGTGCTGAAGCGCGAGCTTTCGGCCTTGGGCGCTGAGTTGCCGTTGGTCGAGTTCGGGCAGGGGTTCAAGGACATGACCCCGGCGCTGGAATCGCTGGAGTCGCTGCTGTTGGCGGGCATGGTTCGCCACGGCTCGCACCCGGTGCTCGATATGTGCGCCGAGAACGCGGTGGCTGTGATGGACCCCGCAGGCAATCGAAAGCTGGACAAGTCCAAGGCGACGGGCCGAATCGACGGCATGGTGGCACTGGCAATGGCGGTGGGCAAGGCGAGCACGCAGCCGGTGGAGCAGAAGAAGCCGCTAGTGATGCGGTGGATTTGAGGGGCAGAAGATGCAATCCAATCGCGCCTATTCGGTGCTCGAAATCAAGTCTGTTGACGTGGAGGAGCGCTCCATCACGGGCATTGCGACCACTCCCGAGACTGACCGTGTCGGCGACATCGTGGACCCGCTGGGGGCGAAGTTCGCGGAGGAGATCCCGCTGCTTTGGCAGCACCAGCACGACAAGCCTGTGGGCGTTGCGCGATTTGGAAAGGCCACGAAGTCTGGCATCCCATTCACCGCCACGATTGCCAAGATCGCCGAGCCCGGGCCGCTGAAGGACCTGGTGGATATGGCTTGGCAAGCGGTGAAGGCCAAGCTGGTCCGGGGCGTGTCGATTGGCTTCCGCGCGCTTGGCTATGAGCCATTGGAGACTGGCGGCCTGAAGTTCACCGAGACCGAGATCTACGAGCTTTCGCTGGTGACGATCCCGGCGAATGCCTCGGCCACGATCCAGACGATCAAGAGCATGGACCGCAAACATCTGGAAGGCGCGGTGAAGCTGATCCGCGCCCGCGATGTTGCGATCAAGAACGGAGCGGTTCCGCTCCGCTGAGCACTGTCGTGAGACAGCGCATCCCCTAGAGGGAACCGAGCCGGGGCGCTGATCCCCGGCAACTAAGCCGGACTAGCTCAATTGGCAGAGCGGGGTCTTTGTAAGACTCGGGTTGGCGGTTCGATTCCGTCGTCCGGCTCCAAATTCAAGCGTCCATCCGCCCGTGGAACGGCGGTGCAGGGCTGCGCGTGGAACCGCAGCCGCATGGGCGCCAACCGACTGTCGTGAGACAGCCGATCGCATCGCCGCGAGGCGACGCATCCGAATACATGGAGCAAGAAAATGAGCAATTACGCGAAGCAGATCGCCGATCTCCAGGCGACCCGCAAGGCCAAGGCCGAGGAGATGAAGGCCCTCGCCAAGACTGCGGAAGAGCAGGGCCGGACGTTCGATACCGGCGAGCAGGAGCAGTTTGACGAGCTGAAGGCGGCCATTGCGCAGATTGACAAGAGCATTGCCAACCTGCGCGAGCTGGAGGCCATCGAGAAGGCCGAGGCCGCCGATGCCGCGACCGCGAAGGCGGTTTCGGGCGACGAGCGCGCCAAGTCTGCGGTGTCCGTGGTCCGTGGCGGCGACGTGCAGGTCAAGGACACCACCAAGCTGGACAAGGGTATCAGCTTTGCCCGCATGGCTCGCGTCAAGGCGCTGGCGTTCACTGGTCAGGCTGGCACCCGCAACGAGATCGAGATTGCCCAGAACCTGTATCCGGGCGACGAGTCGCTGGTGAAGTCGATCCAGAAGGCTGCGGTCCCGGCGGCGAATACCCTTACGGGCAGTGCCACCTGGGCGGGCAACCTGATCAACGAGGGTGGCGCTGCGTTCGCCGACTTCGTGGAGTACCTGCGCGAGCGTTCGCTGTATGGTCAGATCAGCGACCGATTCCGCAGGCTGCCGTTCGACGCGCCGGTGCTGGTGCAGAGTTCTGGCGGCACTGCCCAGTGGGTCAAGGAGGGTGACGCGAAGCCGCTGACGCAGTGGACCTACACCCGCGCCAAGCTGACCCCGCTGAAGGTGGCCGCGATTGCCGCTGCGACCAAGGAGACGCTGATGCGCGCCTCGGTCAATGCTGATGCGTTCCTGCGTGACGAGCTGGCCCGTGCGGTCAATGCTCGCATCGACGGCACGCTGATCAGCGCCGCCGCTGCCGTGACCGATGAGTCGCCGGCTGGCCTGCTGAACGGCACTGCGCCGCTGACCCTTTCGGGCGACGGTTCGGTGGCGGGCATCCGCTGCGACATCGCGCAGTTCCTGAAGGAGCTTGTCGGCGACAACCTGAGCGTGTCGGGCGCCTTCTGGGTCATGCCCGAGACGGTCGCGATTGACCTGTCGCTGGCGACCAACGAGGTCGGCGCTCCGGCGTTCCCGGGCATCACCCCGAACGGCGGCACGCTGGCGGGTCTGCCGGTGTTCACGTCGCAGTACGTGCCGACCGACTCGGACGGCCCGGTTGTGGCGCTGATCAAGGGCGACGAGATCTTCCTCGGCGACGAGGGCGGCGTTCAGGTGTCTGTGTCGGATCAGGCGTCGCTGCTGATGGACAACGCGCCGACGATGGACAGCACCACGCCGACCGGCTCGAACTCGGTGGTCAGCATGTGGCAGACCAACAGCGTTGCGTTCCTGGTCGAGCGTTTCATCAACTGGCAGAAGCGTCGCGCTTCGGCGGTTGTGTGGGCGCACGTCAACTGGAATGCCTGCGCGTCCTAAGCGGCACTTCGGAGGGGCTGGGAAACCGGCCCCTCCTTTTTCGGCGAGGTGACAAGTGCGAATTCAATATCGAGCGAACGGTATGCAGCGCGAGGTGCGGGACAGCGTGGGCGAGGTTCTGATTGCCCGCAATCTTGCGACCCGCGTTTACCGGACGCGTGAGCTTGTGGCCGATGAGCCGGAAGAGGCACCTCGCACGGGCAAGTCAAAGCGGAAATACAAGCGGCGCGATCTGGCTGCCGAGGACTGAGATGCGAATTTTCGGGTTCAACATCACGCGCGAGAAGGCGGCGAAGCCCGTGACTGACTGGCGTCGTGGCTGGCGCGTCATCCATGAACCCTATACGGGCGCGTGGCAGAAGAACGACGAGCTGAAGCGCGGCGACCTGACCTGCTACCCGGCGCTGTATGCGTGCCTGAATCGAATCACGCAGGACATTGGCAAGCTGCCGTTCCTGCTGAAGAGGAGGGGCGCGAACGGGATCTGGGAGGTTGCCGAGAACCCGGCATGGTCGCCCGTCCTGCGCAAGCCGAATGGCTACCAGACCGCGCAGCAGTTCCGCGAGGCGTGGATTCTGTCGAAGCTGCTGGACGGAAACACGTTTGTCCTGAAGCAGCGCGACAATCGAGGCGTGGTCACGTCTCTGTACGTTCTGGACCCGAGCCGCGTTGAGCCGCTGGTGTCGGAAGCGGGCCGCGTGTTTTACCGGCTGAACTATGGCACGGCCAACAACCTGCTGCCCGATGCCTACGGCGGGGAGCAGATCACGGTTCCGGCGTCGGAGATCATCCACGACCGGATCAATCCGTTCCATCATCAGCTGCTCGGCGTGCCGCCTCTGTGCGCGGCTGCGCTGGCGGCAGGAAAGAATTTCAAGATCCTTCGCAACAGTTCGGCGTTCTTTGCCAACAACGCAAGTCCGGGCGGCCTGATTACCGCGCCCGCGGGCTTGACTGAGGAAGAGGCCGACGCAATCCAGGCCGCGTTCAATGAAAGGTACAGCGGCGAGAACAGCGGCAAGATCGCTGTGATCGGTGCCGACCTGAGGTTTACGCCGTTCTCCTTCAAGGCGGCGGATTCGCAGCTTGTCGAGCAGCTTCGCTACTCGGACGAACAAATCTGCCAGCCTTTCGGCATCCCGCCGTTCAAGATTGGCATCGGCTCGATCCCCGCAGGCATGACGGTTGACCAGATCAACCTGCTCTACCACGAGGACGCGCTGAGCGGCCATATCGAGGCGATGGAGAACCTGCTGGATGAGGCCCTGAACCTGCCACAGGACTGGGGGATCTGGCTGGATACGGAACCGCTGTTCCGCATGGACGAGGGCAAGCGTGCGGAGATCGAGACGAAGCTGGTCGGCGGGATGATCAAGACGCCTGACGAGTCCCGCGCGAAGTTTGGCCTTGCCCCGACCGCTGGCGGCAATACGTTGTGGGGCCAGCATCAAGACTACCCGCTCGGGACGCTGGCCAATCGCCTGCCGCCTGACCAGAAGCCGCAGTCGCCTGAGCAGGCAGCCCCCACGGCGGATGAAGGCACGGCGAGAGAGGAAGAGCGGGCTATGGTGGCGGCTGCGATTGCGCAGCTCGCCCGTCAGTCGCTGAAGAAGAGGAAAGCGGCAAATGCAGCTTGACGTGAAGGCGCTTGGCGAAATGATCGCCGACCTGATTGCAGATGCGGTCGAGCCGTTGGAGAAGGCGAACGCCGAGCTGCGCAAGGAGATCGATGCCCTCAAGGCGCGCGAGCCTGACAGCATCGAAGCCCGGCCGGTCGAGATTGACGTGTCCGATGTGGTGAAGGAGCTGCTCGCAGCCGACGAGATCAGGCAGTTGGTCGGGCTGGAGGTCGAGGCGTACCTGACGGAGAACCCGCCGCCCCCCGGCGAGCCGGGAAAGTCTGTGACGCTGGACGACGTGTCCGTGTTTCTGGAAGCCGCTGTCGCCAAGCACGTGCTGGACTTTGAGCGCCGCGCGAGCGAGAAACTGGACAGGGCCATTGAGCGCATCCCGGTGCCGAGGGATGGACGGGACGGCGTGGACCTGACCGAGCTTTCGCTGGACTACGACGGCGAGCGCACGGTGACGGTCAAGGGCCGTACGGGCACGGTGACCAAGCGCGTCCCAGTCCCGCTGTGGCGCGGCTACTGGTCGCCGGGTGTCGTTGCAGAGAAGGGCGACATCCTGACGCACAATGGCACGGCTTACATCGCAATCGTGGACAACCCACGGTGTGAGCCGGGCGTTGGCAAGTACGACCACGAGTGGAAGGTGTTCGCGCGCAAGGGGCGCGACGGCAGGGATGGCCGAAACGGGATCGACAAGACGGCTCCGGTCAAGGTGACGCGCGACGATGAGTGAATTGATCACCCGCGAGCAGGCATACGAGCACCTGCGGCTGGACTACGACAGCAGCGGCAGCGCCGATGACGGCTGGCTGGACGTGTTCATCCCGGCAGTCTCTGAGGCCGTGCGGCGGTGGCTGAAAGAGGACTGGCGTCTGTACGAATGGGAGACTGACAGCGACGGCAACATCGTGCGAGACTCCGACGGCAACCCCGTCCCGCTTCTTGATAGCGACGGCGAGCCGGTGGTGAAGCCTGTGGTGCGCGCCGCCTGCCTGCTCGAACTGGCGTCGCAGTACCGATTCCGCGAGGGCGATGGCCGCGACAACGCCGTGCCGTCGCATGAAGGGTACGGCCACGGCCTGACCAGTAAGGCGGCTGTGGCGCTTCTGACGACGATTCGACGTCCGACGGTGGCATGAACTACGACCTTTACCACGGCGACTGCCTAGAGGTGATGGCGGGGCTGCCGGATGGGTCCGTTGATGCTGTGATCTGTGACCCGCCATATGGGACGATGCAAGGGTTCAACGGCATAGATTGGGACGTTGCGCTGGACCCCGCCGCCGTGTTCGAGCACTGCAACCGCGTGTTGCGGATGAACGGCGCGCTGGTGCTGTTCTCACAAGAGCCGTACACGTCCCGCCTCATTACCGAGGCGCACGGGAACCTGCCGTTTAGCTACCGCATGACGTGGCTCAAAGACAGTTTCGCCAATCATTTGATGTGCAAGAAGGCGCCGGTCTCCTACACCGAGGACGTGCTGGTTTTCTTCAAGAAGTACGACACGCTGGCGCAGCATCCACTACGGAAGTACGCCGCGCGGGTGCTGGCGGCATGCGGTGGTGATCTGAAGGCGATCAACGCGCGGCTGGGCCATCGTCGCGCGGAGCATTTCTTCTATGTGGAGTCCACGCAGTTTGGGCTTTGCACAGAACAAACCTACGCGCAGTTGTGCGAGGTGTACGGGCTGGAGGACTTTGAGTGGTTTAAGCCATACGCGGAGCTTGAGGAAATCAACCGCCGCTTCAAACGCCGCTTCAATCTGCCCGAAGGCCAGAAGTACAAGTCCAACGTCCTGCAATACCCGAAGGACTACACCGGCCACCATCCGACGCAGAAGCCGGTGGCGCTGATGGAGGACTTGGTAAAGACGTACACGGACCCCGGCGAAACGGTGCTTGACTTCACGATGGGCAGCGGATCGACCGGCGTCGCCTGCGCGAACACGGGCCGGCGCTTCATTGGCATCGAGCGCGACGACAAATACTTCGCCATCGCATCCGAGCGGATCGCGGAAGCGTATCGGAAAGAGGCCGCCTGACATGCCCGCAGTAGCTTCCGGCAACCTGCGCCACAAGGTGTGGTTGCAAGCCAAGCAGATCACGCAAGACCCGGTGACGGGCGAAATGCTGACCACATGGGTCACCATCGCCCGCCCGTGGGCCGAGATCGTGCCCATGTCGGGGCGTGAGTTCATGGCCGCCGGTGCGGAGCAGTCCGAGGTGCGCGGGCGGATCGTGATCCGGTATCGCGATGACGTGGACGCCTCCATGCGCGTCGTCTATCGCGGGCGGTACTACAACATCTTGGCTGTGCTGCCGGATGCGGAATCCGGGCGCGAACACCTCACGCTGATGACTGGCGAAGGGGTCAGGCTTGACCAGTGACGACATGGGCATTACTCGCGCCGGGTCCTTCCGCTTCGGCGGAGGATGCCGAGCGCGTCAGGGCGGCAGGAATTCCGCTGGGGGTCATCGGAAACGCCTTCCAGCTCGCGCCGTGGGCCGACTTTCTGGCCGCTACCGATGCGGCGTGGTGGCGGAAGTACCCTGAGGCGCTGACGCTGCCGGGCGCGAAGTACACGATGCACCAGGTCAAGGGCGTCGAGCGCGTCAAGGTGGCGGGCTACGTATCCGTCAACAGCGGCGTTCTGGGGCTGGAAGTGGCCCGGTCGAAAGGGGCCAGCCGGATCCTGCTGTTTGGGTTCGACATGCACGGCACGCATTTCTTCGGCCCGTACACCAACGGCCTGAGCAACACCAGCGAGGCCAAGCGCCGGATGCACTTGGCGCAGTACGCGCGATGGGCGAAGCGGAATCATGAGATACAGGTAATCAACTGCACGCCAGGTTCGGCGCTGCAATGTTTCCCAACGGCGAGGCTGGATGAATATCTACGTACCGGACAGGTGCCTGCCGCTGCTTCGTGAGCAGAGGACGCACTACAGGGACATTCGGGCAGAGTACGGGCGGGAGATCGAGGCGACGTTTGCCACGTTCCGAGACTACCTGCCGGAGACTGCCGACAACATTCTGGACATCGGTTCGGGCATGGCCGGTATCGATGTCCTGCTGGGTGGGCACTACCCGGGGGCTACGCTTCACCTGCTGGACAAGTCTGGCGTGTCGCCGAGGATCAACGCCGGATTCAACGAACGGGCTGAGGACTTCGCGCACTACAACGACTTCGACGCGGCGCGGGAATTGCTGGCGGCAAACGGAATTACGAATCCGGTTGTCTGCCATGACATGCACTGTGATCCATTCCCGGATCAGCTGTTCGATGTAGTGGTGAGCCTGCTGTCGTGGGGGTTCCACTATCCGATTTCGACCTATGCGCCGCGCTGCCGTGGAATCATGGTGGTAGACGTGAGGAAGGGAACAGGCGGTGAGGCAATGCTGGCCGAGTACGGAGACTTGAAAGTCGTCCACGAAGGCAGGAAATATCGGCGGGTCGTCGTCAAGTGCTGACTTTCGTCTGCTTCAAATGGCGTCCGGTGCGAACCGGCTTCCAGCTCCCGTCGGTGTGTCAGTACACAGCCAAGCACGTCAATGTGCTGCGTTCCATGTTGGAACGACATGTGCATATTCCGCACAGACTGGTTTGTGTGACCGATGATCCAGCCGGGATAGATCCGCGTGTGGAGATCGTTCCGCTGTGGGACAAGTGCCGAGCGCTGGGCGGGTGCTACAATCGGCTATGGGTGTTCAGCCACGAAGCGCGTGACCTGTTCGGCGACCGATTCGTGTGCATCGATCTGGACGTGGTGCTGGTGCGGGACTGCACGACGCTGTTCGCGAGGCCCGAGGACTTCGTGATCAACGCCTACAACCCAATCCGCGAAGGCGAAAACGATCAGCACTACAACGGCGGACTTTTCATGATGACCGCCGGAGCGCGGGCATCGGTCTGGGAGCAGTTCGATCCGCAGACAACGCCAGCCGTTGTGCAGGCGGACCCTCGTGTCATCGGCTCGGATCAGGCGTGGATCAGGCTTCACCTCGGGCGAGGCGAAGCGCGCTGGACGAATGCCGATGGCGTCTACGAGGCCCGGCAGGTCAGGCACGAGCTGCCGGAGAACGCGCGTCTTGTGCTGTTCTCCGGCAAGCGTGACCCATCGCGCTTTCCGTATCCGTGGATTCGGGAACACTGGCGATGAGGACCATCGCTTGCGTGCTGAAAACCGGCGTGTGGCGCAACCGGCACATGCGGGTCGAGTACGGCCCGGATCATGTGCGGTGGCTGCGCGATCAGCTCCCGAGGTACGTGGGGACGGCGTATCGGTTCGTCTGCCTGAGCGACATTCCGATTGCCGGGGTGGACGTGATCCCGCTGAGGGATGACCTGCCGGGGTGGTGGTCGAAACTTGAGCTGTTCCGCGAGTTGGAGGATGCGTTCTACGTTGACCTCGATACGGTCATCGTCGGCGACATCACGCGGATGGTGAAGCACAAGCACAGGTTCACCGTGCTGCGGAACCTGTCGAGCAGGCAGAATGGTCGCATCGGTTCCGGCGTCATGGCGTGGCGGGGCGACTACTCGCACCTATACCGCACATTCATGGAGGACCCGCAGCGGCATATGGCCGAGTGCGTCACCCCGGCCAAGTGGGGCGATCAGGGGTTCATCCAGCACGTCCAGCGCGAGCATGGCGGCTGGGATTATTTCCAGGACCTGTGGCCGGGGCGCATCCAGTCGTTCAAGACGGACCTGCGCTACGGCGACCCGGGGAAGGATTGCCGGATCGTGTGTTTCCACGGCGAGCCTCGGCCATGGGCGTCGGGCAAGTCTTGGGTTCCGGAGTTGAAGCATGGACATTAGCGTCAACGTGCAGGGCCTGGCAGAGATCGAGCGCAAGCTGAAGCTGCTGCCGGAGCGTATCGGCAACAACGCCATGCGTCGCGCGCTCCGAAAGGGCGCGAATGTCATCCGAGATGCAGCGCGTGCGAACGCAAAGCGGATCGACGACCCGGAAACCCGCGAGGCGATCTACAAGAACATCGCCGTGGCCGGTGGTGGCCGGAGGCGCGAGCGGCAGGCCGGTGGCGTGATGATGCGAGTCGGCGTCCGTGGCGGCGCGAGGCCGCTGAGGAAGGGGACCGATACCGGTCTGCCGGGCGGCAACACGACCCACTGGCGATTCGTTGAGTTCGGGACCAGCCAGGCGCGAGCGCAGCCGTTCATGCGCCCAGCCGCTGCCAGCTCCGCCGGTGCGGCGTATCAGGCTGTGGCGGCGGCAGCGCCTGCCGAGATCGACAAAGAGCTGCGCAAGCTGGGGATCACCTGATGTATCCGGACATTTTCCAGACTGCTAAGAAAAGCTCGGCAGTTACCGCGCTGCTCGGCAGCAATCCGGTGAGGTTCTGGCCGTTTGGCACCGCGCCGCAGGGCGAGGAGCGTCCCTATGCGGTCCACCAGCTTGTGTACGGCACGCCGGCTAACACGCTGTCCTGCCCGCCGTCCGAGGACGTGATGGGCATCCAGGTGGATTGCTACGCCAAGAGCGTGAGTTCCGCCCGAGCCGTCGCCGCAGCCCTGCGGGACGCGATCGAGGGCGACTTCAACCACGTAGTCGCATGGAACGGTGAGGACTACGAGCCCGCCACCGGCCTGTGGCGCGTCAGTTTTACTGCCGAGTTCTTCATGGAACGCGGCACCTGATTCGGTCTGTGCACAGGCCGAAACGGCTGCCGTGAGGCAGTCGGAAACCCCGCCGTGAGGCGGCACATCCCAACGTTGGAAGGAAAATGTAGATGCGTACCGCAGGAACCGAGCTGTACTTCATTGACCCGAACGATTGCAGTGTCGTGCAGGTTGGCTGCCCGACTTCGATCACCGGCCTTGATTCCACCATTGAGCAGCTGGAAACCACTTGTCTGGAATCCACCGCTCGCACCTACGAAGCGGGCCTTGCCACTCCCGGCACGGCTTCATTCACGCTGAACCTTGACCCGCAGGACCCGTCACACATTCGCCTGCTGGAACTCAAGACTGCGGGCACTTCGCTGAAGTGGGTCATCGGCTTCCCGGATGCCATCGGCACCGCCCCGACCGGAACGACCGACTCTGACGGCGAGTGCGCATTCGTCCTCCCGTCGAACCGGACGTGGCTGGAGTTCGAGGGCTTCGTGAACAGCTACGCCTTCGATTTCAGCCTGAATGCGCTGATCACTGCGACTGTCGGCATTCAGGTGTCCGGCGACCCGGTGCTGACCCCGGCGGGTAGCTAACGGCGATTGATTCAACTTCGGGCGGGTCAGCGGGCGTTTCCTCGCCGTGCGTACCGCGCCGCCCACCTATTCAACGGTGAGGAATGCATGAAGATTGACTTCAAGAAGCTACAGGAGATTGGCGCATTCGTCGGCGCTCCTGTCGAAAAAACTATCAAGTGGACGTTGACCAGGGAGGACGGCACTACGGAGGATTTCGAGGGTGTGGTCTATGTCCGTCGAAACTCCTGCGCGACATTCGAGCGTGATATCAAGGCGCACATGGCCGGGCAGGAAGCGGCGGCGACCAAGATCAGCACGAACGTCTGCGACGAGAACGGCAATCCGATCCTGACCTATGAGCAGGCGCTCGACCTTGCAGAGCCGCTTGCTGCTGCGTTGCTCGCCGCGATCATTGAGGTCAACGCCCCAAAAAACTCGAACCCGCCGACGAACTCTGGCACGAACTCGTCCTCGCAGGCGTCGGCGGGCGAACAATCGCAGAAGCGAAACGAAACCTGAGTCAAGCCGAGTTCCTGCAATGGGCTGAGTACCGCAGGAAGTGGGGACCGCTGAACCCGATGGCACGAAACGACGCAGGCTTTGCGCTTCTGGCTGGGCTGCTGTGCGCGGCTCACGGGATCAAGGGGCAGGACGGGCAACGCCTGACGCAAAAGGACTTCATGCCGTACCCGGTGACGGAGCGGGATGACGAGTTCACCCCAGAGAAGGCACTTCTCATGTTCAAGAACCTGGCCTCGAAGTCGAAGGCCGCCAAGAAACGGAAGCAGTCATAGTGGCCACAAGATCGCTCGGCACGCTGACCATCGACGTATTGGCCCGCACGGCAAACCTGACGCAAGGCATGTCGAAGGCCGCGCGTGAGGTGGACAACGAGGCCAAGCGCATCCGTCGCTCTCTGGAATCGAATGTTGCACAAGGCGCAAACACGGCCAGCGATGCGCTAAACCGATTTGGCGCTCAGGTTGTGTCCATCGCGGCGGCGTGGCGGGGGCTTTCTGCCGGCATTGCAGCTGCGGACACATGGACGAATCTGAATAACAGACTCCGCCTTGTCACGGATGGGCAGGACCAGTTCGTGGCGGCACAGGAGAACGTGCTGCGCATCGCCAAGGAGACCCGGCAACCGCTTGAGGCGACGGCAGAACTCTACCAGCGAATTGCCACGAACCAGAAGGAGCTGGGCCTCAGCGGGCAGGGCGTCGCGGACATTGTGGAGACGATCAGCAAGGCGATGGTCGTCTCTGGCACGTCGGCCCAAGGAGCGCAGGCCGCTCTCGTTCAGCTCGGTCAGGCATTCGCATCCGGAACCCTCCGTGGCGAGGAGCTTAACTCGGTTCTGGAACAGGCACCGGCACTGGCGAATGCAATCGCTGCTGGCCTTGGCGTCCCCATCGGCAAGCTGCGCGAACTTGGCAAGGCGGGCGAGCTTACCGCCGAGCAGGTCATTGGCGCGCTCCAAGATCAGGCCGATGAGATTGATGCCGCATTTGGCAAGATGGACACGACCATCGGGCAGGCGTTGACCAACGTCCGCACCAATCTCACCGAGATCATCGGGCGGTTCAGCGAGGCGACCGGGGCTGCTTCTGGACTGGCATCCGCGATTAACTTCCTTGGCAACAACTTGCCGCAGGTCGCCGCCGCATTCGCTGCCTTCGCATCTGTCAAGCTCACGCAGCAGCTAGTAGATCGTGTCCGGGCTTTCCGCGAGACGCAGGCTGCGCTTGTCGCGCAGACAAAGGCGGAGCTTGCAAACGCTCAGGCTATCGAGCTGAAGACCCGCGCAGCGCTACTGGATGCGCAGGCCGAAGTGCGCAGGGCTCAGGCCATCGGCGGCAGTGTTGCGGTCAGCGCGCAGGCCGCGCAGGCGACACTGGCGCACCGGCAGGCGGTTATCGCACTGGAGGCCGCGCAGGCCAGGGCTGCCGCCGCCGCGAATGTCTGGGGCCGGGCAGCCGGCAGTCTGCTCGGGTTCTTTGGCGGTCCGGCCGGCCTTGCCGTCATGCTCGCCACCACGGCTGCATCGTGGCTGCTGTTCCGCGACAACACGGACAAGGCGTCGCAAGCCTTGATTGACTTCTCCGGCGCGGCTGACACCGCGATTGAGAAGTTCAGGGAACTCAACCGGCAGCAGCAGGCGGGGGAAATCCTGCGCCTGCAGGAAGAGATGTCGGACAACTTTGGCGACATCGCGCTTAGGGTATCTCAGGTCTCCAATCTCATATCCGGACTTGGCGTTAACGCCGATTTGCCCGGCTTCATTGACCGAGTGGAAGATCTGAAGGACGCATTCCACGCCGGGCGGATATCCGCAGACGAGTTTTCCCAGGCAATCGACGACGCGGCCAGGGAGGCGGTAAAGGGCGTATCAATTTCCGAGGGGCTTGAGCGTGCGCTAGTTGACCAGACAGCGGCACTTGGCACGCTTGCCAGGGACTATGAGCGTCAGCGCAAGCTGCTTGATGAGTTCACAGGAGCCCAGCGCGGGGCGGAAGCATCTGTCGATAGCAACACCAAGGCGATCAGGGATCAGGCCGCCGCGCTGGCCCAAGGGCAGAAGGCGCTTTCCGACTACATCGGGAAGATGGACCAGATGATCAACCAGGGGGTTGTCAGCCTCGTCCGAAAGACCAAGGGCGAGTTCGCGGCCCTCCAGGTTGAGGTCGGCCAGCTTATCAATGCCGCTGGCGGCGTGGATGCTCTGGACCCGCAGCAACGGGCCGCGATCAATAAGTTCCTTGAGATCAGGCGCCGGCAGATCCAACTGGAGCAGGAATACGACGCCCAGAGGAAGGCAGCGCGAGGTGGTCGTGGCAGGAAGTCAGACGCCGAGCGCGAAGCGGAGCAGTTGCAGCGCTCCTACGAATCCATGATGGAGTCAATGCGCGAACGGATCGCGCTGTTCGGCCAGGAGGGAGAGGCGGCGCGGGTTCGCTACGAGATCGAACATGGTTCGCTGAAGGCGCTTGATGATGCCAAGAAGCAGGCGCTTCTGACCGAGGCTGAGCGCCTCGACACAATGAGGCGGCTGGCTGAGCAGCAGGAGGCGGCCGACAGGGCGGTGCGCGAGGATTACGAGCGCATTCAAGAGGGGCTGAAGTACGGCAAGGAGCTGCTTGCCGACCTTCAGTTCGAGCTTGAACTCATGCGGATGACCAACGCGGAGCGCGCGACCGCGATTCAGCTTCGGGGCATGGAAGCTGAGGCAGTTGCAGAGTACGGCGAGGCCATCGCAAGAGCGAACCGTGACATCGAAGAATCGATGAAGCAGATGCGGCTCATGGATGACATGAGGAACGAGTTCTCCAATTTCTTCGAGGACATCATCTCGGGTACTGAGTCGGTATCGGATGCGTTCAAGAATCTTCTGAATGGAATTGCCAATGCAATAACCCGTTTCGTTTCTCAGCGGCTGGTCGAGCAGCTATTCGGCCAGTTCGGGACTATGGGCGGCGGCTCTACAGGCTGGATTTCTTCAATCGCGGGAATCTTCGCCGGGCGTCGCGCATCTGGTGGCTGGGTCGGGGCGAACAGTCTGGCCGAGGTCAACGAGCGCGGCTTTGAAATGGCGACCGTCAACGGCCGCGACTACCTGTTGACCGGGAACAGGCCAGTGGAGATCACCCCGAATCACATGCTTGGATTCGGCGGGGCTTCCGTTACCAACAATTTCGCATTCGCCGCGCCAACATCGCCGAAGACGCAATCGCAGATTGCGGCCCGAGTCGGCTATGAGATCCGGCGCGCTCAGAGGCTTGGTGTATGACCACGATCAACGCGGAGCTGGAACTGTGCCCGGGCTATGGCTGGCAGGTGCAGCCGGAGTTCAACACCCTGATCAAGCAGTTGCGCAGTGGTCGTGAGCGTCGGCGCTCGCTGTGGGAGTACGTCAAGCACCGATATGTGCTACCGTTTGCTAACATCACGGATGATGCCTACCTGACACACTTGAAGTCGGTTTTTCTGGCGTGCCGGGGCTCCGCAGAGTCGTTCCTGGTCAAGGACTACTCCGACTACCGCGCCAATAGGGCGGTGTTCGGCGTTGGCGATGGCACGGAAACGGAGTTCGACCTATACATCATCTCCACGTTCGGCTCGGCTAGCTACGCGCGCCGGATTTTCTACCCGGTCGATCCGGTGTTCTACGTGGACGGCACGCCGGCATCGGCGACGGTGACGGATGGTGTTGTGACGTTCGATACCGCGCCCGGCAACGGTTCGGTGCTGTCGTGGTCCGGCGAATTCAGGGTGCCCGTGCGCTTCGCCACTGACACGTTCCCGATGAGTATAGACAACCGCTCTGGGGATCGCTATGTTATGAACGGCTCGGTGGAGCTGGTGGAGGTCTGGGAGTGAGTCGGCAGATCCCGGTTGCGCTGCAATCGAACCTTGACAACTCGGTCCAGTACCTGACCCGGTGCGTTCGATTCCGGCTGAAGGACGGGACTGTCCTCGGGTTCGCAATGTGGGACCGTGACATCACCTACGACCACGGAGACGGCTACGGGCCGACGGTCTACTCCGCGTCTCAGGGCATCGACCCTTCGACCATCGCGGCGGACGTGAACTACTCCGTGGCGAATTCCGAGGGCCGCATCCTGGCGAAAACGACGCTCACCGGCCTGACGATTGAAATGGTCGAGGCCGGGGCGCTGGACGACGGGGAATGGGATTGCTTCTTGCTTGACTGGCGCAACCCGGTGACCGGCTCGGCAATGCTGCTGGATGCAGGTGATATTGGCGAAGTTCGCACCGAGGACGGGCTGGTCATCATCCCGGAACTTCTGTCGTATGCCATGCGCCTGCGGCAGACCATCGGGACGGTTTGGCAGCGGCCGTGCCGGGCGATTTTCGGCACGCCCCCTGACTCGCAGACAGGATGCGGGGTGAATGCGGATGCGCTGTGGGTTGATGGCGAGGTCCAGTCTGTCGGAGCGGAGTCCGACCGCACCTTCACGGGCGATATTGCCGCCTACATGCCGGGGCGCGTGGAGTTCACGTCCGGCCAGAATGTTGGCCGTCGCTATGCCGTGGAATCTGTGGACGGAAATACGATCACGCTCGCAGAGACAACGCCGTTCCCGATTCAGGCCGGTGATACGTACCGCCACCGGCCCGACTGCACCAAGCTGAAAGATGGGCCGCTCGGCTGCGACCACTGGGGGAACTGGCCGAACTTCAAGGGCGAGTGGACGATCCCCGTGGGCGATGGTGTCGCGGGTTCGGTGCCGGGCGGCAACCTGCCCGGTGGCGGCGGATGGGTTGGCGAGAATCCCGTGCAGGAGCTTTTATGATGAGCGGGCCGGAACGTGTGGTCGCGCATGCCCGGTCCATGATCGGCGTGCCGTGGCGGCATCAGGGCCGCAAACCGTGGGCAGTGGATTGCATCGGGCTGGTGGTCGTGGCGATGCGGGCGGCCGGCTGGCCGGGACCGCTGGACGTGCCGCGAGGTTACGGCCGCGAGCCGTGGGACGACCAGTTGCGGGCGGGTCTACGCCGTCACTTCGGCGAGCCCGTCTCCGGCGATTGGCAGCCGGGCGACATCGCGCTGTTCCGTTGGGGCAAGGGTGAGCCGTCTCACGTCGGTATCATTGCTGATCACCCGCATGGCGGTCTATCGATCATCCATGCTAGCAACCTGCGAAACGTAGTGGAGACGTCGCTGTCCGGCCGGCTGTTGTCGTGCGTCGAGGAAGTCTATCGGCCGAAGTGGGGTGAAGCGTGAGCGATTACGCAGGTCCCGTTCTCGGCGTCGTTGGCGCCGTTGTAGGCTTTGCGGTTGGTGGCCCTTCCGGCGCCATGTGGGGCTGGACCATCGGCGCGACGCTCGGCGGCATGTATTCTGCGTCGCAGCAGGTCATCCCGGGCCCGAAAATCGGTGATGTACAGAGGCAGACGCAGCAGGAGGGCGGATTCCGCCCCATTGTCTATGGCAGGTCGCATCCGATTGCGGGAAACGTCATCGCCGATGGCGGGCCGGTCATCGTCAAAAAGCGGCAGCGCCAGGGAAAGGGCGGCCCGAAGGTCGAGACGGAATCTGTCTATCGCACGTATGCGGTGGGGTTCTGTGAGGGCGAGGCGATACTGCTGCAAGCGTGGCGGAACGGCATTCTCGTCTACGACGCCGAAGACCCGTCGATGGCGGCGGAGAACGCGAAGTTCCTTGAGTACGCCACTTGGTACACAGGCAGCTTCAATCAGGGGCCGTCTCCTGCGCTGGAGGAGATTTTCGGGGTGGGGCAAGCGCCCTACTTCCGGGGAACGGCCTATCTCGCACTTCACAACGAGGACGTGACCGACCTGCGAGGCGCTTGGTCGCAATGGCAGGTCCGCGTGTTCCGTGGTGCTGCGCGATCCTATACCACGCCGCCGTATCCGGTGGTCTTCACGGATTCTCTTGGCATCACCTCGCTCGCCCGCAAAGGCGGCCACTATACATTCCCGGTCGAGGGAATGTCGGTAGAGTCGCTGGCCTTGGGCGGAACGCTCAAAGACACATTTCTCAGCTACGCAAGTCCACCAGAGGAGATGGATATCTCCAGCATTGCGCTCGGTGGAACGCTTGGCACGCCACTACAGCACTACGACTACGAACCAGAACCCCTGGATATTTCCAGTGTCGCGCTAGGGGGCGACTTGGAAGTCGTTCTGTTGCGGTATCAAAACTACGAACCAGAGGCCATGGACATTTCCAGTGTCGCACTAGGAGGAACCCTGACGTGATCGATATTTACATCCCAAGCGGGCGGTTCTTAGAAGGCGAAATTTCCGAAGCGAAAGTTGGTCTTGAGGGCTGGTATACGTTGCGCGCCAGACGCCGCAGCGGGCGCGTGACCCGTGAGCGTACGTTCAAGGTGGAAGCGTGCCGAGAGCTTCCTCCATTCCATAATCTGATCACCAATCTGGGGCTTGATCGCTTCGGCTCGGCGCCTGCAAATTCACTCTACATCAGGTGCCATGTTGGCACTGGAACGGCCACCCCTTCGGTAACCGACACGCAGTTGCAGACCTTCTTGGCTGCCGTGAGTACGTCGAACCCGACGACTGCAATCGCCAACTCTGGCCCCCCCGATTACTACTCGTATCGCACTTTCACTTGGACAAGTTCCATTGGCGCGCTCGGCAACAACAATCTGACCGAGATCGGGATCAGCGGCCAGAGCACAAACGGCCTGTTGTTCTCGCGCGAACTGATACGCGACTCTGGCGGAAACCCGACAGCTTTCCCGATTTCAGCCGATGAGCAGCTTGAGGTCACGTATGAGTTGCGCATCTATCCTAACTTGACTGATGTTCCGGCTACGGTGATGGTCGGGTCGAATAGCCACGATACGATCACGCGCCCAATGTTGGTGAACAACACAGGATTCTGGGGCCCGCTCCAAGTAGCGTCCGGTGTTGCGAATGCGGCGCGGGGCGGCGCCGCTGGAACAAATAGGGCGCATTCTGGCGACCTGGTTCCGTATACAGATTCTCTCCCGTCAGGCAGTCTTGGTGACGCCTCTTCTGGCGCAACCGCCCCGTACACGAATGGCAGTTTTTATCGAGATGTGTCAAACACGTGGAACATCTCTACTGGCAACGGGAATATCCGGGTTGTGACGGTTGGATTTGGTTGCGCCGCTTTTCAGGTTCGCTATGACCCGGTTATCACGAAAACCAACACGCAAGTCCTCACCCTCCATCAGCGCATTTCGTGGGCGCGGCGATGATCCCAGAAGACAGGTTTTCGTCCACCACGCTTCAAGGGCAGTTGCATAACCCTTGGAGCCGACGGGCCGATATCAGCCTCCATTGGGGGCCGATTGCAATACAGGACCCGTCACAAGGCCTTCGGGCGCGACTGTGGAAAGCGCGTTCCGTAGGGAATGCGATTCTACTGTCGGCCCCCGGCGTGGCAGAGGAGAATTGGTACACGCACACGGAAGACCTGGAGCAGGTTTCACTTTCCTTCGACCAGAACGGCCGGCCGGCGGTCGCCTTCGTTGATAGCGCGGGCGGAACCTACCTCAGATGGTTCGATCCAGTACCCAACGCCGTGGTGAACATGCCGCTGGTCGGGATCACCCCGCGCGTCACCCTCGACGATAGTCGGCCGCAGAACCTGAGCAACTCCGACATCATCCTCGGCTATGTGCGCGGTGGGGTCGTGCGCTATCGGATACAGCGCGAGAGATTCCAAGATGAGCACACGCCGCCCCTCGGGGTAGGTGGCGCACCAGCACAAGCCAGCCGCCTGCACCATATCAGCATGAACTCCAACCTGCGCCTGCAGTTCGTGGTAGACGATGGAGGCGGCGATGAGGATTGGACGCTGGCGATGATCATCGAGGACATATGTGAGCGCGCGAACCTTCCGCCAGAGCGGCTGGGCCTATCTCTCATGGACTGGCAGCGCATCGTGCGCGGCTTCACAATCGGCAACGCCTACACGGCTTCTGGCAGCCTACAGTCGCTGTCATCGATCTTTTTCTTCGATCCGCAATCCGCGAACGGCCGCGTCCACTTCGTTCCGCGCGGTGCGGATGCTAAGGCAACGATCTACGAAGATGACATGATCGACAACGGGGAGCCGATTGAAGAAGGCAGCACCCGGCGTGGAGATCCCATCGGTGTTCCGCGCGTCCTGCACCTGAACTACTACGATGTTGCGGGCGGGCTGAATACCGATAAACAGCGCAGCGAACGACCCGAGGGTACGCGCTCGGAGGGTGAGCAGTCATTGCAGACCCCGGTTGTGCTGTCGGCCGACGAGGCTGCAACTGTCGTTGCTCGCACGCACGGGCTGATGGTCGAACAGCAGAAGGGCGAGCTGAATTTCTCGCTGCCCGACAACTGGCTGCGACTCACAGAGTCCGACCCGGTGTTCGTGCAGACCGGCACGAAGATGGTCAGGGCGATCATCACAAAGGTGGAGACGGACGAAGGCGAACAGAGATACAAGGCCATACGTGATCGGCAGAGCCTCTACACGATGCAGGTGCAGGGCATCCCTGCCGCGCCGGTCACCCGGCCTCCGTCGAGCGTTGCCGGTCCGACCATCATCGAGTTCCTCGACATCCCGATCCTGCGCGACACGCACGATCAGCTCGGGTTCTACCTCGCCGTGTCCGGCGTCATGCCAGCGTGGCCCGGCGCTTACGTCGAGCTGTCACTTGATGGCGGACAGAACTACATCGACGGGCAAACAACTCAAACCGGCAGCGTCATCGGCGAACTTGTGACACCGCTGGGCGATCATCCGCACGAGTTCCCGGACACGGTGAACCGGTGCGAAATCCTGATCAAAACACCCAACGAGCCACTGACCGGCACGAACCTGCCCGGAATGCTCAACCGGCGCAACCGAGCGATCATCGGCAACGAGATCGTCAATTTCGCGGACGTGGACGAAGTGACGCCTGGCATCTGGGATGTGGGGCACTGGCTGCGCGGCCGGCTGGGCACTGATGCGGTGGCGCACAGCATCGGCGAGCGATTCGTGCTTCTGGACACCGCCATGTTCATCCCGGCTGAATTGGCGTGGCTGGGCCGAGACCTGACGTTCCGCGCGGCAACGCTTGGGCGCCCGATTGACGAGGCCACGATCACGACGGTCACATTCACCGGGGCATCGCAGACCGAGCGCAAACCTGCCTACCTGTCCGCACGCCGCGACGGAACGGATGCCGTCATTTCGTGGCAGGGCGTCGGCAGGCTTGGCGCAGGCGCGAACGTCGCAATGGGCGCGTACTTCCAGGGCTACCGCGTCACGCTAACGGACGGCAGCACCACGCAGACACACGACACCACGGCAAACGCGCTCACTACGTCACTATCCGCGTTTGTTGGGCCGGTCACAGTCCGCGTCCAGCAGCGCAACCAAATCACCGGGCTTGGCCCGTACATTGAGGTCACTATCTGATGACGACACCCAATACCGGTATCCCCTACGTCCCAGAGGGCACGCAAGACCCTGCCGCTGGCCTGAACCTCGCGCTCAACGTGATAGACGCGCTGTTGCAGACGGCGGTCATCGACATGGGTCAGACCGCACCGCCGGGCTCACCGAACGACGGCGATATGCATATCGTGGGCACTGGCGCGACAGGCGCGTGGGCAGGGCAGGACAACAACCTCGCCCGCTACGTTGCCGAGGGCGGCTTCTGGCAGTTCTACGAAGCTGGGACGCAGGTCCGCATCGTGTTCAACGAGGACGACGGCGGCCTGTACGTCTGGCACGGCGGAGAGTGGAAACTGCTGGCGTCCCTTACTTCGTGAGGAGCGGGCCGCGCCTGGGCAGCCGCCGGCGATTCTGCTGGGCGAGCGCCTCTAGCGCGAACTGCACCGGGTACGGGGCAGGGCGGTAACCGGCAGACTCGTCGGCGAGGTAGTAGCGCATCACGCGATCCGAGATTCCTATGCTGCGCGCGGCTGCGCGTTGCGACAGCCCCGCCTGTTGCAGCAGCGCCCGGAGGTATTCCGGGCGCGGGTCGTGCTTGCTGGCGTCGGGGGTCATGGCATTACCGGTTCGCAACACTCCGGGAACTCGC
>Ga0207867_1000725_pt1 | contig 31688 bp, 29 predicted proteins | sample HigsolmetaAR206D_FD_184838 | JGI IMG/M metagenome (GOLD analysis project Ga0207867, IMG submission 184838) | Ionic liquid and high solid enriched microbial communities from the Joint BioEnergy Institute, USA - AR20-6-D (SPAdes) (version 2) ...
CCCTTTAAGGGATCGCAACGCGGATGAGGATGTGGCGGCGGATGCGCGTCCAGTCGCCCTCATCCACCCTTGAGGGAGCGCAACGCGCACCGGGCCGCGGTCTCCCACTCGGAGAGCCCCGTCCTCGTCCGCTCTGCGGGAGATCGCAGCATCTCGAACGAGCCGCCCGGTGGCCTTCAGAGCGACGGGCCCTCATCCACCTTGTGAGAGGGACCGCAAGATGACGCACTAGAAGCGAATAGAGGCGTTCCCCGCGTCCTCATCCGCCCTGCGGGGGATCGCAACGTGGCGCCTTGGATGGGTGTGGCGGAGCCGGTACGTCCTCGTCGGCTCTATGAGGGATTGAAGCGAACGGCCTGGTCAGGGAGCGGGCCCGCTGCTGTGGATCCGCATCTCTCCGGTACGGGGCCGGGGTGCTTCCGGTCAGTGAGACCGGGGCGTTCGTGGTCGTCCCGGGTGCCTAGGTTGGGCGTGCGGCGGCAGGCGGGCGGGGACGCGGGTCCTGGTCGCGTCGGCCGCCGGACGGCAGGTTCGTCGCAGTGGCCCGCGTTGTTCCGGGGTGGTCGTGGCACGGGAGCGTTCGCAGTGGTGGGATCGGCAGCAGATCCACGACGTCGTGCTGCGGTACTGCCGGGGGATCGACCGGCTGGACTTCGAACTGGTGCGTTCGGCCTACCATCCCGGCGCGATCGACCACCACACCGGCTTTGACGGGACCGTCGAGGAGTACCTGGCCTGGGTGGAGCCCAGGCTGCGGGCGCGGCGGGGCGGGACCATGCACATCGTGGCCAACCACCTGGTCGATCTGTACGGAGATGAGGCGGTCTCGGAGGCCTACGGCATCTCCGTGCACTGGGGGGAGCCGGCCGACAGCGTCCGGGCCAACTTCACCAGCGGGGTGCGGTTCGTCGATCACATGACCTACCGGGACGGGCGGTGGGCCATCTGCGAGCGCTGGGCGGTCCGTGAGTGGACCAGGTCCGAGGTCGGGCGGTTCGTGCCCAAGGAGGGGGAGGGGCCGTCGGGGCGCCGGGACGAGCTCGATCCCCTCATCGTGCTGCAGCGGCGCATCGCATCGAGAAGGGCGGGGTCGTGAAGGTCGGTATCAGCTCTCCCATCGTCGCTCTGGCCGGTAACCGACCCGAGTGGGAGCACCGGGCCGGGGTCGCCGAACTGGTCCGGGTCGCCAAGGCCGCCGACCGGCTCGGGTACGACTTCATGACCTGTCCCGACCATGTGGCCGTGCCGCCGGGGTTGCCGCGCGGTGAACGCTTCTACGACCCGCTGGCGACTTTCTCGTTCCTGGCGGCGCACACCGAGCGGCTGCGTTTTCTGCCGTACGTGCTGGTGCTGCCCTTCTACCACCCGCTGGAGCTGGCCAAGCGGTACGGCACCCTCGACCATCTCAGCGGCGGCCGGCTGATCCTCGGGCTGGGCGTGGGCAACCTGCGCGAGGAGTTCGATCTGCTGGGCAAGCCCTTCGACGATCGCGGGCCGCGGGCCGATGACGCGCTGCGCGCCTTGCGGGCGGCGCTGTCCTCCCGGGTCGTCTCCTACGAGGGGGAGTACTTCTCGTTCAAGGAGATGGTGATCGATCCGCACGCCGTGCAGTCCCGGGTGCCGCTGTGGATCGGGGGCCACAGCATGCGCGCGCTGCGCCGGGCGGTCACGCTCGGGGACGGGTGGGCCCCGGCGCCCCAGACGTTCCGCGGCCCGTCGCCGGAGCGGATGCGGCAGATGCTCGACTCGGTGCAGATTCCCGAGGGCTTCGACGTGGTGTTCACGCCCAATCGCCGCATCGACGCCATCGGCAGGCCCGAGCAGGTCACCGAGCTGATGCGGACCGCCGCCGAGGCGGGGGCCACCCGGATCAACCTCACCGTGCGGCACGAGTCGCTGGAGCACTACCTGGAGCAGCTGGAGGCCTTCGCCGAGATCGCCTTCTCCGGCTGAGGGGCGTTTCCCGCTTCCGGGACGGCTCAAAGGCCGCTCAGCGCCGGGCAAACGGGGGAGCGTCCCGCCGGTGCCGCGTTCGCCGCGCGCTTAGGTTGGCCGCATGCCGGAGGGCGCGCAGCGGAGCCGGGGCGACGGGCTGGTGGATCGGGAGCGGCTGCTGGGGTTCGCCGACGCGGTGATCGCGATCGCGATCACCCTGCTGGCGTTGGGCATCCAGGTGCCGGCGGGGCTGACGGAGCCCCAGCTGCGGCAGGCGCTGCACGGCGCGCTGCCCGATCTGTGGGCTTATGCGCTGAGCTTTGCGGTCATCGGGTTGTTCTGGCTCGGCAACCACGGCCTGTTCGCCATGGTCGCGCAGGTGGACGGGCCGATGGTGATGCTGGAGCTGGCCTTGCTGGCGTGCATCGCGATCCTGCCGTTTCCGACCCGGCTGATCAGTGACTACGGCAACGTCTCCGTCGCGGTGGCCGGGTATGCCGGGACCCTTGCGCTGGCGGGGGCGCTGATGACGGTCATGTCGCTGCGGTTGCGCCGGCCGGGTCCGCTGCGGGCGCCGGGCGTTCCCCAGCGCCGGGTCCGTTCGGAGATCACCGACAACGTGGTGTTGACCTTGGTGTTCGGGGTGTCCGCCCCCGTGGCGTTCCTTTCGCCTTCCGCGGCCATGTACCTGTGGCTGCTGCTGCTCCTGCGCCGGGTCGCGCAGAGCTTGGGCGGACGTGTGCGGGGCGCTCGCCGGCCCGGTGAACGCGCGGACTGACGGCGGCGGGGGCCCGTCGGCCCGTGGGCGGCGGCTGCGCACGAAAGCCGATGGCGCGAAGAATGCCGGAGCGCCGCCGAAGAAATGTCATGAAAAAGCGGGAAGGTGGGTCGATCTCATGCCCTGGGTCTGGCTTACCCGATTGTTTTCCCCTTGACCAATGCGAAGGAGACAGATCGTCGTCGATCTGTCTCGCTGCTTCTTCGCGCATGACGGCGGGCGCCCACGTCGGGCGTCCGCTGCACAGAGGGGTAGTCGGGGCAGGGAAGAGCGACGGCGGGATTTACCACGGCGTTGCCAGACCCGTCCGTCAATGCGTCAAGAGGTACGCGATTACCAGAACGATGATGAGCTCGGCCATGTCATTAGAGTAGGTCGGCGGGTTGGCCGGATGCGGCAACCTGGAGGTTACAAGAATCTGACCTCGGAGTTGGAAGGTGCGAATCTTTCCAACTTCTCCCCTTGTTTCGGTGGGGGTGTTGCGGACTCTTCGCCCAGGTCAGAGCGGTGTTCCGGAGCGCGGTCCGCTTTGTGTCGCCACTGTGATCAGTGTCACTCGAGTGACGAAAATCACGAATGGGGTGATATGTCTGGATCGGCTCTCCGCTCCAGGGCGGGTGAGAAAGGTTCACCGTTCAAGTTCGGGTGAGCAGCGACCTGACAGCGTTTGGCCTGGGAAGTGAGCAGTTCCCGGCCCTACCGTGCCCCGGCGACCGCTGAGTGCCGTCCCCGAACGGGGACGGGGTGCATCGGGATCCGCTGGGAGGCTTCATGCGGCAGACCAAGCCGGGCACCGGGCCGTCCGACGCCTGCGAGCCGGCCGGGGGGAGACGATGAAGGTCCTGGTCACCGGGGCGAGCGGTTTCGTGGGCTCGCATACCGTCAAGGCGCTGGTGGAGGCCGGGCACCAGGTGCGCGCGGCGGCCCGCTCGGCGCACCGGATCCGGCGGGCGCTGCGCCCGCACGGCTGCGCCGACGCGGTCGAGACGGTCGAGGTGGACCTCACCTCCCGCGAGCCGGTGGTGCGGGCCCTGACCGGCTGTGACGCCGTGGTGCACACCGCCGCCGTCCACTCCTTCGACGCCCGGCGCCGCCCGGAGCTGCACGCGATCAACGTGCGCAGCACCGACCTGGTCCTCGGCAGCGCCTACGGGCTGGGGCTGAACCCGATCGTCCACGTCTCCTCCTTCACCGCGCTGCTGCCGGCCGCGCAGTCGCTGACGGCGAGCTCCCCGGTCGGCGACCCGCCGGTGCCCTGCGGGCGATCCAAGGCCCTGGCCGAATGGATCGCCCGGCGCTGGCAGCTCGCCGGGGCACCGGTGACGATCGTCACCCCGGGGATGGTGTGGGGGCCGCACGATCCGGCTTGCGGCGAGAGCACTCTGCTGGCCCGCTCCGTCCTGCAGGGCAGGCTCCCCTTCCGGCTGCCGGGCGTCGTGCCGGTGGTGGACGTGCGCGATCTGGCCGCCGTGCACGTGGCGGTGCTGAGCGCGGGCGTGGCCCCGCGCCGCTACCTGGCCGTCGCCGAGACGCCGGCCATGGCCGAGATCCAGCGGCTGGTCGCCGCGGCCGGCGGGGGCAGCCCGGCCCGGCTCGCCGTGCCCGCGCCCGTGCTGTCGGCCGCGGGCAGGCTCGCCGATCTCCTCCAGCGGATGCTGCCGGTCCGGCTGACGTTCGGCCGGGAGGGCACCTGGACCGCCCTGCACTGCCCGCCCGGCGCCGACGCCTCGGCCACCACCGCCGACCTCGGCGTCACCTTCCGCTCCGCGGCCGAATCCGTCCTGGACACCGTGCGCTGGCTGATCGGTTCCACCGAGCAGGGCCCGCTCCGGGAGGAGGCGGCATGAGCTTTTCGGCCGGCCGGGAAGGGGCCGGCCTTCCGGGGACGGGATCCGTCACTGAAAGGGGCGGGCCTGCTCGTCCATGACCTCGTGGACGATCTCCTGCAGCGGGCGCGGGGGATGGGTGTCCGTCCACATCTGCACGGCGATGCGCACGCTGGACAGGAAGGCGGCGGCCATGACGCGGGGGCGCAGTGCATCGGGCGGCAGCCCTTCGCGCTCGGCGATCAGCGCGGTGAGGTTCTGCTCGGCGGCGGCGTAGTTGGCCATCTGGCGGGCCGCCAGGGAGGGGTGCCGCTTGGCCAGCCGGGCCCGCATGGACCACTCGGGGTCGGGGCGGCGGCCCAGGCTCCGGTAGTAGTCGTCGACGGCGTTGCGCAGCGCCGTCCAGGACGGCTCGTCGGGCGGGCGGGCGGCGAAGGACTCCAAGATGGCCCGCATCCGCTGCTCGTCGCCGTACAGGAGGGCGTCTTCCTTGCCGGCGAAGTAGTTGGAGAAGGTCCGCCGGGAGACTCCGGCCGCGTCCGCGATGGCCTCCACGGTGACCTTGTCCAGGCCGTGTTCGATCGCCAGCCGCATCGCGGCGTCGTGCAGCGCCTGGCGCGTGGCCGCCTTCTTGCGCTCGCGCAGGCCCGGCATGGTCTTCACGGCACCCACCTTAGCGACCGGAGTAAACTTGCCCATCGGGTAAATTTTCCCAGTGGGAATAGACTACCGGCTGGTAGTCGTTGGTCTCCCGCATCCGCCCCCTTCCCCTTCCACACGCCGTCACCGGGAGGCAGTACTTGAGCATGCATTCGTCCCCGCCTGCGCCGATGAGCCGTCGGCAGACGCTGGAGGCACTGGCCGGCCTCATGCTGGTGTTGTTCGCCGCCATGCTCAGCGCCACGGTGGTGGGCACCGCGCTGCCGCGGATCATCGGGGCGCTGCACGGCAGTCAGTCGCAATACACCTGGGTGGTGACGGCGACCCTGCTGACCTCCACCGCCGTCACCCCCATCTGGGGCAAGCTGGCCGACCTGTACAACAAGAAGCGGCTGGTCCAGCTCTCCATCGCGATCTTCCTGGTGGGCTCGCTGCTGGCCGGCCTGGCGCAGAACACCGAGCAGCTCATCGCCGCAAGGGCCTTCCAAGGGCTGGGCATGGGCGGCCTGCAGATCCTGGTGCAGATCGTGATCGGCGCCATCATCCCGCCCCGTGACCGCGGCAAGTACATGGGCTACATCGGCGCGGTGATGGCCGTGGCCACCGTCGGCGGGCCGCTGCTGGGCGGGCTGATCGTGGACGTCTCCTGGCTGGGCTGGCGCTGGTGCTTCTTCATCGGGGTGCCGATCGCGCTGGTGGCCGCCGTCCTGCTGCAGCTGACGCTGCACGTGCCGACGGTGCGCAAGGCCGACGTCAAGATCGACTACTTGGGCGCCACCCTGATCACCGGGGGCGTCAGCCTGCTGCTGGTCTGGGTCACCTTCGTGGACGGCTCCTTCGCCTGGCTGTCCTGGCAGACCGCCGCCATGGTGGGCGGGGCGCTGCTCATCCTGGCGCTGGCGGTGTGGGTGGAGTCGCGGGCCGCCGAGCCGGTGGTGCCGCTGCCCATCGTCATGCGGCGCAACACCGCCCTGTCCATCGTGGCCAGCCTGGCGGTGGGCTCGGCGATGTTCGGCGGCGCGGTCTTCCTCGGCCAGTACTTCCAGATCGGCCGCGGCTACAGCCCCACCAAGGCGGGCCTGCTGACCATCCCGATGATGGCCGGGGTGCTGCTGTCGTCCACGGTCATCGGGCGGCTGACCAGCAAGACCGGCAAGCCCAAGCCGTTCATCGTGTTCGGCACCGTGGTGCTGACCGCGGGCTTTGCGGTGATGAGCGTCATCGACCACGAAACCTCGCTGGTGCTGCTGAGCGCCGGCATGCTGCTGATCGGCATCGGGGTCGGCGCCTGCATGCAGAACCTGGTGCTGATCGTGCAGAACTCGGTGGCGCTGAAGGAACTGGGCGCGGCCAGCGGCACGGTGACCTTCTTCCGCTCACTCGGCGGGACGATCGGGGTGTCGGTGCTGGGCGCCGTGCTGGCCAACCGGGTCACCGCCCTGATCACCGAGAAGCTGTCCGCGGCGGGCATGGGCGCGGGCGCCGGCAAGGCCACCGGCAGCCTGGACCTGAGCGCGCTGCCGGCCCCCGTCGTGGAGATCGTCCGGGCCGCCTACGGCGACGCCACCGGCCACATCTTCCTGATCTCCGCAGGGCTGGGGGTGGTCAGCATCCTGGCGGCGCTGGCGCTCAAGCCGGTCACCCTGCGCGACACCCTCGACCTGGTCCCCGCGCCTTCGGAGCGGGCGGCCTCCGCCGATGCGGCCGAGGCCGCGCCGCGGCCGTAACGCCGGGGACCCCTCCGGAAAGCGGCGAGGCCGCGGACCATGCGGTCCGCGGCCTCGAAGCCGTCGTGCTCGGGCGTCCCTTTCGCGACCCTCGTCCCGGGAGCCTGCGGGGGAGCCCCGGCGGCGCGAACCTCCCGTTCCGCCGCAGGGCACACCGCCGGCCCCGGTCGCCGTACCCGTACCGGCCGCCTAGGCGGCGGGAGCCTTTCCCGGCACATGGCCCGGGATGCCGGGACGGGAGCCCCGGCGGCGCCCGGTGCCGTGCCGTCGCCGGCCGTCGCATTCGCCGGCCGTGCCGCGCCCGTCTCAACCTGCGGAGACGGCATGGCGGAAAGGGCTCAGTACGGCAGGATCCGTCCAGACGGCGTCCGGAGGTCCATGGGTGTCGGCTGACGCGGGGGCCTGGGGCGTTTGACGATTTGCTGCCGTGCCATGATGATCATCTCCCCCCTCTCGGCGGAAGTTAATCCACCGATCGAGCTGATCTTTGTGTCGTGCAACGACGCGGGCACGCCGCCTTGAACTGGCGAGCTTATTCGACCCGATGAGTTGTCTCGACCTCTTTTTCCGGTCATCAATGTGTCTTCTCCGTCGCGGCGCCCCGGCGGCACGGATGCCGGTCCGACCGCAACGAGGTGCAGGGATACCCCCGGAATCGCCATGAGAACACACCCATGGGACGAGACGGGACATGACCGTCTGCGGCCAAGGGCGGCTCTCGCAAGGGCGGGAGCCGCTTTGACGGTGCCGGCTCGCAGAGAGAGGGAAATCACACTTTCCCTAATTGTTGAGCCCGCTTCAACGGCCGTTCTGCCTGATCACCAGGGGTGAGGGCCGGATTCCGCCGCGTCCGGGCGCCCTTGCGGCGCCGGGCGGGTCCGCGGCGGATCGGGAGGACTCACCCGTCTCGGCCGGGCTCGGGCAGGGGCGCCAGCGCGGCGGCGAACATGGCGGTCAGGTGGGCGGTGAGGGCCTCGGGATCGGCCGCGCGCAGGTCGGCCAGGCCCAGGATGCGCCGCACCGAGCCGATGCCCATCACGATGGAGGCGGCGGCGGTGGCGCGCAGCCGGGCATCGGGCCCCTGCAGCCGGGCGGCCAGCGGCTCGACCAGGATGCGTTCCAGGTGACGGCGGATGATCGGCTGGATCTGCGGGTCGCCCACCGAGCGGTCCAGGGTGCGCAGCACCGGGCCGGCCTGGCCGTGGTGGATCAGCCGGACCACGTGCTCGGCCAGCCTGCCCGGCAGCTCCGCCGCCTCGCCCTCCAGGACGTGCGGCAGCGCCGACTCCCCGGCCAGCACCTCGCCGAACAGTGCGGCCTTGGACCCGAAGTACCGGTTGACCAGCGCCACGTTGGCCTCGGCGCGGGCGGCGATCGCCCGCACCGACACATGGTCATAGCCGTGCTCGGCGAACAGCTCGCGGGCCGCCTCCAAAAGCCGCCGCCGGGTGGCGGCCCGGTCGCGCCTGGGCCGCGGGGCGGGGCCGTCGTTCGCCTGCTTCGGTCGCATCGGGTGACAGTATCCCGCCTTGACTTGTAAACGAGCGTATACATACTCGTGTGCAGAACACGGCTGATCAGGGGGGGACAGGGTGGGGCACGGCGCGGCGGGCGGCTATACGCACCGGCAGGTGCTCAAGATCCTCAGCGGGCTGCTGATGGCCATGATCACCGCGGTGATCTCCACCTCGGTGACCACCATCGCGCTGCCCACCATCATGGGCGAGCTGGGCGGGCAGGAACAGCTCGCCTGGGTGGCCAGCGCCCCGCTGCTGGCCATGACCGCCTCCACCCCGCTGTGGGGCAGGCTGTCGGACATCTTCGGCCGCAAGCGGATGTACCAGACCGCGCTGCTGCTGTTCACCGCCTCCTCGATCGCGGCCGGCCTCTCCCAGAACGTCGGCCAGCTCATCGCGTTCCGGGCGCTGCAGGGGATGGGCGCCGGCGGGGCGATGGCGCTCACCCAGGTCATCCTCGGCGACATCGTCGAACCCCGGCAGCGCGGACGCTACTCCGGCTACCTGGGCGCCGCCTACGGCCTGTCCACCGTGACCGCCCCGCTGCTCGGCGGCTTCCTGGTGGACGCCCCGCGCCTGGGCTGGCGCTGGTGCTTCTTCGTCACCGTGCCGCTGGCGCTGGCGGCCCTCGCCATCACCCAGTGGACCCTGCACCGGCCGCCGCGCGAGACGGGCCGGGCCCGGCCGAAGATCGACTGGGCGGGGGCGGTCACCATCACCGGCGCGGCGAGCACCGCGCTGATCGTGCTGTCCCTGGGCGGCAAGGAGTTCCCCTGGAACTCTCCGTGGACCTACGGCCTGACCGCGCTGACCCTGGTGCTGCTGGGGGCGGCGGTGGCGGCCGAACGGCGGGCCGCCGCGCCCATCCTGCCGCCCCGCCTGTTCGCCGACCGCACCTTCGTGCTCGCCTCGGCGGCCTCGCTGATGGTGGGCGTGGGCATGTTCGGGGTGATGACCTACCTGCCGCAGTACCTGCAGGTGGTGCAGGGCATGACACCCACCGTCTCCGGGCTGCTGGCCCTGCCGATGACGATCGGCGTCCTGCTGGGCAGCACCGTCTCCGGGCAGGTGGCCGCCCGCACCGGGCGCTGGAAGATGTTCCCGGTGACCGGGACGGCGCTGCTGGCGGCCGGGATGTTCCTGCTGTCGCGGCTGCAGGTGGACTCCGGTCCGGTGGCGGTCGGCATCGGCTGCGGGACGGCCGGGCTGGGCCTGGGCATGACCATGACGATGCTGGTGCTGGCCACGCAGAACGCCGCCGACCGCGCCGATATGGCCGCCGCCACCTCGGGCGTCACCTTCTTTCGCAGCATGGGCGGCGCGGTCGGGGTGGCCGCGCTCGGCGCCGTGCTCACCGCCCGGCTCACCGCCGCGCTGACCGAGCGGCTGCGCGCCGCCCGCCTGCCGGTGCCCGAGCGGGTCGGCACCGGGCTGGGCACCCCCGAGGAGATCCACGCCCTGCCCGAGCCGCTGCGGGGCCTGCTGCTGGCGTCCTTCACCGAGGCGGTCCAGGCCGCCTTCCTGGTCGGGGTGCCGATCGCGCTGGCGGGCCTGGCGGCCGCGCTGGCCCTCAAGGAACTGCCGCTGCGCACCTCCTCCGCCCCCGCCGAGGACCGGCGGCCCCCGGCCGCGGCGGCACCGCCCGCCGATGCCGGGCGGGCCGCGGGCGCGGTGAGCCACCGGCGGACTTGAGGAAGGACGTCCGCCGGCGGCGTCCGAACGCGCCGAGCGGGAGACCCCGGCGGCGGGATCGGGTTCAAGGCCCCCGCAGGATGCTCACCAGGCGGTCGGCCTCGGCCCGGCCGAGACTGCCGGTCACCACCACCTTGCCGTCGGTGATCGGCACCTCCACCCGCGGCGCGGTCACCAGCCGGCCGTTGACCACGAACGCCACCGAGCGGCCCGCGGCGATGCGGGTCAGCTCGCCGAACGCCCGCCGGTCGGCCGCGATCAGGTCGATCGCCACGTCATAGCTGCCGGCCGTCCGCCCCGGCTGCACCCGCAGGCCGGCGACCTGCCGGATCGCGATGCCGCTGCTGAGGTGGTAGCACCTGGCCTCCGAAGGGGTGGTCTGCTCGGTGATGCCCTGGGTGCCGGCCGGGCAGGCGCCGGCGACCACCTGGGTGACCGGGTAGACGTGCAGGGGTGAGGCCAGCGGCACCGGCTCGGGCCGCTCGGCGGTCACGATCAGCGCCCCGGTCAGCGTGATCGTGATGATCAGCGCCGCCAGCGTGACGACCACCGCCGCCAGGGCGGGCCGCCGCCGGGTGGAGCGCAGCCCGGCGCGGGCCCGGCGCTGCTCCTGGAGGCGGCGCAGGGCGGCCGCCCGGCGCGCCCGCTCGGCGGCCCGGCGATCCGGCGGCGCGGCGCTCTCCTCGGCCGGGGGCGCCATGGGCTCTGGTTGCTCGGCGGCCGGGGACGCCGGTCTCTGCTCGGTCCGCTCGCCGCCGGCGCCCGGCGCGGAACGCTTGAAAAGCCGCAGACCTCTGCGTCCCGCCTGGAGGAAGCCGCCGCGTCCCCTCCGGGCCGGGCGGCCGCGTCGCCTGCCCGTGCCGCGTTCACGGGCCGGGCCACCCGGCGGGGGCGGCGGTGGCGGAGGAGGGAACTGCGCGCCTGGGGCGACAAAGCGTCCGAAAGCGTCTTTGGCCGGGGCACCGGGACGTCGCTCGTTGCGGCCTGGCACGGCCCGCATCCTTCACCTCCCCCCTCCTCCTGCGCCCCAAGTCTTTCAGCGCCGTTGCGATACCGCCACCGTGGCGGCCCGGATGTGACCAAGTGGCCACAAGCGGCAGGCCCCGGCCCTCTTGGAAAAGAGGACCGGGGCCGCTGCGGACCGCCCGCCGTCAGCCGTCGATGCGCCAGGTGTCCCCGCTGGCCAGCAGGGCGGCCAGGTCGCCGGGGCCCTCCCGCTCGATGGCCTGCTCCACCTGGGCCCGCATCTGCTCGTCGTAGGCCGGGCGCTGCACCTGCCGGAAGATCCCGATCGGGGTGTGCCGGAAGGCCGGGGAGTCCAGCCGCGACAGCGCGAACGCCAGCGACGGGTCGGGGTGGTGGGCGTCGTGCACCACGATCTGCGCGGGGTCCACGTCGGCGACGCTCGCCACCTCCAGGCCGCCGGTGGGCGTGCGGCGCAGGCACTTGTCCCGCTCGGCGCCGAAGATGATCGGCTCGCCGTGCTCCAGGCGGATGGTGATGTCGTCGCGCACCCCCGGCTCCTTGAGCGGGTCGAACGCGCCGTCGTTGAAGATGGGGCAGTTCTGGTAGATCTCCACCAGCGCGGTGCCCTTGTGCTCGGCCGCCGCCCGCAGCACCGACTGCAGGTGCTTGCGGTCGGAGTCGATGGTGCGCGCCACGAAGGTGCCCTCGGCGCCCAACGCCAGCGAGATCGGGTTGAAGGGGGTGTCCAGCGAGCCCATCGGGGTCGACTTGGTGATCTTGCCGACCTCCGAGGTGGGCGAGTACTGGCCCTTGGTCAGCCCGTAGATCCGGTTGTTGAACAGCAGGATCTTCAAATTGACGTTGCGGCGCAGCGCGTGGATCAGGTGGTTGCCGCCGATGGACAGCGCGTCGCCGTCACCGGTGACCACCCACACCGACAGGTCCGGCCGGGAGGCGGCCAGCCCGGTCGCGATCGCCGGGGCACGGCCGTGGATGGAGTGGAACCCGTAGGTGTTCATGTAGTACGGGAACCGCGAGGAGCAGCCGATGCCGGAGACGAAGCAGATGTTCTCCCGGCGCAGCCCCAGCTCGGGCAGGAAGGACTGCACCGCGGCCAGGATGGCGTAGTCCCCGCAGCCGGGGCACCAGCGCACCTCCTGGTCGCTCTTGAAGTCCTTGGCGGTCTGCTTGACGTCGGTCTTGGGCACCAGCGACAGCCCACTCCGGCCGTTGGGGGAGCCGTTGAGCACTTCACTCACTGTCGATCACATCCTGGATCACACCGGCCAACTCCTCGGACTTGAACGGCAGACCGCGCATGCGGTTGTAGCCGATCACGTCCACCAGGTACTTGGCGCGCAGCAGCAGGGCCAGCTGGCCGAGGTTGATCTCCGGCAGCAGGACCTTGTCGTAGGAACGCAGAACCTCGCCGAGGTTGGCGGGGAAGGGGTTGAGGTGGCGCAGGTGGGCCTGGGCGACGTGCCCGCCGCGCTCGCGCACCAGCCGCACCGCCGCGGCGATGGAGCCGTAGGTGCAGCCCCACCCCAGCACCAGCACCCGCGCCCGGCCGGAGGGGTCGTCGACCTGCAGCGGCGGGATGTCGGCGGCGATGCCGTCGATCTTGGCCTGCCGCAGCCGGACCATGGTGTCGTGGTTGTCGGGGTCGTAGGAGATGTTGCCGGCGCCGTCGGCCTTCTCCAGACCGCCGATGCGGTGCTCCAGACCCGGCGTGCCCGGGATGGCCCAGGGCCGCGCCAGCGTCTTGGGGTCCCGCTTGAACGGCTGGAAGTCCTCCTGACCCGGCTCGGCGAAGCCGGGGTCGATGGTCGGCAGCGACTCCACGTCCGGGATCCGCCACGGCTCCGAGCCGTTGGCCAGGTAGCCGTCGGTCAGCAGCACGACCGGGGTGCGGTACTTGACGGCGATGCGGGCGGCCTCGATCGCCGCGTCGAAGCAGTCGGCGGGGGACTGGGCGGCGACGACCGGCACCGGCGCCTCGCCGTTGCGGCCGAACATCACCTGCAGCAGGTCGGCCTGCTCGGTCTTGGTGGGCATGCCGGTGGACGGCCCGGCCCGCTGCACGTCCACCACCACCAGCGGCAGCTCGGTGGCCACCGCCAGCCCGATGGTCTCGCTCTTGAGCGCCACGCCCGGCCCGGAGGTGGTGGTCACCCCCAGCGAGCCGCCGAAGGAGGCGCCCAGCGCCGCGCCGATCGCGGCGATCTCGTCCTCGGCCTGGAAGGTGCGCACCCCGAACCGCTTGTGCTTGGACAGCTCGTGCAGGATGTCGGAGGCCGGGGTGATCGGGTAGGAGCCGAGGAACAGCGGCAGCCCGCTGCGCACCGACGCCGCGATCAGGCCGTAGGCCAGCGCGGTGTTGCCGGTGATGTTGCGGTACAGCCCGGGCGGGTGGGCGGCCGGCTTGACCTCGTACTGCACCGAGAAGGTCTCGGTGGTCTCGCCGTAGTTCCAGCCCGCCTGGAAGGCCGCGATGTTGGCCTTCATGATCTCGGGCTTCTTGGCGAACTTGCGCTCCAGGAACGCCAGCGTGCCCTCGGTGGGCCGGTGGTACAGCCACGACAGCAGCCCGAGGGCGAACATGTTCTTGGCCCGCTCGGCGTCCTTTTTGGTGATGTCGAAGTCCTCCAGCGCGCTGACCGTCATGGAGGTCAGCGGCAGCGCGTGGACCTGGTATTCGGCCAGCGAGCCGTCCTCCAGGGGGTTGGCGGCGTAGCCGACCTTGGCCAGGTTGCGCTTGGTGAACTCGTCGGTGTTGACGATCAGGGTCCCGCCGGGCGGCAGATCGCCGATGTTGGCCTTCAGCGCCGCCGGGTTCATCGCCACCAGGACGTCCGGGGCGTCCCCGGGGGTGAGGATGTCGTGGTCGGCGAAGTGCAGCTGGAAGCTGGAGACCCCGGGCAGCGTGCCCGCCGGGGCCCGGATCTCGGCCGGGAAATTGGGCAGCGTCGACAGATCGTTGCCGAATGACGCGGTTTCCTGGGTGAAGCGATCGCCGGTCAACTGCATGCCGTCGCCGGAGTCGCCGGCGAAACGGATGATGACGCGGTCGAGCTGCTGGACCTGTTTGGTCACAGAGGAAGACCTCCTCGACGCGCAGCACCCGGGACCCGGGGAGGCGTCCGGATCCCGTGATGCTACTTAGGCTTACCTTTCATGGTACGTCCGGCCGTACCGGATCTCCCGGCGGACGCATGGTGCCGCCGGGCCGTCCGGCGCTCGGCCCGGCGGTGGGCGCCAAGACCCCCGCCTCCTTGCGCGGCGCCCCGTGCGGGCACAGTGCACCCCGGCTCGGGACGTATCGCATCGGTCGGCGGTGGAGACGGCGTCCACTCCCGGTGGACGGCCCAGGCGCGCCGCTCGCACAGGGGTACGGGGCGGGCGGCGCGGAACGTTCACCTTCGGGACGTTGCGGCCGGACACAGACGGCTGGCGAGCCGGCACAGGTCCACATGCAACCGGCGGACCAGTGCCACGGGCACGGAAGGTGCCGAAGACCGGGCCGAAGGCGGGCCCGGTGGTCCCGGCGGCTTGACGTTCACCCCCAGCACTATAGTTCTTTAGAATCCAGTTCGGTTTGCTGGCCCGCAATAACCGCTCAATGTCTTTGCCGCACTTCGCCGTACGGCCTGACCAGGCAGTCTTCCCCTGCTCGCGAAGGCGGGCTCAGCCGGCCCGGCGCTCTTGATCGACCGCCGCCAGCAGCTCGGCGACCTGCCGCGCCGACAGCGCCTCGGCCACCACCCGGGCCTGCGCGGTGTACTCGTGCCGCCCGGGCACATCCCGCGCCCGCCGCATCCACTCCCGCCAGCCCCGGCTGGTGACCGTGCAGCTCAGCGTGGCCTTGCGGGAGGCGTTCAGCGGCTGCACGTCCGTGCACGAGCCCAGCGCCCGGCCGTCGGCGCTGATCGTGGCGGTCATCCGCACCCGCGGCGCGGCGGCGGTGGCCGATGAGCCGTCGTTCGCCACCACCGGGGAGCGGGTGGAGACCTCCAGGCGCACCGTGCAACCGCTGACGTTCTCGTTGCAGTTGACGAACTTCAGCCCGCCGTGCTCAAAACGCACCCCCGGGTCGCGCGCCCCGCCGAGCGCGGCCACCCGCCTGCGCAGCTCCGTCAGCACCGGGGCGGCGTCGGGCACCGCCGTCACATCGAAGCGGGCCCCCGCCACGCCCTCCACCCGCAGCAGCTCGTGCGGCTGGGCGACGGTCACCGAGTAGGTGCCGAGCGCGGTCTGGATGCGGTACACCGGCCGTCCGTCGACCTCCCCGGAGCCGCCGCCGGGGAAGCGGCGCACCAGCTCGGCGATGGAGGAGGGGGCCAGGAACGACCTGATGTCGAAGCCCAGCGTGGTGACGGGCGCCTTGGCCCACCGCCCGGCGAAGTCCTCCGGCAGCGCGGTCGGCCCGGCGCTGTTCGTCCAGAACGCCGCCGGCCCCTTCAGGTACGTGGCGCCGCCCACGCTCACCAGCAGGGCCCGCCGGCCGTCCCGGGTGATCGTGCCGATCGCCGAGCCGGACCGGGTCACCGACAGCGTCGCCCAGGCGGGACGGCCGCCGGAGGTGAACGCCCCGCTGTAACGCAGCGCCGGCAGCTCCTTCAGCCGCGCGGCGACCTCGGCCGTCCACGGCGGGGCCGCCGACCGGCTGGGGCTTTGCACCCCGCTCGCCGTCCGGTCGCCCGGGGCGTCGTCCGCCCGCAGCCCGGCGGTGATCACCGTGCCGACCAGCGCCGCGACCGCCAGTCCCGCGACGAGCGGGCGGGGAAGGCTGGGAATGCGCAGCCGCCGGCGCGGCCCGCCGCCGGCGGGTCCGCCCGCCGGTGGGCTCGGCTGCCCGGACGGCAACGATTGGGGTGAGCTCACCGCCGACGATCCTCCTGGTGCGTGCTGACCGGTCCGGGCCGGACTCGGCATGCCAGGATCTCAGCCCGGCGGCCCGCCCCGAAACCCCGGCATCCGATAGTGCCGGATGAACCGCCCCACCGGGGGGAACATCCGGCACCCGTGCCGCGGCTCACTGAACCTTTGACAGCCGCCGTCTCCGCTATCTGGGGACGGGGACGGCGCTGTCAGGGACGATGCCGTGACCTGGCAGGCCACGCGCTGAAATAAGGCTCATTCCCGGTCGAGCGCGCTTTGCAGCTCCTGAAGCCGGCCGGGGGTGAACGCCATGGCGACCACCCGGGCCTGCATCCAGGCGGGCTTGCGCAACTTGGTGCGGCGGTAGAAGTCCGACCACTGCGCGCCGGAGACCCGGCATTCGGCCCACACCGACTCAAGGCCGGTGGTGGTGGCGGTGGTGCTGCACTCGCCCAGCCGGCGGCCGGTCCGGGTGGTCTCGGTGATCCACACATAGACGCTGACCTGCGTGGACTCACTGCCCGCACCGGAGGTCCACAGCCGGACGCGGACGGTGCAGCCGGAGGCGTTGCCGTTCTTGCAGCCCTCGATCTTCTGGGGGCGCGAGGTCCTGGTGGTGTCCCAGGCGTCCTTCAGCTCGCCGACCAGGGAACGCAGCCGGCCGATCACGGCGTCGGCGTCGGACCCCGAGTGCGCGGTGACATCGGCGTTGAAGTAGGGAACGACGCTTTCGACCCGCAGCAGCCGGTCGTCTTCGGACACGTAAAAGGTGCCGGTGAGCGTGGTGATCTTCACCGCCGCGCGTCCCCGCAGCACGGTCTCGGTGTCCGAACGCACGGTGGCCTTGGTGACCGAGCGCATCTTGGCGGCCAGCGCCGCGGGAGTGAGGTGCTGCTTGAAAGAGAAGGTCAGGCGGTCGGAGGACAGCTTGCCCCACTGCTCACCGCTGCCGGGCAGGTCGTTGACGTTGGTGCTGCGCAGATGCTGCGCCCAGTAAGACCGGTCGGCCTTGACGAACAGCTCCTCACCGGTGTTCAGCAGGGTCATCCGCCGTCCCTGCCAGGTCACCGGGCCGGTGACCCGGCCGCTGGAGGTGACCTGGACCTGGCCGGAGATCCGTTCCGTGCCGAAGGTGCCCTGCAGGGTGAGCGCGCGGGCGGTCCCCAGCGAGCGGGCCGCGGCGGCCAGCCGTTCGGTGGGGGTCTTGTCCTCTTTGTTCAGCAGCACGACGAAGGCGGCGGCCAGGATCAGCACCACCACCAGCCCCCCGCCCAGCAGGATGGCCACCGTCGTCCCGGCGCCGGCCCGGCGCGGGGGCGGCAGCGGCGGCTGCGGGCCCGGCAGGCCGAACGGCGGTGGAGTCCCGGGAGCCGCGAACGGCGGCGGGGTGGTGCCCGGCTGGAACGGCGGCGGAGTGCCGGGCTGCTGCCCGTGCGGTTGGTCGGGCGGCGGCCACGAAGGGCCGCCTGGCGGTGGATTCCAGCCGGGGGGCGGTGGCGGGGGGCTGCTCATCGAAGCGCATTCCTTCCGGGGAGCGGACGTGCTGGAGCGTGCTTTCAGTGTGATGCAGGAACGGTCATTATGGTTTGTCCCCCTTTCCGCCCCTGTGCGTTGCCTGCTCCCCCGGAACTTGCACGTCCTCGGGGATACTTGGCCGTGACGCCCGCAGAGCGCGGGGCCGGACGCAGACGGGAGGTGGCCGCGGTGGACTACTTCGGCTCGTACCTGGTCGTCGTGGTGCTCCTCCTGCTGGGCGGCGGCATCGTCGCCGGCGGGCTGGCGGTCAACCGGATGCTGCGGCCGCACCGGCCCACCCCGGAAAAGCTGATCACCTACGAGTGCGGCGTCGACCCGGTCGGCGAGGGCTGGGCGCAGTCGTACGTGCGCTACTACGTCTTCGCCTACCTGTATGTGGTCTTCGCCGTCGATGCGGTCTTCCTTTTCCCCTGGGCCACGGTGTTCTCGGCCCCCGGTTTCGGGACCACCACCCTGGTCGAGATGTTCGTGTTCCTGGGCTTCCTGTTCACCGGCCTGATCTACGCGGGCCGCAAGGGCGTGCTGTCGTGGCTGTGATCGCCGGCGGGGCCCGCGGGCCGGGACTCGGCGGCGACGCGCGGGGACTGTAAGAATGCATCGGTGAGCACCGTCGATCTGCCGCCGCCCGGCGTCGGTCCGCTGTCGCGGCTGGCCCCCAAGCCGATCAAGTTCGTGCTCAACTGGGGCCGCCGCTACTCGCTGTGGGTGTTCAACTTCGGGCTGGCCTGCTGCGCGATCGAGTTCATCGCCGCCTCGATGAGCAGGCACGACTTCATCAGGCTGGGGGTGATCCCGTTCGCCCCCGGACCCCGCCAGGCCGATCTGATGGTGGTGTCGGGCACGGTGACCGACAAGATGGCGCCCGCGGTCCGCCGGCTGTATGAGCAGATGCCCGAGCCCAAGTACGTCATCTCGTTCGGGGCCTGCTCCAACTGCGGCGGCCCCTACTGGGACTCCTACTGCGTGACCAAGGGCGTCGACCAGATCATCCCGGTGGACGTCTACGTCCCCGGCTGCCCGCCGCGCCCGGAGGCGCTGCTGCAGGGCATCGTCCGCCTCCAGGAGAAGATCGCCGCCGAGTCGCTGGGCGACCGGTACGGCGGTGGCGGCGAGCCGGTGGCCCCGCCGCCGCCCCCCGCGCCGCGGCAGGCCACCGTGCTGCGCCGCCCGATCCAGCCGCCGCCCCCGCCCCAGGAGCCGCCCGGCAGGCTGCGGCCCGTCCCGCCGGTCCCCAAGTGGGCCTCCGACGAGGACGCGTCCGCCGACTGGGCCCCGGCGGACCAGCCCACGGAGAAGCTGCCGGTGGCCGGGGCCGATCAGCCCACCGACCGGCTGCCGGTGGTCGGGCCCGCGGCGGACGCCGAGCGGACCGACCGGCTCCCCGCGGTCGGCTCTCCCGGCCGGGCCGAGGAGGCCGGGCCTCCCTCCGGCGTCCCAGAGCCCTCCCCGGACGCCCCGACCACCGAACTGCCCGTGATGCCGCCGCAGGGCGGCGCGGACCTGTCCTTCATCCCCGGTTTCGATGCGGAGACCGACGAGGATGAACCCGGCGAAAGGCGGCGGGAGCGATGACCGCCGTGGACCCGGCCGCCGCCTGGGCCGAGCGCTTCGGCGAGGACGCGGTCGTGACCGACGCCTTCGGGCAGCCGGTGGTGGACGTGCCCGCCGCCTCCTGGCCGGCCGCCCTCGACTTCGCCCGGACGGAACTGGGCTATGACTACTTCGACTGGCTGACGGCCGTGGACGAGCTGGACGACGGCTTCCGCGTCGTCGCCCACGTCTACTCCCTGCGGCACCGCCGCCGCCTGCTGCTGCGCACCCTGGTGCCGCGCCGGGACCCGCGGCTGCCGTCGGCGACCGGCGTCTACCGGGGCGCCGACTGGCACGAACGCGAGACCTTCGAGATGTTCGGCATCGTCTTCGACGGCCACCCCGACCTGCGGCCCCTGCTGCTGCCGGACGGCTTCCAGGGGCACCCGCTGCGCAAGGACTTCGTGCTGGCCGCCCGGGTCGCCAAGCCCTGGCCCGGCGCCAAGGAACCCGGCGAGAGCGGAAGCGGCGCCCCCAGCCGCCGCCGCGTCCGCCCTCCCGGCGTCCCGGAGAACTGGGGGCCCCAGGCCGCCCCGGCCCGCTCCCGGCGCCCGGGGCCGCAGGCCGGGCGCGGCGGGCGGCCCCGGGGAACCGACGGAGGCGGCGATGCCTGAGCTCGCCGAGACGGTGCTCAAACTGGCGCTGCTGGCGGCGGCGTTCGCGGTGCTGCCGCTGCTGGTGGGACAGGCCGAGCACAAGGTCATGGCGCACATGCAAGGGCGGCTCGGCCCCATGTACGCCGGCGGGTTCCACGGCTGGGCGCAGCTGGTGGCCGACGGGGTGAAGTTCATCCAGAAAGAAGACGTCATCCCGCGCGACGCCGACCGGTGGGTGTTCAAGCTGGCGCCCGCGGTGGCGCTGGTGCCCTACCTGGTGGTGCTGGTGGTGGTGCCGGTCGGGCCGGGCGGCCAGGTGGTGCTGGACCTCGGCGTGGGGCTGTTCTTCGCGCTGGCGGTGATGGGCGTCGGCGTGATCGGCGCGATCATGGCGGGCTGGGCCAGCGCCAACAAGTACTCGCTGCTGGGCGGGATGCGGGTGGCCGCCCAGCTGATGTCGTATGAGCTGCCGCTGGTGCTGGCGGCGGCGTCGGTGGCGATGGCGGCCGGCAGCCTGTCGCTGACCGAGATCGTCGCCGAGTGGCGCTGGTGGTGGCTGCCCTGGCAGGCGATCGGCGCGGTGGTGTTCTTCATCGCCGGGCTGGCCGAGCTGCGGCGGCCCCCCTTCGACATGCCGGTGGCCGACTCGGAGATCATCTTCGGCCCCTACACCGAGTACGGCGGGCTGCGCTTCGCATTGTTCCTGCTGGCCGAGTACGCCGGGATCGTGGTGCTGTGCGCGCTGACCACCGTGCTGTTCCTGGGCGGCTGGCACGGCCCGTTCCTGAACGAGCAGCTGGGCTGGGCGTGGACGCTGCTGAAGACGTTCGCACTGGCGTTCGTGGTGATCTGGCTGCGGGTCAGCTACCCGCGGCTGCGCGAGGACCAGCTGCAGCGCCTGGCCTGGGCCTGGCTGGTGCCGCTGGCGCTGCTCCAGCTGGCCCTCACCGGCATCGTCAAGATCGCCGTCGGGGCCTGAGGGCCGCGGCGCCGCCCGCCCGGACGCGGGTCAGGGCAGGAAGATCGTGTACTCGCCGAGCGTCGGCACCAGATGCGCCGGCAGGTCGGCGTCGACGGCCAGCTCCTCCACCGACACGAAAGGCCCCCGCTCCCGCCGCAGCCGGTCGATCCGCGCGGCCAGCTCGGGCGTCACGCCGGGCAGGGTGGCCAGCACGTGCGGCGGTGCGTGGTTGACGTCGATCAGCCCGCCGTCGTCGTAGGAGCGCGGCTGGTCGGGACGGCCGATGCCCAGCTCGCGGGCCAGCACGGGGTCCTCGGCGGCCAGTTTGCGCGCCCGCTCGCGCAGTTTCCGGCGGTGCTGGGCGGCCTGGACGGCCTGCTCGTTGCCGTCCGCCAGGGGAGGCGGGGAGGAGAAGACGCGCTTGCGGACGGCGAAGGCGTGCACCGTGCCGCCGAAGCACAGCAGCATCGCCAGCGTCGCGGCGATCGAGCCGGCCGTGCCCTCATCGTCGATGAACACCCACGCCACCGCCCAGATCGCCAGGTACACGGCGGCGGACAGCGCCAGGTCCACCGTCCGGCGCCGGAAGGCGGCGTAAATGAACGCGAAAGGGGTGACGGTGCCGACGGAGATGAGCGGCAGGGACGCCCACAGGATGCTCGCGGCCTTGCGCTGCGGCCGCTGAGGGTGCGGCGGCGTTTTCGACGGCACCGGGAGGGGCTGCTGGGCGGGAGGAACCGAAGGGTTCGCGGAATAGCGGGGGTCACCCGGCACGGGACGCTGCGGGGGCTCCTGAAAGGGCTGATTTCCCGGCCACGCCATGAAGAGCTCCTAGCTGCCGAACACCGCACGACTCACTTCTGAGACGCCCGCCGGGCGGGCGACGTTCACATCCCCGAGCGCCGTAGGCAATCATGGGGCCGTGGCACGGGTACCGGGAGGCGGGCTGGCCAAAGGGCTGGCCGTCACATTGCGGACGATGACGCGGCGATCCGTCACGCGTCAATACCCCCAGGTGCGGCCCGACCTGCCGCCGCGCAGCAGGGGGGTCATCGCCTTGCTGGAGGAGAACTGCACCGTGTGCATGCTGTGCGCACGCGAGTGCCCCGACTGGTGCATCTACATCGACTCCCACAAGGAGACGCTGCCCGCCGAGGGCGGCGGACGCCCCCGCACCCGCAACGTCCTGGACCGTTTCGCGATCGATTTCGCGCTGTGCATGTACTGCGGGATCTGCGTGGAGGTCTGCCCGTTCGACGCGCTGTTCTGGTCGCCGCAGTTCGAGTACGCCGAGTACGACATCGCCGAACTCACCCACGAAAAAGACCGGCTGCGCGAGTGGATGTGGACGGTGCCGCCGCCCCAGGCGCATGATCCGGCGGCCGAGACCCCCAAGGAGGTGACGGCCGCCGAGCGGGCCGGCCGCCGCGCCGCCATGCGACGGGGCGGGCCGCGATGACCGCGGCGGAGGTCGTCTTCGCGTTGCTGGGCGTGGTGGCGGTGGGCTCGGCCGTGTTGGTGGTGACCACCCGGCAGCTGGTCCACGCGGCGCTGTGGCTGGTGGTCGCCTTCGGCGCGCTGGCCGGCTGCTACCTGGTGCTGACCGCCGAGTTCGTGGCCTGGACGCAGGTGCTGATCTACGTCGGCGCGGTGGTGGTGCTGCTGCTGTTCGGGATCATGCTGACCCGCGCCCCGATCGGCCGGGTGCCGCGTTCGGGCGCGGACGACCCGCTGGACTCCGGCAACCGCTGGGCCGCCCTGGCCGTGGCGCTGGCCACCGCCGCCGTCCTGGTCACCGTGCTGGTGATGGGGTTCAAGGACGCCTACATCGACCTGGAGGCCGGCGGGGGCGGGGCCGAGCCGCTGGGCGGCAGCCTGTTCCGCACCTGGGTGCTGCCGTTTGAGGTGCTGTCGGTGCTGCTGCTGGCCGCCCTGGTCGGCGCCATCGTGCTGTCCCGCACCGACATCGGCGCCCGCGACGAGGAAGACGACGGGGAAGGGGACGGTTGATGCACGCCGCCTATCCCGTGGTCGTCGCGGCGCTGCTGTTCTCCGTGGGCGTGTACGGGGTGCTGGCCCGCCGCAACGCGATCTTGGTGTTGATGTCGGTCGAGCTGATGCTCAACGCCGTCAATTTGAACCTGGTCGCCTTCGATGTGCTGTGGCGCGACCGGCTGCACGGCGGCCAGGTGATGACCCTGTTCACGATTGTCATCGCCGCCGCCGAGATCGGCCTGGGCCTGGCGATCGTGCTGCTGGTCTTCCGCAACCGGCGGATGATCGAAGTGGACCGGCTGCGCACCCTCACCGAGCAGACCGCCCCCGCGGGAGAGGAGACGCCGCAGGAGCCCCGGCGGCCGGCGGCCGCGGCGGCGCGTGAGGGGGACACCGCATGATCACCCTCGCCGCGCTGGCGACCCTGCTGCCCTTCCTGGCCGCCTTCGCCGGCATGCTGCTGGGCCCGTGGACGTCCCGGCTGCTGGGCGCCGCACCCCCGGCTGCGCAGGCCTTCGGGACCGCTGACGGCGCCGGGCGCTCTGGAGCCGGTGGCCCGGAAGCCGGGGAACTTTCCAAGACCTCTGCCGAAGACACTGAGACCCCGGGAACCGCCGGGACGTCCCCGGAACCGGAGAAGACATCCGCCGAGGCGCCGACCATGCCGCTGCCGGTGAGCGGACCGGAACCGGCCGCCCCGGCCCGGTACGCGGCAGGCGATTCGGCCCTGCGCGGGCTGCCGCGCAACGGGCCCGCCCTCATCGCCTGCCTGCCGATGGCCGTGGCGACCGTGCTGGCGCTGATCGTGGCGGTGGCGGTGTGGCGCCACCCCGGCGTCCGCACCGGCACGCTGACCCTCATCCCCACCGGCACGATCGACATCGCGCTCGGGCTGCGGGTGGACGGCCTGGCCGCGCTGGTCGCCCTGATGGTCTGCGGCGTGGCGCTGGCCGTGCAGCTGTACTCGGTCGCCTACATGGCCGAGGACCGGCGCTACTCCTCCTATGCGGCGTTCATCTCGCTGTTCACCGCCGCGATGCTGCTGGTGGTCTACTCCGGCGACCTGCTGGTGCTGTACGTCGGCTGGGAGGTCATGGGGGTCTGCTCCTACTTCCTGATCGGCCACCACTGGCAGGAGCGGGCCAACTCGCGGGCGGCGGTCAAGGCGTTCCTGATCACCCGGCTCGGCGACGTCGGCTTCCTGATCGGGATCTTCGTCCTGGGCGTCGGCGCGGGCACCTTCTCCATCGGCGGGGTGCTGGAACGCCTCCCCGACCTGCCCCAGGGCACGGTCACCGCCGCCACGCTGCTGCTGCTGGCCGGGGTGGCCGGCAAAAGCGCCCAGTTCCCCCTGCACACCTGGCTGCCGGACGCGATGGCCGGCCCGACGCCCGTCAGCGCGCTGATCCACGCGGCGACGATGGTGGCGGCCGGGATCTACGTGGTGGCCCGCCTCTATGCGGCCTTCGCCGCCTCGGCGGCCGCGCTCACCGTGCTGGGCGTGCTGGCGGTGATCTCCATGCTGGGCTCGGCGCTGGCGGCGCTGGCCCAAGACGACCTCAAACGCGTCCTGGCCTACTCCACCATCAGCCAGCTCGCCTGCATGGCGGCGGGGCTGGCGGTGGGCGCCCCCGCCGCCGCGATCTTCCACCTGGTGGCGCACGGGGCGTTCAAGGCGCTGCTGTTCCTGGCCGCCGGGTCGGTGATCTTCGTGACCGGTTCCGGCCTGCTGCGCCGCCACGGCGGGCTGCGCCGGGCGATGCCGGTCACATTCTGGGCGATGACGATCGGCTATGCGGCGCTGGTCGGCCTGCCCCCGGTCAGCGGGTTCTTCAGCAAGGACGCCATCGTGGGGGCGGCCTGGCACGCGGCCGCGCACGGAGAGCGGCCGGCGCACCTGCCCGGCGGCGTGGCCTGGCTGATCTGCCTGGCGCTGCTGGCCACCGTCGCGGTGACCGCCGCCTACGCCACGCGCGCCTGGCTGATGACGTTCTTCGGCGAGCCCCGCGCGGCGTTCCCGGCGCGTGAGGCGCCGCCGCTGATGACCTGGCCGGTGGCGGCCCTGGCGGTGCCCGCCGCACTGCTGGGCTTTTTCGGGCTGGGCGCGCCCGAGCTGCGTCCGCATCCGCTTTCGGCCCTGCTGTCGCTGCTTGCGGCCGCCGCCGGGGCCGTTGCGGTCTACCTGGTGTGGAACCGGGACCCGGCGGCCGACCCCGCCGGTGGGCTCGGGCCGCTGCGCCGGGTCTTCGAGCGCGGCTTCTACCTGGATGAGGTCTATGCCGCGCTGGTCGTCCGGCCGGTGCGGGCGGCGGCGCGGGCCGTCCTCGCCGTGGACCGGCGCGGCATCGACGCGGCGGTGGTGGGCGTCGCCGGCCGGTCGCGCCGGGCCGGCGGGCTGCTGCGGCGGACGCAGACCGGTGATGTGCAGACCTACCTGACGGGCCTGCTGGCCGGTGTCGTGGTCATCGCGGTCGGGGTGGTGGTCTTGCTGTGATCCTGCTCGTCATGCTGGCGGTGCCGGCACTGGGCGCGCTGGCGCTGCTGCTGCCCGCCGCCCGCTTCCTGCCCACCGACACCGCCGTCCGCCGCTACGGCGCGGCCGTCACCGGGATCACACTGCTGCCGGCGCTGCTGGCCGCGGCGGCCTTCGACCACGGCGACCCGCGCCGCATGCAGCTGGAGTTCGACCGGGCCTGGGCGCCGGCCATCGACCTGCGCTTCCACCTGGGCGTGGACGGAGTGTCGCTGCCGCTGGTGCTGCTGACCGCGCTGCTGACGTTCCTGTGCCTGGTCTACACGCTGCGGCACCCCCCGCAGGGCGGCTCGGCCCGGCTGCTGATCGCCTCGGTGCTCGTCCTCGAAGTCGGCATGCTCGGCACGTTCGTCGCGCTCGACCTGCTGCTGTTCTTCGTCTTCTTCGAGGTCGTGCTGATCCCCATGTACCTGGTGATCGCGCTGTGGGGCGGCGCCGGACGCCGGGCGGCGGCCTGGAAGTTCATCCTCTACACGCTGCTGGGTTCGGGCCTGCTGCTGGCCGGGCTGCTGGTGGTGGGGACGAACGCGGGCACCCTCGACATGACCGCGCTCGCCGAGGCCCCCGGCCAAGGACTGACGCGCACCGCGCAGATCACGGCGTTCGCGCTGATCGGGCTGGGCCTGGCGATCAAGGTGCCGATGTGGCCGCTGCACACCTGGCTGCCGGACGCCCACACCGAGGCGCCCACCATCGGGTCGGTGCTGCTGGCCGGGGTGCTGCTGAAGATGGGCACCTACGGGCTGGTCCGCATCGCGCTGCCGGCGGCCCCGGAGGGGGCGGTGGTGTGGGCGCCGTGGCTGGGGCTGATGGCCGTGATCGGGATCGTCTACGGCGCACTGGCCTGCCTGGCCCAGCGCGACCTCAAACGGCTGATCGCCTACTCCTCCATCGGCCACATGGGCTTTGTGCTGCTGGGCATCGCCACGCTCACCCCCGTCGGGGTGAACGCGGCACTGCTGGGCAACATCGCCCACGGCCTGATCACCGGGCTGCTGTTCTTCCTGGCCGGCGGCGTCAAAGACCGCTACGGCACCGGGGAGCTGGACTCCCTGGGCGGCGGGATGCTCACCAAGGCCCCGCTGCTGGCGTCCTTCCTGACGTTCGCCTCCGTGGCGAGCCTGGGACTGCCCGGCCTGGCCGGCTTCTGGGGCGAGATGCTGGCGCTGCTGGGCGCCTACCGTCCCGCTGAGGCGCTGCCGCGGGAGACGTTCGTGACGTTCATGGCGGTCGGCGCGCTGGGCGCGGTGCTGACCGCCGCCTACTTCCTGCGGCTGCTGGCCAAGATCACCCACGGGCCGGTGGCCGAGCACCGCCGGCGGGACGCGCTGCCGGGGCTCACCTTGGCCGAGTACGCCGCCTGGGTGCCGCTGGTCGCGCTGACGCTGCTGGTCGGCCTGTGGCCCAAGCTGCTGCTCGACCTGACCACCGCCCCGGTCACGGCACTGCTGGGAGGCGGCTGATGACCGCCGTCCATTCCGCCGCCGGGCCGGCTCGTCGTCCGAAGGCGGGTTCCACGGGGAGGCGTGGATGATCCAGTCGATCGACTACGCGGCCATCGCGCCGCCGCTGATCGTGGCGGTGGCGGCGATCGGGCTGCTGCTGGCCGACGCCTTCGGGGCGTCCGCCCGGCTGCTGGGCGCGGCCTCCTGCGGCGCGGTGGGGGCGGCGCTGGCCGCGGTGGCGGCGCTGGCGGCGGGGGACCGGCGGGCCACCTTCTGCCTGCCCGAAGGGCTGCGCGCCGGCGGGCCGCCGTCGTGCTCGTACGTCACCGACGACTTCACGCTGATCTTCCAGGGCGTGGTGCTGCTGGCGGCGCTGGTGGTGGTGCTGCTGTCACTGGAGGAGATCACCGCCCCCGGGGCGCGGCTGCCGGCCGGGGAGTTCCACTTCCTGCTGCTGGCCGCCATCGCCGGGGCGCTGACCCTGGTGGCCGCCCGGGACCTGGTGCTGCTGGTGGTGGCGCTGGAGACGCTGTCGCTGCCGGTGTTCGCGCTGGTGGCGCTGCGCCGCCGGGACGGGGTGGCCACCGAGGCGGCGCTGAAGCTGTTCTTGGTCTCGGTGACCTCCACCGCGGTGATGCTGCTGGGGGTCAGCCTGGTCTACGGGGTGACCGGCGCCATGCACCTGGACCGGGTGGCCCCGGCGCTGGAACGGGTCCCCGGCGAGCTGGAGCCCGTTGCGGCGCTGGGCGTGGTGCTGGTGCTGGCGGGCTTCGCCTTCAAGGTCGCGGCGGTGCCGTTCCACTTCTGGGCCCCGGACGTCTACCAGGGGGCGCCGCTGCCGGTGGCGGCGTTTTTGTCGGTGGTCTCCAAGGCCGCCGCCTTCGCCGGGCTGGCCATCGTGGTCGCCCTGGGACTGCCCGCCTACGCGCACGTGTGGGGGCCGGTGCTGGCCGTCCTGGCGGCGGTCACCATGACGGCGGGCAACCTGGTGGCGCTGCGGCAGCGCTCGGCGATCCGGCTGCTGGCCTGGTCGTCCATCGCCCAGTCCGGCTACATGCTGGCCCCGCTGGCGGTGGGGGACCGGCGGCTGCCGGAGGCGGTGGCGGCCACCGTCGCCTATGTGGCGATCTACGCGGTCATGAACATCGGGGCGTTCGCCGTGGTGATCGGGTTCCGCCGCCGCGCCGGCGCCCCGCCCGCCGGGCCGGCCCCCGCCTGGGACTCCCTCGACGACTACCGCGGCCTGGCCCGGCGCCACCCGGGGACGGCCGCCGCCATGGCGTTCTTCCTGATCTGCCTGGCCGGGCTGCCGCCGGGGGTGATGGGCCTGTTCGCCAAGATCGTCGTCTTCCGGGCCACCGTGGCCGGCGGGGTGACCTGGCTGGCCGTGGTCATGGCGGTCAACACCGTGATCGGCCTGTACTACTACCTGGCCTGGGCGGCCCGCCTCTTCGCCGCGCCCGCCGGCCGGGTGGGGCCGATGCCGCGCACCCCCGCGCTGCGGGCGGCCATCGCCGCCGCCGCGGCCGGCGCCCTGGTGCTGTCGGCGGCCCCGCAACTGGTGCTGCAGGCGGCGTCCGCCACCATGTGACCGCCCCGCCGCAGGGAACGTTTATCGAGGTCAGACCGTTGTCTGAACGATTGCGCCGCAAGGGTTTCCGCCATGGGCGAAAACCCCGGCTCGGTAACCGGGAGGCCGACGGAAGTGCAGTTCAACGCTGTCAAGACGGCCGTTTTGCTCGGCGCGCTCTCGGCGCTGATGCTGACGGCGGGCTGGGCGCTGGGCGGCAGGGCGGGCTTCGCCGTCGCGTTGGTCCTCGCCTTGGCCGTCAACGGCGTCTCCTACTTCTTCAGCGACCGCATCGCGCTGCGCGCGATGCGCGCCCATCCGGTCAGCGAGGTCGAGGCCCCGACGCTGTACCGGCTGGTCCGGGAACTGTCCACCGCGGCCCGCCGGCCGATGCCCCGGCTGTATGTGTCGGAGACCCTGCAGCCCAACGCCTTCGCCACCGGGCGCAACCCGCGCAACGCCGCCGTCTGCTGCACCCGGGGCATCCTGCGCATGCTGGACGAGCGGGAACTGCGCGCGGTGCTGGGCCATGAGCTCTCCCACGTCTACAACCGCGACATCCTGATCTCCTCGGTGGCCGCGGCCCTCGCCACCGTCATCACCTCCCTGTCCCACCTGGCGATCTTCCTGCCGGTCGGCCGCTCCGAGGACGAGGAAGGGCCGGGGCTGCTCGGCGCCCTGCTGATGATGATCCTGGGGCCGATCGCCGCCGGCATCATCCAGCTGGCCGTCAGCCGGACCCGCGAGTACCAGGCGGACGCCTCCGGGGCCCGCCTCACCGGCGACCCGCTGGCCCTGGCCTCGGCGCTGCGCAAGATCGAGGCGGGCACGCAGGCCATGCCGCTGCCCCAGGACCCGCAGCTGGCCTCCGCCAGCTCCCTGATGATCGCCAACCCGTTCCGCGGGGCCGGTATCGGCAACCTGTTCTCCACCCACCCGCCCACCGCCGAGCGCGTCGCCCGCCTGGAACGCATGGCGGGCCGCCGCTGAGCCGGCGCACGGCGGCTTTTCAGGGCCTTTTCAGGGCACGGTGAGGACCACCGGGCCGTCGGCGGTGATGGCCACGGTGTGCTCGAAGTGGGCGGCGCGGCTGCCGTCGGAGGTGACGATGCTCCAGCCGTCGGCCAGCGTGTAGCCGTGGTCGTCCCCGCCCTCGTGGAACATCGGCTCGATCGCGATGGTCAGCCCCTCCCGCAGCCGCAGGCCGCGCCCGGGGCGTCCTGTGTTGGGCACCGAGGGCTCTTCGTGCATCGCGGTGCCGATGCCGTGCCCGCCGCAGCCTTCGAGGATTCCATAGCCGGCCTCCCGGCCCACCTGCTCCACCGCATGGGAGATGTCGCCGATGCGCGCACCGGGCCGGGCCGCCTCGATTCCCCGCTCCAAGGCCCGCTTGGTGGCCTCCATCAGGCGGGCTGCCCCCGCGTCGGGCGGCCCGATCGAGATGGTGATGGCCGCGTCCCCGTGGTAGCCGCCGACCTCGGCGCCGCAGTCGATCGACAGCAGGTCGCCCTTGCGCAGCCTGCGCCCGTCCGGGATGCCGTGTACGACCACCTCGTTGACCGACAGGCACAGCACCGCGGGGTAGGGGGTCGGCGCGAACCGCGGCCGGTAGTGCAGGAACGACGGCCGTGCCCCGTGCTCCTTGATGCAGCGCGCCGCGATCGCGTCCAGTTCCGCCGGCGTCACACCGGGCTCGGCCGCCGCGGCGACCCGCTCCAGGGTGATGGCGACCACCCGGCCCGCCTCCCGCATCACCGACAGTTCGCGGGGGCTCTTGTAACTCACCATGACGGGTATTCTAATACCAGTATTTTTATCCTTAGTAGAGTCGTCGCCATGGTGCGTACCCCGCTGACCGAAGAAGAGCGCGACCGGGGCAGGGCCCTCGGCCGGGCATTGCGCGCCGCCCGCGGATCGCGCAGCGCCGCCGCCGTGGCCCAGGAGGCCGGCATCTCCCTCGACACCCTCCGCAAGATCGAACGCGGCGCCATCGCGGCCCCGGCCTTCTTCACCGTCGCCGCCCTGGCCCGCGTCCTCGACCTCGACCTCGGGGCGCTGGCCCGCACCCTGATGCCGGACGACCCCGCCGACCGGCAGGCCCCACTGGCCGGCTGAGCCGCCGCCCCGGCCGGTGCAGATCCGCGGCTCCCGCCATGACCCGGGACTTTCCGCAGACCCGTCAGCGGCGGGCCGCTCTTTCGCCGACCGCTTCGGAAAATTTCACGGCCGTCTCGAACCTCCCCGGCCGCCCCTGCATCACAACGAACGAGGGCGCGCCGGACAGCCTTTGGCGGGGTACGGCTCCCGGCGCGCCCCCTTTGCGTCTCCCGGGGCCGTGAGCGGCGCGGCCGACGCCCGGGACGCCACGCGGCCGGTGCGCCCCCTCCCCTTGGCGACCCGGCCGCGTGGTCTGCGAATCCCCGTGGCGATTTCTCAGCGGTAGTTGACGAACTGCAGCGCCACGTCCAGGTCCTTGCTCTTCAGCAACGCGATCACCTTCTGCAGGTCGTCCTTCTTCTTGGAGCTGACCCGCAGCTCATCCCCCTGGATCTGGGCCCGCACCCCCTTGGGCCCCTCCTCCCGGATGATCTTGCTGATCTTCTTGGCGTTCTCCTGGGAGATGCCTTCCTTCAGCCCGACGTGCAGCTTGTAGACCTTCCCCGACAGCTTGGGCTCCCCGGCGTCCAGCACCTTCAGCGAGACGCCCCGCTTGACCAGCTTCTCCTTGAGCACATCCAGGATCGCGTTGGCCCGCTCCTCGGTGTTGGCCTGGATCTCGATCCCGTCCCCGGACCGCTTGATCCCCGCGTCGACGTTGCGGAAGTCGAACCGGGTGGCCACCTCCTTGGCGGCCTGGTTCACCGCGTTGTCGACCTCCTGCCGGTCCAGCTTGGAGACGATGTCGAACGACGAGTCCGCCACGGAACAACCCCTCTCAATGCTCACAACGCCTGTGCGGCCAGCCCGGGCCACGTAGCGACCAACCCTAGTCAGCCGCCCCCGCCGACGACCTTCACCGCCTTCGATGTCACGAGTACTCGCCAGGTCCGCTAAGCTTTGTCCGTCGCCATCGGACGACACACCACGGCGGGTTGCCCGAGTGGCCAATGGGAGCGGACTGTAAATCCGTCGGCTCAGCCTACCCAGGTTCGAATCCTGGACCCGCCACCAGCCTGAAACGGCCCCTGACCAGGGAAAACCTGGACAGGGGCCGTTCGCGTTCCATCCGGCCGCATCCGGCGATCACCGGGTCTCTACGGGCCTCTGTGCCGAATACGTGCCGAGGTTTCAGCGGGTGTCGCCGCTGGCGGCCTGGGGTTTCGTGGCTTTGGCGATACGGCGCTTGGCGTCCTCTTCCTGACTCGCGATGCACTTGGCATAGACCTTGAGGAGGACGGCGACGCTGTGGCCGGCCCACTCGGCGACCTGGGCGGGAGGGACGCCCGCGCTGAGCCACGTTGACACGGCCGCATGGCGCAGCGC
>Ga0207867_1000733_pt1 | contig 31404 bp, 22 predicted proteins | sample HigsolmetaAR206D_FD_184838 | JGI IMG/M metagenome (GOLD analysis project Ga0207867, IMG submission 184838) | Ionic liquid and high solid enriched microbial communities from the Joint BioEnergy Institute, USA - AR20-6-D (SPAdes) (version 2) ...
CCGCCGGCGTCGTCAAACCCGCCGTCGCCGCTGTCGCCGAGGGTGTCAGGGTCGGGCATGATCGGCTCCCATCCTGCGGGCAGGCCGCCGCCGCTGTCCCACACCTCGCCGCGCACGAACACACCCTGCCGGTGCAGCACGAGCCCGGCGGGCGCCCGGCCGTGCACGATCGCGTTGGTGACGAGCTCAGAGACGACCAACAGCAGGTCGTCCCGCGCCTCCCCCGTGATCCCCCATTTGTCCAGCACCGCGGCCGCGAAGTCACGCGCCGCGGCCGGCTGCCCCCGATCGCCGCTGGTGATGTCCAGGGTCGCCGTGTCCGATCCGGCGCCCCGCTGCTGTCCTGTGGTCATAGGTGCCTCGGGGATGGAAAGGCCGCGGCAGCGAGGCAAGGACATCACGGAAGGGAAACGCGATGAGAAGCGGCAAGCGACGCTGCCGCGGCCGGCCTAGTTACGCCCTGACGGGGAACAGTCTCAAGATCTCGTCCACGATCTGCTCAGGGTCGGCGTTGAGCGGACGAGCGATCGGAAGCCCACCTGGCGGGCGCCAGGTGATCTTCTCGGCTACCCAGATTTCCGGCGCGATATAAGCCTGTTTCGGGTCGGTCCGCATTTTGGGGGTGATCGCCGCCACCTCGGGCGGGATGTTCGGGCTCAGGCTCTCATTCGGGCTCAAAATCCGCATATCGGCGTACAGCCCGCGCCGAACCAGCGCCTTGTACAGGGCGAACGCCGCGGTGGCCTGCGGTGACAATTCCCGCGGCGGTAAATGGGGTGGTGGACACCCCTGCGCCGGGGACACGTATCCCGGGTGGTGGTGGTGTGCTTGCCGCATGTGCGTCACCGTAGCAAGCACACCACCACCCGGTCATTGGCAGTTTCGGCCGCGGCCCGCCCCAGGTGACAATGAGCGTAATCACCCAAGGTGACAGGGCGGGGTGATTTCTAGTTGAGGCTCGCCCTCCCCGCGTTCAGCCGCTCCGAAAGCCACCGCATCGGCGGGGTGTAGGTGCGGCGCGTGGCGGTGATCCGGGCGAGCGCGTCGTGCGCCCACTGCTGGTTCTCCAGCCATTCGCCGGCCTCCTCGGCGATGGTCCACATCCGCGCGGCGGCCTCCTCGGCGCGGCCGAGCATCGCCAGGGCGTGCACCATGTCCAGGTCGTGGCGGCGCCGGGACGCGGCCCGCGGGTACAGCAGGTCGTTCCGCGGGATCGTCCGCGCGATGGACAGCGCCGTGTCCGGCTTGTCCTGGAGCACCGCGGTCTCGGCGCGGATCATCGCCACCGTCCACGGCCCGTAAGTGCGTGTCGTGGCCGGGTCCGGGGGGATCTCCCTGCCGAGGTAGGTGGCGACGGCGTTAGCGAGGTTGAGCGCGTCCTCCGCCTCACCGGGCCGGTTGTCCCGCAGGGCGGATTCGCTGACCCGCAGCAGCAGCCGGCCCCACACCGCAAGTTCGCGCACCCCGGCGCGGGACAGGCGCGGCTCGATGTCGTCGGCCCACCTGACGGCGAGCGTGCTCGCCTCGTTCAGCTTGCCCTGCCGCAGGTAGGACCAGATCAGCGTATCGACGGCGTTGGCCGCGTCCTGCGGGTTCACCGCCGAGTCGATCGCGACCTGTAGGGCGGCCTCCCCCAGGTCGAACCGGCGGGTTTGGATCAGCGCGTAGCCGGCGATGCCGTACACGCGGGAGCGGAGTTCGCGGGCGGCACCGTTGAGCTGGTCGACGTCCCGGATCAGCCCGGGGAGGATGCGCGCCATCTCCGCGTACCGGTTGTCCGCAAGCAGCGGTTTGAGCGAGTCATGTACGGCCGCGACGCTGTCGAGCGTGGGCGGCTCGTCCGGCTCGTCGTAGGTGCCGGCCAGGGCGTGGGCCGTCGCCTCCCACACCTCGGGGCGGACGGTCCACGTGGGCTCGCCGGAGCGGCCGGCGCCGATCAGCTTGGTGGTGTGGATCCTCAGGGCCTCCGCTATCTTCCGGACGGTTTCCATGCGGGGGTTCAACTGGCCCTGCTCGATCTTGCGGATCGTGCTGACCGACACGTTTGCCCGCTGGGCGAGTTCTTCTTGCGTGAAACCTCTGGTTTTGCGCCAGTGAGCCAGGTTCGCGGCCAGGTCGGCGACTACCTTTTCGACCACCTTTCGCCTCCCGGGGGTTTTCTACTGCGGGGGTCGGTTTCTATGGGGAGCGTACCCACGGGGTGTCAAGGCCACGCGAGGCTTTTTCACGCGAGGGTTTGTTACGTTCAGGACACGCCGGGGCGGCGGGAGTGGATCGGGTAATACGTGTTACCTATCATGTGCGTCATGAGCGTACGCCGTCGCCGCCCAGGACGCGGCCACACCCAGGCCAAACGACCGGGGCCGCCCAAGCTGTGGGGTGAGCCTACGGTCCAGGTGTCCTGCAAATGGCCGGAAGGGCTCAAGGACCACCTGGAGAACCTCGCCTATTCGGACGGCAGGTCGGTGAGCGCGCTCACCGTACTCGCCGTGGCCCAGACGTACGGTTACCCGTTGCCCCGCAACCCGTACGAGGACACTGACGACACCACCGCAGAGCAGCTCACCTTGAAGGTTGAGGAGGGTGCCGCCGCGTAACCCGAACGTGCCGCCGCCCCCGCACCGGGCGGCAAAACCCCTAGAAATGCCTAGGGTCCCCGCGCTGGATTGAGTTGGCAAGCACACCCTGCGCGAGGACCCTGTAGGAGCCCGGCCCGGCGCCGCTGTTGCGTTTGCCCCGCTGGCGGTGCCGGACCGGCCTGAGCCATACGGGAGCCATCATACGTCACCGGTCCCCGGCGGGACCAGTCATGCCCTATAAGCCCGGTTTTTCGGGCTTGCCCTCGTTCGGGTCCCGCCGCATTCAAGTCCTTTCCGCCGTCCCCGAGGGTGCGCGCCGCGCACCGGGACAGGCCGCATGGGTCCGCGCCGTGCAGGCCCACCCCGCCACCGCGGCCCTGCGCGCCGACGCGCACGACCACCTCATGGCCGTCGTGTGGGTGCTCGCCCGGCACGCGTGCTGGACCCACCTGACCACGCGGCCGACGTGGGCGCGAGTTTGCGCCCTCACCGGCCTGTCCCGCGCCACCGTCGCCCGCTGGATCGCGTGGCTACGCCGCGCCGGCCTGCTCGGCGTCGTGGAGCCCGGGTCGACCCCCCGCTTCCGCGGCCGTCTCGACACGGACGGGGGGAACCGCGCCGCCGAATACGTCCTCACCATCCCCGCCGTGGCGGACGCGGGTGGGCGTGTGGGCGGATCTGAGACCCCAACCCCGGAACCCCCCAAGGAGGGTTCCAATCGCCCCGCACGCGCGCGTACGCGGCGCGAACCCCCGCCCACCGCTCGGAACGGGCAGGGCACGTGGTGGCCGATGCACGTAACGCCGGGCAGCAAGAGGGAGGCCCTACAGGCCGCGGGGGCGCTGCGGGGGGTGTCGCTCGAGCTTCGCCGTCTGTCGGCGCGGCACGTCCGCTCGCTGGTGCGGCCGCTTTTCGCCGCCGGGTGGACCCCGGCCGACGTGCTCTACGCCATCGACCACCGCCCCGACGGCACGCCGTGGCCCTACGCGGGCACGGCGCGGCACGTCCCCGGGTGGGTGCGGTTCCGGCTCGCGCCGTGGTGGGTGGGGGATCGGCCCGCCCTGTCGCGGTCGCAGATGCTCGCGGCCGCGGCCGAGCGGGTGCGTGCGGAGCAGCGGGAGCGTGCCGCCGAGCGTGCTCGTCTCGAGGCGCGGCGCGCGGCCGATCCCGCGCGGCACGCGGCCGCGGCGCGGGCGTTGCTCGCGGCCGCCTCACGGTCTGCGGCCCGGGTGATCGCCGCGCGGCGGGGGGCGGCGTGACGGGCTCAGCCTCGGCGGCGCGTGCGAGGCGGCCGGGCGGGGCCGGCGGCCGTGTCGTCCGCGGTGTACAGGTAGCGGAAGAACCGGTCGCCGCCGCCGCGGGGAGGCCGGTCGCCCGAGTCGCTGACGATGTCGAACAGGGTGGCCAGACGCTCCACCGCGGCCGCGTTCTCTTCGCGGGTGCCGTACAACCTGATCTGCACCGATGCCCTCCCGTGGGGTGTCCGCCTGGTGTGTGGGCAGGGTATCGGCGGCTGGGCCGGGGTGTGTCGCCGGTTGATCCGGCCTGCCCGAAACCACGTATTTCGGTTCGGGTAGCGTCCTGTTTACGGGCATCAGGAATGGCGGTGGCGTGGTGGAGCCGATCGATGCTCTCCGGGTGCTGACCAGGCTGTACGCGACCGGGGTGGACCGTGAGGTGTGGGAGAGCGACGGCGTTGTCATGCCCATGCATGAGCTGCTGGACGCCCTGTTTGCCGACCATGACCCGCCCGCGATAGCGGTCCGGGCGGCGCTCGCTCTGCGGCCGATCCTGGACCTTGAGGCGATCCGCGCCGACACCGCGATCGTGTTCCTGGCGCGGCAGGCCGGTATCCCGTGGGGGCGGGTCGGCGCGACGGTGGGTGTGTCCAAGCAGGCCGCGCAGCAGTCATACGTCAGGCGGTCGGCGATCCGGCAAGAGGTGGTGCCGCCGCCGGACGCGCCGGACCGTGCGTGGCTGTGCGAGAGGAGCCGGTGGGAGCACCTGCGGAACGCGGTGTGGGTGATCCTGTGGCACACGCGGGACCTGCGCACCCTGTCCGCCGAGGTGGCCAAGGCGGTGTACTGGCTGCGTCTGGCCGACCTGAACGGTGACGAGCAACAGGTGCTGGACCGTGCCCGGGACCTGGTGGCGGCTGTGCGCGCCTACGAGGAGCGGGCCGGCCGCCCGCTCGATGATGTGCTGTCGCCGACGTCGCTCAACGGGATCAGGCGGCTGATGCGCCTGGTGGAGTCGGCTGATCGCGCCCGTGGGCAGGGGGGTTGAGCGTGGCGAGACGTTAGCCGCGCGGCGTGCTGTAGTGCCCTGGCCTGATCAGCCGACTCGCCAGGGTGAAACAGCGATGTATACTTATTGGCGTAAGTGTTGGTGTGTGCGGACCCACACCATCCACGCCTGGAGACACCATGCCCATCGATCTGACCGTGCCTCTCGACGACGACACCGCCACGGCCGTCTACGCCTACGTGCTCACCACCCCGCACGGCTCGTGCGCCGGGTGGACACACGACTGCCGTGACCCCCGGATCGTGTGCGCCTGCGGCGCCACCATCCCCATGTCCGGCACCCTGCCCGTGCCCGGCACCTTGCCCTTCGTCATCCTCTGAGAGGCCTCATGAACATCGCCGCTATCGCGGCGCGCGCCGCGCACCTTGACCGCGTCTACGAATTCGCCCGAATCATCGTCGACGCCGGATACCTCGATGCCCCGCCCTGGAAGCGCCGCCTGATCATGGAGGAAGCGTGCGTGAGGGTGGGCGTTTGCCGGCGGACCGCCGAGCGGTACCGCTCCTACCTCACCCGGCACGGCTTCCAGGTGGACGTTCCCAGTGTCCCGCTCACCGTGCCGCTGCGGCCGCTCGTCCTGCACCGGGCGACCCGCACGGTGGCGGAGTACGCCGAGCGTGATGATCGCGTCCGTTCCCCCGTCTGCGTCACCGTCCGCAGGCACACCACGCCCACCGGGAAACCCGACGTCGCGTACACCGCGGTGGTGTCCCTGCCGAGCGTGAACTGCCGGGACCTGGTGTTCACCCGCCACTACCGTCCGCGGGACTGGGCGTGGCCTCCCCGCCCAAAGGCGCTCGCCCGGCACGTCAACGCCGCGGTGAAAACCCACCTGGCGAAGGATCACGATGGCACCCCGTGCGCCTGAGGCCGAGGAGCTCGCCCGCGAGGAGCGCGCGGGTGAGCTCCTCACCCTCGCCGCCCGCCTCGCCTGCACCGTCCGCGACGACGGCGCGGACGCCGCGGCCGCGCTCCTGGCAGGGCTTGACCGGCGCGCCCTGGTCGAACTCGCGGTCGTCATGGCCGCCCTGATCCCGGACGACCGCACATTCCCCGAACTGCTTGCCTGGCTCGGAACCGGTTGGGTGCCGGACGCCGGCACGCTCCCCGCGCAACTGCTGCCGTTCGCCACCGGCAAGTACCGGCGCACAGCGGTCTACCTCCGCAGGTGCGGCACCTGGGCCGCCTACAAGCGGCACCGCCGCGCCGGGGAACCGGTCGACGAGGAATGCGCCCGCGCCGCGGCCGCGTACGCCCGCGCCCAGTACGCCCGCCGCCAAGCCAGGAAACTCGCCCAAACCTCCCCGGAGGAGAACCCGTGACCGGCAACAGCCCGTACGCCACCGCCGACCCCGGATACCGGCACCTGATCCCCAATCCCCCGTTCGCCCTGCCCGGCCCGGGCGACCTGTACCTGACCTGGTGCGGCCGCGCGGCGGTCGCACCCGACACCCCCCGGACGGCCACCCCCGGCCAGGCCGACGCCGAGGGGGTGTGCCCGGAGTGCGCGGCCGCGTTCCGCTCCGGGACCATGCCCCGCACCGGCGTCGGCGCGGCCTGCGAGTACTGCACCGCCCCGGCCGAGCACGGCGGGATCTGCATGACCTGCCGGGTCGAGCTGCACAACCAGTGGCGGCAAAACCCGCTCTCCCACCCCGCCCTGCCGGGCGTGCTCGACCTGCTGCGGTCGCGCAGCGCCAAAGGGGTGCGCACCTACGGGCGGCCGCTGGCCACGCACAACGGCCGTGACGCGCTCGAAGACCTGCGGGAGGAGCTCGCCGACGCCCTCATGTACGTCGAGCAGCTCTACCGCGAGCGGGCCGACCTTGAATGCCGGGACGCGCCGCCGTGCGGCGACTGCAAGAAGCGCGGCGCGGTGGAGATCGTGACCCTCCTGCCGAAGACGAGCGAGTACGTGCGCAGCGACACGCTGCTGTGCCGCACCTGCTCCGACCGGTACACCCCGGGCGAGGGCCACGAGGTGCGCCGGTTCCGGATCGGCCGCGAGGTGATCAGGTAACCCCTCCCCCCTCCCGTAGGTGCGCCAGGCGGCGGGTCATGCCGCCTGGCGCACCCGGTACACGACTCTGGAAGGAGCAGCACGTGAGCACGACCACGGCGGCGGACACGCCGCTGCACACCCTCACCATCCCCGGCACGCCCGGCGGGGGCGCATGGTGCGACGCGGTCGAGGTGGCCGGGCGGGCATCGCTCGCCGCCGGAACCATCGGCCGGTTCACCGCGCGCCGCCCACCCGCCCGCGGCCCGCTGGTGGTCGAGATGACCTTCACCCTCCCCCGCCCCGCGTCCGCGCCGCGGCGGCGCACCCACCCCGACCGGCGGCCGGCCCTGACCGGTCTTGCGGCCCAGGCCGCGGCCGCGCTCACCAGCGCCGGCCTGTGGGAGCGTGAGGGCCAGGTGATCGAGCAGCGCACCCGCAAGCTGTACGTGGGTGACCCGGGCGCGCTCGACGAGCCCGGCACGGTCATCCGCGTGTGGGCCGCCGGCGACGCCCCGGACACCTCGGCGCAGAGTCTTCTCGAGGCGGTACGGCGGCGCAGCGCACCCGCCCGCCCGGCCACCGCCCGGCGGGCGCGGAGTCCGCGCCGGCCGCGTGCCGTGCCGCTCGGCGGGCCGCCCGCCCACACCAAGGCGATCAAGAACGAGTCCGGGGAGGTGGAGGGGTGGGAGATCCTGTTGCCGCCGCTCCGCCTGATCAACGCCAACCAGCAGCGTGGTCACTCGATCAGGTTCGCCGGGCCGGGCAGGGCGATCCGGGAGGCCGCCGCGCTGCTCGCGCGGAAGATCCCGCCGATGAGCCGCGCCCAGGTGTTCGGTGTGTACTTCCCGCCGGATCGGCGGCGCCGTGACCCGTCCAACTGGGCGCCGTCGTTCAAGGCCGCCCTTGACGGGGTGGTTGTCGCGGGGGTGCTCCCCGACGACGACCACCGGCACGTGGTCGGGCCGGACGCCCGGCTTGGGGACACCCTGATGCCCGGCGGTAGGATCGCGCTCCGGCTCTACCCCCTGCCGGCCGAGTAGGCCGGCGCGCCCAGCCTCCCCCACACTGATACAGCGATGTATACTGATCGTTGTTAATCGTGTGTGAGGGAGGCTGAACCATGACCACCCCCATGAGCACGCCGCCGCCCGCCGACGCGCCACCGCAGGAGCTCAGGCCGATCGTGTCCAAAGCGGCCGCGCTGCACCAGCGTCTCGGCGAGCTGGAGACGGCGCAGAAAAAACCCATCCAGATCCGGGCACTGGCGGCGCTCGTGCTGTACGAGTACTACGAGTACCCCATCGCGGAGATCTGCCGGGAGATGGGCACGAGCCGGAACACCTGGGACCGGAACATCTACCCCCACGCGCCGGTGGACCCGGCGATGCTGCCGGACTGGGACAAGGACGAGGCGCTGGAGCGTCTCCGCGGCGCGGTCGCCGAACGTGAACGGCTCCTCGCCGAGGAGGTCCGCGCCGCGGAGGAGCGGGACGAGGCGATCCGCACCCTGGCCAGGTCCGCGTCCACCTGGCAGGTGTCCACATGGACTGGGATATCCCAGCGGCAGATCCACACGATCGCGAACACCGAGCCGCTCGACGGGCGGTGGGTGACGCTCTGGGAGGCCGCCGGGCTGCTCGGTGTCACGGTCGGAAGAATCTGGGACGCCCGCAACTCCGACCGGAAACGCGGCCGTCCCCTGCCCGAGATCCTCAGATACCGGGGCCGGATCCCAATGATGGACCGCGAGCAGCTCATCCACTGGTGGGAGGGCCACCTCCACCACTGGCTGCAATCCATGCACGAGGTGGCCGAGCATATCGGCCGCGCCACCGGCCAGCAGCCGACCTATGACCAGGTGGCGAACTGGTTGCGCGCCATGCGCCGCACCGGCCGTGACAGCCGCGTCAGGATGGTGCGGGACGGCCGGGCCATCCTGTTCGAGCCGGAAAGCACGCTCCGGGCGTGGCTTGAGGACCATCCGAAGGCTCGCGCCCGCAGGTGAGAATCCCGCCGATGCTGTCGGCCACGCCGTCTACCCTCGGATCAAGCGCCTTGCCTTCGACGCGGGGCGCGCTACCGACCAGAGCAGCACCACGCCGCTCCGGCCCCGGGTGGACGTAAACCGCCCGGGGCCGCAGCATGCCGGGCATGATCGCCTGCAACACCGTCGTCACCTGCCCCCACTGCGACATGGTCGTCACGCTCGGCGTGGTGAACGCCGAGCAGGTGGAGCGGGCGCTCACCCTTCACCTCCGGTACGGCTGTACCTCCGCGCTCCTGCCCGTCGTCTAGGGGTGGCCTGTGGGTGTGCTCGCCGTACCGGCCGTGCCGCCGTCGGTGCCGCCGCCCGGCGCCGACCGGCGGAGCATCCTCGCCAAACGCATGTTCGAGGATCTGATGGCGATCCCGCCGGAGGAACGCCGGCTGCTGCTTGAGGAGCTTCCCGACCGGGAGCTTCGCGAGGTTCTGGCCGCGGCGAACCGTGTCGCGGGGACGACGTACGCGGTGTGGCAGGACGACCCGGTCGGGTTCTCCGAGCAGGTTCTCGGGTCGGTGGTGTGGTCGATCCCGCGCCGGTTCATGATGGCGCTCACCCGGCACAAGAAGGTCGCCGTCCCATCCTGCTTCGGCTCCTCCAAGTGTTTGCCACATAGTGAACCTATGCAACTTGCGGATGGTTCTCTGGTAACCGCTGGAGAGCTGGTCGCAAGGCGGGAATTCCACGTCCTCGGATGGCAGGAAGACGGCACGCAGACGGTCCGCCGTGCCCGAGCCGAGTGGAACCAGATCGAACCTGTCTACCGGCTCACCTCCGAAAGCGGGCGCACGATCGTGCGTAACGGCCGCCACCCGCTGTGGGCGGCGCGGGCCGTACGCAAGAGCCGCCCGATCCGCGCCGACGGCACCTACAGCACCGGCCTTGTCCCCGAGAACATCGGCTGGAAGCCGATCGCCGAACTCGACCCCGCCCATGACCTGGTGCTGGTGCCCGAAGCGGTCCACACCGTGGGCGACGGCTGGATGCGCCACGAAGAGGCCGTCTTACTCGGCTACCTGCTCGGCGACGGCGGCACCACGCAGGGCATCCGCTTCGCCCAGATGCCCGGCCCCGCCTTGGACGAGTTCATCCGCTGCGCGGAAGCCCTGGGTGCCCGCGCCGTCATCCTGGACCCCAAGAAGCCAGGGCAGAAGCACGTCGAGGTCATGGTGCGCACCAACGGCGACACCAAGACGAACCCGGTTCTCGACCTGGCCCGCCGGTGGGGCATCTACGGCTGCAAGGCCACCGAGAAGCGCGTGCCAGCCGAGGTGTTCCGCATGCACCCGAGCGTGATCGCGACCATCGCGGGCCGCCTGTTCTCCTGCGACGGCTACGTGCACGTTCGCACCGAGCGCAGGCAGAAGGACCGCAAGCGGGCGATCAACGAGGCGCACCTGTCCATCACCCTCACGAACGAAGGGCTGATCAGGGACTTCCAGCGGCTCATGCTGCGGCTCGGCATCCCCGGCACCGTGCGCCCGGTCAAGGGCAACTGGCAGGGCAAGCAATTCACCGCCTGGCAGTGGGTGGTCACCACTGCGAAGGAAATCCTGCGGTTCGCCGAGCTGATCGACGCCCCGGCCAAGAACGACAAGATCCGGCTCGCCGCCGAGGTCGCCTCACGGCGCAAGTTCTCCTGGCAGTGGCAGTACCGCGACGCGCCGCCCGGGTACCGGTGGGAGCGCATCAAGAGCATCGAGGAGCTGCCGCCCACGCAGACCGTCGCCATCGAGGTCGACGTCGACCACACGTGGGTCGACCTCTTCGTGGAGCACAACACCTACTCGTGCGGGCAGATCGTGCTGTGGCATTCGCTGGTGTTCCCGGTGGGTACCGCGGTGACCGTCACCCTCGCCCCCCTGTGGCGGCAGGTCGTCCGGCAGCTGTGGCGTGAGGTCCGCGCCGCGCACTCCCGCGCCGGCCTCCCCGGCGTCATCGACATGGCCCAGTACAAGCTTCCCGACGCCCGCGGGATGGACACCGTCGTCGCCTACGGCATCGCCGCGGCGCCGTGGAACGAGGTCGCGGTCCAGGGCATCCACGCCAACAAGCTGTTGCTCGTGGTGGAGGAGGCCGGTGGTATCGCCCACACCATCGGCAACAACTTGGCGGGTCTGCTCGTCGGCGACGCGAGGATGATCGCGATCGGGAACCCGCCCACCGACGAGGTGGGCACGTGGTTCGAGAAGCTGTGCAACGACCCCTCGGTGTGCACGATCCCGATCAGCGCGTACGACACGCCGAACCTGACCGGGGAGCCGCTTGGGGAGTGCCAGGCGTGCCCCGGCGGCGGGCACACCCCGGCCAAGCACATGGTGGACGCCGAGTGGATCGAATCCACCATCCGCACCCACGGCCCGGACTCCAACTACGTGCGCGCCAAGGTGCACGCGCGTTTCCCGAAGGGGTCGCCGAACGCGGTCATCCCCGCCGACTGGGTGGAGCTCGCCCGCGGCCAGGACGAGCCCGCCGGCGGGGTCCGGTTGTGCGACCTGGGGCTCGAGGATGAAACCGCCGAGTGGCGGGTCCAGCGTGGGGCGTGGGTCCGGCTGGGGGTGGACGTCGCGTCCGATGGCGGGGATGAGCTCGTCGTCGGCCGGTGCGTGGGTGATCTGCTCACTGTTGAGCACGTCTCATCCGGGCCGGAACTCGCGAACGCCGTGGACGTGGCGGGTATCGTGCTTCGGGAGATCCGCCGCGCCGAGGCCCTGCGGCAGGCGCTCGGCACCGCGGCGCCCGTGCGGGTCAAGGTGGACTCCATCGGTGTCGGCTGGGGTGTCGCGTCGCTTCTGTCCCGGTGGGGAAGTGAGGGGGTGCACGGCGCGGAAATCGTCGCCGTGGATGTCGCCGAGCGGCCCGGCCGTGACCCGGACGAGGCCACCCTCAGGCCCGCCAATCAGCGGGCGGAAATGTGGCTCGCCGGCCGCTCGCTGATCCAGCCGGGGCGGGACGGCCGTACCGGTGTCCGGTTGCGGATCGACGACTTGACCGCGGCCCAGCTCTCAAGCCCGAAATTGACGACGGACAGTAAGGGTGACAGCAGGGTGGAGCGTAAAGCGGACATGAAAAAGCGGGGGGTGTCCAGCCCTGACCGGGCCGAAGGTCTGCTGCTCGCCCCCTATGAACCGGCCGTTGACGGTACCGTGCGCCTACTGGTCGGATAGGTTTACACACGTAGCCGGATTGTTACGAACGAATACTTGCGGGTCGCGCAAAAAGACACGCCCGTGCCGTCCTTTACCGGCGATGTGACGCCTGTGTACCTTTGCCCATAAGTCACCCCTCTCGGGTGGGTGTGCTTCCCCTAACGTCAACCCGCCGGGCATGCGCGCCCGCGCACGTCAACTACAGGTTGACCCTTCCCCAACGAGGACCACTCACCCCGGGGGAAACCCGACAGAGGGAGAACTCATATGAAGAACCAGGCGGGAGAGCATGATTTCCGAGTCGCCGTGTCGCTCCCCGTCCCCCTTGATGTGGTGCGCCCCATCCTGGCATGCGGGTTCATCACGATCCCCCACGACCTTCAGGGCATCCCGGATTACGTCGAGGGCATGCCGCTCCCCGTGCTGGACGTGTACTGCGAAAAGTGCCGTGTCAGCTACGAGGACGCGATCCTCTACCACCCCATATGTCCGGCCGACAACCCCACCACGCGCACACACCTGCGCGGCGGCCGCCGTGAACGCGCCCCCCGAATCCGTCCCGCACCTGGCACCACCGCCGCCGAGGTCGCGGCGCGGCAGCAGCACCAGCATGCGCTCCGGACCGGAGCACGCCTCACCCTCCAGCGCGAGGACGTCGCCGGCATGCAGCGGTCCCGCATACAGGGCCTCGTGTAGCGTCCTGCCGCCCCTCCCCCCCACAGGTGCGGCGAGACGTTAGCCTCTGATCCACCTACCGTGCCCCGTGCCGCGGCCAACCCACGGCCGGGCACGGGGGGTCAGAGGTGTACACACAGCAGCAGCGAAACGTCATCAGCCCGCGCGTGGTGCGGGAGATCATCGGCCTGGCCCTGATGATCCTCGGGGCCGCCGCCACCGTCGTCTCCGTGGCCGTCTGGTGGCACCCGATGGCCGGGCTGTTCCTGGCCGGCGTCTACCTGCTCGGCGCCGGATGGTTCCTCGCGTCGGCCACCATCGGCGAGTAGCAGGGGGGTTGGACAGGTGGCGCGACGCATACTCCTGCCTGCCCTCCGCGGCCTGGAAACCAAGAACCTCGGCTACGGCTTCGAGCATCCCGCGGCCTGGTTCAACCAGATGACCGCCGCGGCACGGCGGGCCTGGCCGATCGACCGCGCCGTGGCCGAAGGCATCGAACGCACCGTGTGGGTGTTCAAGGCGGTCAACTCGATCTCCTCGCACGCCGCCCGGCAACCTGTGCAGGTGCTCGACGGCGACGGCGAACCCGTCGACGGCCACCCGCTCGCCGAACTGCTGAACACCGGCAAGGTCAACCCTCTGGAGACCGCCCGCCAGTTCCGTAAACGCCTGTCCGCCCAAATCCTGCTGTCACCGTTCGGCGCGTTCGTGGAGGTCACACGGAACCGGCGCGGCGTGCCCGTGCGGCTCGACCTGCTGCCGCCGGGCCGTACCCGGCCCGTGCCGGCGGCGACCGGCGCAAACCTTTTGTCCCACTTCGAGACGATCACCCCGACCGGCACCCGTGTCCCGATCGACCCCGAAAACGTGCTCTGGTTCCGTGACCCGCACCCCACCGACCCGTTCCGCGGGATCACCCCGATGGAAGCCGCCGGCATGTCGGTGGACCTGGACTACCTGTCCAAGCTCTACAACGTGATCTTCCTGCGGAACGACGGCCGCCCGTCCACCGTCGTCGGGGTGGAGGGCAGGCTCTCCCCGGACGAGGCCGAGCGTATCCAGCGCGCCTTCGGGCAGGGTCCGCTCGAGTCCGGCAAGGTGTACGTGGTCAACGGGAAGATCTCGTTGCAGGACCTCGGCGCACGCCCCCGCGACATGTCCTACAGCGAGATGTCCGCCCGCGCCAAAGAGGAAGTGCTCGCCGCGTTCGGCGTGGGCGAGACCGTGCTCGGCAACGCCTCAGGCAGGACGTTCGACAACGCCGACGCAGAGCTGTTCCAGTTCTGGTCGATCACGATGGTCGCCCACATGGACATCATCGCCACCGGGTTCGAGCCCCTGCTCGAGCCTGGGGAGACGCTGTGGCACGACACCAGCGACATCGAGGTGCTGCGCCGCGCCGAGGAGGCCCGCCGCCGCGAGGCCCGCGAGGAGGTCGCCGCCGGCCTGCTCAGCATCGACGAGTACCGGCAGATCGCCGGGCACGAGCCGATCGACAACCCGCACACCCGCGCGCTGTGGATGACCCAGGGCAAGTCGCCGATCCCCACCCGGGAAGAGGACGCAGTGCCGCTCGGTGTGGCGTTGCCGACCGACGACACCGCCGCACCCGGCGAGCCGCCCGCCGAGCCGCCCGCCGAGCAGCCCGAAGGGGAGGGTGTGCCGGGCGTGGTCGAATCCCCCGCGGACGGCACCAGCGACGGCGCCACACCCGAGCCGGACACGTTCGACCCGTCCGACCAGGCCACCCGGGACGCCTTCACCGTGCTCCAGGGCGTCATCGACGAGACGTTCCAGACCAAGGCCATCGACCCGGCCGACCCTGAGGCCCAGGCCGAGGAGGATCTGCGGGAGCAGCTTGCCGCGCTGACCAGGCGGCTTGTGGAGCGCACCGCGGCCCGCCTCAACTCGCCCAAAACCCGCAAGGGCACCAGGCATTTCGAGCCGGAACCCGCCTACGAGGTGGACACCCGCGTCGGTGACGCCCCGCTGGACGCCGAGCGGATCGCCGACGCCGAGCAGTGGCGGCAGGAGGCCGAGGACACCCTCGGCCCGCTCGTCGCCGCGGCCGCGGCCGCCGCGATCCTCGCTCTCGGCATCCCCGGCCTCCCCGGCCTCCCCGGCATGCCGGGGATCCCCGGGGTTTCGCTGCCGCGCACGGCGGGCAGGCTCGCCGCGGCAGCGCTCCGCCCCCGCCGCACCACCACACCCGCCGCGCCGGGGGTGGCGCCCGCCGCGCCGCCCGGCGGGGACGACAACAGCCCGGACGCCGTCGCCGCACGCATCCGGCAGGCCGCGGCCGAGGCCGCGCACCACGCCACCAGGTGGCTCGCCGACCAGTTCGCCCAGGCCGCCGCGAAACTCGGCGAGCTCATCGCGGCCGGCGACCGGGACGGCCGCACCGTCGCCGAGATCACCGCCACCCTGCGCTCCCAAACCCCCACCCTGGAGCGGTGGGCCGAGCATGTCGCGAACCGCATCACCGTTCACACGGTGCACGCCGTGCAGGTCGCCGCGGCCCGGATTCTGGTGGCCGCGGGCGGCATGGCGACCGCGGTGTGGACCACCATGCTCGACGACCGGGTACGGCCCACGCACGCGGCCGCGCACGGGCAGGCCCGCCCCGCCGGGGAGAAATTCCAGGTAGGTAAGGCGAGACTGCGGTGGCCGCGAGACATCGAAGGACCGCCCGAAGAGGTGATCAACTGCCGCTGCCGGCTCAGGTGGATGATCTCCCCGCCCTGGTCGTCTGCGGCGTGACGTTAACCCGAAGGCTTGGCACCCTGCACCCCGCACCATCGGCCATCAACTCGATCCGCGGGGGCAGGGTTGAGCGAGCAGACCGGTACCTGGGAGACCAAGGCATCCGTCCGCGGCGCGGTGCGCACCGCGTCAAGGATCGTCGGCCGCGGCAAATGGGACCCGGACCTTCACCCACGGGACCGCAAGGGCAGGTTCATCGAGACCGGCGCCCGGGTGAAGGTGCCGGGCGGCCGTACCGGCACCGTCGTCCGCAACACGGGGCACGGCTACATGGAGGTCCGGCTGGATGACGGGAAGGTGCACCGCATCCACCGGAACTATCTGGAGGTGCAGCGCCGCCCGGACGGTACCCGCCCGCACGGCCAGGCCGCCGTACGGAACCGGTCCGCCCAGCCCAAGCCCATGCCCGTCGAGGCGCCGTCCCCGGACGCCACCGAGTACCGGCCGAAAGGCCGCGACTCGCGTGTCCCGGTCGGCGAGCTCACCCAGGGACAGCCGGTTCTGATTTTCGGCCGGAACCGCAACGGTGACCGGGTCGCCCGGGTCGGCCTGGTGTCCAGCGTGCGGCAGCGGAACAACGGCGACTACGTGGTGGACCTCGGCGACGTCGGCGAGGTGTACACCGACGAAGACGGGGTGGCGCGGCCGCTCGACTCCGACCGGCTTCGCCGCCTGATCGACGCCACCCGCTCCGGTGATGACGCCGAGGCCCAGCGGATCGCTCAGGAGATCCAGGCCGAGATCCTGGCCGAGGACGACGACGAGTTCGACCGTCTCGACACCCCCGGCACCGGCGCGGCGGGCGGCCGCCAGGCCGGGGACACGCCGCGGCAGCAGGAGCGCCCCCAGACGGCCAGGCCGGGCGACCTGTCCCCCGGTGACCGGGTGGAGTTCCAGGTCCGGGTCAACGAGGGGAACGCGGCCCGGTTCGCCGGTGAGGGCGCGGTCAACCCGCCGCGTCCCGGCCAGACCGTGACCGTCCGCGGCGTGGTCGACCATGTGCAGGACGACATGCTCGGCATGCAGGCGGTGCGTCTGCGTGGCGGCGCCCAGTGGCAGTCGGCCGGCGGCGGCGGACCCCTGGACGAGGGGGCGCTGGATTGGCCGCTGGACACAGACCACGAGGTGACCAAGCTGGGCCGTGCCGAGCCGCGGCGTCGCCGCGGCGGCGGCGGTGACGCGGCGGCGGCCGCCCCGGCGACGCAGGGGGCGTTGTTCTACGACCGGGGTGAGGACGAGTCGGGCACCCCGGACATGTTCACCGCTCTCGAACGGGAGGAACAGGCCCAGGCCCCGGCCGCGCCGTCCGGCCGCGGCGACGAGCGGACCCCCAGCGCACCGGAGGCCCCGGCCACGCCGGCCCGCGGCGGCGAAGTGACGGTGGATGAGGCGATGGACGCCGTGCGCCGCGCCTACTTCGAGATGAGGCCCCAGCCCCGACCTGCCGGGGACTATGCGCCAGTTTCGCTGGTGGAACTGCGTAACCGGCTGTCCGACATTCCGCGGGAGACGCTGGACCAGGCCCTTGCCCGGCTGAACCTCGAACCCGACATCTTCCTGTGGCCCGAGTCGAATCAGAAGATCCTCACCCGTGAGGACCGTGCCGCGGCGATCCGTCTCGGCAACCAAGACCTGCACTGGATCCAGATGGAGGCGAGCGCCCGCCGGGCGGACACGCCCGCCCCCGGCCGCGGCGACGAGCGGACCCCCAGCGCACCGGAGGCCCCGGCCACGCCGGCTGCGGACACCCCCGACGCTCGCCGCACCTCCCCGGACACGCCCGACACCCAGAGGGTTCCGGATGCCGGGGACGACATGGACCCCCAGCCTGGCATCCTCTCCGACGAGGACACCGCCCGCCTTCGGGAAGCGCTGGACGCCTACCGGGCCGCGCTCGCCGGGGACGACCCTGCCGCGGTGGCCGACACCCGTGACGCGGTCAGGAACCTCACCCTGGACATCTCCCGCCGCGCACCCGCAGGCGACCAGGGGCGGCGCGTACGCGAGGAGACCGACCGGATCAACGAGGCCGCCCGCGGCCGGTTCCTGGAGTGGGACGAGGCGCACTCTGGGGCGCTGAACGCCCACCTATCGCAGCGTGCCGAGCGGGCGGCGGCCGCCGCCGGCCTGTCCGAGGATGCCCGCCGGGCCGCGGAGAACGGCGACATGGACCGCGCCCGGCAGCTCATCGAGCAGGGCCGCCGCGCCTACCCGGATCTGCTGGACTGGGACAGCGTCGAGCGGGATGCCCGCTCCCGGTACGTCGACCTCGACGAGATCGAGTCCACCGACGACGGCAATCCGCCGTCCCCGCCCGGCATGACCGCGGCACGGCGCGCCGAACTGGTCGCGGCGATCGAGCGGGAGGCCGGCGGCTACGAGTTCACCGGCGAGCCGGGCCGGTACGTGGCCGAGATGATGGACGCCAACCGCGAGGAGTGGGACTGGATCAACGCCTACATTCAGGCCCACCCCGAGGTGCTGACGTGGAACCCCGCCGAGCGGGACCGGCGGCGCCGCGCCCGTGAGCTGCGCGAGCAGCGCACCCGGGAGCTGCTCAACCAGGCGTTCGAGCGGTTCCAGGCCGGGGAGATCGACGAGGCCGAGCGGATGGTCGACGAGGCCGAGCGGCGCGCGCCCGGCATCGTGCCCTATGACCAGATCCGCGCCCAGATCGCCGCCCGCCGCGCCGAACTCGGCGCTCCGGAGACGCGAACCCCGGACACCCCGGACGCTCCGGAGACGCGAACCCCGGACACCCCGGACGCTCCGGAGACGCGAACCCCGGACACCCCGGACGCTCCGGAGGCTGGGCGGGATGTGCTGGACCAGGAACGGGCCGAACGTGAACCCGGCCGGGTCGATGAGAACGAGGCCCTCGCCCGCCGCCTGCTCCCCCAGGTCGAACAACTGATCGACAGGGGTGATTTCGACGCCGCCCGGGCGCTCCTCGACGAGGTCGACCGGATGGCGCCCGGACTGGACGAGATCGAGGAGCTGTCCAACCGGATCGTGCAGCGCCGCGAGGAGGCCGAGCGGGAACGCGGCATCATCGCCCGGCTCCCCGACCCTGAGGTGGCGACCAGCCAGCAGATACGCGACGGGTTCGACCTGATCGGCATGTCGAACACCGGTGTTGCCGCCGAGCGTCTGCACAGCGTGCTCGACCAGATGCCGGACTTCCGGCGGGTTGGGCGGCTCGAGCAGGAGCGGATCCGTGACCAGTTCGGCGAGGTGTTCAACCTGCTCCGGCAGGAGATCGAAAGCGTCGACGGCCGGGAGCAGCGGCGGTGGGCGCTGCGGGCGTTGAACCGGCTGGAGGAGCTCGCCGGTATCAAGGGCGTCAACCACGTCGGCCAGTACGAGAGCGACTTCCGGAACTACCTCCGCGAGCGGTCCGACGATGAGCTGATCGAGCAGATCCGCTCGATGATGGAGGGCCACCCCGATTTCCCGATGGTGAAGCTGGAGCTGGCGCGGCGCGGCTACAACGAGGTCGGCGAGCCCGCCGCCGGCTCCCGGCACGGGCTGAACAACCCGGTGGAGGCCACCCCGGACATGAACGGCGCCCGGGTGCGCGCCGTCATCGACGGCGGCGAGATCCTCGAGGGAACGCTCGAGGTGACCCGCGGGGAGTCCGGGCCGGCGTACTACATGCTGCGGGACCGGGACAACCATCCGCGGCTGCTGGGCAATTCCGACGACGACCGGGTGTGGGTGGAGCGGCTGGACACCGCGCAGACCGGTGGCGAGACACCCACCCCGGACACCGCGGACACCGCGGCGGATGCGCCTGGGCCGCGGGCGACCCAGCGGCGGGATCGGGCGGACGGCGACTCCACCGAGCGGAGGGTGGCGGCCGACGAGATCCGGCCGGGTGACCGGATCACCTTCTACCGGCGGGAAGGCGGGGTGCGCGGCGGCCCGACCGCGCGCCGCATGGTCTACCGTGAGTCGATCCGCTGGACCGGCACGGTCCCCGACGACTACCGGCCGGGGCGGCCGGTACGGCTGGTCGACGTTGTCGAGGTGGAGGAGGGGCATCCGCCGCGGGCGGTGCTCGACCCGCCGGCGATCCGCCTCCCCGACAGGGTGGATCGGCTGGGTGATGATGAGGCCCGCCGTTCCGCCGAGGAAGGCCGGCGGATGCGGGAGGAGGCCATACGGAACCGTGAGGAGCTCCGGGCCGCGATGGAGGCGCAGCGGCGGGCGCTCCTGGTGGAAGTCGGCGGCGAGGGGCTCGCACAGGCCGCCGACCGGTTCCAGGCCAACCGTGAGGTGCCGCTACAGGACCCGCGTGATCTGGAAGCCGACTGGTATGCGGTCGATTCGATGCTGGCAGATGCGCTCGCCGGCGACCTCGAGCGTGAACGGCGCTACCAGCTCGAAAACCTCCGCACCGAGTATGCGACCTCGCTGTTTTACGCCGGTGGCGACCACCGCCGGGCGTTGCGGGACGGCGAGGTAGGCCGGAGGGTTGCGGCCGACCTGGCCGGGCCGCGCATGGACGAGGTGCTGGGGTCGGCCAGTGACGCCGACCTGGCGGCCGCGATCCGGTACGCCGAGCGGCAGGCCCGCCGCGCCGAGGCCGACGGCGACCACGACGAGGCCCGCACGTGGCGGGAGGCGGCCGAGCAGGCTCGGCAGACCATCGCCGACCGGTCGTTCCGGCACCTGGCCGAGCAGCCCGAGCCGCAGGCGACACGCGAGCCGGGTTCGGTGCGCGAGCCGGACCAGGTGTCCACCCCGGTCGCGTCTCCGGAGCAGCGGGAGGCCGCCCTGTCCGCGGTCGAGGGTGCCGCGGGCCTGGCCGCGCACGGCCCGGAGCGGTTGCCCGACCCTGAGCCGGGCGTCGACAACGACCCGGTGATCTCCCAGCTTCCGGACACCTACGACATCGCCGAGCATCTGCTTCCCAGGGCGATCGCCAAGCTGGAGGCGGCCAACCGGCGTGCCGAGCGGCTGGGCATCCCCGAACGGTTCACCTGGGAGATCACCCGGTACGAGGCCGAGTGGGAAGAGGACGACGACGAGAGCGGGGTGCGCCGCCACTTCACCCAGCCGCGTGTCCGGCTGCGGCTGAACCGGCCGGTGGTGCGCCGCAACGGGTGGACGTTCGTCGGCACGTTGACGTGGAGCAATGACGCCGGCCTTGTGACCCGTCTGGTGCCGGGCGAGTCGCTCAAGCGGCGCCCGGACCGGCGGTGGTGTGACCACTGCCAGACCGAGCGGGACCGCCGCGATACGTTCATCGTGCGGCACGAGGACGGCACCGAGCTTCAGGTCGGGAGCGACTGCCTCGAGGCGTTCACGGGTGTCAGCCCGTCCGGGCTGTGGATGCTCGGGTTCTCCCCGAACCTGACCGACGACAACCTTCTGTCGGCGGGTGAGGACGCGCTCGGGGACAGCACCCGGCAGACCGTGCGTGCCGCGGACGTGCTCGCCGTGGCCACCGCGGTCGTCAACCGGCACGGGTGGGTGTCGCGGGCCGCGGCCGAGGAGCGGGGCGGCCGCTCCACCGCCGAGCTCATCCGCCAGGCCCTGTTCCCGGGCGGGCACGGCGAGCCGGAAGAGGTCAAAAAGTGGCGGAGCGAGATCCACGAGCTTGCCGCGCGGATGCGTGACGACGTCGCCGAGATCCAGGCGTTCGCGGCGAACTACCCGGGGGACGACGAGTTCTCCACCAACCTGCGCACCCTGGCGCAGTCGGAGTGGATCGACCGGCGGAACATCGGTGTGCTCGCCTACGCGGTCGCGGCCAAGATGCGGCACGACGAGGAAGTTGCGCGGGCGGCGGCCGTCCCCGGTGAGAGCCCGTACGTGGGCCGGCCGGGTGAGCGGATCAGGGACGTCGAGGCGCGGATCGTCGGCAAGCAGTACATCAGCGGCCGCGAGTGGGGCAGTAGCGAGCTGGTCACGCTGGTGACCCCCAAGGGGCAGGTCATCAAGTGGTTCAAGTCCGGTGGCCTGGGCAGCGAGTTCCGGATCGGTGACACGGTGCTGCTGTCCGGCACGGTGGACAAGCACAGCGAGTTCCGGGGTGTGCCGGAGACGATGGTCAAGCGGGCCAAGCTCACCCGGGTTTCGCGGGTGGGCCGGCCGGGTGACCTTGACCGGCCTGAGCCGACCCCGCCGGGGTGGCTGGCTGTCGGTGACCGGCTGGAGCACCGCAGCGGCCGGTTCGGCACGATCGAGGACATCAACCGGCGGCACGGCGCGGACGCCGACCGGGTGATCTACGACATCACGCTTCGGGACGACGACACCGGTGAGCTCGTCACGATCTCGGTCTCCAGCCAGGATTCGGCGTACCGGGTGGCGCAGGCCCCGCACACCCCGCTCGAGCACGCCGAGGAGGTCGGCTCCGGCCTGATCGGCGAGGGTGACCGGCTGTGGGTGAACGTGGACGGCAAGGGCCGCGCCGAGGTCACCGTGCAGCGGTTCCTAAAGGACAAGGAGCTCGAGCTCGGCACCACCCCGGACGATGAGTCCGTGCGGCCTGGTCTGCGGCGCCGCTACCGCGACGACATCTATGACGACAACGGTGACCCGATCCTGCCGCGGCGCCTGACTCAGTACCGGGTGGCCGAGGTCAAGGACGACCAGGGCCGCACCTACCTGGTCGGCCTGCCCGGCCACGAGCGGGTGGTGCGGGTGCTGCCGCCCCCGCCGCCGCCGAAGCGGACCACCCCGCGCGACGTGGAGGAGGCGGCGCGCGAGCGGGCCGAGAGGCGTGTCCGGGACTTCGCGCCCGCACCCCTGAAGTCCGGGTACATGGGTGATTTCTACGCCTCCAGCTTCGCGGTGGGCGACACGATCCGCCACAAGGTGCAGCGGGACGACGGCAGCGTGCACGCCGAGACCGTCACCGGCACGATCGTCGAGATCCGCGGCAACGAGATGACGTTGCGGGACGCGGACGGTCGGCTGCACAGGGCTTGGGTGCACACCGTCAAGGGCGACGACGTGATCAGCCTGACCGATCGGCCGCCGGTTGAGGAGGTCACCCCGGGCAAGGTCCGCGACGGTGACCGGCTGTGGGTGAACATCGGCGGCGGCATGGTCAAGGCCACCGTCACCGGCAAGCGCCGCCCCGAACGAAACGAGAGGCTCCGCGACCAGCAGCTTAATGAGGTGTCGGCAGCGCCGAGCGACACCGTGATCCAGGTCCGCACCGACGACGGGGAGACCGGCGAGTTTCTGGTGCAGCGCGGGATTCCGGTCTACCGGGTGATCGACCCCGACCGGATCGCCGCCGCGTGGAACGCCCAGCCGGTTGATCTGGACATGCTTGCCGCGCGGGCGGAGGCGTTGGAGGCGTTCCGCCGCGAGCGCGGCCTTACCCCGGAGGCGTTGGAGCGGGTGGAGCAGGCGGCGTTGGATGAGGCGCTGCGGCGGGTGGAGCAGTACGGCGACATCGCGCGGGTGACCGTGTCGTCCGAGCCGCTCGGGTTCCAGATCGTGCCGCACCGCAAACCGTCTCGGGTGCCGCGCGGTCTGGACACGAAGATCCCGCTGCTGCGGCCGGACGGCCGCACCTGGGACGGGGAGGAACTCCCCTCCTCCACCCCCGCGGCCGCGGCCCCGGACGCGCCGGGCACGCCGGACGTCCCGCGCGCCCCGGAGGTGCCGGGCACGCCGGAGGCGGCGGGCACGCTGGAGGCCCCGCGCGCCCCAGAGGTGCCGGGCACGCCGGAGGCCCCGGCCACGCCGGAGGCGGCGGGGGCGGCCCTGCCGGCCCGGCCCGCAGGCCCCGACCCGGCGGCCAAGCCGTACACGTTCCGCCGCAACCCGGCCGGCGGCTACAACGTCCACACGGACGGGCAGGACCGGCCGATCGGCCGCGTGTGGCGGGACGGCGCCTACTGGTATTGGGAGCACGGCGACGGCACCACCTCCACCGGTGAGCGCACCCGGGACCGTGCGGCCGCCGCCCTGCGGAACTACCACGACAGCCTCGACGCCGAGCACGGCACCCCCGAGCAGGTGCCCGCGGCCACGCTCGCCGAGGGCGACCGGATCGACACCCCAAACGGGGTCGAGGTCGTGCAGTCGGTGCAGACCGTCGAGGGGGTGACGTTCACCACCAGCCGGGACGAGCACGACCGGGTCACCATCCGCGCCCACACCGAGGGGGCGGCGGTGACCCGCCGCCGCGGCGGCGCCAAGCCCGCCCAGGTGAGCGAGCCGTACGCGCGGGACGTGCAGCCCGGCCAGTGGCTCATCGTCGACGGCCGGCCCATGCAGGTCACCGCGGTCGACGACGTGGACGACCGGCGGGTCTTCCACGTGGCCGGTGAGGGCGGTGCCACCACCGTCGAGTTCGGGCGGGACACGCGGGTCACGGTGGCCACCAACCTGCGGCCGCGCCGTACCCGCCGCCGCGCCGCCCCCCCACCCACCGAGGTCGAAGGGGTGCGGCTGGAGCCGATCCCGGAGGGGACGGCGTCGGCGCGGGTCCGTCTGCGGTCCGACATCCGCAAGCGGGTCCTCGGGCTGGGGATCGAGCGGGACGAGACCGCCAGCGAGCAGGCGCGGCAGGCCGCGGCCCGGCTGCGCGCCTCCCAGCCGATGACCGCCGAGCAGATGCAGGCGCTCGCCGCCCACCTGCGCGGCATGGCCGGTGACGAGGGCAGGCCGGCGGTGCAGCGGCGAGCCCTGCACCGCGCCTCCCAGTGGGTTGAGGCCGCCTACGCCGGCCTGGCCGGGTACCCGGCGCCGCCGCACGACCCGGGCCGCGACACCCTCCAGCGGGTTTCGGCGGGCAACCTGACCAGCGGGGATGTGATCGCCCTGCCCGACCGGGACGGCCGGGTGGAGTTCGTGCGCGTGGTGGAGACCCGCCAGTACCGCGGGTTCCCGCTCGTGTCCGCCCGTATCGAGCGGAACGACGGCACCCGTGAGGAGCGGATCCTCTCGGCGCGCGCGGACGTGTGGCTGGCGCCGGACCTGCCCGAGGACCAGGAAGTGCGGCCGGCGGACGCCGGGGAGCTGGTGAGCGAACACATTCCGCTGTCGCGGCTGGAGGTGGGTGACGCGGTCGAGTACCCGGTGCGGGACGGGGACGTGGTGCACCGGTACGGCCGGGTCGCGGAGATCACCCGCCTGTCCGGGCCGTGGGACCCGGAGGACACCTACCTGGTGCGGCTTGAGGTGGTGGACGGGGAGACCGGGTTCCCGGTCGCCTCGGACGCGGTCACCATGACCTCCCGCGGGTGGCCGTCGATCATCCGCACCGAGCGTGGCGAGCTGTCCCGGAACCAGCCGTGGGACGCGGTGCTGGATGATTCCGGCGGTGACGGGCCGATCGAGCACGGCCAGATCGGGCGGGGTGACCGGATCACCGTCACCCCGGTTGCCGGGGAGCCGGTGGCCGGCACGGTGGAGAACGTCACCCCGGTCATGGAGGGTGACCGGCGGGTCGGGTCTTTGGTGACGATCCGCACCTACAACGACACCGTGCAGGCGGTTCCGATCCTCGACGGCGACGACACGGCGATCACCCGTCAGGCGCGCGCCGACGACAACGTGCGGGCGAGCATCGACCGGCAGATGCGGCGGCGCGCCCTCGAGGAGCGGCGCCGCCGGGTGGCCGCGGCGATCGCCGACGCCGAGAGCCGGCTGTACCGGGACGCGTCGGCGCGGATCATGGCGGAGCTGTCCACCAGGCCCGTGTACGGCCCCGGCGAGGCTCCCCGCGGCGGCGACGATGAGGGGATGCGGGTGTGGGCCACCGCGCCCGACATGGTGGAGCAGGCGTGGCGGGATCTCGACCCCGGCCCGGTCGCCGAGCAGATCGCCGACGCGTTCGGGGTGACCGGGCAGCAGCGGGAGGCCCTGATCGAGCGGGTGCGGCCGCTGGTGGCGCAGGTGCAGGAGCGGGCGATGGACAACATGGTCGCGTCGATCATGGATGTCGAGCCGCTGCCGGGTGAGACCTACGACCGGGCGCTTCGCCGCATGATCGAGCAGCTCCAAAACGACCCGCCGATTAACTTCGCGGTCATCGGCCGGGACCTGGGGGCCTACGACCTGGACCCGGTCGAGGCGGCCGGCGACCTGCCGGACATCCCCCGCCCCGAGGGTGGGAGCATCGCCGACCGGATCGCCGCCTACCGGCGTGCCCTGCCGGAAGACCTGGCCAACTTCGGGCACAAGCAGGTCAACCGGCCCGTCTTCCGGGAGCTGGACCTGGACCAGCTTTCGGAGCGGTACGCGCCGGAGATGGACACCATCACCGCGTGGGTGCCGGACACCGCGCCGGACGGTGGGCCGGGCGAGCACGCCATGCGGCACCTTGCGATCGTCAAGGCCGCGGGTGCCGAGATCGACACGGAGTTCACCCGGCGGCTGGAGACGGACGAGGCGTACCGGAAGGCGGCCGACGAGCTGGAGAAGGCCCGCGACGCTGTGCGGCAGGCGGAGCAGACCTACGTCAACCGGCGCTCCACCGGCCGGTGGGCCGACCGGCGGCGTATCCGGGAGGCGCGGCAGCGTGAGGAGCAGGCCAAGCAGACGCTCATCGCGGCGCGGCGGCGGGTGTTCGTCGAGATGATGTCGGAGGTGCGGTCCCTCGGCGGTGTCGAGCTGGACTACCGGCGCAGCGACGGCACCCCGATCGGGGATGACGCCCGGCCGATGATGGACGAGGTGCACCGGCTGTACCCGTCCGACTGGCTCGCGGCCCTGGCCGAGCGCGGCCCGATCACCATCCGTTTCGGGGAGCGCGGCGCCTACGACCCCGACAGCCACAGCATCGTGTTCGCCTCACCGGACGAGCACGAGCATCGCCGCACGATGGCGCACGAGCTCGCGCACGCGATGGAGCACACCATCCCCGGCCTGCGGGAGGCCCAGGAAGCGTACCTGTGGGAGCGCACAGCCCGCGGCGAGATCGGGGAGCGGGAGCGGCCCGACATGGCGCCGATCGACGGCAACCCCGACCAGGTCGGCTACCCGGACGCTTTCCCGCAGGAGTACAGCGGCCGGGTCTACCCGTCCGGGAACCGTGAGGTGCTCGCCACCGCGATGGAAGACCTCATGACCGGTGGTGACTACCTGGATGACGACTACCGGAGGTGGCTGCTGGGCACGCTCGCGCTGATCGGCACCGACCGGAACGGGCCGGCCCGTGACCCGCTCGCCGGGGTGAACCTCAACAGCCTGTCGGTCGCCGACCTTCAGGACCTGCTGTCGAACCTGGAGTACGGCTCGGCGGCGTGGCAGAAGGTGATGGCCGAGCTCAGGCAGCGGGACCACGACAACGACCCGCTGGCCGGGGTCGATCTTGACCGGCTCTCGCTGGAGGAACTGGCCGACCTGATGGGTGAGGTGGACGACCCCTACAGCCTGGCCAGGATCAACGAGGCGCTGGACCGGCGGGAGCGGCTGGACCGTGAGGAGGAGGAGCGGTACGCGCGGGCCGAGCAGCTCGTGGCCGCGGGGACGCACACCTGGGCCGAGGCGTGGGCGGAGGTGTACGGCCTGTCGGCGGAGCAGGTGGAGCGTGAGGAGCGGCTCGCCCAGCTCGGCATGCTGGGCGGCCGGCGGCCGGGCGAGACCCTCGACCAGTACGTCACCCGGCAGTATGACGAGTGGCTGGAGGCGCGCTGGCTGGCCGCGGAGGCCGCGACCAACGGGTACATGCTCAACCGGGAGGGCCGGGCGCGCGGCATCGACCCGCGTACGCTGTTCTACGGCTCGTGGGACCGGGTCAAGAAGTACGGCAGCCAGGAGCTGTTGAACTGGTTTGAGGCGAACGGGTGGATGAACAAGACCGAGTTCCGCGCGCAGATGCTCCAGCGTGAGCGTGACGTGCGGGCGGCGAAGCGGTCGAAGGAGGCGAGGCGATGATGGCGCGGCGCGCTGGCGGCGGGAAAAAGACGGCCACGGCCACGGCCGCGGCAGCGGCCGCGGCCGCGGGTTCGGGCGGGCAGGTGACCGCGTTGCAGGTCCGCACGGCCCGCCGGCTCGGCCGGCTGCACGCCCAGATCGGGCGGCCGATCACCGCCTGCCCGTACAAGCCGGGTAAGGACGGTGCGCCGACACCGCTGATGGAGGCGTACGTGCACGGGTACAGGCAGGTCAAGCCGGGCGGGCGGGTGCGGTGATGGCCGGGTACATCGTCACCGGGTATGTGGACGGGGTCGCCTACACCGCCACGGTGGGTGGCGGTCCGTGGCCGAACGCCAAGGCGTCCGCGGGGGTGCTGTCCGGGCCGCCGCGGGTGGTCAACCTGGTTGCGGCGCGCGCCGGGGAGACCATCCGCAGGCCCCACCAGCCTCCGGTCACGGTGGATCTGGACGACCCGGATGCGGTTCTGGCGGCGTTGCGGGCGTGGACGCGGGTGTCCGAGGTGCAGCGGAGGTGACCTAAACCCCCTCTTCGGGGATCATCGCCGGCCGGTACAGCGGTGGTCTTTCCGAGGGGGTGGTCGTTGTGTGCGGTGGTTTCTGCGTCGGCTGCGGCGGCTGCATCGGCGGCTGACCTAGGCCGGCAGGGGCGGGGGCGGCCCGGTTCCGGGCCGCCCCTGCTTGTGTCCGCGCCGTGCTCCGAAGGGACGTTAGGGGGGGTTTGCGGCATCCTCCCCGCCCTGAACCATAACGGTGTCCGGGGAGGTCGGGGGATGCCCGGATTGGCGACGCTGGAGTACAAGGCGATCAGCACGGCCGCGCCACGGCCCGACGTGGGCACGTCGGTCGGCGAAGAGGGTGTGGTCGAGGCGCTGGTCGCGGTCACCGGTGTGCCGGACAACGTCGGGGACGTGATCGTCCCGGGTGCCTTCAGGGAGACGCTCGCCGTGCGCAAGCCCAAGGGGGTGTTTTCGCACGACACCACGACGTGGGTGGCGCGCACCGAGGTCGTCGAGGAGCTGATGCCGGGCGACCCCAGGTTGCCGAAGACGACGAAGGACGGCCGGCCGTGGCCGCGGCAGGCCGGGGCGCTGTACGTCAAGGCCCGGTTCAACCTGCGCAGTGATGACGGGCGTAACGCCTACGAAAACGTCCGGTTCTTCTCCGAGACCGACGAGTGCGAGTGGAGCATCGGGTACAAGGTGCCGAAGGGTGGGGCGCGGCGCGGCCCTGATGGGTTGCGGTACATCCACCGGCTGGACCTGTACGAGTACAGCCCGGTTTTGTTCGGCGCCGCCTCGCAGTCGATGACGCTGAGCGTCAAAGCCGGGGTTCCGGGGGTGGCCGACACCCCCTCGGATCGGGCGGCGGTGCGGCGGCTCAAGCGGTGGTATGTGCGCGGTGGTGGCGCGGCACGCATCCGCTGGGGGCAGCCGGGCGACTTCATGCGGTGTGTCCGTATCGCCTCCAAGCACATGTCCCCCGAGCGGGCGCGCGGGTTCTGCAACCTGAGGCATCAGGAGGCGTTGGGGGTGCCGCCGGGCAAGGAGCACAAGACCAGGTTCGTGGACGATGAGGACCTGGGGAATCTGCTGAAGAAGGCCGACCCCGACACCAGCGGTGGTGGTGGGGGGACGTTGCGGTTCGCCGGGCGTGTCCGCAAGCGGATCAAGACGCGGCCGGGTGAGCGGCCGTGGGGTCTGCTCCCCTCCCCCGGTGATGCCGCGGCGGCGGATGGTGAGCTCGACGAGCCGGACGAGGCCACGGCCGCGGGCGCGGGCGCGGGCGCGGCCGGGGACACGCCGGACGTGCCGGGCGCGCCGGATGTGCCGGATGGCGTGGCCGGGGACGAGCCCGACGCCGGCGTCGGCGACGGCGACGAGGATGAGGACGAGGACGAGGCGGCGGGCATGGAGACCAAACGGGATGCCCGTATCGAGCTGCTGCGCGCCGCCGGCGTCGACATCCCCCTGTCCCTGGAGGAGATCCTCGCCCGGATCGGCCGTGCCGTGGAGAAGTACTTCGGCGCGCACGACATCCCGGTCAGGGTGGAGGCCACCTACCCGGACACGGTGCTGGTGTCCACCTACTCGTGCGACTGCACCGTCTACCAGGTGCCGTACGAGATGGACGACGCCGGGAATGTCACGCTCGGCCGGCCCATCCTCGTCACCCCCGGCGACGGCCCCGGCGTGGACCGGCAGGACGTGGGGCGGGAGATCGGCGAGGTGGTCGCCGAACTGGAGGAGATGCTGGAGTCCAAGGCGGCCGGGCACGTGATCGGGCAGCGCACCGCCCGCAAACTGCGGTCCGCGGTGGAGACGCTGGTGTCGCTGCTGCGTGAGGCCGGGATCGAGATCGGCGGTGTCGAAACCCCGCCGTGGGTCGACCGGAACAAGCAGGTCGACCCGTTGCCGCCGGAACCCCCGGTGATCCCTGACTCGACCTCGGTTTCGGCGCTCCCCGTCGAAATGCGGTGACAAACCTGGTCGGAAACACCTGTGAAATGCCGTGAACCCCACCCGCGTCAACCCGTCTGACCTGCGGAAACGGACGTTAAGGCGGGTTTTCGCTAGCAACCCTGGATAGTCCAGGCGTCCCGGTGCTGACCGGGCGACGGATCGCGAACAAGGCAAATCCGGAACACCAGTCAGCAAACCGGGGGGGTTGCTGAGATGAGCGCGAGCGCGTCGCGTGCACGCCTGCGCGAACTCCAGCAGGCGCTCGAGACCAAGACCGCGGCGATCAACGACTTCGCGTCCAAGCGTCTGCGGGACGAGACCGGCCGCGGCCACTTCGTGGTCTCCAAGGAGGACCACGCCGAGTACCTCAAGCTGATCAACGAGGCCAACGAGATCAAGGGCCTGATCGACGCGGAGAAGAAGGCGCTCGGCCTGTACGAGTACCTCGACCAGCCGGAGCGTGACCCGGTGGCGGGGGTGATCGCCGCCCAGCAGGCCCGCGGCATGCAGTACAAGAGCCTGTCGCAGGCTTTCATCGAGTCCGAGGCGTATCAGGCGATGAAGGCCGCCGGCTTCCGGGGGGACGTCCGCGGCGTCGCCGAATTCAACCAGGGTCTTTACTCTTTCGAGACCAAGGACATTTTCACGATGTCCGCGGGCACGCATACCACCCCCGCGTTCGGTCACGGCCAGGACGTGGGTATCTCCGAGCGGCAGCGGCGCACTAACCGGGTGCGGGACCTGTTCCCCGCCGAATCCACGACCGCGAACATTCTCTACGGTATCCGCCAGACCGGGTTCACCAATAACGCGGCGGTGACGCCGGAGCGCACCGCGCAGAACGGCGGCCCGGCGACGGGCGGCCCGACCGACGTTTTCGGCAGGCTGCCGCAGTCGGCTTTCCAGTTCACGCCGTACACCGCGCCGATCGTGGAGATCGGCCACTACGTGCTCGTCCACAAGAACACCCTCGCGGACGAGAACCGGCTCCGCGGGATTATCGAGCGTGACCTCATCGACGGTGTGAAGCTCTCCGAGGATTACGAAATCCTTTTCGGTGACGGTGTCGGCGAGAATATGCTCGGCCTGACGCAGACGCCGGGTATCCAGCTTTACACCGGTCTTCCGACCGATAAAAAGACGGCGCAGATCCGCCGTGCGATGACGAAGGCGATTCTCGCCTACTACGAGCCGAACGGGGTGGTTCTTCACCCGCTCGATTTCGAGGATATCGAGCTGGAGGAGGACAAGACCGGCGCCTACCGGGTCGCCGTGAGCGTGGCGATCGGCGCGGAGAAGCGGGTGTGGCGGCTCAACGTGGTCGACACGCCGGCGATGCTGGAGGGTAAGTTCCTCATCGGCTCGTGGGGCTACGGCGCCAAGCTGTACGACCGCGAGCAGGTCACCGTTCAGGTGTCCACGGAGCACGCCACCGGTTTCACCGACGGCTACGTCACGATCAAGGCGAGCGAGCGTGTCGGCCTGGCGGTGGACCGGCCCGAGAGCTTCGTGTACGGCACGTTCACGCCGTACGACGAGAACGGCGGCGGCGGCGCGTGACCGTGACCGGCGGG
>Ga0207867_1000734_pt1 | contig 31362 bp, 27 predicted proteins | sample HigsolmetaAR206D_FD_184838 | JGI IMG/M metagenome (GOLD analysis project Ga0207867, IMG submission 184838) | Ionic liquid and high solid enriched microbial communities from the Joint BioEnergy Institute, USA - AR20-6-D (SPAdes) (version 2) ...
GCAACACACTGAGACCCATATCACATTATGATCACATACCCCACGAAACCGCAGGTCAGAGCTTGATCAATTTCTTGATCACACCGTTCTGCACGCTGCGTGACAAGACGACATTTGCCGATTTCAGCGAAGTGTGGTTAGCGTTCTGCCCGTCCAGCGGCGCCCCCGATCGCCGCCCGACAAGTGAACACAGCCGGCCCGGCCGTCGGTGAGCGACCATTCCACCGCCTCGGCCGTCATCGCCGGACCGCCGCATCCGTGCAGACCGGAGGCACGGAGCCGGGAAAGCCCGCCGCAGCGACGCGGTTTCAGGGAAAGCCATTTCAGCCAAGCCACGGACGGCCATTTCCGTTCGGCGCTTTCGGCTGCCCGGTAGGCACCCACCCGCGAGGTCAGGAGTCGTCCTGTATACCCCCCGTATTGTTCGCTGCACGCTGGGCGGAATCGCCCTGAGCACCACCGCCGTCCTGGTGACGGCCGTCCCCGCTGAGGCCGCCGCCCTCCCCGCCGCTCCGGCGGCCGCACAGGCGCCCGCCGCCTCGGCCAAGGCGGCCGCCGCGAAGAAGGCGAGCAAGATCAAAAAGCAGCGCAAGCGCGCCGCCAAGGCGGTCAAGTTCGCCTACGCCCAGATCGGCGACCCCTACCGCTACGGCGCCACCGGTCCCAACGCCTGGGACTGCTCCGGCCTGGCCGGCGGCGCCTGGCGCAAGGCCGGCGTGAAGCTGCCGCGGACCACCTACCAGATCTACGCGCACGTCAAGCGCAAGGTCCGCTACAGCAAGCTGCGCAAGGGCGACCTGGTCTTCTTCTACAGCGGCCGCAGCCACATGGGCATTTACGTGGGCAAGGGCTACATGATCCACGCCCCCAGCTCCGGCAAGCGCGTCCAGAAGGTGAAGCTGAGCACCTACTACAAGCGGCACTTCAACGGCGCCGTCCGCCCGGGCCTGTAGTCCCCTCCTCCCGGCGACGGCGCCTCCCCCGGCGGTGCCGTGGGTGCGACCCCGCCCGCCCACGGCACCGCCGCCCGCCGAATACCCTGGTGCGAACCTCCGCGCAGTCTCGGTACCCTTGGCTGCGGGTCGCTAGCTCAATTGGCAGAGCTCCGGACTTTTAATCCGTAGGTTGTGGGTTCGAGTCCCACGCGACCCACCAACCCACCGGCCGCCTCTCGGGCCTCCCGCCGGGCCGCAGGCTTACCTCCCATCAGGTCGCCTGACAGCCCTCCCGCCGCGCAGGGCGGCTCGCCGGTTCCACGGCGCCTCATCGCGCTCGCCCGGCCGGCGGTTGAGCGCTCCCTGTTTCACCGCTGCGCACAGCAAGCGCCCGCCTCTGAGCGGTCACACGGAAGCACGGCTCATCCCGCGCCCCGCCACAGCCCGGAGACGGCAGCGACTCCCACGCGCTCACCGTTCCCCTTGGGCGGCTGCTTTCACACCGATCTTCGAGGCACGACCACTCCTCGTGCCACCGTGGCCGCGGCCTCCTGAGGCGTTCGCTTCGCACCACGTGCCGGTCCATCGCCGGGCCGAAGCGGCGAGTCACAGGGCCACTGGGGATGCTCATCTTCTGCGATGGGGCGCCGGTATCCGCATCCCGCGCCGCCGCACGCCTCGAACGACGCCGGCGCGCCCTGCAACAAGCGCCTGGAGTCCCGGCCGGATCGGCACCCTCGTCCAAGCCGTCCTGCTTGCCGGGCGACACCCGGCGGCGACTTTCGTTGAGAAAACCTCAGCTCAAGACGACGTCCACCCGCGTGGCCTCGGCCGGCCGGTCGATATAGACCGCCACATCGTGCGTACCGGCGCCCACGTCCGCCCGCACCGTCCGCTCGCCCACCGCGTCACCGAGAGTGAGCACCCCCGAGGGAACATCGATCTTTCCCCGGTAGGCCGGGATTCCCGGCACGTTCTGCTCATTCTGCCAGCAGTAGACGTGAACGCCGCCTTCATCGCCGTGCAGGACACGGCATACCAAAGAGTGCGCCGACCGTGCCGAGGATCCACTGAGTGCCACTCCGCCGTTGCAGATCAGCCAGGGCGTCCAGGCCGAACGCATCCACGGCAGTGGGGACGGCGGTATGGGCCGGAAGATGGGCTGGTGTTCTGAATTGGAATGCGTTCGTTGTGAAGGTTCGGACCCCCACGTCCGGGCCTAGGCCTGGACACGAGGGGCACGGCATCGTCCAGGGCCGCTCGTTCTGGGCGCGATAGGCGCCGATGGCGGGAGCGGTGTTTCCGCGCGGAAACCCACTTCAGATCAGGTTCATGCGCCACGTCAGTCCGCGCAGGTCGCACCTGAGCGCCTCGTCGAACAGGTCGGCCACCGGTTCCCGCACGAGGGCGTTTTGTGTGGGCGCGGGCCGCCTCGAGCCGCTCGGTCCGGCACAGGTTCCCCTGCTGCGCCGTTCTCATCGCCCAGCATGACCCACACGAGCCGGCTCGATCGCCGATGCGGCTCGGTGGCCTCGGCTGACGATCCGGGCCGGATCGGCCTTCGCGGCGCCCTGCAACGTCCGCTCCGGGTCACCGGCCTCGACCGCGAGCATCGCCCGCCACGTGCCCATTGCCGGGTCCGAACCGTTAAAAGGCGTCCGGACGTCCGCCTGATCGGCGGCGCGGGCATGGTCGCCGCGATCTGCGCTTTCAGCCTCGCCCAGCCACAGCATCCCCGGCATTTCGAAGCCGTACCGCTCTTCGGCTCTCAGTCACGATTCCAAGCAGTCCGCCGCTGCGGCCGCGCCTCGCAGCGTCCGCGGCAGCGCCGCGGACGGCCGGCAGTGGGCGCGAGCGAACGTCGCCGCGCCGCCCATCACCGGGTCATTGCGGGTACGGGCCGCTTGCATGGCCCGCTCCGCGGCGGTCCGCTCCAGGTGCCGCAGGGTGAACGTCGCCCAGGTCAGCAGACCGATCAGCAGCCGCAACGCCTTGGCTCGCTGTCTCCGGTGGCGGCGTGCACCTGGGGTTCGGCCAGCGCCCCGGCGACACCGTCGTCAGAGCCGCATGGTCAGCGGCCCGCCGACGTGCGCGATCGGTCCGGCCGCCGGGTCCGCCAAGGTGTCCAGCGGCCGAGCCGGGCACATCCGCCGGATCGCCCACCGGACTCCAGCAGAGCTTCCGCAGGTTGACCACATCGCCGAACTCCCGTTGCCGGGGCCGGCCCCCCGAGCAGATCGGCCGCCGAGACTTCCAGCGCTCAGGCCAGGGCGACGATGAATCTTTTCCAACACGCCATCTTCGCAGGTGGCATGCGGAGGCCTTGCAGTCGGGGCGATGCCCGAGGTCACGCGTAGATCTTCGGGATCGTCGGTTGTCCATGCCGCTCGGTTGTGAGCGCACCGCCTCGCACCGGGGGCCGGGGAAAGTGCCGGGAAAGGGGTCATGGCAGGGAGAGCCTGATACGCCGCGAATCAAGATCGACATCGGCTATTCTCACCTGGATCTCCTCCCCGATCTCGGGACGAGGGGGCGCTCCCGGGCCGGTGAACTCCGAATTCATGAGCAGACCAAGCTGCCCCTCTTCGATCTGCACAAAAATACCGAACGGAACTATCTTGACGACCTTTCCGGTCACCACGGAACCAACCTTTTCCTTGAGCGGTATCATGGGGTCGGGTTGCAGATCCTTCAAGGAGAGCGAGATTTGTCCTCGCTGGAGATCCACATCGAGGATCTTGACCGTCACCTCTTTCCCAACGGAAAGCACATCGGAGGGATATTCGATGGGACGCCAGGAAATATTGTGGGTTTTGAGCAGCCCCTCGACGCCTCCGAGATCCACGAAGGCACCGAAGCGCTCCAGGGATCTCACCCTGCCGGTGACGATCATGCCCGCCCTGTAAGACTTCAGACGCTCCAAATCGGCCATGAAATCTCTCCTTCCGAAAAACCTTGAACTCATGTCGGCGAGCGGAACATCGAAAACGGCGATCGCGAACAGCGCCCCTCCTTGAAGCCGAACAAGACAGCACGACATCAGAGTTCATTCCCCGTGACCGGAGCACACGGGGCAAATATTCCAGCGTGAACCCCAAATTTCTGAAAACAAAGGCACTGGCGATGTCATGCCTCGCACCACTCCGACTCACAACTCATCCGCAGAGCGCTAAGCATTCGCCCCACCACCAGGAACAAGTCACTGAAACATCACCACTCTTCTCTCGGAAGAGACCATTCCCCAACGCTGTCGTGCCACCTACTCCTATTGATATAGGAATTGAACTTCTCAATCTCATGCCATGGAATGAACCACTCGGTCTGCCCCTCCTTGCCATCATGCACGCGCATATATTTTCCTGGTGGAAACTCCTCCAAAAATCCCGGCTTCATCTCATATTCATAAAAGCCGTCCGCGCGCCCCCCGTTGCCGGCATATTGTCGCGCGACCTCTGGTTGTCCTCCGAAGTACGCATGCCCATCACCACCCATATGGTTGCGGGGATCGGGTCCGTACCTCTCTCTTTCTTGATTCGCTCTCTGCGGGGCCCGGTAGAGCCTGATGGGCTCATTCAAGCCGTAGTCGTGCGGAGTGAGCCCCAGCGGGTCGTACCAGGTCGTGGGATTGAGGACGTAAGCGTGCGGATTGGGCTGGGGAGTGAGTCCCAGGGGGTCGGGAGAGAGATAACCGGCTGTGACGGGGTCGTAGTAACGAAGGTAGTTGTAATGGAGGCCGGTCTCCGGGTCGTAGTACTGGCCGGGCAGGCGGAGCGAGCAGGGGTGCCGGGTCAGGGCCGTGCCCCACGGAGTGGCGGGGGTGGGGACCACGGTGCCGTCGGAGGCGACCAGCTCAGTGGGGGGTGCCGACGAGGTCGGTGACGATGGCGTAGAACTGGCGGTCGATCCACTCCTGGGAGGCGGTGGCCGCGGGAATGCGCTCCGTCTGGGTGACGGGCCTGTGGGAGTCGGGCTCGTAGGTCCAGGTGGTGGCCTGGACGGTGGGACGGCGGGGGTCGTGGACGCGGTGGGTCTGCTCGGCCAGGCGGGTGCCGTCCCAGACGTAGGTGTAGGACTGCAGGACGGTGGTGCCGTCGGCGGTGAGCTGTTGTTTGGCGACGCGGCGGCCGAGCGGGTCGTAGTGGTAGTACCAGCGGGAGCCGTCGGGGACGTCCACGGCGCTGAGACGGTCGTCGGCGTCCCAGTGAAAACGCCAGCGGCGGCGTTTGCCCGACAATGTGACCTGCTCGCGGAGCACGACGCGGCCCTGGGCGTCGTGCTCGTAGCGGGTGCGGCCGGCCGTACGGACGAGAGTGCCGGTGTACTCGCGCGCTCCCGTCTCCGGCTGTTGGTCGGGGACGGCGGCCGAGCCGGCGACATGGGTGAGATTGCCCATGTCGTCGTAGGCGTAGCGTTCGCTCCAGCCATGGGCGGTGACCGCGGCGATGCGACCTCTGGCGTCCAGGCTGTAGACGCGGTCGCCGACGAGGCGGTCGGTGACACCTGTCAAGTTGCCGTCAGGGCGGTAGGCATAGGTGCGGTGCTGCAGCAAGCGCGCCCGGTCGGTGCCGGGGGCGGGGGCGCCCCACAGTGTCTGGCCGGTCAGGCGACCGACGACGTCCCACTGCTGGGCGAGGACGACGGCGGCGTCGATGACGCGCTGGGTCTCCCGGCCGACGGCGTCGTAGGCGAACGTGAGGGTGTGATCGCCCGTCCGCAGCACAGCGGGCAGGCCGGTGGGGGTGTAGGACCAGGCCGTCTGGGCTCCCGAGGGAGTGCGCCGGGCGATGACGCGGCCCACGGCGTCGCGGGTGTAGGCGGTGGTGGCCCCGTTCCAGGTCTCGGCGAGGACCCGGCCCCGCAGGTCGCGGTGGATCTTCAGCTCGATGCCGGAGCCGAAGGCGCGGACCAACCGGCCCATCGCGTCGTAGGCGAACGTGGTGGTGCGGCCGTCGGCGGTCTTTTCCACGACATTCCCGAAGGGGTCGCGGACGTAGCCGACCGTTTGACCGGCGCCGTTGGTGCGGGCGATCAGCCGTCCGGCGGCGTCGGTGGTGTAGGCGATGCTGCGGCCGTTGAAGTCGGTCTCGCCGACCAGATGGCCGGCCGCGTTGTAGGTGTAGCGCCAGGTCAGCCCGGTGTCAGTGGTGACGGTGGTCAGGCGCAGCTCACCGTCGTACTCAAAAGTCAGGCGAGAGCCGTCCGGGCGGACCACCGCGGCGGGCAGGTCCAGTGGGCCGTACTCGGTGCGGGTGGTCTGGCCGAGCCGGTCGGTGTGCTCGACCAGGTTGCCCTCCCCGTCGTAGCGCCAGTGCTCGACGGTGCCGTCAGGCAGCGTCCGTGAGGTCAGGCGGCCTTCGACCGTCCAGGAGAGCGCGGTGACCGCTCCCGTGGGGTCGGTGTAGCGGACAAGGCGTCCCATCGCGTCATAGGACCGGTGGGAAATGCCGCCCTGGGCGTCGGTGATCGTCAGCGGCAGGCCAGCGGCGTTGAGCTCGGCCCGGCTGGTGTGGCCCAGGGGGTCGGTGACTGAGAGCAGCCCGCCGCGGTCGTCGTAGGTGAACGCGGTGACCGCCCCGGTGGGATCGGTCTGGCGGGTCAGATTGCCGCGGTCGTCGTATTCCATCCGCCAGACCGCACCGTCGGGCTGGACGATGCGCGTCGGCAAGTTCAGCTCGTTGTACTCGGCGGCCGACACCGTCCCGTCGGCGTAGCGCACCTGGAGGAGGTTGCCGCGGTCGTCGTAGCGGAAGCGGGTGGTGTGGCCGAGCGGGTCGGTGCGCGACAGCAGCCGGTCGTACTCGTCCCATTCGAAACGGGTCACCGCGCCCAGCGGGTCGGTCTCCTCGACGATCTGGTCGCGCTCGTTGTAGCGGTAGACGGTGCTGTGGCCGAGTGCGTCGGTGACCACGGTGCGGCGGTTGCCGACGTCGTAGGAGAAGACGGCGTTCAGCCTGCCTTGGGAGCCCTCACCGCGGACGGCCCGTCCCTGCTCGTCGTAGGTGTAGCGGTACCAGTGGCCGTTGCGGTCGATCCAGCCGGTCAGGCGGTGTTCGGCGTCGTAGGAGAAGCGCTGGGGGATGCCGGAGGAGTCGGTCACCTCGGTCAGGTCGCCGGAGTCCGGGTCGTACCCGAAGCGGACCAGGGTGGTGCCGTCGGCGGCGCGCAGCGCGGTGATGCGATGGCCGTGCCGCCCCACGGGGGCGGTGTCGATGAGGATCCGGTAACCGGCCGAGTGGCGGACTTCCGCGAGGAGACGGTCCCGGTAGATCAGGTCGATGCGGTTGCCGTTGCGGTCGGTGATGGCCGTCAGGGGGAGCCGCGACCAGCCGGTCTCCTCACTGGGCGGTGGGAAGTGCAGCGTACGGCCCGAGCGGGGATCGGTGAGGCGGTAGCCGCCGTCCGGGGTCAGGGTGAGCGGGTGCCGGGGGCCGGCGCTCGGCATGGCCGCCGCGTCTGGAGCCTGAATGTGCGGATAGCTGCAGACAGTCGCGCCGGCGCCGAGGAAGTGCACCCCTTGGCTGTCGATCTCCAGCGCCTGGTCCAGGGTGGACGCCCAGGAGAGGCCGAACCAGCGCCCCGCCCGGTAGGACGACACGTGTGCCCGTTCCAGGACCAGCGGCAGCACCGCCGGCCAGGCCACGTCCCGCTGCGCCAGCAGTACGTCGCCGGTGACGATGCTGATCGGGTCCCCGCCCTTGGGGGTCCGGTCGATGGGGCGCGCTTGCGACTGCGGGGAGCCTCCCCGGCGCGGGGTCCCCGGGGGGCGTCCGGTCGGCTTGGGCCGAGATCCGGGAGGCGGGAGGGAGGGCCCGCCGCCGTTTCCGCTGCGCCTGGGGGTCGAAAACAGCTCGCCTGCGGCCTTCTCAAAGAGGGTGCTTCCCGGGCCGCCTTCCCTGCCGCCTCTTCTGCCATCCCGCCTGCCGCTAAAGCGGGGTCCTCTCGGCTTACCCATGGTGAAGACTCACTCGAGTGCCCGGCATACAAGTACCAGCCGACACAAATAGTGGACATTTATTGACAGAGGGAAGAACTTACCGGAAAACGCTGTTCAGCGGGGACATTTCGACGCCTCGCTGGGACGTGCGCTCTAGCGCACCGACCGGCCCCTGGGTTCCACCTGCTCCCGATCCCCGGCCTCAGGGCCAAGCCAGCGGCCGGGGTGCAGTCAAGCGGGTAGCCGCGGCGCTGCAATTCGGCGGCGAGAAGGCCGGCACGGCAGGCACCGGGAGTGTCTTTTCGGTCACCACCAATGCGGCGATGTACCGTCCCTAATGGTGCGGGCTCCCGCACACCCGGCCGGGCGAAGCGGCGCCGCCCCGCGTCGCTCCCGGCAGCCGACCGAGTGCCTTTGGTGAGTCGGCGCGGATCTGCGGGACGAGTGGAACATGGTGCCGGTGAAGGCGTCCATGCCGGGCAGCTCGGGCACCGCGGGGTTGCTGAGCTGTCCGCAGGCGGCGACCAGTAGGCCGTACTCGCCGGTCTCGCCGTCCCCGGTGCGCAGCCGCAGGTGCGGCGTCAGCACGTACTTGGTGACGCAGTGCCGCAGGTAGTCCAGGATCTCGGGCTGCTCGGCGAAGCGGCGCGACCAGTCGGGGTTGGGTTCGAAGGAGAAGGAGTACAGGTGGGAGGGGGCGTCACAGGCGGCGCCCGGGTAGGTGTTGTCGCGCCAGACCCCGCCGGGGCCATTCCCCCGGTCGAAGATGACGAAGTCGGCGAAGCCCGCTTTCTTCAGGCCGATGGCCAGGCAGATGCCGCTGAACCCGGCTCCGACGATGGCGATCGACAAGTTCCTGCGCCTCATGCGCGGCTCCCTCGGCGTCCACGCACAACCCGGCGCCGGGTCGTGCCGCCCCCGGCGGGACGTGTCTTAACCGACAGATGTGTCGGTTAGGGTGGACTCAACGGAGAGAGGGAGTCAAGAGCATGGGGGAAACCGCGTCCAAGTCGCGGCTGCGCGCGCCGGCCCGCCGGGCGACGATCATCGAGGCGGCGCTGAAGGTCTTCGCCGGCAAGGGCTACCACGCCGCCTCGCTGGGGGAGATCGCCAAAGTGGCCGGGGTGGCGCGGACGGTGCTGTATGACCACTTCCCCTCCAAGCGGGTGCTGCTGCTGGCGGTCATGCAGGAGCAGAACGCGGCGCTGATGGAGTACGTGGGCGCCCGCATCACCGGCTCAGGCACCCCCGAAGAGCGGATGCGCTCGACGATCGATGCGTTCTTCAGCTTCGCGCAAAGCCGTCCAGAGGCTCGCAAGCTGCTGTTCGGCCAGGCGGACGAGGCCGATCCGGAGATCAGCACCGTCCGGCGCGGCATCCGCGAATCGCACGCACAGGTGGTCACGGCGCTGCTGGCCAACGACATGCGCGCAGTCGGCGTGGACCCCAAAGAGCCGATCGCCGAGGCGATGGTGGAACTCCTCATCGCCGGTCTGGACGGGGTGGCGCAGTGGTGGGAGCGCCACCCGGAGATGCCCAGATCGATGCTGGTGGAGGGCGCGATGCGACTGTTGTGGACCGGGCTGGGCAACGTCCGCTAGGTCCGCCTCTGCTCGGCTTCGGCGGCCGCCGCGGGGCTTGACGCGCCGCGGCGGCTTCTTCATAGTGGGGCGCACCCTTCCATAACCGACATCAGTGTCGGTTATCCGCCCCCTGTGAGGAGTGTGCTGTGGACGACCACACCCCGAACGGATCGACCGAAGGCACGGGCGAGATCGGCCGCCGCAAGTTCGTCACCGGCACGCTGGCCGCCGCCGGTGCCCTCACCGCGGCCGGTGCCCTGGGCATCGGGCAGGCCGCCCCGGCCCTGGCCCGCTCCCGGTGCAAGACCGCCGCAGGCCACCGCGTGGCGGTGTTCGGCGGTGGGATGACGGTCTGACCGTCGCCCACGAGCTGGCCGAGCGCGGCTTTGCGGTGACCATCTACGAACGCAAGGCCTGGGGCGGCAAATGCCGCAGCTTCCCCGCCCCCGGCACCGGCTCCGGCGGCCGCAAGGACCTGCCCGCCGAGCACGGTTTCCGCTTCTTCCCGGGCTTCTACCAGAACATCCCCGACACCATGAAGCGCATCCCGCTGCCCGGCGGCGGGACCGCCTACGACAACTTCGTGGCCGGCAAGGAGGTCGTGGCCTTCTACAACGGCATCAAGATCCCGATCCCGGCGCACGGCAGCATCATCGGCACCCTCAGCCCCGAATCCCTGCAGTTCCTGCGCTCGGCGGTCTCGGTCATCACCTTCATCCCGGCGCATGAGGCGGCGTTCTTCCTGCAGAAGATGATCGCCTTCGTCGCCGGCGGGCCGCAGCGCCGGCTCAAGCAGTGGGAGCACATGAGCTTCTACGACTTCGTCAAGACCGAGGGCAAGTCGAAGGGGTACAAGGAGTTCCTCGTCGACATGTTCACCACCGCCCTGGTGGCGGCCAAGGCCGACAAGGCCAACGCCCACACCATGGGGCTGATGGCCGAGGCATGGGTCTACAGCACCCTGGGCCTGGGCGGCTACGAGGCGCCCGACCGGCTGCTGAACGGCCCCACCAACGAGGCGCTCATCGACCCTTAGGTGGCCTACCTGCGCTCCCTGGGCGTCAAGTTCGAGATCAACGCCACGCTGACCCGTCTCAACGTCGCCGGCGGGAAGATCAGCGACGCCCAGATCACCCGGGCCGACGGCAGCACCGAGACCGTACAGGCCGACCACCACGTGCTGGCGGTGCCGCTGGAACGCGCCGTCCCGCTGCTCAACGACGACATCCTGGCCATCGACCCGAGCCTGCGCACCCTGCGGGAGCTGTCGGTGGACTGGATGAACGGGCTGATGATCTACCTGAAGAAGCCCATCGACCTGGCCAAGGGCCACGTCGCCTACGCGGCCCAGCCGTGGGCGCTGACCTCCACCAGCCAGGCCCAGTTCTGGAAGGAGAAGTTCGGCACCACCTACGGCGACGGCAACGTCAACGACTGCCTGTCCATCGACATCTCCGCCTGGGACGTGCCCGGCGTCATCTACCGCAAGCCCGCCCGCGACTGCACCACCGAGGAGATCTTCAACGAGGTGGTCGAGCAGCTGCGCCGGGCCATCCCGTTCGGCCGGCTCCGGCTGACCGACTCCAACATCCACTCCTATTTCCTCGACCCGGCCATCACCGGCAACGGCACCCCGCACGTCGCCAACGACGAGCCGCTGCTGATCAACAAGCCCGGCTCCTGGTACCTGCGGCCCGAGGCGGCCACCAAGGTGCCCAACCTGTTCCTGGCCTCCGACTACGTGAAGGCCGACATCAACTTGGCCACCATGGAGGGCGCCAACGAGGCCGGACGCAAGGCCGCCAACGCCGTCCTGGAGGCCTCCGGGGTCTCCGAGCCCCCGGCCAAGCTGTACAAGCCGTGGAAGCCCAATGTCTTCAAGCCCCTCCACGACGATGACGACGCCCGCTTCGCCGCGGGCAAGCCCAATGTCTTCGACATCTGGGACCCGCACGTCCCCCGCTGACCGCCCCTTCCTGTACGGGCAGCGCACCGCCCTGGCCGCCGCATGGTCCGCGAGCAGCGCGGTGACAGCACCCACAGCCGCCACGACGCCCTGCTGCGTTCAGCGGTTGCGGCTGAGCAGCCATAGGGCGCGGACGGTGAGGTAGCCGCGCCATTCGAGACCGGAGGCCGGGGAGAAGACCGTGTACTCGACCGGCCAGCCGCCGTCGCCTTGCTGGGCGGCGGCCAGCCGGCGCAGCTCCCCGGCCACGACCTCGGCGGGAAACAGTGCCCGGACGGGACGTCCGGGCAGGGGGGCGAAGTCCAGGGGCCGCAGCGCTTCGTTCTCGGTGCCGCCCTCGACGTGCAGGATTCCATCGGCGGGAAGGTAGGCGCCCAGGCGGGTCAGCAGGGGCGGGGCCTCGGGGCGGGTGTCGTGGACGGCGTCCAGGAACTGCAGGGCGTACATCAGCTCCAAGGCCGGCGGGGCGGTGTCGATGGCGTCGATGGCCCGCAGGCAGTAGTCCGTGGCGCGGGCGAGCCAGGGGTGCTCGGCCACGGCCGGGTCGGTGGCGGCCACCCGGTGGGCCATGCCCGCGACGGCGGCGGTGATGTGCAGCGAGGACGTCGCCGGGTCGGCCCGCACCCACCAGGGGGCGCAGCCTGCGGGGTCGGTGACCGGCAGGGCGAAGGGCAGGCCGCCGTCCGGCAGCGAGACCGCTTCCAGCCAGTCGCACAGGGCCGCCGAATGCGGGGACTTGGCGGGGGCCGCGTCGGCGTAGACCTCCAGGGCGTGCAGGGCGCCGGCGGGCTGGCTTTCGGGGGAGCGCAGATCGGGTTCCAGTCCCCAGCCGTAGCCGCCGTCGGGATTGCGGTAGCCGTCGAGGGCGGCCAGGACGGCGGACGGGTCGCCCTCCCCGGTGATCAACTGGAAGCGGCGGCGGTCCAGGATGCGCGCGTGCGCGGCCATGAAGGACGCGGCCGCGGACAAATCCACTTCGGTCATGATCTCTGCACATACCCACGGGCCTGCGGACGTCCCGTGGGCACCGGACCCCGCCCGGGTGAGAACCTCCCGGACGCGGGTGGTCAGTCGTCGGATATCTGGGCCACCCGCATGACGATCTCGGCGGTGCGGCGGGCGGTCTCCTCGGCTGAGCCGCCGGGCTGGACGATGTGGCTGAGGGTGATCCGGACGACCGCTTCGATGGCCAGGCTGCGGGAGGCGGGGTCCATCTCCGGCCAGACGTCGGCCACGTAGGCGTCGAGCATGGTCTGCGCCGCGTTCAGCAGCTGGTCGGAGCGGACCGTGAGCAGTGCCAGCAGGCCCTCGTTGCCGCTTCGGGCGTTGGTGAGGACGCTTTTGATCAGGGGGTTGTCCGCGGCCTGCTGGAGGGTGAAGCGCACTCCGGCGGTGATCGCGGCGCGCAGGTCGGCGGTGTTGGCGTCCAGTTGTTCCTGGATGCCCACCAGGAAGCGCTCCACCTCGCGCATGATCAGCGCCTCGCCGATCGCCTCCCGGCTGCCGAACTCGGTGTAGACGGTCTGCCGGCTCACCCCCGCGGCGATGGCCAGACGCGTCATCCGCATCTTGTCCCACCCGTCGGCGGCCACCAGTTCATAGGCGGCGTCCAGCAGGCGCTCGCGGAGCAGCGATCGGACCGATTCTCGGTAGCGCGTCATCTCACGGCCATCGTAGACGCCCGGCCGATCACGTCCCTGGTGACGAGCGAAGACCGCCTGCTTACAGCCCACCGTTGTGACCAGGGTCACAATTGACACTTTTTAGGCAGATGTCTAGTTTCTGGACAGAAATTTCAAACCTGTAAGGCAGGTGATGGTCATGACGGTGGCCGCCGACGTCGAGGTGCGCGGTTCCGGCGCTGCCGACGGCGAATGGAAGGACCCCAAGCGGTACCTGTGGCTGCTCGGCCTGCTGGTCCCGGCGATCCCCTTCGGGGCGTGGGGGCTGGTCAACCTCACCGGGCTGGATTTGTTCTGGTGGTTCGGGCTGATAGCGATCTTCGTGATCTTCCCGTTCTTCGACTGGTTCTTCGGTGAGGACCCCACCAACCCGCCCGAGAGCGCGATGAAGCGGCTGGAGAACGACCGCTTCTACATGTGGGCCAACCTCCTGTACATCCCGATCCAGTACGCCTCACTGATCGTCGGCTGCGCGATCCTGGTCCGCGACTCGATGTCGGTGATCGACCGGATCGGGTTCGCCACCACCATCGGCGCGGTGGGCGGCATCGCCATCGCCGCCGCCCACGAGATGGGGCACCGCAAGGAGAAGGTCGAGGTCTTCCTGGCCAAGGTCACCTTGGCGCAGACCGGCTACGGCCACTTCGTCGCCGAGCACAACCGCGGCCACCACGTGCGAGTGGCCACCCCCGAGGACCCGGCCAGCGCCCGGATGGGCGAGTCGTTCTACCGGTTCCTGCCCCGCACCGTCTTCGGTGGCCTGCGCTCCTGCTGGCAGCTGGAGAAGAAGCGGCTGGCCCGCCAGGGCAAGGGCCCGATCAGCCTGCGCAACGACATGATCCAGGGCTGGCTGGCGACGGCCGCGCTGTTCGGCGCCCTGTGCCTGGCCTTCGGCATCGAGCTGCTGCCCTACCTGATCCTGCAGGCGGTCCTCGGCTTCATGATGCTGGAGGTCGTCAACTACCTGGAGCACTACGGGCTGCTGCGGCAGAAGCTCCCCAGCGGGCGGTACGAGCGCACCACCCCCGCCCACAGCTGGAACAGCAACCGGGTGGCCTCCAACGTGCTGCTGTACAACCTGCAGCGGCACTCCGACCACCACGCCAACCCCGGCCGCCGCTACCAGATGCTGCGGCACTTCCCCGAGGCCCCGCAGCTGCCGGCCGGCTACGCCACGATGATCCTGCGGGCCCTGGTGCCGCCGTGGTGGTTCCGCGTCATGGACAAGCGGCTGCTGGAGCACTACGACGGCGACATCACCCGCTGCAACGTCCACCCGGCCAAGCGCGAGAAGCTCATGGCCCGCTACGGCGCCGCCGCCGCCCGCTGATCGAACGAAAGAGGTCCCCCTATGAGCGAGCAGCCCTACCGGACCTGGCAGTGCCTGGGGTGCGGTTGGATCTACGACGAGGCCGAAGGATGGCCGGAGGAGGGCATCCCGCCCGGCACCCGCTGGGAGGACATCCCCGACGACTGGTGCTGCCCGGACTGCCAGATGGCCAAGTCCGACTTTGAGATGGTCGAGATCACCCGCGCCTGATCCCGCGACGTTGCGGGGCGGCGGCCCGGCGAGTCGGGAACCGGGCCGCCGCCCCGGCCGGTCCTCCAGATGACCCCGGCCGAGCCTGCTTGCCGCTCCCCCGGCCGATCACTTTCCGGTAGTCGTACTCCAGGGGATTGAGGCGGGCCGACCAGACGCAAGCCGTCCAGCCCGCCGGCCGGGTCTCCAGTGCCCGGATCGCCGCCCGGGACGCCGCCCAGTCGCTCGATACTCCGCTTTCGTGGATCTCCCCGTCCTCGCCGCGGACTTCCCACGGAAACAGCTCAAGCCCGTCGAGAGAAGCCGTCATCGCATCCCCCGGCTGGGCCCGTAGTAGGCCTGGACCTCGCGGACCCGGGCCGGCAGATCAGCCGGGGTGCGGCCTTCGACCAGCCCGAACCAGGGGTAGGGCGGGCGGGGCATCGCCCACCAGTGGCGGGTGTGGTGCCCGTACCAGGTCAGCCACCGGCCGCCGATCCGGCTTTGCAGGTCGGCCGGCACATCCGGGCCGGGGGCGTCTGCGGCGGTGGGCTCAGGGGCATGGGCTGGTGATCTGGTGTGGGGTACCGTCGTACTCAACCACGACCTCCATTCGTGGCCAGGTCCCGGAGTTCCCCGCTGTCCGCCCAGCGGGCCGGGGCCGCTTGCGCCTCACGACACAATCCGCTTCCGGTTGGCCACGAAGTGCCATGGCTTGTGGCACCTGAAGGTCACACCAGCAGTCCCACCCGTTCGGCCAGGTCCCGCGCCGGTGCCCGCAGCGGGCCGGGCTTGCCCGCGTACTCGGTGATCATCTGCCGGGCGTAGCCGTTGAACCGGATCGTCTCCGGCGCGGTCGCGTACCCGTCCGCCAGCGCATCGACCGCGGCGGCGTGGTCACCGGCCGTCTGCCAGGCGCGCGCCACTTCGACCAGGTGACGGCCGCGGCGGGGCTGGGAGGGGATCGCGGCGGCGGCGTGCCGGGCCGCTTGGCGGCGGCTTTCTCCGCTCTGCCGCAGCTCCACCGCGAGCGTGACGGCGTGGGCGCCCATCACCACCCGGGAGAACGAGGTGAGCGGGTCGTAATGGTCGGCGGGCAGGGACCGGGCGATCTCCTCTGCCCGGTCCCACCAGCCCCACGCCGTGCCCTTCTGCCCGGCCCGGGCCGCGGTGTACGCGGCGGCGGCGTGCAGCGCTCCCCACATGGCGCGAAGGTCATCGCCCCCTTGCTCCAGACGTGGCCGCAGCAGCTCCATGCCGTCACGGATGACCTGTTCGGCCGCATCCAGGTCGCCGGCGTCCCGGTGGGCTTCGGCCAGCAGCCACACCGCCCCGCCGATCGTCCGGGGTTCCTCGGCCTCTTGCGCGGTCAGCAGCGCCCGCTCGGCCACCCGCCACAGCAGGCCGCTGTCGGGCTGGTAGGCGACGAAGAACTGCGTGAGGTTGTACACCTCGGCCAGCAGTGCCAGAGCCCGCCTGCGGTCGTCTCCGCCGTAGGCGTAAGCGGCGTGCCGGGCGTCGCGGATCAGCTCCGGCAGCAGCCCGCCCAGCACGGTGCGATGGTCGGGGGCGGCGTGCCGGGCCCGCCATGCGGCGGCCACCCGTGCGGCCAGGTGGTCAAGGCGGGGCGGGGCGGTGTCCGGTACGCCGATGGCGTTGATCGCGTCCCGGACGGCCGGCAGCGCCGGATGACCGGGGCCGCGGAAGGTGCTGGTCGGCATGGGTTGCCCGCCGAGGAGCTGCCCGAGGTCGCGGATCTTGAGCGCTTCGGCGATCGCCAGCAGGACCGGCAGCTTGGGCGTCTGAAGCCGGCCGGATTCGACTGCCCGCACCCACCGGCCGGTCTTGCCGACCAGCCCGCCAAGCACTTCGCGGGACATGCCCCGCTTGGTCCGGTAGTACTGGATTCGTTTGCCGACCGGCAGGTTCGGATCGACCGGTTCGGTGCTACGGTCACGCATAGGTCCCGCCCCTTCGGTGAGAGTCGCGCATTTCTCACCGTAGGGTCGGGACCTCGCTTGTGTTAGAGCCTCGCGGGGAGGCGGCCTAAGGGGTTGGAGCACGGTCCTTACCGCCCGCCGCACCAGGCCTGTGCACAATCGCAGCTCAAGTGAGTCAGGCACCCAGGTGCCCAGCCGGGTGGGCGCCTGCCCTCCTTACGGTGCCCTGCATGCGGCACGTCGTCTTCACCCCGGTGTGAGCCCGTTATCAGGCTCACTGATGCGTTGCGCGAGGCCACCGAGGCGGGTGAGTGGGGCCGGGCGCCACGCTCTTGTCATGAATGCCCGAAAAATCCACAGGCTGTGGATAACTGGTTTCTTTCCATGCTTCGCCCGTACCGGTCACCGCATCCGGAACAACGCCGTGACCTGGGACGATGCAGAATCGGGCAGTGCCCTCCCGCGCCCAGAGCGCGGGAGGGCACATGTTGAAAAAGGTTCGGTCCGCCCGGTGGACGGCGCCGTCCACCGGGGGGCTGAGGAACGGGCGTCAGCGGACGTCGACGTAGTCGCTGCCGCTGGTGACGCCGAAGAACTTGGGGCCGCCGGCGAACTTGACGCGCCAGTAGCCGTCCTTCCGGGCGATGAACTTCCGGCGGAACCGGCCCTTGCCGTTGGTCGTCACGACGGCCTTGCGGACCCACTTGGAGGTGCCGCGCGCCCGGAACCAGATGGAGACCTTCCGCTTGGCCAGGGGACGCCAGGCGGTGCCGTTGTGGTAGTGAAGCCGGCCCACGACGGTCAGCTTCTTGCCCTTCTTCCTGGGCTCGGGGCCGGCGTTCACCTTGGTGAAGCCGGTGCGGGCCTGGGCGGCGAGCTTGCGCAGGGCTTTCAGGGAGCCGTTGAAGACGCTCGGGTTGCCGGTGGCGCCGGTGCCGGCTGCGTACTGCCAGAAGGTGTAGGTCTTCCATCCGGCGGGCGGGGTGACGGGCCCAGAGCCGTAGTGCGCCTGCCAGAGGGGGTGGTTGCCGAAACTGGTGTTGTTGTTAGTGCATTTGTTCCACCAGTAGGCGTTGGTGTAGATGATGGGGTAACGGCCGGTGCGCTTGCGGTAACGATTGCTGAAGGCGCGGATCCAGCCGACCATCTGGGCGGGCTTGAGGCCGTAGCAGGTGTCCAGCCCGTTGTCGTAGGGGTTGAACTCGATGTCGAGCACACCGGGGAGCGTCCCGCCTCCCGTGCTCCAGCCGCCGCCGTTGTTGATGAAGTAGTCCGCCTGCCGGGCGCCGCCCGACTTGTGCGGCAGGGCGAAATGGTAGGCGCCCCGGATCAGGCCGGCCTTGCGCGCCCCGTTGTACTGGTCCTTGAAGTAGGGGTTGACGTAGCCGCTGTCGGGGTCGCCCTTGACCTTGGCGCCTTCGGTGGCCTTGACGAAGGCGAAGCGCACGCCGCTTTGCTTGAGCGCCGCCCAGTCGACGTTCGGCCCCTGGTAGCTGGAGACGTCCACGCCCTTCAGCCCGGCCGGGACCTGCGCGGCCCCGACCCCGCCGGCCCGTCGCTCGGGGTTGCCGGCCCCGGCGTACGCCTCACCGGGACGCAGCCCGTGCCCCGGCGTCGGCGCGGCGGCCGCCGCACCGGCCGCCATGACGGCGGCGGAGACGCCCATGGCGACAACGGCTGTCAGACGCTTCATCCACTTTCCAATCGTCGGGGAACCATGAACCGCTCCGGGCCTGCGGGGCGACGGCCCGAATGGACGCAAGATCCCGCCGGCCGCCGAAGACCGGCGCCCGCTGAGCGAGAGATGCCAGGAGCGATGAACCTGTGACGATTGAAGAGTAATGAAACTTATGCGAAAAGTGCGGCCGTACGGCGGCCGGATGCGGCCGTCCGGAATCCGGGCATCCGGGACGACCGCCTACAGACGACGTGCTACCGCCGCCCTGCCACGGGCGGCCCCGATGGCGCCGGCGAGGCGGCCGCATGAGATCCACCGGGAGCGCCGCAACGCGCAAACCAGCCGGTCGGACGCCACGGAGGTTTCCGCTCCCCGACGCTTCGGGACGGGGTGGGTCACTCCTTCAGTGCCCGCTGCTCGGCGCGGCGTTCCTCCTCGCGGACGGCCCGGTCGCCGTTGGGGTGCGGGGCGACCGGCCTGTACAGGTCGCGCAGGAAGTGGCGGTTGAGGCTCAGCCTGAGCCTGCCGATGCGCCCGCGTTCGGCGGGCGGCCGGACGCCGGCGCGGGCGGGGGCCTCCAGCGGGACCGCCGCCGGCGGGCGCTCGTCGGTGATCGGCGAGGCGGCCTCCTTCGACAGCGGCACCTCCAGCTCGCTGAAGCGGCCCTCGGGGGCCATGCGGATGACGCCGGTCTCCAGGCCGTGCTCGATGAGCTGCCGGTCGCGGCGCTGCAGGCCCAGGCAGACGCGGTAGGCGACGATGTAGGCCAGCACCGGGCCGATGAAGATCGCGAACCGGAAGAACCAGGTGGTGCCGTACAGGTTGAAGTTGAACCGGTCGGCGATGACGTCGTTGGCGCCGGCCAGCCACAGCAGTCCGTAGAAGGTGACCCCGGCCATGCCGATGCCGGTGCGGGCGGGCACGTCGCGGGGCCGGTCCAGCAGGTGGTGGGTCCCGTGGTCGCCGGTGATCCAGCGTTCGATCCACGGATACAGATACAGCCCCACAAACAGCACACCGGGCACGACCAGCGCGGGGATGAGGACGCTCAGCGGCACGGTGTGCCCCCACAATGTGATCTCCCAGGCCGGCATCAGCCGCAGCGAGCCCTCCAGGAACCCCATGTACCAGTCCGGCTGGGAACCGGCGCTGATGGCGCCCGGGTCATAGGGGCCGTACAGCCACACCGGGTTGATCTGGAAGAACGTCGCCATGAACGCGGCGACCGCGAACGTCCAGAACAGGTAGGCGGTGGTCTTGGCGATGAACACCGGCATGAAGGGGTAGCCCCGCTGCGTGGTGTTGGTGGCGCCCCGGCCGGGGAAGGTGGTGTGGGTCTGCCGCCAGGTCAAGATCACCGCGTGCAGCGGGATCAGCGCCAGCAGCAGGGCCGGGATCAGCAGGATGTGCACCACGTACAGGCGGGGGATGATCTCCTCGCCGGGGTACAGGCCGCCGAAGATGAACATCGCCAGGTAGGTGCCGACCAGCGGGATGCCCAGCACCACTCCGTGCAGGATGCGCAGGCCGGTGCCCGACAGCAGGTCGTCCGGCAGCGAGTAGCCGAACAATCCGTTGAGCATCACCAGCAGCAGCAGCGTCACCCCGATCACCCAGTTGAGCTCGCGGGGTTTGCGGAACGCCCCGGTGAAGAAGTTGCGCAGCAGGTGGGCCAGGATCGCGGCGATGAAGATGACGGTGGACCAGTGGTGGATCTGCCGCATCAGCAGCCCGCCGCGCACGTCGAAGGAGATGTGCAGGGTCGAGGCATAGGCCTCCGACATCTCCACCCCGCGCAGCTTGGTGTAGGAGCCCTCGTAGACGACCGGGGCCATGCTGGGTTTGAAGAACAGCGTCAGGAACACCCCGGTCAGCAGGACGATCACGAAGGAATAGAGCGCGATCTCCCCCAGCAGGAAGCTCCAGTGGTCGGGGAACGCCTTCTTGATCGCCTTGACGCCCCAGCGTCCACCGCCGAGCCGGTCATCGATCGCCCGGCCCATGCCCCTCAGCGCCGCGGGGGCCTGTCCGGGCTTTTGCGGATTCGTCACGCCAGCCCCTCCCGACCTGCGGATACGTGGCCGCGGCCTGCGGAGCACCGCGGTTTTCGCCTTCTACCCGGACCGGGAGGGGACCGAACACGCCACCGTCACCGAAAGTCGCCGCCGGAACACGCAGGCGCGGGAACGTCCCTTGCCGGCGCCCTTTCCGGAACGGCCGCGGCGGTGCCCGTTCGCAGATCCGGAAGGTCATCGTTTTCTCTGCGACCGGCAAAGAGTCGCCGGGACGGGGCCGGCGGGCCGCCCGTGAAAGCCCGCCGGCCCCGCGTCACCGCCTCCTTTCCGGCGTCCGGGTTCGTAGGCTCCGGCGATCCCGGGCCGGGCCGCGGGAACGGCGGGGAGCACTCACCGCCTTGCCGTTCCCGCGGGCAGGGGGCGGGACGTCCTGGTCGAGGCCCCCTCACCGGGGCAGCAGCCGCTTGAGGACCTTGCCCGTGGAGGTGCGGGGCAGCTCCTCGACGAACACCACGTCGCGGGGGACCTTGTAGCGGGCCAGGTTGGCCGAGACGTACCGGCGCACCTCCTCCTCGCCCAGCGCGGTGTCGGCGGCGACCACATAGGCGCGCAGGCGCTGCCCGAACTCCTCGTCGGGGACGCCGACGACGGCGGCCTCCCGGATGCCGGGGTGGCCGGCCAGCAGCTCCTCGACCTCGGCCGGGTACACGTTCTCCCCGCCCGAGACGATCATGTCGTCGGCGCGGCCGTCGATGAACAGCCGCCCGGCGGCGTCCAGATGTCCCAGGTCGCCGACCGCCATCAGCTTCCCGGCCGTGGGCTTGGTCCCGCCGCCGGTGTAGCCGGCAAAGCGCAGCGGGCTGTCGATGTGGATCTGCCCGGTGACGCCCGGCGGCACCTCCCGGCCGGATGCGTCCAGGATCTTCACGGTGGTGCCGAGGGTGGGACGGCCCACGCAGCCGGGGGCGGCGCGCAGGTCCTCGGGGGTGGCGATGCTGATGCTGGAGGCCTCGGTGGAGCCGTAGAAGTTGTAGAGCACCGGGCCGAAGCGGGCCATGACCCGTTCGGCCAGGGCGGGGGACAGCGCGGCGCCGCCGGTGGCGATGATCCGCAGCCGCAGCCTCGGCCGGTTCTCGCGGCGGGCGTCGGCGGCCAGCAGCCGCGACAGCATCACCGGCACCGCCACCAGCGCCCGGACCCGGTGGCGTTCCAGCAGGTCCAGCACGGCGTCGGCGTCGAAGCGGCGGCGCAGCAGCAGCACCGAGCCGGTGCCCAGGGTGACCAGCATGGCGGTCAGGCCCCAGCCGTGGAACATCGGCGGCCCGACGAAGACGCTCTCACCGGGGCGGAAGGGGATGCGGTGCACGATGCCGACGGGCAGCCACGCCGCGCTCGGCCCGGAGGAGCGCGGGGCGCCCTTGGGGGCGCCGGAGGTGCCGCTGGTGAGGATGACCAGGGAGCCGTGCCGGCCGGGGGCGGGGGGCGGGGCCGGGTCGCCTTCGGCGATGAGCCGTTCCAGATCGCCGCCGCCGGGCCGGTCGGTCCAGGCGACGAAACGGCCCTGCGGGGCGGGGGCGCCGGCGGCCACCGGCGTGAACTCCTCGTCGTGGACGAGGGCGGTGACGCCTTCGCGTTCGACGGTCTGCGCCAGTTGCGGGCCGCCGAAGTCGGTGTTGAGGAACAGCACCCCGGCGCCGATCTTGGCGGCGGCGGTCATGGCGTCCAGCAGGCCGCGGTGGTTGCGGCACAGGATGCCGACGCGGCTGGCGGGGCCGAGCCCGCGCGCCCGCCAGGCGTTCGCCAGCGCGTTGGAGCGGCGTTCCAGGTCGGCGAAGGTGAGCGTGCCGTGCTCGTCCACCAGCGCGGTGCGGGAGCCGAAGCGCAGCGCGTTCATGGTGGCGGCCGCGCCCAGCGGCCCGTAGGCGCGCAGCGCGCGGATCGACGGCGCCACCGCCCGCGGCGGCAGGCCGATCAGCCCGGCTCGCCGTGCGGCGGTCAGCCCTTCGAGGACCTGGCGGATGCGGGACATGGACGGGCCTTTCCGGACGTTCAGCGGGCGGCGCGGGCGCGGGCGAAGGCCTTGCGGGCCTGCGGGAAGTAGCGCACCGCCTCCGGCAGCAGCGGCCAGTGGCGGCCCGCGCGCCGCACCCGGGCGGCAAAGCGCCGGTAGCGGCGTTCGTCCTCGGCGCTCCAGGGCAGCTCCAGCAGCTCGCGGGCCCGTGGCGGCAGGCCGCCGATGGTCAGGAAGGAGGCGGCCTTGTTCAGCGGCGGGCTGACGGCCCGCCACAGCTTTTTGGGGAAGCGGCGGGGGGCGGGCAGGCCCTTGGTGGTGTAGCCGACGCCGTAGCGGGCGGTCTTGTGGGCGATGAGGACCTCTTCGAGCATGTGCTTCCAGTACGCCTGGAAGCCCTCCCAGTCCTCGGGCATGGGCCGGTCGCTGACCCCGTACATGCGGTACCAGGTCTTGGACTCCTCGTAGATCCGCCGTTTCTCCGCCTCGTCGAGGGGGCGGATGAACGTCTCGACCCCGTAGATCATGTGGTCGACGAACGTGGCGTGCGCCCAGTAGTAGGTCTCCGGGTCCAGGGCGTGGTAGCGGCCGCCGCCGGGCAGCTCGCCCTTGACGTGGTGGTGGTAGTCGCGGACCTGCCGTCCTATGGCGGGGGCGTCCTCGCCGCCGTAGACGGTGTTGAGGATGGGGCCGGCCGAGCGCTTGAGCCGGGCGAAGGTCTCGGAGAAGAACACCGAGTGCTCCAGCACGCCCTGGCCGAGGGCGGGCAGCATGTTCTGCAGCACGGCGGCCCGGGGACCGACCAGCAGCAGCCGGGTGTCCCCGAAGAACCGCCAGGTCAGCGAGTCCGGGCCGAGCGGGGTCACTTCGGTCGAGGGCACCTTGCAGGCCTTTCCGGTACTGCCGCGGGCGGCGGGCTCATCCGACAGGAAGGTAAGTGGACATTTACTCAAAAATGTCTCACCGGTCTCGGCGCTGTCAACGTGACCTCCCCCATGCCGGACGGCCGCCGGATCGACACGCCGCGCCCGGTGTGCTTGCCTGACGGTGTTTCCGAAGAAAGGGAGGAGATGGACGGCACACGGCCCCAGGTCCTGCGGTATGCGGCCTTCACCCGCGACCCCGCCGGCGGCAACCCGGCCGGCGTGGTGCCGGACGCCGCCGGCCTGCGGGAGGAGGAGATGCTGTCCATCGCCGCCGAGGTGGGCTACTCCGAGACCGCCTTCCTGACCGCCCCGCCGGACGGCCCCGGGCGGTCCTTCACCGTCCGCTACTTCGCCCCCGAAACGGAAGTGCCGTTCTGCGGGCACGCCACCGTCGCCGCCGCGGTCGCCCTGGCCGAACGGATCGGACCGGGCCCGCTGGAGTTCGCCACACGGTCAGGCCCCGTCCCGGTCGAGGTGGAACAAGAGGCCGACGGGACGCTGCGGGCCACGCTGACCAGCGTCGAGCCCTACGTGGAGCAGGTGCCCGACCATGACGTGTCCCAGGCGCTGGCCGCCCTGCACTGGAGGCCGGACGAGCTCGACCCCGCCTTGCCGCCGCGCATCGCCTTCGCCGGAGCCCGGCACCTGGTGCTCGCGGCGGCCACCCGGGCGCGGCTGGCCGCACTGGACTACGACTTCGACGCCCTGCGGGCGTTCATGACCGCCCGGGACCTCACCACGCTGCACCTGGTCTGGCGGGAGTCGAACCACGTCTTCCACGTCCGCGACCCCTTCCCGGTCGGCGGCGTGCGGGAGGACCCGGCGACCGGCTCCGCCGCCGCGGCGTTCGGCGCCTACCTGCGCGAACTGGGACTGGTGGACGCAACGGCCACGGTGACGCTGCACCAGGGACAGGACATGGGACGCCCCGCCCTGCTGCGCGTGGACCTGCACGAAGGGGACCGGCGAGTACGCGTGTCGGGCACGGCCGTCCGCATCCCCCGCTGAAGCGCCCCTTCAAACATAGGGGCGGGCACCGCCCGAATTAGGGGGTTCTTTAGGGGTGCTCACCGCTACCGAACCGGCCCTGAGCTGCGGAATCGTCGTAGGTGCCGACCTTGTGACACCGCTTCCGGCAAGGAGACACCGCGATGACCACGACCGACCGCAGCGACGCCCTGGTCGAGCGCTTGTTCAGTGCTGCGCTCGGCGCCCTGGAGCTCTACTCCATCTACCTGGGCGGCGAACTGGGCCTGTACGCCGCCCTCGCCGAGCACGGCCCGCTCACCGCGGGCGAACTGGCCGACCGCACCGGCATCGCCCCCCGCTACGCCCGCGAATGGCTCGAGCAGCAGGCCGTCGCCGGGCTGCTCAACCTCGCCCCCGGCTCCGGCGAGCGCCGCTACCTGCTGGCCCCCGACCACGCCCGGGTGCTGCTGCACGCCGACGACCTGTCGCACGTGGCGCCGTTCGCCCACATGCTGGCCGGCATCGGCGGGGTGCTGCCCCAAGTCGTCCAGGCCTACCGCACCGGCGGCGGGGTGCCGTACGAGTCCTACGGGACCGCCTTCCGCCACGGGCAGGGCCGCATCAACCGGCCCGCCTTCACCCACGAGCTGCCCACCTCCTGGCTGGCCGCGCTGCCCGACGTGGCGGAGCGGATCAACGGCGCCGACCGTCCGCGCATCGCCGACGTGGGCTGCGGCCAGGGCTGGTCGAGCCTGGCGCTGGCGCGCGCCTTCCCCAACGCCTGGGTGGACGGCATCGACGCCGACGCCGCCTCCATCGAGGACGCCCGCCGCCACGCCGCCGAGGCCGGGCTGGACGGCCGGCTCCGCTTCCGCCGCGAGGACGCCGCCAAGCTCGCCGACGGCCCCTACGACCTGATCGTCATCCTGGAGGCCCTGCACGACATGGCCCGTCCCGTGGACGCGCTGCGCGCCGCCCGCGCCGCGCTCGCCGACGGCGGCGCCGTGCTGGTGGTGGACGAGCGGGTCGCCGAGGAGTTCACCGCCCCCGGCGACGAGGTGGAACGCATGATGTACGGCTGGAGCGTCACCCACTGCCTGCCCAGCCAGCTCGCCGAGCCGGGCTCGGCCGCGCTGGGCACCGTCCTGCGCTCGAGCACCCTGCGCCGCCTCGCCGAGGAGGCCGGCTACTCCCAGGTGCAGATCCTGGACGTGGACAACGACTTCTTCCGCCTGTACCGGCTCAACCCCTAAAGCGGCCCGCAAGCCCCATCGGCGGCCGGGTGCGGGGCTCCCGGCCGCCGATGTTCCACGTCCGCGAGGGGGATGCCGGGCCGCGGCGATGCGGGACGTACGGTGGGGAGAGGGCATTCGCCGTGTGCAAAAGGAGATCGCCGGTGCGTCCAGATTCCACCGTCCCATCGCTGCGGCTCGGCGGGCGGCCGCTGCCCGCCATCGGGCACGCCAGGATGTACGTCTGCGGGATCACCCCGTACGACACCACCCACCTCGGCCACGCCAGGACGTTCGTGTGGGCCGACGTGGCCGCCCGGGTTCTCCGCCACGCCGGCAACACCGTGAAGGTCTGCCGCAACGTCACCGACGTGGACGACGTGCTGACCCGCGCCGCGCAGCGGGCCGGCAGCCCGTATGACAGCTTCGCGGCCGTCCAGCAGTACTACTTCGAGCAGGACATGGCCGCTCTCGGCGTGCACTCGGTCACCCACCAGCCGCGCGCCCACAACTACATCCGGGAGACGATCGCGCTCGCCCAGGCCCTGCTCGACCTCGGCCACGCCTACCTGCGGGAGGGCGCGGTCTACTTCCGGGGGGCGCACGTGCCCGGGCAGGCCGGCCTGGACCGGCAGACCGCCCTGGACCTGCTGGCCGAGTACGGCGACGACCCCGAGGACCCGCGCAAGGACGACCCCTTCGACATCGCGTTGTGGCGTCCCTCCGAAGCCGGCGAGCCCGCCTGGCCCAGCCCGTGGAGCGCGGGCCGCCCCGGCTGGCACGCCGAGTGCGCCTCCATGGCCCTGGCGATCTTCGGCCCCGCCCTGGACCTGCACGCCGGCGGCGCCGACCTGCGCTTCCCCCACCACGCCTACGAGAGCGCCCTGGCGGAGGCGATGACGGGCGTGCGGCCCTTCGCCCGCGCCTGGCTGCACGTCGGCATGGTCAGCAAGGACGGCGCCAAGATGGCCAAGTCCACCGGCAACCTGGTCTTCGTCGCCGACCTGCTGAAAGAGCACCCCGCCTCGGTGCTGCGGCTGGCGTTGCTGTCCACCCCGTGGGCGCAGGAGTGGCACTACACCCCGGGTGACCTGTCGGCCGCGGCCGCCCGCCTGGACCGCCTGCACACCGCGGCCGGCCGCCCAGGCTCCTCCCCCGCCGCCGACGAGGCCGTCACCGCCGCGCTGCTGGACGACCTGAACGTCGACGCCGCCTTGAACATCGCCGAACAGGAAGGCGGCCGCACCGCCCGCACCGCCTTGAGCGTCCTCGCCCTGGAGTGAGCCCGCCGGTGCCCGCGGACGGCCGCCGTCAGCCCGGCCGCTGGACCAGGCGCGCCCGCAACTCGGCGAGAACGTCCGGGGACACGCCCGCCTCCCGCAGCAGGTAGTTCTCGATCGTCCCGTGCCGTTCCTTCAGCGTCGCCAGCACGGCGGCCATGGCCTGGCGGGAGGTGTCGAGGGCGGCGCGGAAGCGTTCGACGTCGATGCCGGTGCCCGCCAGCGCCGTCCGCAGCTGCTCCAACTGGGGCGCGCTGTAGTAGACGGCGCTGAGCTCATAGTCGTCCAGCACCGTCCGCTCATCGACGCCCAGCGCCGACAGCAGCAGCGCCGCCCCGATCCCGGTGCGGTCCTTGCCCGCGGTGCAGTGGATCAGCGCGGGCAGCCCACCGGGCTCGGCCAGACCGGTCAGCAGCCGCCCGAACGCCGCCGCCTCGGTCTCGGCCATGGCGTGGTAGACCCGGACGAGAAAATCGCCGGGCAGCGCCGTCCTCTGCCCCGCGATGACCTCCTGAACGATCTGCTCGGTCTTCGCCGCCGCCCCGCTGATGGCGATCCACTCCCGGCGCACACCCTCCGGCAGCACCGAGGGAGCGTGCGCCCGCTCCTCGTCGGTGCGCAGATCGTAGGCCGTGCGCAGCCCGAGCCGGGCGATGACCTCCAGATCGGCCGGGGTCAGCAGGTGCGGGGCGTCCGACCGGTAGACCAGCCCCCAGCGGACGCGCCCACCGTCGGCCGTGCGATAACCCCCGAGGTCACGGAAATTGCTGAGCCCTTCCATTCTCAGCAACCGCTCAGCGGCCACGACCGCGGCACCCCCGACCGGCGCCACCGACACGTAATGACGCCCCGGCCCCAGCCCCTGCAGCGACACCCGCGTGGCCCCCTCGACACGGGCCACCGGCTCATCGCAGCGGATCGACTCCGGCGACGGCCCGACCGCGACCTCGACCGGCCCGTCCCAGGCGGGCTCCCAGGACACCTCAAGATCGCCCCGCCCGTTCCCGACGACCTCGACGTGCACCACCATCGCCCGCATCAGCCTCCCCAGGCCGCACTCGCCCACCGGTTCACCGCCTTGGCGAGCTCCGCGACCCTCCCGTTGAAAACACCTCAGATCGGGCCCGACCGCCCGACCGACTGCAGTCTCCTCTCTTCCGCCCCCTCACGGGAAATTCCGCCTGCAACGGCAAGCGCCAGACGCACCGGCGCTCGAGACGAACGATCCTTGCAGACAAACCGCGACATACGTCTCTGTTGAGCCGGCCATCTCAGCATCACCCGGCTCGTGCCACCCCCGTACGAGAGGGCTGCCGAGCCGGTCCACGGCGTCCTCGACAGACAGGCTGCCCGTACGGAAAATCCGCTCGGGCCCCTCGAACGGCACCGCATTCCCCAAAGGATCCTGGTCGAGCACTGGACCTCGGCGGATCACGGCGCACGCGCCATGGCCTTGGCCTTCGCCACCGAAGGCACCATCGCCGCGGTCGGTGACGCCGTCTACCGGCCCCTGTTCGACCTCATCATCGGCATCGTCGCCGAGGGCCAAGCCTCAGGCGAGCCCACCACTCCCCTGCCGCCCGGCTCATCATGACCGACCTCGCCGCGTCCACCGCCATATGGCTCTCCGGGAAATCCCCCGGCGACCGACACCCTCAACGCCCTGCTATTCGGCATGGTCTAGCACTGCAGGGCGCTTGCATCCAGGTAGGGCCGGATGACGAAACGGGCCGCCGGGCAGGGCGGGAGCGATCTCAAGCGCACCCGATCCGCGTCGCTCTTGAGGCCGAGTGAAGCCGGGCACCCCGGGAGAGCACGGCCACCGGTCGTGGCGCCAGATTTTCCGATACATGCATGGACGGGCGTCTCAGCCCAATATGACGCTTGGGCGAGCGACCGCGATCACTGATATGGGATTCCTCGCAGGACAAACGACCCCAACAGCACTCAGGGTGAACGCCGCACCGTTCCACACATTTCCTCTGGTTGCCCACAAAATGCCACCTCAGTGCCACCTTGTGAGAGCCGTCTACCCCGAGCTCAGAACCCGACAGATTCCCCTCACTCTAGGAATATCCCCCAAGCCAGGTCCGGACCATCTCGATCTCTTCTTCCGTCAAGATTTCCCCATCGACGCGAGTGAGAACATTGTTCACGAAAGCCTCTCCGATCTCCGCCGCAGTGGGCGGGGGCTGACGGTACAGCGGGCATCCGCCGAACGCGGCTCCCCGCACAACGAAGGAGACGCTGTTGCGATTGATGGCGAACCCCTGTTCCCGAAGCCGGTCTCGCGTCCAGCTCGTGCACTGCGTCAAATTGAACTGATGGGAACTGGCATAGTCGGCCAGCGTCTGATAGATCATCGGCCACCAGCCCTGTGGCAGCCGGGGCAGATTGATCAACGCCGTCAGGCGTTCCACGGGCTCCGGCAGGGTGACGCGCGGTACCGTGGCCGCCGCGTCCGCGGGGGGAGAGTGCCGACTCTCATCCCATATCTCATGCTTCGACATTCGCAGATTGGGAAGTTTCAAACTTTCCACCGCCCGTGCGAAACCGCCGAAGCCGAACCAGCCGGTTTCGTCGATCACCGGTCCCAGCTCACTGCGCAGCTGGGCCGCCAAATTCGCCATGTTCAGGGGCTCGGAAGCATTATTGTATTTGTCGGCGACCACTGAGCGGAAGTATTCATACGCCCTGGCATGGTCGCTCGGCACAGCACCGGCGTATGTGTGATCACCGCCGATGCCATCGAGCTCGGCGGCCACGGCATCGTACTCATCGTCCTCGACGCCGACCGGTTCGCCTTGAACCAGCTCCAGTAGCTGCTGACCATTTATCGTGCGGTCGGCGATCGAAATGAACGCCTCGGCCGCGTCCACCGATGACATGACCACGGTCCGCCGGTCGGCCCTGCGCAGCCGCTGCAGCAATGGTGTCATGTCGGAATCGCCGGAGGCGATGACGAACTCATCGTACGTGACGTCGGCCGATAGCGCATCGACGACGTCCACGGCGATCCTGATGTCCGCACCGTTCTTCGTGGCGTTGTAGCGAGGGCAGTCAATGACTTCGAAACCGGCACTAATAAACGAGGATCTGAATCGAAAAAACTGCAGCCGTGACGGCTCTCCCAGCGGGGGATGGTAATCCACCCAGCCGGCCGGGTTGAGATAGCAGCGCAGCACCAGCCAACGCCGCGGAGCATCCACCGTCAGCGTGGTCGACAGACGTTGCAGCCATACTCCCGGGTTGCTTGCGAACTGGATCGCCACATCCGGATCCAGCTTAAAAAGCCCACCGAACACATTATCAAAGTCAAGATAAAATGCAGCCCGAGAGTATCGCACAAAAATAATCTACAACAGGATGACAGAAAAATCCATGCCCAGTTCTTCAAAACCCCCACCCACAAGAACCCGCCCCTTGGCGGCCCCACTCCGAGCTTCCATTGTTTTGGCCGTCCGTATACAGCAGAACGGGAATTCCCAAATCCGGCACCCCTGCCGGAGACTCGATGGCCGCCCAGAAAGGATCACGGAAGAAGAACAAGAGCCGGCCACGGGCATAGTGAACAGATCACTCACCTCATGCTTGCGTTGACTCCGGCCAGCCGTCCAGGTGATCAAGGAGGGTTCCACCGGCAATGGCGTACAAGAACGGTCCTGACAATGCGGATCATGGTCTGGGAGCCGGTACGAGATCACGTGGCCGCAGGCTGGACGGCGACTCTGAAGAGTGTGCGCCTCAGGCCCTGATTCCACTGGGCGAAGCAAGGCGTGGCCGAACGGTACCTGCTGGGATCTCAGAGAGATCTTGGGATGGCTTCAAGGCCGCACCGGCCAGGTTCGATCCCGGCGAACGCCCTTGCGGACACCTCGCGCATGGGATTCCGCACCCGGCCCCGTCCGCCAGGAGACAAGGAGCGTTCAGGCGAACTCTGCCACCGGAGCCGCTGCGCATCCCGATCGTGAGCAGATCATTCACCCGCCCCAACCGGTGAACCTTCGCCAATACGGGACCAAGACACCGAGAAGGTCGCGACAGGGCCCTGTACTGCGACCTTCTAGGTCACGGCATCGCCCCTGACCGCGACGTCCTCGTCTCGACCTACCGAGACGGCGTGTTGAAAAGGTTCAGTGCGTTCAACCGGCAAGCCGCCGAGACCGCCAGTGGCAGTGCAATCCCCAAAGCAGGGACCTACTCCAGCCGTCCCGCCCAACACCCGCATACGAGCTGTGAACATGGCATGCCGAAGAATTCACTGGACGACGGGAGCTCCAAGCAGATCCAGCCGACCCTGCCCGTCTCCGGGCGCCCAGTCGCCGCTCAGGCAGCCGTCCCAAGCATTCCGACTGGAAATCCATCAATGGGAGAGGTGGCAGCCCGGCAAGCCAAGATGCTCCCCCGGCGACGAGTCACGCACGAACGAGTAGAGCCGCATCCGCTGCTCATATCCACAGCGACCACAGGGGTCCGGCCGCGATCGTGCAGTCACCCGGTGTGTGCCCCCAACGGGATTCGAACCCGTGCTACCGCCTTGAAAGGGCGGCGTCCTAGGCCGCTAGACGATGGGGGCCTGACGGCTGCGTCGTCTCCGTCAGCATAGGGGAGAACTTGTCCTCACGCCTAAACAAAAACTCTAGCGGGACGGGCCGGGGGTCGGTGACGCGGGTGGGGGCGTGGTGGGCGGGG
>Ga0207867_1000735_pt1 | contig 31359 bp, 34 predicted proteins | sample HigsolmetaAR206D_FD_184838 | JGI IMG/M metagenome (GOLD analysis project Ga0207867, IMG submission 184838) | Ionic liquid and high solid enriched microbial communities from the Joint BioEnergy Institute, USA - AR20-6-D (SPAdes) (version 2) ...
TATTCTGAACTCCGTCAAGATTGGCGAACCGCCTAGTGCGGACCCGCATGCTAGGTGGTGTGAGGGGACGGGGGTTCGTCACCCCCTCCTACTCGATTTGCAGGCCGGATCACGCGTGGACGCGTTCGGCGAGTTCGAGGAAAACGTCGACGTCTTTGACCGCTTCCTCGCAGGCCGACCGCCAAAAGTCGGGCTGTTCGAGATCGACGCCGAGATGTTTTTTCGCCAAATCCTCGACGCGCATCGATCCGGTGTCGGCGAGCAGCGCGTTGTATTTTTCGGCAAATCCCGGGCCTTCTTCCAAGGCGCGGGCATAGATGCCGGTGCTGAACAGAAAACCGAACGTATACGGGAAGTTATAAAACGGCACGTCCGTGATATAAAAGTGAAGCTTCGATTGCCAGAACGCCGGATGATAGACGGCCAGTTCGTTGCAGAACGCGTCTTTTTGCGCGTTCAGCATGAGCTCATCGAGCCGCTCGACGGTGACGAGCCCGTTTTTCCGTTCTTCGTAAAAGCGCGTTTCAAACAGGAAGCGAGCGTGGATGTTCATGAAGAACGCGACCGCCCGTTGTAATTTGTCTTCCAGCAAGGCCAAGCGCTCGCGGTCGTCCTCCGCCGCCTGGATGGCGGCGTCGCTGACGATCAATTCTGCGAACGTCGAGGCGGTTTCGGCGACGTTCATCGCATAGTCCTGATTCAGAAACGGAATGTCGTTCATGACGTACTGATGGTAAGCGTGCCCGAGTTCGTGGGCGAGCGTCGAGACGTTGGCAGCTTGTCCGCCGTACGTCATGAATATGCGCGATTGTTGCGCGATGGGAAAGCTCGTGCAAAAGCCGCCGGGACGTTTGCCGGGCCGGTCTTCCGCTTCGATCCAGCGGTTTTCCAGGGCGTGTTGGGCGAACGCGCCCATTTCGGGATTGAAAGCCGTGAAATGGCGGACGATAAACGCGGCCGCTTCGTCGTACGGCACCTTTTTATCGGCGGTTTGCAGCGGGGCTTCGACATCGTGCCATTCGAGCTTTTCAACACCCAGCAATTCCGCTTTTTTGCGCAAGTATTGGACGAGTTTCGGCTTGTAGGCATCGATGGCCGACCACATCGCTTCAAGCGTCGCCTTCGACATGCGGTTGTAGTCGAGCGGTTCTTTCAGGAAATCGTCCCAGCCGCGCGCTTTGTAAACGGCGAGCCGGAAGCCGGCAAGGCGGTTCAGCGCGGCGGCGCAAAACGCGCTTTGGGCTTGCCACGCTTTTTCCCATTCGGCAAAGGCGCGAGAGCGGACGTCGCGGTTCGGATCCGTCAAGAGGTTGGCCAATTGGCCGATCGACAACGTCTCCCGCCCTTTTTCGGGATGGTCAAACGGGACCGCCATCTCGCCGACGATGGTGTCGTACAGGTCGCCCCAGCCGTGATAGCCGTCGACGGACAGTCCGTTGATGAGCTGCTCCTGTTCGGGCGGCAGCTGTTCGGTCGCTTTTTTACGCCGCTCTTCCAGAGGAAAACGAACGGCGTTCAACGGGGCCGCGGCCAGCAAGCCCGACCAGACGTCCTCCGGGATGGCGCCGATTTGGGCGATCAGCAGCGTCTCGCACGACTTGAATTCGGCAAATAGGCTTTGTATGGCGTTTCCGAGTTGATCGGCCCGTTTGTCCTGCATGTTTTGCGCGCGCAAGCAGCCGACGAAAGACTCGCCTTCCTGCAGACGCTTGAAAAGATCTTCATAGGTTTCAATGTGATGCGCCCATTCTTTCGCCTTTTCGATCGTGTCGGGCACCTCTTGTGCCTTCAGCGCGCGCTCGAAGGCGCGAATGTCGCTGTCGAGCCGGTTCAGGAACGCTTCGAATTCCCCGGAAGCGCTTCCTCCCGGGAAAAACACATCAAGATCCCACGTTTGGTTCAACGTTTTGGCCACTTCCCCAACCTCCTTTTGTCGTTGTCTTCAGTATATCAAGAAAAAGCCGGACGGTCTCCCCCTAATTTTTCCTGATTTTAACGGAAGGTCCGCCATTTTCCACATTATTTTTGGACAACGGTTCGGGCGGAGCGCCTTCCCGCCTTTCAACGACAGCGCGCCGCCATTTGGGCAATACGGCCGTCGGTTACGGGGTAACGAAAAAGCGGGCTGTTGCCGAAGGCTGCGCTTCATTGGCCGTCAAACGGAAGGTGACGCGGTACCGTCCGGGGGGAATGGCGCGGATGGCATCGTGAAAAACCGCGGCATCGCCCGCTGGGAGGGTCAGCGTTCCGATCACCTGTAAAAACATTTTTCCGTCGGAGTAACGTTTCACCACGTTGCCCGCTTCATCTTCCAGGACGTAGTCGAAGCGTTGGGAAGTGTTAAAGGTTAAGGTGATCGGCTGACCGCTGGCGTTCTGGACGGAAAAAGCGAAGCGGACGCCGCGGTCGCTGCGGTCGACGTGGACGGCGGCCGAAAGCTGGCCGGGGGGTGTCCGTTCCATGTCCGCTCTTGACCCCGCCGTCTGTAGCGCCGGCGCGGTACCGTCGGGGTTGGCGTTTCCGCAGCCGATTGTTATGATAATGACGGAAGAGAATAAGAACAATAGGTGTCGTCGTCTAGCGATCATTTTTTATTCACTCCCTAATTAAGCGATTCAGGCGGTGAGATCCGGTGAAGATTTTTCACATCGAAACGCATGAACATGATGAAATCATTGACATCACGCCGCTCCTTGAAACGTTTGTCCGCGAGGAGCAGATCGAAAACGGCGTGCTGTATGTGCAATCGCTCCACACGACGGCCGGCGTGACCATCAATGAAAACGCCGATCCCGACGTCAAGCGCGATTTTCTCAGGCGCCTGGATGAAGTGTTCCCGTGGCGGCATCCGAAAGATCGCCACGCGGAAGGCAACAGCGCCGCCCATCTGAAGACGAGCACGGTCGGGGTGACGCAAGCTGTCCTCGTGGAAAACGGCAAGCTTGTGCTCGGCACGTGGCAAGGCGTCTATTTCTGCGAATTTGACGGGCCAAGGCGCCGGCGCATCGCGGTGCAAGCCATTCCTGCCCGTTAATTTGGACAAGTTCCATGTGGTTCGTTTTTGAGCCGCCTTTCGCGGCGGCGCCACGCCCTTTTTTGGCGATGATGAGGCGCCGGCCGTCTGCCCTCGGGTTCAAGCGGGATGGGGCAGGGCGGCGAATCGCTTCCAATCGGATGACGGGCATGATCAAGGTTTTCGCAGTTCCATTTTTAAGATCGAAATGGTCATCATATACGGAGGGTCATCATGGTTAAAGTCTTGTTTGTTTGTCTCGGGAACATCTGCCGCTCCCCGATGGCGGAAGCGGTGTTTCGCGAACTCGTGCGGAAAGAGGGGCTGTCCGATCAAATCGAGGTCGACTCCTGCGGGACCGGCCATTGGCATGTCGGCCAACCGCCGCACGAAGGCACGCTGAAAGTCTTGAAGAAACACGGCATTCCTTCTGACGGTTTGCGCGGCCGCGTGTTGACCAAGGAAGATATCGAGACGTTCGATTACATCATCGCGATGGACGAAAGCAATGTGGAAAATATTTTATGGCGTTGTGACGAACGCTCGCGCCATAAAGTGCACCGTTTGCTCGACTTTTCCCCGGAAATACCCGTGCGCGACGTGCCGGATCCGTACTACGACGGGCGTTTTGACTACGTTTACGATCTCATCAGCACGGGCGTGAAGAATTTGCTGGAACATATCAAAAAGGAAGCGCTGCACGTATCCGAGGCGTGAGGAAAAGCGCCACATAGATGGTGAAAATCTTGAACGTTCCGGACATTTCGGGCGACGCTTAGCGTTGAGCCCGTTGAGAATGGGAATTCCTTGTAGCCAAATGAACTTGGGGATTAGACGAAGAAGCGAAGCGCCCGCTTTTGCGGCGCCCACCCCCGCTTTAAAGTCCGGCTTAAACAAGCCTGTTTAAAAGCGTGAAAATATACAGGACCATTTTGGCGCTTCACGCCGACGAAACGCCGGCTTCGCAAATGGTGATATTGCCTTGAAGCGGCAGCAGGCCAAGAATGCCGTCCTTTAATAAAATGTGGGAGCCATTTAGCTCAAGTTCGCTTGCCAGCGCGAGATGACGCATCCGCATCTCGCGCTTTTTTACTAATGGGAATGTGGCTCATTTATTGGACGATGGGAGGGATCGATTGGGGCTCGGGCATGTCTTCCGCCAGCCGATGGCCTGTCGCATGTGGTTGATCGGTGAAAACGGGCGTTGCGATCGCTGCTGTCTTCGCGCGCGGAGACGATGCTGAAAGCGCCGATCGGTCGGCGCAGCCATGTGAAGCATAGAGCGCCTGTCGGGATGAATAAAATAAAAAGACAGGTTTATTATGGGTTAGTCCGCGTCAATTTATTTGGCCAACGGCGGCCGCCAGTTCTTGGCACCTCCGCGCCCTTCATATTTGAAAGGGAATGGCACAAACTATAGGCGTAACCTTACGCAGGTTACCATCACCAAAAGGGGGCCGCAGGATGACGACTTATCAACGCAGCAAACTCGGTCGTTTTATGCTGATTGGCGGTTTGTTGGGCGCCGCCGTTTCGCTGTTTGACCGCGCGACAAGGGAGAGCGTGGGCAAAGGCCTGAAGGCGACGGCAAATGGCGGTCTCCGCTTGTATCAAACCGTGCGGACGAACCCGGCGCAGGTCACGAATTACGTGAAGACCACCAGAGACAATCTTCGCATGACCGCCCGGGAGATCTCTCAGGATTTGAAAGAGATGGCGGAAAAAGTGAACGGCGCGACGAAATGCTCGAAGCAGGCTTACCAATATGCTTTGGAAGCCGGCAATGAGGTTTCGCAAATCGCTTATAAAGTTCGCCATACCGCCGGTCAAAGCCTGCTTCCGGGCACGGCAAACGCCGCCTCTTCCAACGCTTTGACAAGCGGTTCATCCGCTTCATCCTCCCTTGTCAATCAAGGGCAGGGCCAAACAAAGTCGAAAACATCGGCTTCCGGCTTTGGAACGGGCAATAAGGCCTCTTCGTCAAGCGCATATAGCGGCGGCACCTTCGCTGCGACGGCCTCTGGCAGCGGCAATGCCGATCGTTCGACTTCCACGTCGGAAACGGCGAACCGCCATGCCGCCCATGCGGCCACACAAACCCATTCATTGACCGGTTCCGGCCTGGGGGCAAGTGCTGCGGCCGACTCGTCCAGCGCTTATGACAAAGGGAGTTCCGCTTCAACGGTTTCCAGTGGCGACGCCCACCGTTCCGACGCCACGTCGGAAACGGCAAACCGCCACGCCGCGCACGCAGCCGTGCAAACCGATCGGTCTTCCGATTAACCAAAGCCGTTTAAGTCCATGATGGCGGCCGATCGCAATGCATGGCTTGCGGCGACGTCTAAAAGGCATGGACGCGAACATCCACATGAGGAGGGAACCACCCTGCCGACGTCCTTGATGACCGGCCGTCTTGGGCGGCAGAAATGAGGTTTTATTATGGGGAAACGTCATTCCGTCATCCGCTTTATAAAAAATTTGGTTAAACGCGTTTTTGAGGACAGGGTGTTTGATTTAGCGGCGCAATTAGCATATTTCTTTTTGCTGTCGCTATTCCCTTTCCTCATTTTTACCTTTGGCGTGCTTCCGTATATCGGCATCGATCAAACCGATGTGCTCGCCTTCATAAGCCATTACGCTCCGCCCGAATTGATGGACATCATAAGGGATAATTTAAAAGGAGTTTTTGATCAACACGCCGGTTTGTTGTCCTTCAGCGTCATCGCCACGATATGGCCGACTTCGACGGCCATTATGGCGATCATACGCGTGTTGAATCAAGCTTACGGCGTGCGGGAAAGCCGTTCCTTCATCGTCGCCCGCGGCATGGCGATCCTGCTGACGTTCGCGTTGATCTTTGTCATCCTCATCGCGCTTCTCCTCAATGTTTTCGGGCCGTCCATCGGCAGGCTGCTCGTCGTCCAATACGGCACGCCTCCGGATATTATCAAAGTTTTTGATTTTCTTCGCTTAGCCCTCAGTTTTATCATCATCATCCTCGTTTTTGCCTGTCTTTATTTGTTCGCTCCGAATAAACGCTTGAAAATTTCGGAGGTTCTCCTCGGCGCCATCTTTGCGGCGGTCGGGTGGCAGTTGGCCTCTTATGCTTTTTCCTACTATGTGGATCAAACCGTCCATTTTTCGGCGACTTACGGGACGCTCGGCGGCATCATCGTTCTCTTGATCTGGTTTTATTTGACCGGTTTCATCTTGATCCTCGGCGGGGAAATCAACGCGCTTTTGTACCAGTACAGAAAAACGAATCGATATAGCAGGATATCCCGGCGCTAACATGGAATGGGTATAATAGCGTTCAAAAATCGGCGTTGAAAGGCTAAACGGAACGCCCCGGCCGGCGGTCCACGCGCTGATCACGTTTGTTTAAAATATATAGAAAAACGGGGGAGGAGAAACGAAATGACTGGATTAACGGTCGCTTTGACGGTCATCCTCGTTTTGCTCGTCATCGTGCCGCTCGCTTTTTTCGTTTACTTGTATTTTTACGATGCCCGGCAAGCGCAGCATGCCGTGTTAAGGAATTATCCGGTTTTGGGCAAGGTTCGTTACATATTGGAAAAAATCGGGCCGGAAATGCGCCAATATCTCTTTGACCATGATACGGAAGGAAAACCCTTTTCCCGCACGGATTATCAACATGTCGTCCTGCCGGCGAAGTACCAGACGAGCATGATCAGCTTCGGTTCCAAGCGCGACTTCGATAAAGAGGGGTACTTTATCCGCAATGCGATGTTTCCGAAACAACGCGAAGAAATCCGCGTGGATAACACGGAACTGATCGCGACGAAAAAATACGTCATCGATGAAGACGACTTGTTTAAACGCAAAGAACGTCTCGTTGACGCAAAGGTGAAGCCGTGGCTGCTCACCGAAGAAGATGCCGTCACCATCGGCCCGAACTGCCGACATCCGTTTACGGTCCGCGGCTTGATCGGCATGTCGGGGATGAGTTACGGCGCCTTGGGCAACCGGGCGATCACCGCGCTGTCGGCCGGGCTCGGTATGGCCGGCGGCACGTGGATGAATACCGGGGAAGGCGGCTTGTCGCCCTACCATTTGAAAGGGGGCGTCGACCTCATCCTGCAAATCGGACCCGGGCTTTTCGGCGTCAGAACCAAGGACGGCCGTTTCGATTTCGAGGAATTAAAGAAAAAGGCCGAAATCCCGCAGGTCAAGGCGATCGAGCTCAAACTCGCCCAAGGGGCGAAGGCGCGCGGCGGCCATTTGGAAGGCAGCAAGGTGACCCCGGAAATCGCGGAAATTCGCAAGCTGGAACCGTGGAAGACGGCCGACAGCCCGAACCGGTTCCGGGAATTTCACGACATTCCGTCGATGTTTGACTTTATCTCCAAGATTCGGGATGTTTCGGGATTGCCCGTCGGCATCAAGATGGTCGTCGGCAATGAAGCCGATGTCGAATCGCTCGCCGCATATATGAAAAGCACCGGAGAAGGCCCGGATTTCATCACGGTCGATGGCGCGGAGGGCGGAACGGGCGCGACGTACCAGGAACTCGCCGACGGCGTCGGCTTGCCGGTCAAGCCGGCGGTCATGATTTTGCACAAAGCGCTGTTGCGCCACGGCGTCCGCGATCGCGTGAAAATCATCGCTTCCGGAAAGCTGTTTACCCCTGACCGCATCGCCGTCATCCTCGGCATGGGCGCCGACCTCGTCAACATCGCGCGCGCGTTTATGATGACGGTCGGGTGTATCATGGCCCAGCGCTGCCATACCAATACGTGCCCCGTCGGCGTGGCGACGACCGACCCGAAACTGCAAAAAGCCTTGGTAGTCGAGGAAAAACAGTATCGCGTATTAAACTATTTATTAACCTTGCGGGAAGGCCTGTTTACGATCGCCGCGGCGGCCGGACTGGCTTCGCCGACGGAATTCAACGAAAAACACGTCGCCTATCAAGACGATAAAGGCCGGATTTATACGCTCGACCAATTGTACGAAACGTTGCGGGCGACGTCGTAACGCCCCCTGAGCGGGGTGACGCATAGTTGGCCCGTCAGGCAAAACGCCATATTTTCAAGACGCAAAAAAGGAGCCGAAATCATCGGCTCCTTTTTCACGGTTGGCGGCGCTTTTTTTACCCGCCGTTACTTGGCCTTATTTCATTGATCATTCCTTTTACCTCGGCCGGGCCAAAGCGGGTCCGCAACCATCAAGCAGCCCGGTTTACCCACGCAACAGGCGGAGGCCGTTTAAGATGACGAGCAGCGTGCTGCCTTCATGGCCGATCACCCCGAGCGTCATGGACAGGTTCCCGAGCAGGTTGTTGATGATCAATAAGATGATCATCCCGATCGCAAAGGCGATGTTTTGTTTGATGATACGGTTCATTTTTTTCGAGAGTCGGATCAAGCGGGCGATTTTGGATAAATCGTTTTTGACGAGCACGATGTCCGCCGTCTCCAGCGCGGCGTCCGTGCCGTTGCCCATGGCAATGCCGACGTTCGCCGCGGCGAGCGCGGGCGTGTCATTGATGCCGTCTCCGATCATCGCGACGCTCTGATATTTGGCTTTGAGCTCCTTGATGCGCGTCGCTTTATCTTCGGGCAAGCATTCGCTGATGTATTGCGAGACCCCGGCTTCTTTGGCGACGGCGGCCGCCGTTTTTTCATTATCTCCGGTCAGCATGATCGTGCGGATGCCTTCACGATGGATTTCGGCCAGAGCTTCTTTCGCGTTCGGCCGCAAGGTGTCTTTCAAGACCATGCATCCGACGACTTTTTGGTCGATTTCGATGTAGACGGTCGTCCCGCCGTCGGCCCGAATTTCAGGAATCGTCTGCAGGTTTTTGGCGCCGGCTTCGTCGACGAAGCCTGGTTTGCCGATTTTAATCAAGGATTTGCCGACAGTGGCTTCGACGCCGTATCCCGGCACCGTGCGAACGTGCTCGACGGCCACGTCGTTCGGGAAGACGCCTTTTTCTTTGGCGTAGTCGACGATGGCTTCCGCGAGCGGATGGGTCGATTGATGTTCGACGGCCGCGACGGTTTTGAGTACATCCAGCCCGTTGGCATCCCCAGCGGTGACGAAGGCGATGACTTCGGGGCGGCCGTTCGTGATCGTCCCGGTTTTATCGAAAGCGATCGCTTTGACCGTGGCGATTTGCCCGAGATGGACGCCGCCTTTAATCAGCAAACCTTGACGGGCGCCGTAAGCGATCGCCGACAATACGGCCGGCATCGTTGAGGCGACGAGGGCGCACGGCGAGGCGACGACGAGCAAGACCATCGCGCGATAGACGGTTTCGGTCCAGGACCAGCCGAGGGCGAAGGGCGGGGCGATCAGCATGATGAAAGCCGCGCCGATGACGGCTTGAACGTAACGGCTTTCCACTTTTTCGATTAACAGTTGGGACGGGACTTTTTCTTCTTGCGCCGTTTGGACGAGCTCGAGAATTTTGCTCAGAAGGGTTTCGGTGCTTTTCTTGGTCACCCGTACCAAGATGCTGCCGCTGACGTTGACGGTTCCCGCCAACACCTTGCCGTCGGGCCCGCGGAAAACCGCGACCGATTCGCCGGTGATCGCAGATTCGTTGATCGTCGTTTCCCCGCTGACAATGACGCCGTCCGCCGGGATGCGTTCGCCCGGTTTGACGCGAATGAGGTCGCCGACGTTCAGCGCCTTGACGGAAACCATGCGTTCGCGATCGCCTTGGACGAGGCGGGCCGTCTCCGGTTGCAAGGCCATGAGTTGGGTCAAGGCGCGGGCGTTGCGCTCGGTCGCGTAAGTCTCAAGCGCGCCGCTGAGCGCAAAGATAAAGATGAGAACGGCGCCTTCGAGCCAGTGTCCGATGCAGGCCGCGCCGACGGCGGCGAGCACCATGAGCAATTCGACGTTCAGCGAGCGGTTTTTGATCGTGTCTTCGAACCCTTGTTTCGCCTTGGCGAAGCCGCCGATGAGATAGGCGGCGAGAAAGACTTCCCAAAGGGTTTCCCCGGACGCGCGTTCCGCGGTCCAACCGATTAAAATAAGCAGACCGCTTATGAGAGCCGCGAGCATTTCCCCGTGCTTCTTTAACGCATCACCCAACATCCATCGATTCGGCTGTTTGTTCGTCATCAAACTGATCTCATTCATCCGCAGCCCCTCCTTTTCTAATTGAGAATGATATTCATCGTTAATTTCCCCATTAAGGCTTGATATTAAGGCGTTTTTCGGTTCTTTGGCCATTTCATCTAGATTGTAATTATTATCACTTTTAATTTATTGTTATTATAACATCGAAAAATTTTTTTGTGAAGGGAGGTACACGGACAACGGAAGAGGGGGACGAAGGCGGAGACGAAAAACCGGACGGGCTGGAAAAGCACGGCGCCGAGGAATTATAATGGAATAAGCAAAAGTTGTGTGCGTTGAACTTGGCCGAAGAGCCGGCCTTTTTTCTGAAAAAGGAAGCGGTTTGGCTTCCCGGCCTTCCGGTTCGGGAAGTCCCGAAAAAATAAATGTAGCTTTGACACGTCCGTTTGCTTCAAAAAAGCGGTCCGGTTTTTTCGTGGCGCATCGATGGTGCGGCCGGTTTTGCCGGCCAAACGAGGCGGTTTGTTGCCCCCTCCGAAAGGCGGATGGCATCCTTGAATGGTCGGCCTGATAGGGGACGTGCCGGGCCGGTCACGCCGCAACGGTTTTTCTCCCATTTGTCAAATCTCCGAAAGCGAGGCCTCTTTCATGGACGACACGATGCTATTGATCAGAAAAAGATTCAAACGGTTTTGCGCGGGGCTTTTCTTCGCCTATTTTTCCATGCTGCTTTATATGACGTTATTTACATATAACTATTACGTTTACGGAAAATCGTTCAACTTAATCTTTTTTGGGAGTATTAAATTGATGGCGGAAAGCGGCGATCCGTGGTTGTTTATTCGGAATGTGGTCGGCAACGTCGCCCTGTTTTTTCCGTTCGGTTTTTTCATCCCGGCTTTGTTCCGGCGCGTCCGCCCCTTTCACCGCTGCGCCTTGCTTTCCTTGGCGACGAGTTTGATCATCGAGGCTTGTCAATACGAATTCGCGGAAAGAATTTTTGATGTCGATGACATTCTATTGAACACCCTCGGGGCCATCATCGGCTGGGCGGCGTTCAAGCTGCTTCATCACGTTTTCATTTGGGCGATGAACCGAAAAACCGCCCGATAAAAAAACGGGCGGCGGGTTACCATGCGGGCATGGCGATCGATATGGAATAAAGGGGCCGAGCGAGCGGGACGGAGAATCAGAGGCGGATTTCAAAGGCATCGAAGTGTTCGCCGGCGTCGGTCTCCTCGACCGTCATCTCGGTCACTTTGGCAAACCGTGGGCCTTTCTTGACGGACTCAAGGAAGGCGTTGATATTTTTCTCATCGCCCGTGCACACGCATTCGACGGATCCATCATCGAGGTTTTTGACCCAGCCTTTTATTCCGAGGCGGTCGGCTTCCCCTTTGGTGAAGTAGCGGAATCCGACGCCTTGCACGCGGCCTTTGACGATGATGTGGCACGTTTTTTCCATAGAATCGTCCCTCCTCACATTTCCTGATATTGGACGCGCTTTATGCTCCTCACCTCTATTTTAAACCATTGAGCGCCTGCCGCCGACGACCTTCTTCACTCCGTCACAAGTTTGGCACGCTTTTTTCGGCTATGGATCATCCCGCCTTCATTTCCTTTCCTTTAGTCACCTCGTCCATCCGGTAAAAAAGAAAAAACCCGCCGCTGCGGGGTTGGGATCATTCGTCGCCGATGACGCGCAAAAGGCGTTTTTCCAAAAGCCGCATGCCTTCGCCGCCCGCTTGATAATGGTGGAGGCGACCCTTCGCGTCAAATAGATAATAAGCGGGGACGTATTCATTGCCGAAGGCGTCGGCAAGGGCGTGGCGGTTGTCGATGAAGATCGGTTGCGTGATGTGGTACTTCTCGCCGGCTTCCTTCACTTTTTCGACATCCAAATCTTGTTCCGAACGCGGCATGTGTACGGCGACGACGTTCAGCCTGTCTTTATATTTGTCGCGGAACTCGTTCACCTTCGGCATCACTTCTTTGCATATATGACAGCTCACCGACCAAAAATGGATCAGCGTCGGTTTATCCCCTATGAGCCGGTCCTTGGTTGTCTCGCCGTTCAACCACATCGTCGCGCCGTTGAGTTCCGGCATGTTTTCACGCAAACGCAACATCATCCCCCCTGATGGGTGAAATTGGAATGGACATTCGGTCAGCGCCCGTCGCGTCTCGGCTCGGCATGCCCAATCAGGCCTTGGAAGAAACAACCGAGAAAAGTGAGGAAAAGGGGCGCGGCGATCACGGCAAAGAACATTCCGCCGGAGAACCATTTGATGAAAAGGCCGCCGACGGACGGTCCGATCATGCTTCCGAAGCTGAACGCGGCGCCCGCCAAAATGTTTCCCACGGGCAGAAGCGCCTTCGGCAACAGGTCGCTGACAAACGTCATGCCCATGGAATAAAGGGAGCCGACGCACATGCCCGTGAATAAAAAGATCACCGCCAAGGCGACGGGCGAATGGGCGAGAAAAATGGCCGCGCTGAAGCCGACTGTCCCCAACAAGGTGACCGAAAGCAACACGTTTCGCCGGCCGATTCGGTCGCCGAGCGCGCCCAAGGGAATTTGGGTGATGAGGCTGCCGATGACAAACGCGGGCAGGATAAGCGAAATCGTGTTGACGCTGAAACCGTTCCGCACGGCGAATACCGGAAAGTTGCCGTTTAGGGCCGCTTCGATGACGCCGTAGCTGAAGGTGGCGAAAAGCCCCGACCAAGCGAGCGCCAAAGCCTTTTGATAGCGGATGAATCCGGCAAAACGCCGTCCGGTCGCATCGTCATCGCCGGTGGGATAATCGTTTTTAAGCATGAGCGCTGCGAGGAAAAACAGCGCGCAGACGAGAGCCACGATCAAAAACGGCCAGATGACGCCAAAGCGGACCAAGCGCGTCAAAAGCGGGCCGGCGGCGAAGCCGAGCCCGTAGATAAGCCCGTAGATCGAAAGGTGCCTGCCTTTGCGGTCCGCGGGGGATGAAAACATGATCCAGACTTGGGCGCTGAAATGCAACATGTTGTCGCCGATGCCGATCAACAGCCGCAGCAGAAACCAAATCCAGTACGCGTGAAACGCCGGAAACAGAAGGAGGCAAGCCGCCGTCAGGAACAGACCGCAGGCGAGCACGGGGCGATACCCGAAGCGCCGCAGCGGTTTTTCCATAAAAGGAGAAACAAGGAGTATGCCGATATATAAGGCGCTGGCGTTGAACCCGTTTAAAGCGGCGGGCGTTCCGTCCTGTTCCAAAAGAATCGAGACCAACGGCAACAACATGCCCTGCGCAACCCCAGAGACGAAAACGCTGCCGATAAGGATGATCAATCTGTAGCGCGGTGAATGGATGTTTGGCATAAGATCGGCTCCGTCATGCGTTCGTTGAAAGTATTATCATTATACCTTTTGCCTGACAAATCGTCATGATTTTCGCTATGATGAGAATGACTATGGAGTATGAAAGGATGGGTGTTCATGGAATTGCGATTGCAAGGCGATGCCTACGAAACCGAGACGGCCTTCGGAACGTTGACGGTTTCGTCGGACGAACGGTTCGGTTTCCGTCCTTATCAGCTTATGGTCGCTTCCATTGCGGGGTGCAGCGGCACGGTCATGAAAAAGATTTTGGCGAAAAAACGGATTCCGGTGGAATCGATTCGCATCAACGCGGAAGTGACGCGCAACAAAGAGAAGGCGGATCGAATCGAAGCGATCCATCTGACGTTTACGGTGAAGGCGGACGGCTTGGACCATCGGCAAATGGACAAGATTATGGAGCTGACGCGGAAACATTGCTCCATGGTGCAATCGGTGCAAGACAGCATTCAAATCACGGAATCGTATGAACTGTTGTGACGAGCGGTTTCATGACGGCGGCCGTTGCGGAGGTGGTGAGGAGAGATGGCGCGGCGGATGGATTTTACGACGGGAAACGTCGCGAAACAACTCCTGGCGTTCAGCGTTCCTATTTTTTTGGCCAATTTGCTGCAGACATCGTACCAATTCATCGACAGCCTTTGGGTCGGCAATCTGCTCGGGCGCGACGCGCTCGCCGCGCTTTCGATTTCTTCCCCGGTGATTTTTGCCACGCTTTCTTTCATCATCGGGATCAACAATGCGACCTTAACGGTATTATCGCAAAAGAAGGGCGCCGGTGATGAAGAAGGGCTGCGCGTCGTCCTGAACGATTTTGCATTTGTGCTGGGCGTGATGGCCGTGGCCTCCGGGGTGCTCGGCTTCGTCTTCAGCCGCCCTTTGCTCGCTCTGCTCGGCGCTCCGGAAGCCGTCATGCCGCTTTCGCTGCTTTATTTAAAAATCAATTTTACGGGCATCTTATTTCTATTCGGCTACAACTTCATCGGCACGGTTCTTCGGGCGCTCGGCGACAGCCGGACGCCGGTGCACTTTGTCTTTCTCGCCGTCGTGTTGAACGCGTTCGCCGCTCCATTCTTCATTCGGATCATGGGCCTCGGCATCGCGGGCGCCGGGCTGGCGACAGTCGCCGCGCAAGGGATCGCGTTTTTATACGGCCTGATTTATTCGATAAAAAAGGCGGGCGTGCCGTTTGAGGTTCCGCGCCCGCCGCGCCTTGACAATTTTAAGCTGCTTATGAAACTCGGCGTGCCTTCCGGGCTGCAAATGTTGGCGATATCCGGGGGTTCCGCGGCGATTACGAGCGTTGCCGCCCGGTTCGGCGAAGACGTCTTGGCCGGGTACGGCGCCTCCGAACGGATCAACAATTTAATCATGATTCCGATTCAGACGCTCGGCATCGCCATGACCAGCATGGCCGGACAGAACATGGGGCTGCGGCGGTTGGACCGCGTCGCCCAAATCGCCAGATACGGCTTGCTGTATAATTTCATCGTTTCGCTCGCCATCGGCGTGTTCGTTTATCTCTTCGCGCCCGTTTTGATCTGCTTGTTCATCCGCGACGAAGCGGCGACGGATTTCGGCGTGGCTTATCTCAAAGGCGTCGCCCCGTTCTACGTATTTTTGGGCGTCAATTTTGTGTTGAACGGCGTCGTCCGGGCCGCGGGCGCGATGTTGCAAATTCTCGTTTTAAATCTGATCTCGTTCTGGATCTTGCGCTTTCCACTCTCTTATCTTTTCGGGGCGTTTTTTGGCCCGATCGGCATCGCGTACGGCATCGGGACGAGTTTTGTCATCAGCAGCGGATGTGCGGTCGGCTATTATATATGGGGGCGTTGGCGGAACCTCCGCCTGTTTGAAGAGACGAAAGCGCGGTAAAAATCCACGTGCGGAACCGCTCGTCAGGAGCTTTTGAATGCCGCCGGTCTTTTGTTAAGTCCGTTGGCGCACGGCTTTAATGGCCGTTGCGCCGTTATTTTAAAATGAGGAGGAAAAACGATGCATGCTCTCGTCGTCGAGGGAACCGGCATGCTGAAGGACGTCGCCCTATGGTTAAACCGATCGGGATGGACAACCACCGTCGTCGCCAGACGCACGGAACGAATGGATGCCCTGCTCGCCGCCTCTGATGAACCGGAAAACGTGACGCCCGTGCTCGTCGACTGGCATGACGGAAGGATGCTCGCCCGCGCGGTTCGTGAGGCCGCCCGCCGCAACGGGCCTTATGCGCTCGTTGTCTGGTGGATGCACGCGAGCGCGGCCGATTCGGAGCCGTGGCTCCTCCGGGCGATTGGCGAATCGGCGGCCGCGACCTGGCGGCTTTTTCACGTCAAAGGCAGCCGGGCGAGCCTCCCAGGCCAAAATCGCCGCCTGCCGTTGGGAGCCGGTGGCCTTTATCGCGAAGTAATCCTCGGGTTTCAGCTGGAATCGGATGGGACGTCGCGCTGGCTGACCCATCAAGAGATTGCCGGCGGCGTGATCGCCGCGATCGAGCGGGACGACGTGCAGACGATCGTCGGCCGTGTGGACCCCTGGGATCAGCGGCCCGTTTGACCGTCGCTTGGGATGCCCGGTCGATCAAGGTTTCAAACATTGGAAGCAGATATGAAACGGTTTGAACGCCTCTGTTACGTTACAAATCGACCAAACGGCTTCTCCGCCGCTGTGATGATGAAGGCGCCTATTTGGTATTCCGACGCCGGTTGCCGTTCAAGGGCAGCACAGGTCTTCAAACGCGTAGAAATAAAAAAAGATACCCGCCGGAGAAGAACCGGCGGGTTTTGTTCAGCGGCCGCACCCGTCATTCGTGAACCGGAAACCACTTGGGCGATTTGAAGAGCGCATAGGCGGCAACGATGCCGATGGCGAGGATGATCGCTTCCGTCACCCAAATGGAGGAGATCAGGCCGGTCTGGTAAAGGGCGGGAATAAAATCGATGACGGCGTGCAAGCCGATCGCGAGGAACAAGAATTTCACCGCATGTCGTCGGATCGAAAGCAGGACGATGAGCGAATAGACGAGTTGCAGGATCACGGCGACGATGCGTTCGATGCCTCCCATGAAATAAACGGCGAAGCCTTGAGACAAAAAATGTTCCTTAATTTCCGCGAGCTTTTCCGGGGTGACTTGCGAACCGACGACATCGGCGAGCGTCCCGGCATTGATGAGATGCGCGAAGAGAATGGCGTTCAAACCGGCAAAGCCTCCGACCAGGATCGCCTCAATGCCTCCGTGGCCGACGCCGTACGACAGGCCGTCCCAGTATCCCTGCTTGTCTTTTAAGAACCATTTCATGCCGATGTAGCGGCCGATCTCTTCAAAGATGCCGGCGGCAAGCCCGGCGTAAAAAACGAAAGCCCACGGGCTTTCCGTCCACTTGAGGGACGTGCCGTCCGCATCGACCATCGCTCCGTGAAGCAGTTTTTCAAGCACTTGCGCAAAGAGGATGAAAATAAAAATCCCGATCCCGAACGCTTTCCACGTCAGCTTCTTTTTCATGTACAAGTAAATGAACAACCCGACAGGAAATCCGACGGATAAAATGATCTCCAGGACCATGCCGGTCAAGGCGCCTTGTCCGACCATTCGTTTCCACCTTTCCATTATTTTCGGCCGCAAGCCTTCGATCTATTATATGATAACATCTTTTCTTCCCCGATGACGGATAATTCTCTTTTCGGACGAAAAAAATAGAAGCGAATCCGTCCTTTCCTCATGCGATACACCTATCTTGCCACGCGATTCCGGAAAACAAGGAGGCCAAGTGATGAAAGCAATCCTCGCCGCCGTTTTGTCGGCGTTTTTGCTCGCGAGCCCCGCGGCCGCGAAGGAACCGCCCGTGCCGCCGCGCGGCGGGAACCAAGAGGTGCCGGAAAAACCGAAACCGCCGGCGGAAAAGCCTAAAGAGGCGGAACGCGGTGAGCCGGGCGCTTCCATTGAAGTCCCCAAATCGGTCATCGACATCTCGAAGGCGAACACGTATCCCAATCCGAACGAAAACGCGCCGGAACTGCAACCGAGCCCGCTGACGAAGGCGCTTCTGAAGACCGCGAATGTCCCGATCGAAAACCCGATGCTCATCCGGATGTTAAACGAATCCGTCATCCATCCGTCCAAGTTTTCCATCGGCTATCGGGCCCGGGTTTATCTCGGTAAATGGCCGTTGAATTATCAATCAAACAAAACCTCCGTCAATTGGGAGTATAAAAAGGTGAATGAAAACCGGCTGGACAATCGCGGTTCCGAACAACTCCAGACCATGAGTTACCGGCAAGAGCGGCAAATCAAAGTGACGGGCGGATTGACGGCGCGCGTCCCCGATCAAAGAGAAGTGATGCAACTCATGTTAATGAAAGCCGCAAAAGAGACGGACTTGCCGATCGCTTTTTCTACGGTCGTCGGGGTGGGGACGAAAATCGATCGTTATTACAATGTTCAACCGAAAAAAGTCGGCTATTTGAGCGGTTATGTGCCCGCCGTCAACGAAAAAGGCAAAGTGACTTACGGGGAAGTTTATCTCGTCCTCGACGGCGGCAACAAGCGCTTGGAAGTGAAAAACGTCATGCAACAAGGCATCGGCGCGTGGATTCCGGTGCAAGATTACATCGCATTGAGATATCATGTCGCCAATTGAATCGCCGCATCGATGAGCCCGGCGTTCCGCGGAGCGCCGGGTTCGCCTTTTCGCGCACCGTTGCGAAAGCGGGTCTTTCGAAGGTTTCGCCATCCCTTTCTTCGGACATAGAACGGCGGGCCCAAGGCCATCCTATCCGTGAGGAGGAGGTTGTCTATGCGCAAATTTTTCATCGGGGCGATCATCGTGTTCACGGCCGCTTTCCTTCGGCCCGACGTGATGTGCGCCGCCGATTGGTATTTCAAGCCGAGCCAAAACCATCAACCGTCCACGACCGAACCCGAATATGAGGCGCTGCTGAAGCAATACCACGGCCTCTGGATCGGGGATACGAACAAAAAAGTCTTGTACTTAACCTTCGACTGCGGCTATGAAGCCGGTTATACCGACGACATCTTGGATGTTTTAAAACGAAAGAAAGTGCCGGCCGCGTTCTTTATCACCGGGCACTATATCCGTTCACAGCCCGACCTCGTCCGGCGGATGGTCCGGGAAGGCCACATCGTCGGCAATCACTCGTGGGGGCACCCCGATCTCACGAAAATCGGCGATGCGGAGTACCAGAAGGAAATCAAAAAACTTGAGCGCGCTTACGAATCGGTGACCGGGCGCCATGACATGAAATATTTGCGCCCGCCGCGCGGCGTTTTCGACGAGCGTTCGTTGAAATTGGCCGAGGAATTGGGGTATACGAGCGTCTTTTGGTCGTTCGCTTACAAGGACTGGGTAAGAGGCGATGAAAAAGGAGCGGACTACGCTTACCAAAACATCATGAAGCGGATCCATCCCGGCGCCATTCTCTTGCTGCACGCGGTTTCCAAAGATAATGCCGAAGCTTTGGGCCGCGTCATCGACGACTTGAAAAAAGACGGTTATCAATTCCGCAGCCTTGATGATTTGATGGTGCATGATTCCATGCCTCATTTGGGTTGGTAAAACCCGCCGCCGCACGGCGGGTTTTATTTGCGGCGCAGGGAGGACGTGAAGTCGGAGCACCGGAAAAAATTTTAATGAACACAATCCACATGGTTATCCCCAATATGCATCTGCGCCCTGTCATGAAAAACAAGGTTTATCCACATTATCCACAAAGATATGAACAGTTGTCCCCAAAATTTATCCAAAGGCGAAGCCCAAGCCCCACAATAGTTCACAGCTTTTATACACATATCCACAGGAATGTTGACAAAATCCCATGTTTATGCTAAATCCGCCTTTTTATTTTAGCCATTGTTGCATATGGAGGATGAGCCCAAAAAAGAACCGAGCCCCGCATCACCCATTGGGCGCCTGTGCATATGATGCAGTACCAAAGGTGGTGAGCAAATGGATAAAGATGTTGCCGTGGCGGCAAAAAGTTTGATCGCGCATGAAAAGCCGAAACGGGAAGCGCCCAACCGCTATCGCTCGTTGACGCTCGCCTCGCCGCTGTTGATTCTTCTCTTATGGGAATGCCTGTCGAGATTATCGCTCATTGATGCGCGTTTCTTTCCGCCGCCTTCTTCGATTGTTGCCGAATTTTTCCGCCTTGTGGCGACGGGAGAAATCGCCAGCCATGTGGCCGTCAGTTTGTACCGGATCATCGGCGGGTTTCTCCTCGGCGTCGTTCCCGGCATCGTCATCGGTTTGTGCATCGGGATGTATCGGCCGATTCGTTTTGCGCTCTACCCGCTCATTATGGCGTTGATGCCGATTCCGACGCTTGCGTTGATGCCGATCATCATCCTCGTCTTCGGCATCAACGATTTTTCCAAGATGATCACGATCGCCGGGAGCGTCTTTTTCCCGGTCGTCATCAACACGGCCGCGGGCGTTCGGAACATCGATCCGGTTTTCATCGACGTGGCGAAAAATTATGGCGCGAAAACAAAGGATTATTTTTTTAAAATCGCGCTGCCCGGGGCGATGCCGGTCATGATCGAAGGCATTCAGATGGGGCAAGCGATCGCGCTTCTCACCATCGTGGCCGCCGAAATGATCGGGGCAAATTCCGGCATTGGTTATCTGATTTGGACGGATTACAAAGCTTTTGTTTTGAAAGGCATGTATGTCGGGCTCGTTTTGATCTCGTTTTTCGGCTATTTCTTCTCGCTGTTGCTGCGCTGGCTGGAGAAGAAACTCGTGCCGTGGCAGAGATAGCGGTCCGCAAGGAGGTCGGGTTGCCATGAATCAGGATGTAAAGATCCGCGTGGAAGGCTTGACGAAGCTGTTTTTTAAGAAAAAAGTCGGTGTTCGCGCATTGGATCGCGTCTCTTTTGAAGTCAAGAACGGTGAATTCGTCTCGCTGATCGGGCCGAGCGGCTGCGGGAAAACGACGCTGCTCCGCATTCTCGCCGGGCTGGAGGAGGCGAGCGCCGGGGCGTATGAACTCGTTCGGGACGATCCAAATAAACCGTTGCAATCGATGATCTTTCAGGAAAGAGGCGTGATTCCTTGGATGACCGTGGAAGAAAACGTCGCGTTTGGCTTGCGCCTGCGTCATGCGCCCAAGGCCGAGATCAAGGAGCGGACGGAATATTACTTGAACAAAGTCGGGCTTTGGGAGTTTCGCCGCCACTACCCGTCGGAAATCTCCGGGGGAATGAAGCAAAGGGTGAGCATTGCCCGCGCGTTCGCCAACGACCCGGAAATCTTATTCATGGATGAACCGTTCGCCGCGATCGACGAACAAAACAAGTTCATCTTGCAGGAAGAATTGTTAAGCATCTGGGAAGAGACGCACAAGACGGTCTTGTTCATCACGCACAGCATCGACGAAGCGCTCCTTCTCAGCGACCGCATTCTCCTCATGAGCCGCCAGCCCGGACGGATCGTCCGCGAAAAGACGATCGATTTGCCCCGTCCGCGCCGGATCACCGCGGTTCGCGCCAATCCGGAGATGGCTGAGGCGTTCGTCGATATTTGGAACCACTTGCAAAACGCCGTGCGCGGTTCGGCGTTGGAGCGGCGCGACGAATGGGCCCTCGAACCGATTTGATGGGGAACATTTTGGCATGACCGGGAAAGCAATGGGAACGGGAGGTTATGGTGTTGTTGAAAAAGGGGTTTGCGGTGTTATGGCTGTTGCCGCTGCTCGCGCTTGTGATCGCCGGGTGCGCGTCGGGAAATAAAGGCGCCGAAGAGCGTCCGGCCAAGGGCGGGGAACAGGCGGACAATACGCCGGTCAACGGCGATCTGCCCCCGCTTAAAAAGCCGGCAACCGTCGTCATCGCTGAAGACGGCGCAGCGTCGGGGGCCGGGTTTTACATCGCGACGGAAAAAGGATATTTTAAAGACTATAACATTGAGGTGAAGTACGCGAAGTTTTCCAACAGCGACGATATGATGCCGGCGCTTGCGGCCGGAAAAATAGATGTGGCCGGCGGGATTTCCTCGGCATCGTTTTTCAACTCCATCGCCCAGGGCATCGACGTGAAGATGATCGCCGACAAGGGCCATAACATCAAGGGCCAATCTTATTTTTCTTTTGTCATCCGCAAGGATTTAAAGGATAAAGTCAAAAGCTACAAGGATTTTAAGGGATTGAAAGTGGCGGTATCGACGAAAAACGCCGTGGACGATTATATGTTTGAGCAAATGCTTCGCCATGCCGGACTCAAACGGAGCGACGTCCAGTTTGTGCTCATGTCGGATTTCGGCAACATGATCGCCGGCATGAAGAGCAAGTCCATTGATGCCGCCCTCCAGATCGAACCGCTGATCACCAAGGGCGAGGCCGACGGGGTGCACGTCCGTTTCGGCGATGCGACCGACTATGCGCCGAAAGCGCAGATCGCCATGGTGCTCGGGTCGCCGAAGTTTGTGGACGATCGGCCCGATGTGGCGCTGCGTTTCATGTTGGCCTATTTAAAAGGCGTCCGCGCTTACAATGACGCTTTCGTCAAAGGGACGGGGGACAAAGCCGAGATCATTCGCATCATGACGAAATACACGGCGTTGAAAGACCCGAAAATATGGGAAAACGTCGGCATCACCGGCCTCGATCCGAACGGCCGAATGTTTGTTGATGATATCAAAAAGCAGTATGAGTGGTATAAAGCGCGGGGCGGCATTATCGGCGACGTCGATCTCGATAAAGCGATTGACACGTCGCTGGCCGAAAAAGCCGTCAAGATTCTCGGCGAATATAAATGAGAAAGCAAGGCGAGACATGAACGGGCGCCGCATCCCCGTTCATGTTTCACTTTAATGACTTTTGAGCACCGGCATGGAAGCGGCCTTGTTTACATAGAAATAAAGTCTTGCGCATGGTTTTTGCCCGCATCCGCCGGTGTGCGCATCCCTTCCAAAAATCCCTCTTTTTTGTGGACAGCCGCTGGGTGTGATGCCTGGACAAGGCGGGACAGGTCCATCTTGCTTTGTCAGTCGGCGTCTTTCATGGCGCGGCGATCGGCGGCTTCCATGCGTTTTCGCGCTTCCCAATCGTCCTCGTCGAGAGGCAATCCGTAGTGAATGTCTGCGGCGCGGGCGATCGGTTCGCGAGGTTCCTCCGCTTTGCCTTTGCTCTTTTTCCCCTTGCTCACGGTCAAGCCCCCTTTAATGTTTGGCGCGCTCGTAGGCGCGGTCGGCTCTCTTAAATTCCTGCCGGTAAAGCACGGACTGCGTTTTGTTCAGCACCCAATCATCTCGGAGTTCGGGCTTTTTCTTGGCCATGATCGATCCCTTTCTTGTGGTGAATTAGGCGGGCGCCGCATGGGGCGACAGGCCCGTTTGCGGCCACCGTCCATTTTCAGACTGTCCCGTTGTGAGCGATTTTAATCGCCGCAAATCGGCGCGCCGTTTCGGATGGAATGGCGCAATCGCCGGTGGCTGCGCGCCGGCTTTTCCGCTAAAAATATAAAAAACCCGCCGGTTCGGCGGGCGGTTTACGCTTCGCGCAATTCAGGTTCGGGAAGCATAAAGCATTCGCGCTGTTGTTTGTAAGCGAGATAGCGGTCTTTGGACACTTCATACAAATCGTAGCGTTGGCCGTTTTCATTTCGGTTTATTTCGGTGTAAACGTCTGGATAGAGTTGGTTGGCGAGGCGGACGTAAGGCAGTTTCAGAGCGGCTTTTTGTGAGCGGATATTGTCTTGGCGGATGCGCATGAAAATCGTATGGATGGCGGTGGTGGTGAAGACTTCCGTGAAGAACGCGTCTTTGGCTTTCTGATTGTAGCCTTTGCCAAAGTAAGGTTTGCCGATCCATGTGCCAAGAAATCCGGTTCCGTCTTTTATGTCGAAAAGCGTGATCGTGCCGATCGGTTGCCCCCATTCATCGGTAATCGTCCGGGAGATCAGCTCTTGCCTCTCTTCCTGTTCGATCGTTTGCTTGGTGATGAACATGAATTCATCCACCGTCCCGGCTTTCTGACGGACGTAAGGAAAGACCGCGGGATCGATCAAGTATTCAAACAGTGCGCCACAATCGGCCAATTCGCGTTTCTTTAACATGCGGATACCTCCTAGAGGGCGAACCCAGAATCATTAAAGATCAAGAAGTGAACCGGGGTGGGAATCGAACCCACTAGAACCAAAGAAACTTTGGTGGCGCACCAATTGCCTTCCCGTGTATTCAAAGAGTCAATGAACCGAACAGTGCCGGGTGAAATCGGTTTGACATGGTTTCCGATCTGTTATCGGTCTATGAAACTTATAACGCTGAATTCCAGAACAGTATAGCCGATTTTTTGGGCGTTGAAAATAGCTTTTTTTTGCCGCGCAGAGCTGAAATATGTCAAATTTTTTACCATAAGAGACATTTTAATCGACAGGGTGCTTCTTCAGTTGGAGGGCGAACAGCAAAGCGTCATGGGGGGATGCGCGGGGAGCTTTTGCGCCGCTTGGCCATCGCAGTCGGCCGTCCCGGTTTTCAAGGGACGGGCGTTCCGTTAAGATAAAAGGGGACAAGGTGGTCGTGTCATGATTAAAATCCAAAAAATTAGTTTGCACGCCAAAAAGAAACATTATTATAGCATTTCGTTCGAGGCGGACGACGGAACGACCGGAAGCGCCGACGTGCATGAAGACGTGCTGGTCGCCATGGGCTTGCGCAAAGGCCTGGAGTTGGAGGATGAGGCGTTTCAGCAGATCGTGGCGGCGGAAAAACGCTATGAAGCCTATCGGGCGGCGCTCCGCTATCTCGGCGTCCGGATGCGAACGGTGGCAGAAACCGAGAGCTACCTGCGGCAAAAGGGCTACCAACCGCCCGACATCCGCTATGCGATCGAGCGTTTGCTCAAGGAAAAGCTGCTGGATGATCGCGCTTTTGCCCAGATGTTTGTGCGCTCCCGCATGCGCACGACGACCAAAGGGCCGGCGCTCATTTCCAGAGAACTTGAACAAAAAGGGATCTCGCGTTCCGATCGGGAGGCGGCGCTCGCTGAATACACGTTTGAAGCGCAACTTGAAAATGCCCGGAAGTTCGCCGAGAAAAAGCGGGCGGCCTCGCCGCGGCTGTCGGCCGCTGAGGAAAAGAGGAGGATCGCCGCGGCGCTCGCGCAAAGAGGCTTTGACCGCGATGTCATTTCGGACGTCATGGGGAATTGGCCCGAACGGGATGAGGAAACGGAGTGGCAAGCGTTGATCGCCCAGGCCGGGAAAATCGCCGCGAAAACCCGCGAAGCCGATGAACGGAAACGGCGTTATAAAATCAAAGCCCAACTCTATCGCAAAGGGTTTTCCCCGGATCTGATCGAACGCTATCTCAATGGATTTGAGGAGTAGGATAGGGCATTTAGTATAAATCGAGGAAGGTTGTTCATATGGAAAAAAGATACAGTCAAATGACGCCGGAAGAGTTGCGCCGGGAAATCGCCGAATTAAAAGTCAAAGCGCAGCGCGCCGAACAAATGGGGATGATTAACGAAGTCGCCGTCTATGAAAGGAAGATGGCGATGGCCGAGGCCTATTTAATGGATCCGAAGGCCTTCAAAAAAGGCGAGGTTTATAAGATTAAATACAGCGATGCCGCCCCGTTTACGATTGCTTATATGAAAGGCGTGTTCGCCTGGGGGCACCACGAAGGTTCCGATGAATGGGCCGCTTACCCCATCTCTTTATTGGAAAAATACGAGGGTCGTTAAAGGCGATCGTTGAAGCGAGGCCGAAAAAAAACATCCATCCCGGCCGCAGACCGACCATCTCCACAAAAAGCAAAAAAGCGGTCGGTCTTTTTGTCGATTTGCCAAAAAGCGGGGCGCGCAGAATCCGGCCGCCCATTGAGCGAAAAACGGCTTTCTCATGGCGGGGCAGATCAATCGCTGGTGCTCACATTCGGTACGAGCTTCCTTTCCAGTTTCTCCGTATTGTAAATCCATCCGGTATAGGAAGAGAGAAGGTTTAAACGGCGGTCGGCGCGCGCGACGGCGACGAACGGATAATGACCGCTCTTATAATAGCGAAGGTCCGTCAAACGCAGTTCATAATAATCTCCGTATTCGATAAAGTCGTAGCGGTAGATGGGCGAAAAAGACAAGAACGCCGCGACGTTTTTATCGGACAATAAAACCGGGATCGCCGGATGGTCGGGGAGCGCTGCCTTTTTAAAAGTGTCGATCACCCGGATGCGGCGGCCGCTCACTATGCCGACGTAATAATGGTGTTCGCCGATCGCGGCCAGATGGTAGGTATGCCAGCGCATCGTCGGTGAAAGAAAAATTTTCTCCAGCCCTTCGATTTGTTGTTTGACGAGATTCACGGCGCGCCGATGATGGCGGGCACGCAGGAAATAATAGCCGATGAGGAGAGCGTAAACCGCGAGAAAGGTCGGACCGGGGCGGCCGAAGAGATACCATAGGACAAATCCCGCGAGGTGCGCTCCCGTGATGAACGGATCAAAAATGCTGATCATATCGAGGGCGATCCATCGATTGGAAAAAGGGCGCAGCGCTTGTGTGCCATAGGCGTTAAAGAGATCGGTGCCGACGTGGACGACGACAGCAAGACAGGTCCATAGCCAAAGATGGAGCGTGCTTGCTTCGGGAAAGAACGGATGCAGGCCCGCCGTAATGAACGTCGGCCATAACAACGTCGCCGGCAGGGCATGGGTGACGCCGCGATGGTGCCGGATGTAGGTCGCGTTGTCTTTTAGTTTGAGCAAGGTATCGATGTCGGGGATGACGGAGCCGATCATCGTCCCGCATAAGACGGCCTCGAAGGAAGCGGCGTTTTGAGCGAGGGCGGGGTCGAGCGTCGATAGGCCGACGAGTCCGGCGCCCATGATGACGTGTGTTCCGGTGTCCATCGGTAGCCTTCCTCCCTCGTTTGGACAAAGATGGATGAAAGTGCTCATGATGACGCCGATCCGGCAGAGGGCGGCGCCCCGGCGCCCGTTTAGAACATGCCGCGCCGGATCGTGCGGCCGCCCCAAAGTGCCGGATGCCCCGTTTTGCCGGCGGATCCGATGGATCGTTCCTCCCAACGCTTGAATACGAAGATGAATCCACAGGAGACGGCCATGATGACGACAGACAAACGTGCTTTACAAACCGCGTTATTGGAATGGTATCGCGACAATAAGCGCGATCTTCCGTGGCGGAAGACGAAAAACCCCTATTATATTTGGGTTTCAGAAGTCATGCTCCAACAGACTCAAGTTGATACAGTTATTCCCTATTATGAACGTTTTATTACCCGCTTTCCGACAATGCATGATTTGGCGCGCGCCCCGGAGGAAGAAGTGCTCAAAGCGTGGGAAGGGTTGGGCTACTATTCCCGGGCGCGCAACTTGCAGCAAGGCGTGCGCGAAGTCGTGGAAAAATACGGCGCGCGCATTCCTGACGACCATGAACAATTGCTGAAAGTCAAAGGCGTCGGTCCCTATACGGCCGGTGCAATTATGAGCATCGCGTACAACCGGGCGGTGCCGGCGGTGGACGGCAATGTGATGCGCGTCGCCGCCCGCCTGTTTCGCATCGCCGAGGATATCGCCAAAGCGAAAACCCGGCGGCTGATCGAAAACGTGATGGCCGAGTACATCCCGGAGGACGGCGCGTCGGATTTCAATCAAGCGGTGATGGAATTAGGGGCGCTGATTTGCAAACCGAAAAATCCGCGGTGTGAGGTGTGTCCGCTTGCCTTTTGCTGTCGGGCAAAGGCGGCAGGCGAGCAAGAACTGTATCCCGTTAAAACGCGCAAGGCGGGAAAGAAATCGCTGCACTATGCGGTTGCCGTCGTTTGCGACGAAATGGGCCGGGTGTTGATCCGCAAGCGGCCCGATGACGGGCTTCTGGCTGGGCTATGGGAATTTCCGATGGTTTTGCTGGAGAGCGGAGAGAATGGCGCGGAACAAGTCAGCGCCTATTTCGAGCAAACCTATGGATGCCGCCCGTCCCTGACGCCGACGGAGACCACGCTGACGCACGTTTTCAGCCATTTGACGTGGCGGCTCGATGTTTTTCTCGGGCGCGTCGGCGCGGAGGACGTGGTGTTTAAAAGCGCCCGTGACCGCCTGGAAACCAAAGAAGACCTCAAGCGTTACGCCTTTTCCGCTCCGCATCAGAAAATCCGGCGGCTATTCCTCGATCAGTAGGCGGCGTATGGCGCTTTTACATAAAAATTTTGCCATTGGTTACATTAATGATCGTGGAGGTGAAACCCAATGGCAAAGCAAAAGGGCATGCAAAACGCCGGTACTAACGCTCAAGAAGTGAGAGCGCAAAACAGCGCTTCCGCTGCTGGTCAAAACCAAGCGGGTGGTCAATTCAAAACCGAATTCGCGAGCGAAACCAACGCTCAAGAAGTTCGCCAAAAGAATCAAAAGTCGCAACAACAAAAAGGGCAAAACCAACAATAACGCCACCTTGCGCAAGCGAAACTCCCTGTCTGTATAGGCAGGGAGCTTCGTTTATTATGAAAAGGTCGGTCCGGCGGCGTGATCCGAAAACCATGCCGCGGCTTAGTAAAACGTCCGGAAGCGAGGCGGTCACGATGGTGCAAATGACAGCAGAAGGCCAGGAGACGGCTTTGCGTTGCCATTTTTGCCGTTTCCCCATCCCGTCCCTTCCACGTTTGGAAGGTGGCCTTCCCGATATTGTATGCGGTCGGTAGTTTAAGCGTGTGCAAATATTCATTTTGCGTTACTATTAAACAAAACGGTTTTATAGAGTGGGGTGACGCGCGTGTGCGGACGTTTTACTTTGACGGCGGACTTCGATTTTCTCGTTGAACGTTTTCAGATCGCCTATCCGGTCGCGTTTGAATATAAGCCGCGTTACAACATCGCGCCATCGCAGGATGTGCCGGCCGTGATCCGCGGCGAGCGGGGCAATAAGTTGGGGACGTTGCGCTGGGGCTTGGTTCCCTTTTGGGCGAAGGACCCGAGCGTTGGCTATAAGATGATCAACGCCCGTTCCGAAACGGCGGCAACGAAACCGAGTTTTCGGGAGGCGTTGCGCACCAAGCGCTGTTTGATCCTCGCCGACGGTTTTTATGAATGGAAAAAAGAAGGGCAGCGCAAACAACCGTATCGCATTTTTTTAAAGGACGGCAAGCCCTTTGCTTTTGCCGGACTTTGGTCTGTTTGGGAAAAAGGCGATGTGCGCCTGGCGACGTGCACGATTTTGACGACGACGGCCAACGCGCTGCTCGCTGATCTTCACGACCGCATGCCCGTGATTTTGCCCGAGGAAGCGGAAGACGTCTGGCTGGATCCGCGCGCTTCATTCGACGACATCCGCGCGCTGTTAAAGAGCTATCCGGCCGACGCTATGGACTATTATCCGGTATCGGATGCCGTCAACTCCCCGAAGAACGATGACCGTTCGCTCATCGAGCCGCTCGGATGAACGCACGGGCGCTTCGCTCGCTGCCGCTGTTCCTCTTGTATATAATACTCCTTATGTGAGGAAGGTGTTGGGCGTTTGGAGGCGCTACGGGCAGGAAGCATCGTTGAAATCAGAAGCTATAAACACGGCGGAAAACTTCACCGCGTGTGGGAGAAAAACGCCGTTCTTTCTGCCGAGGAGCATGCGATCGTCACATTCAACCATCGCGTTCGTGTCACGGAAGCCGATGGCAGCCACTGGTATACCAAGCAGCCGGCGATTGCCTATTTTGGACGCGAAGAATGGTTCAATGTCGTTGCCATTTTGGACGCAGACGGCCCGCCGACTTTCTATTGCAATCTCGCGTCGCCCGTTTCCGTGTCGCAGGGGGCGCTTCATTATACCGATTATGATTTGGATGTCGTTCTCATGCCGGACGGCGGGCGGCGCTTGTTGGATGAAGAAGAATTTATCTCGAATCAAAAAGCCTTGGCCTATCCGGAGGAAGTCGTGCGCGCGGTTCGCCGCGGGCTTGATCGGCTGTACCGGCAAATCGACGACGCGAGCGGCCCGTTTGCTCCAGATTTTATAGAAAAGTATTTGAAGAAGGTCAAACAACATGGTTGGTTAGGATGAATGGACGTGCATTCCGTTAGGCGTTATATGAAATTTGTCGCACCGTACTACAAGCAAATCCTCCTCACGATTATTATTGGCATTATCAAATTCGGCATTCCGTTGACCTTGCCGCTCTTATTAAAATACGTCATCGATGACATCATCATTGCCGATTTATCGGCGGAAGATAAAATTCATCGGCTGCTTTGGGTGATGGCCGCCGCCTTTTTCATTTTTATCGTCATCCGGCCGCCCATTGAGTATTTCCGGCAATATTTTGCCCAATGGACCGGCAATAAAGTGTTGTACGATATTCGCGACCGTTTGTTCGATCACATCCAGCGCCTCAGCCTGCGCTATTTTTCCAATCATAAATCGGGAGAAATCATCTCTCGGGTCATCAACGACGTCGAACAAACGAAAGAATTCGTCATCACGGGTTTAATGAATATATGGCTGGACATGACGACGATCCTCATCGCGTTGGCGATCATGTTTTCGATGAACCCGCTGTTGACGCTCGTTGCGATCTCCATGTTCCCGTTTTACGCCGCGGCGATCAAAGTCTTTTATTCGCGGCTGCGCCAATTGACGCGGGCGCGCTCGCAGGCGCTCGCCGAAGTGCAAGGGTTCTTGCACGAGCGCGTCCAAGGCATCCACGTCATCAAAAGCTTTGCGCTCGAAGATTACGAACAAGGTCAATTCGACCGGAAGAATGGCCGTTTTCTCCGGCGGGCGCTTGATCATACGTCGTGGAACGCGAAGACGTTCGCCGTCGTCAACACGGTGACGGACATCGCGCCGCTCGCCGTGATCGGCGTCGGCGCGTATGAAGTCATCACCGGTCGCATCGGCGAAATCGGGACGATCGTCGCGTTTTTCTCATACATGGACCGGTTGTATGAGCCGCTGCGCCGCCTCGTCAATTCCTCGACGACGTTGACGCAGTCGCTGGCCTCCATGGATCGGGTTTTTGAATTCATCGATGAGAAATACGATATCGTCGATCGCCCCGATGCCCGCCCCCTCGAGGACGTCAAGGGCGAAATCGTTTTTGAAAACGTATCGTTTCGCTATGAAGAAGGCGGTATGCCCGCGCTGCAAAACATCAATTTGCGCGTGCGCCAAGGGGAGACGATCGCGCTCGTCGGCATGAGCGGCGGCGGCAAATCGACGCTCGTCAGCCTGATTCCGCGCTTTTACGATGTCACGGAAGGGCGGATCACTCTGGACGGCCGCGATATTCGCGAATTCAAAGTCCGGAGCCTCCGCGACAAGATCGGCATGGTGTTGCAGGATACGATTCTGTTCAGCGATACGGTCCGCGCCAACATCAGAATGGGTAAGCCTGACGCGAGCGATGAAGAAATCATTCGCGCGGCGAAAGCGGCCAATGCCCACGACTTCATCATGCAGCTTCCGCAAGGCTACGACACGCCGGTCGGCGAGCGCGGCGTCAAGTTGTCCGGCGGACAGAAACAGCGGATCGCGATCGCCCGCGTTTTTCTCAAAAACCCGCCGATCCTCATTCTCGACGAGGCGACGTCTGCCCTGGATTTAGAGAGCGAACACCTGATCCAAGAATCGTTCGAAGAGCTCGCCAAAAACCGGACGACGTTCATCGTCGCGCACCGGTTGGCGACGATCACGCACGCCGATCGCATCGTCGTCATTGAAAACGGCAAGATCGTGGAAATCGGCAACCATCGGGAATTGATGGCCCGCCGCGGCGTTTACCACGATCTCTTCCAAGTTCAGCAGTTGCAAAGCGAATAACATTCGGGGCGATGCCCCCCCCTTTCGCACCATAGTGCGGAAGGGGGGGTTTGTGTACGCCCGGCATGGGTGCGGTGCTATAGGGTGAAAGTCCTGAGCGGGGGCTGGCGAGCGCCTACCGTTAGCTGAAGGCAAGGGTGTCCGCCGT
>Ga0207867_1000736_pt1 | contig 31343 bp, 23 predicted proteins | sample HigsolmetaAR206D_FD_184838 | JGI IMG/M metagenome (GOLD analysis project Ga0207867, IMG submission 184838) | Ionic liquid and high solid enriched microbial communities from the Joint BioEnergy Institute, USA - AR20-6-D (SPAdes) (version 2) ...
CCCCCCCCCGGACTCCGCGTCCCCCGCCAAACGCCCGATCCGCTCGCCCGCTCCTCCCGGAGACCTTCCATGCGCTCCCATGCCCCCCCAGCCCGACGATGCCGGGCCCTCCCGCCGGCCGCGGCCGTGGGCCTTGCCGTCGCGACGCTGGCCGGCTGCCAGACCTACGCCCCGCGACCTCTCGACCCCGCGGCCCACCGCGCCCAGTGGGCCGCCCGCTCCCCCGACGCCGCCGGCGTCGCCGAGTTCGCCCGCCGCCTCGCCGCCCCCGGCGAGCCCGCCCCCTTCGACACCTCCGACGGCCTCTCCCTCGCCGAAGCGGAAGCCGTCGCCCTCTTCTTCAACCCGCGCCTCCGCGTCGCCCGCCTCCGCGCCGGCGTCGCCGCGGCGACCGCCGAGAACGCGGGCCTCTGGGACGACCCGACGCTCGATTTCGACGGCGAACGCATCCTCGCCGGCGTCGATCACCCCTGGGTCGTCGGCGCCACCATCGGCCTGACCATCCCCATCTCCGGCAGCCTCAGCGCCGAACGCGACCGGGCGGACGCCGAGCACCGCGCCGCCTTGGCGCGCGTCGCGCAGGACGAGTGGGAGGTGCGGTCACGCCTGCGGGCCGCGTGGCTGGAGTGGTCCGCCCACACCCTCCGCGCCCAGCAGACGCGGGAGTTCCTGGACGAACTCGACGCGATCGCGGCCGTCGCCGCCCGCCTCGAAGAAGCCGGCGAGATGCCGCGGACCGAATCTCGCCTCTTCCGCCTCGAACGGCTCGCTCGCCAGGGCGACCTGCGCCTCCACGACGCCCGCGCCCGCGAGTCGGAACTCGCCCTGCGGGCGCTGATGGGCCTGACCCCCGATGCGCAGGTCGCGCTCGTCCCCACCCTCGCCCGCCCGCCGGTAGCAACCCCGGACTCCGTCCTCGACGAGGCGATCGAGGCCCGCAGCCCTGTACTCGCGGTGCTCCGGGAGGAGTACGCCGTCGCCGAACTCACCCTGCGGCGCGAGATCCGCGAGCAGTACCCCGACATCACCATCGGCCCCGGCATCGGCGAGGAGGACGGCGACAGCCGCGCGTTCCTGGCCGTCTCGCTCCCGATCCCGCTCTGGAACCGCAACCGCCAGGGCGTCGCCGAGGCCGCCGCGCAGCGCGAACTCGCCCGCGCCGAATACGAGGCCGCCGTTGAGTCCCTCGCCGCCGACCTCGCCGCGGCCGCCGTCCGCGCGGAGGCCCTCGCGGCCCAGCGGCAGGAGATCGAGTCCCTGCTCGTCCCCCTCGTGGACGAGCAGGACCAGGAGATCACCCGCCTCGCCCGCCTCGGCGAGTTCGACGCCCTGCTCACCCTCGAAACCCTCGTCCGCCGGCACGAGACCAAACTCCGCCTCATCGACGCGCGGCTGGAGGAGGCCCTCGCCGCGGCGCGGATCGAGGAACTCCTCGGCCCGCCCCCGCCGCCGTCCGCCCCCGCCGCCGCCGACGCCGACGCCGACGCCGACGCCGACGCCCCCATCACCGCACCACCCACCGGAGGGTCCAACCCGTGATCCGCCGCACCGGAACGTCGTCCACCATCCTCGCCGCCGCGGCCATCCTCGCCGCGCTGCTTCCCGGCTGCACCGACAGCCGCGGCGCCGCCGGCGCCCCCGCGCAGAACGAACCCCATTCCCCCGCGCCGACCAACCGCATCGACATCCCCGCCCCCGTCCGGCGCAACCTGGGCGTCACCTTCGCGAGGGTCGAGCGCCGCGCCGTCGCCAGCACGCTCCGCCTCCCCGGCAGATTCGAACTCCTCCCCGACGCCACGCGCGAGTACCGGGCCATGCTCCCCGGCCAGGTCGAGCCCGCCGTCGCACAGTTCCAGGCCGTCCAGCCCGGCGACCTTCTCTACCGTCTGCGTTCCCCGCGCTGGCGCGAGATGCAGCGCGAGATCGCCGACGCCGAGGCCGCCATCCGCGCCGCCGCCGCGGCCTCGGCGACCATCGGCCCCCTGCGCGACGCCCACCACGCCCACGAACGCTCCCTCGAAGAGTCCGTGCGCATCTGGACCGACCGCATCGAGCAACTCGAGCGCCTCCGCGAGGCCGCCGGCGGCAAGGCCGACGAACTCGCCGCGGCAAGGGCCGAACTCGCCACCGCACGCGCCGGCCTCGCCGAGGTCCTCGAGAAGGACGCCGAACTCGAGGCCCGCGAGCGCGAGATCGCCGCCCAACTCGACGTCGGCCGCTCCCGCCTCGCCCTCCTCCTCGCCACCGCCTCGGCGATCACCGGGCTCCCCGCCGATTCGCTCGCCTCGACCGATGACAACGGCGAGCCCCGCTGGCGCACGATCGACGTGATCGAGGTCCGCGCCGACGCCCCCGGCGTCGTCGCCTCCATCCCCGTCGCCGGCGGCGCCTGGGCCGACGAGTCCGGCCTCGTCCTCACCACCGTGCGGCCCGACCGCCTCCGCTTCCACGCCCGCGCCCTCCAGAGCGACCTGGCCCGTCTCCGCGACGGCCTCCCCGCCCGCATCGCCCCTCCCGGCGGCGCGGCCGACCTCCAGGACGACATGCCCGCCACGCTCGCCGTCGGCATCGGCGGCGACCCGGAGGCACGCACCATCGACCTCTACGCCACCCCCGAATCCCTCCGCCCCTGGGCCCGCCCCGGCGTCGCCGCGTACCTGGAGGTCACGCTCGAAGGAGGCAGGGAAGAACTGGCCATCCCGCGCGGCGCGGTCACCCGCGACGGCCTCACCCCCGTCATCTTCCGTCGCGACCCGCGCGACCCCGACAAGGTCATCCGCCTCCAAGCGGACCTCGGCGTGGACGACGGCCGCTGGGTGGTCGTCAGGAGCGGCGTCCGCGAGGGGGACGAGGTCGTCGTGGGCGGCGCGTACCAGCTCATGCTCGCCTCCTCCGGCAGTGCCCCGAAGGGAGGCCACTTCCACGCCGACGGCACCTATCACGAAGGCGAGCACTGACCCATGCTCCAGCGCCTGATCGATTTCTCCCTCCGCCGCTCCGTCCTCGTGCTCACGCTCGCGGCGATGCTCCTGGCCTTCGCGGCCTACCAGGTCCCGCGGATGCCCGTGGACGTCTTCCCCGAACTCAACGCACCCACTGTTGTGGTGCTCACCGAGGCCGGCGGCCTCGCCGCGGACGAGGTCGAGCAGTACATCACCTTCCCCATCGAGACCGCCGTCGGCGGCATCCCCGGCGTCCGGCGCGTCCGCAGCGCCAGCGCCACCAGCCTCTCCATCTGCTGGATCGAGTTCGACTGGGGCGCCGACATCTACCGCGCCCGCCAGATGGTCTCCGAGCGCCTCGACGCCGTCCGCGGCTCCCTCCCCCCGGACGCCCACGCCGAGATGACCCCCATCACCTCCATCACCGGCGAGGTCATGCTCCTGGCCCTCTCCTCCCCCGACGGCAGCGTCAGCGACCTCGACCTGCGCGCCTACGCCGAGTTCGACCTGCGCAACCGCCTCCTCGCGATCCCCGGCGTCGCCCAGGTCGTCGCCGTCGGCGGCGAACTCCCCGAGTACCAGGTCCTCGTCCGCCAGGAGCGACTCGCCCTCTACGGCCTGACCATCAGCGACGTCGCCGCCGCCGCGGCCGGCGCGCACAGCACCCGCGCCGCCGGGTACCTCCCCAGCGTGGACCACCAGGAGATCCCCATCCGCCAGTCCGCCCGCGTCCGGAGCGTCGAGGACATCAAGGCCACCGTCGTCCGCATGCACGACGGCGCGCCCGTCACCATCGGCCAGGTCGCCGACGTCGTCCTCGGCCCCGCCCCCAGACGCGGCGCCGCCGCCGACGGCGCCCGGCCCGCCGTCGTCCTGAGCGTCCAGAAGTCCCCCGGCGCCAACACCCTGCTCCTGACGCGCCGGATCGACGCCGTCCTCGACCAGGTCGAACGAGCCCTCCCGCCCGGCATGCGCCTCAACCGCGACGTCTTCCGCCAGGCGGACTTCATCCAGCGCTCCGTCCGCAACGTCATGCACGTCCTCCGCGACGCGACCATCATCGTCGCCGCGATCCTCATCCTCTTCCTCCTCAACGTCCGCACGACGATCATCACGCTCACCGCGCTCCCCCTCTCCCTCGCCGCCGCCCTGCTGCTGCTGTGGTGGCAGGGGCTGACCATCAACGTCATGACCCTCGGCGGCCTCGCCGTCGCCATCGGCGTCCTCGTGGACGACGCCATCATCGACGTCGAGAACGTCCACCGCCGCCTCCGGCAGAACGCCGCCGCGCCGGAGCGCGAGCGCCGCCCCTTCGTCCGCGTCATCTTCGACGCCAGCAACGAGATCCGCCCCGCGATGGTCTTCGCGACCATCATCATCGTCGTCGTCTTCGTCCCCCTCCTCTTCCTCCAGGGGCTGGAGGGACGCTTCTTCCGCCCCCTGGGCGTCACCTACATCGTCTCCATCCTCGCCTCCCTCCTGGTCGCCCTCACCGTCACCCCCGCCCTCTGCAAGCACCTGCTCCGCGGCCGCCCCTCCTCCCCCGACGGCGGCCACCGGCACGCCGACGGCCCCCTGGTCCGCTGGCTCAAGCGCCGCTACGAGCCCGCCCTGCGCTGGTCCATCCGCCGGCGCGCCGTCGTCCTCGCCGTCGCCGCGATCGTCACCATCGCCTCCCTCCTCCTCGGCCGCACCTTCGGCGCCTCCTTCCTCCCCGAGTTCAACGAGGGCGCCTTCACCGTCTTCCTCATGGCCCCACCAGGCACCTCCCTCCAGGAGAGCGACCGCCTCGCCCGCGGCGTCGAGTCCCGCCTCGTCGAAATCCCCGGCGTCCGCAGCGTCACACGCCGGACCGGCCGCGCCGAGCGCGACGAGCACGCCGAGCCCGTCAGCAGTTCCGAGATCGACGTCACCCTCCACCCCGACGCCTCCAACGCCGCCGTCCGGCGCAAGATCGACGCCATCCTCGCCGGCCTCCCCGGCGTGACCACCATGGTCGGCCAGCCCATCGAGCACCGCCTCAGCCACATCCTCTCCGGCACCCCCGCCGCCATCGCCGTCAGCGTCTACGGCGACGACCTGCCCACCCTCCGCGCCCTCGCCCGCCAGATCGAAACCGCCCTCAAGGCCCTCCCCGGCGCCCGCGACGTCGCCGCCGGACGCGAGGTCCTCGTCACCTCATTGCCCATCCGCTACCGCCACCAGGACCTCGCCGCGGCCGGCATCACCCCCGCCTCCGCCGCCGAGCAGGTCCAGCAGGCCCTCTACGGCCAGCGCGTCGCCGAGGTCAACGACGGCCCCCGCCGCTACGACCTCGTCGTCCGCCTCCACCCCGACGAGCGACAGCGCATCGACCAGCTCGAGAACCTCATCCTCCGCGGCCAGGGCGAAGGCAGGGATGGACAGGGCGCCGCCGTCCGCCTCCGCGACGTCGCCGACATCGGCCCCGAGCGCACCAGCAACCTCATCGCCCGCGAGAACGCCCAGCGCAAGGCCGTCGTCTCCTGCAACGTCGCCGAGGGGCACAACCTCGGCCACCTCGTCGAGCAGGTCCGCGCCGTCGTCGATCCCATCGTCGCCCGCGCCGGCTGCACCGCGCACTACGGCGGGCAGTTCGAGGCCCAGCGCTCCGCCAGCCGCACCATCCTCCTCGCCGGCGCGGGCGTCGTCGTCCTCATGCTCATGCTCCTGCACCTCTCCACCGGCTCCATCCGCGCCGCCCTCCTGGTCATGGTCAACCTCCCCCTCGGCGTCATCGGCGGCGTCGCCGCGATCTACCTCACCGAGTCCCCCGACCCGCTCGCCAACACCCTCGCCCTCCTCGGCCTCTCCGGCCGCGCGTACGTCGCCCCCGTCGTCTCCATCGCCAGCATGGTCGGCTTCATCACCCTCTTCGGCATCGCCGTCCGCAACGGCATCCTCCTGGTCAACCACTACCGCCACATCATCGAGGTCGAGGGCGCCCCCCTCTCCGAAGCGATCGTCCGCGGCTCGATGGAGCGCCTCGTCCCCATCCTCATGACCGCCCTCTCCGCCGCCCTCGGCCTGATCCCACTGGCCCTGGCGATGGGCGAACCGGGCAGCGAACTCCTCGCCCCCCTCGCCGTCGTCGTCCTCGGCGGCCTCATCTCCTCGACCTTCCTCAACCTCATCGTCGTCCCCGCCGGATACTCGCTCGTCTTCGGGGGACGACCCCGCGCCACCGGCCACACCGGCACGCCGCCCCTGCCGCGGCCGCTCATCACCCTCCCCGATCACCCCCAGCACAAGGAGCCGACCTGATGAAGCCCCCCCACGCTCGCCTCACCCCCATCGCGGCCATCGCCGCCATCGCCCTCCTCGCCTCCCTCTCCGCCTGCGAGAAGGCCCCCGCCCCCTCCCCCGGCGCGGAGACCCACTCCGCCGCAACCCACAACCACGATCACGACCACGACCACGCGGACCACGCCGGCCACGACCACGGCCACGGCGAGCCCATCCCCCTCGGCGAAACCGCGGCCGGGCCGTACCGCGTGCGCGCTGCACGCGACCGCGGCGAACTCGCCCCCGGCGGCGACGCCGCGATCGACGTGTGGATCGAGCCCGCCGCGGACGGCGCCCCCAGGGTCGCCGCCGTCCGCCTCTGGATCGGCGCCGAAGACGCCGCCGGTTCGATCAAGGCCCGCGCCGAGATCGAAAACCCCGCCAACCCCGCCCAGTGGCACACCCACGCCGAACTCCCCGACCCCCTGCCCGAAGGAAGCAGGCTCTGGATCGAGATCGAGGACGACTCCGGCGCCACGACCCTCGCCTCCTTCGACCTCAAGTAATCATCCCCCCCCGCGGCCCGCGCCCCAACGGGCGCGGCCCGCTGTCCCTTATTCGTCGTCCCCGCCCCCGCCGCCGACCGTCTCGGCCCCGGCGATCCTTCCTCCGTCCACGGCGGCTTGCAGGACGGCTCGCCGCGTTCGCTGCGGCCAGTCTCCGCCACATCCCGCTCCCGCCCGCATGCCCCCCGATGGACAAAACCACCCTGCATTGTCCTCAAACACCCGTCACACACACCCAAACGGGTGGTTCGCTGGAACCCCGTCACGCTTGCCACACACCTGTGTACGACACACACCGATGTGTACTCGGCCCGCAGCCGCAAACCTGCATAGCTGCAATTTCGCGCCGTGACTTGTTACCAACGCCCTGCGTCGGTAATCTCGTCGCTGGCGTGAACAGGGGGCCATCGCGTACCAGCCGCGTCACAGCCCACGCCTCCGACGACACTCGCGCCAAAGGAGCAATGCGAATGAGGCTCGCAACGTCGCTCGGCATGGCCGCACTCTCGATGGCCGCCGCCATCGGCCCGGCCATGGGACAGGTCAATCCGTACTACGACTCGCTGTCAGGCGCTGAGGCGGCCGAGGTGCAGTCGTGGTGCTCGATGTACCTCCTCCACCTGGACACCGGGACGTCCGCAACGGGCGCGGTGACGTTCCAGTTCACCGACGCGAGGATGAACTCGCCGTTGTTCTCGCCGCTCAGCGCGGCCGTGCGGACCGCCGCGATGGCGACCACAGGCGACGTCTCGACCACCTGCCTTGAGGCATGGCAGTTGGTGGACGGCGCCCCGGCGAGCAACAAGCTCGCCCCCGTGGTCAGGTCCTACATGCTCGAACGGAAGATCTCGACGAACCCCTCGCTCGATCCCGACGCGGCGACCGCGCACCTCCTGGCCGTGAACACCGCCCAGAAGAACGGCTACAACGTCATCCTGACCACCGAGGGCAACGACCTTGTCTCCTACGGGCTCCCCGAAACCGCGATCCCGGCGTTCCTCGCGGGCGAGGGCGTGTACGCCGATATCGACGTCGCCGAGGCGGAATGGCTCGGCGCGCTCGCCGCGGCGACGCCCGGGATCGCCGCCCAGATTGATCACTCCACCGCCAACCGGCGGCAACTGCTCGGCGGCAAGACGGTCCTGGCGGAGTTCCAGTTGCTCGTCAACGGCTTCCTGACGGCCCACGGCTACGACGCCGACGTCACGACCTTCCCCATCGAGGCGTGGTTCGGCGCCTATGGCTCGCTGCCGATTCTCATGGCCATCTCCGATGACGGATTCGTACTGATCGACGCGACCACCGGCGCCATGGACGGACCGTTCGTCCCGGGATCGGTGGTTGATCCGTCCAACCTGCTCGCGGCCCACGACACCGTCTACATGGAGGGCTCTTCAGTCGTGGTCGTGAGCGCCGAATCGCTCTGCCAGGTCGTGGCCGCGCCGACCTGGCGGAACACCCCGCCGCCAGGCTGGACGCCGACTCCTCCGACCCCGGGAGCGCCCCCCACGACCCCGCCCGGGCGCACCACGAACTGGACCGATTACCGGTGCTTCCGCATCCTGGGCGGCCGGTGCCGCTGTGAGAGCACCGGCACCGGCACCGGCGGGACGCCCCCCGCCACAATCCGGACCCGCGTGACCTGCTACTGCTCGCCTGCCAACGGCACCGACTGCACCCCACCGGGGAACCCGGGTCACCCCAACATCCCGCCGGGAGCGATCACTCCCCCCGGAACGCTGACCGGATGCTCCTGCACCCAGCAGTGGTTCTACTAATCCCGGCCCCAGTCGCGACGGCCTAATCTCCAGCGAGGGAGCGGCGCCGGCCGCTCCCTCGCTGTCGTCGGAGGACCGGATGCTCCGTGCCGGGCGACTGCTCCTGCTCCTCGCCTGCGGGCTCATCGGCGTGGTCGGGTTTCCGATCGCCTATGCCTCGCTCTCCGGATGGCAGTGGCGGCTGTGGAAGGCCGCCGCCAGGATCGAGACCGAGGGGACCTGCTCCGCCGCGGATCTGGGGATTTATCTCTCCGAGCGACGAGCCACCTGGCGGCTCAGCGGCGTCCCATTCGACCTCGTGGATGCCGGCGCGGTCGATGCGGCGCTGACCCGCATCGCCGGCCCGCTGATCCTCCCGCACGGCCCGCCGGGCCGGAGTGCCGCGTTGATCCTGACCGTCTGGGGCTTCTTCGTGCTGCTGGCGGTCACCACAGCGGCGCTCATCGGTGACGCCCTCGCGCGCCGATCCCGCCGATTCGGGCTCGCACCCGAACTCTGGCGCCTCCCCCGGCTCCGCAGCGCCCGCTTCGCGTGCGCGGTCGAGGCGTCCGCGGCGGCACTCGCTCTTGCCCCAGTCGCGGGCGTCGCCGCCTGGTACGCGGGCTTCGACCGGCTCCAGAGCCGACGCTTCATCGCCGGCGCCTTCTGGCCGCTCTGGTGGGAGTGGGCCATCGGTGCGGCGCTGATCGCGATGATCGCCGCCTCGCTCACGCGCCGACGCTGCCTCACCGCGGCGAAACGGCTCGCCTCTTCGGATCAACTCGCCGCGGCCAGACTCTGCCCCCGATGCCGGTACAACATCGGCACTCTCGCGGCCGCGCTCTGCCCGGAATGCGGCACGCCGATATCCCGGCAGCCGCGCCGCCCGTCCGCGTGGCGCCGGGCCGCCGCCCCCGCCACGCTCGTCATCGCCCTGCTCGTTGCGCTCGCACTCGTCATCCAGCCGCCGTGGCTCGTGCACCGGGTGCATCGCCACCGGTGGTCCGCCCTGGCGTGGAACTGGCTCCTGCTCCGCGGCGAGGCCGTCGTCCTTCAGCCCGAAGGCCTCCTGCGCGCCGGAGAGGTGATCGAACTGACCGCGGACGGACGCACCGCATGCGTTCTCCTGATCTGGGCGACGCCCGCGGACCAGGAGCTCGCGGCCACAGCGACCTCAATGGGCTTTGTGGTCGCCTGGACGCCCTGTTCCGGTACAGGCGGCAACAACGCCAGCGTCCGGACGATCGTCTCCAGCGGCCTCCCGGGAGCGGCCCTCCCGCCACCGTCGATCGACCTCGGCTGCACGACCCTGGCGAGCCAGTTCGCGCTCGACGGCCCCAACGGGCTGACCGGCTTCCGACTGTCGCACGCCGTGGACCGCTTCGCGAGGATCGCTCCGGAGGGCCCCCAGAGTGAAGCGGCCCGACGCCTGCGGGAAGAAGCGCAGCGGGCGCTTGCCGCGAACGGACTCAGACGGATCGATCCCGACGCGTTGACGCCGTGACAAGCGGGCGCCGGCGCTCCCCCGATGACCCATGTTCCCGCGTCGATGACCCCAGCCCCAAACGCGCCCGAGAGGACTCGAACCTCTGACCTGCGGTTTAGGAAACCGCCGCTCTATCCTGCTGAGCTACGAGCGCATGCGCCGGCGGCTCCGCCCGGCCGTACCCGGCACGGCCGCCGACCCCGCAGTATAGGAACGGCCGGCCCACCGGCCGCCGGGACGGCCGCACCACCCGTCAGCCAGGCCCAAAACGCAAGCGGGCGGCCCGACGAAGGCCGCCCGCTGTCATTCCTGCCTTGTGGAGAACGCCCGGTCTCAGCGGCGCCGACGGGCCGCGACCAGACCGCCCAGGCCCAGCAGCCCCATGGCGCTCGGGCTCGGGACGAGGTTCGTCATCGTGATGCTCCAGCCGTGGAGCGTGCCCGTATCGCCGCCGGCGTGGTCGGTGATGGAGAGCGTCCACACGCCCGTCTTCACCGTCCCGTCAAAGTCGAACAGGAAGCCGGGGCCGGAGGTGCCGTAGGTCCCCGGGGTAATCACCCCGCCCGGGGCGCCGGCGCTCTCGGGGAGCTGCGGCTGAAAGTCCTCGAAGACGTAAATGCCATCGAGGTTGTCGCTGTTCCCGAACGTGCTCTGGGGGTAGCCGGGACGATCAAAGAGCGTCGCCACCTGGCCGCCGGGGCCGGTCAGCGTGATCAGCAGGTCGCCGACGTACGTGTGCGAGATGTTCAGCGTCACGTCCACCATCGCGTAGATCACGTCGTGCCCATCCGGATCGGGCGGAACGAAGATCGTGAAGGTGGTCGTCGCGGGGCTGCCGGTGGCGCCATCCAGCAGCGTGCCGCCGGTCCCTTGGTAGGTCTTCGGCGGAGTCGGCGTGGCGACGGCAGCGGTGGCGAGGCCGGCAACACAGATCAGGGCGGCGGCAATCTTCATCTCGATCCTCCTCAGCGGTCCTTCACGCCTGGGGGGGGGTAAATCTGCGACCAGCGGGCAAACGCGCAAGGCGCATGCGATCCGCCCGCGTCACGTTCGGATATTCCCTCTCGACTCCGCGTGAACCGAATATACCCCCAGACATGCCCCACCGCAAGATAGCCCGCGGCGGATTTCTCCTCCCGCCGCCCTTCCCTCCCCCGGCCGATCGTCCTGCTCGCCCAGTTTGACATCCTGTCTCCCCGGGACACAGACGCGCAAGTGACGACAGCCACCTGACTTACAATCACACCTCCAACAAGTGCCTACCATCCACCTGCCACCCCCTGATCCGGGGGCTCCTGGACGGCCGCGGCCCCGCTTGGACCCGCGCCGCCCCGAGCCGGTCGGCCCCGCCCCGCCCCCGACCTAGACTTGGCCCCTTCGTACCGAACGGGGGAGGGGAAACGAGCAGGGGGCGGGCACACCCCCCCGAAAGCCAGGACCCAGTCGAACATGGAAGCAGGGATCGTCGGACTGCCCAACGTCGGGAAGAGCACGCTGTTCAACGCGCTGACCAAGGCCGGCGCCCTCGCGGCCAACTACCCCTTCGCCACCATCGAGCCCAACGTCGGCGTCGTCCCCATTCCCGACCCGCGCCTGGCCGTCATCGCCAGGTACATCACCTCCCAGAAGATCGTCCCCGCCAGCCTCCGCCTGGTGGACATCGCCGGCATCGTCCGCGGCGCCAGCGAGGGCGAGGGCCTGGGCAACAAGTTCCTCAGCCACATCCGCGAGGTGGACGCCATCCTCCACGTCGTCCGATGCTTCGAGAAAGCCCCAGGCGGCGAGGACATCACCCACGTCGAAGGCTCCGTGGACCCCCTCCGCGACATCAACACCATCGAGACCGAACTCATCATCGCCGACCTCCAGACCGTCGAGTCGGCCCTCCCCAAGGCCGAGCGCGCCGCCAAGAGCGGCGACCGCGAGGCCGTCGCCCGCTTCGAGGTCCTCAAGAAGGTCCTCCCCGTCCTCAACGCCGGCAAGCCCGCCCTGGGAATCGCCTTCGAGGACCCCGACCAGGCCAAGGCCCTCAGGAGCCTGAGCCTGCTGACCGCCAAGAAGGTCCTCTACGTCGCCAACGTCGCCGACGACGACCTCCACGGCCAGGGCCCGCTGGCCATGAAGGTCCGCGAGAAGGCCGCGGCCGAGGGAATGGAAGTCGTCCCCGTCTGCGCCAAGATCGAGGCCGAACTCGCGGAACTCGACGAGGCCGACCAGAAGGAACTCCTGGAGAGCCTCGGCATGGCCGAGCCCGCCCTCGCCACCCTCGCCCGCGCCGCGTACAAGCTCCTGGGCCTCCAGAGCTACTACACCGCCGGCCCCAAGGAGGTCCGCGCCTGGACCATCCCCATCGGCGCCACCGCCCCCCAGGCCGCGGGCGTCATCCACTCCGACTTCGAACGCGGCTTCATCCGCGCCGAGGTCTACTCCGTCAGCGACCTCGAAGAACTCAAGAGCGAAAAGGCCATCAAGGACGCCGGCCGCCTCCGCATCGAGGGCAAGAACTACATCATGCAGGACGGCGACGTCTGCCACTTCCTCTTCAACGTCTAACCCTCCACCCCCGTGCCACGGGCTTTGGGGGGGGCAGCCCGTGCTCTCCTTCTCTCCCCCTCCTCCCCGCCTCATCCGTCCCCCTGCCCTTCCTCTCCCTCTTCCGGCCCTCCTCTCACATCTCCGATCTCAAATCACCAATCTCCTCTCCCCCTCCTTCTTCTCTCCCCCCCGCCCCCTCTCCGTTTTGGGGGGAGAGGGCAGGGGTAAGGGCTACCTGGCCTCCCTCCCCCTCTCCATGGCCCCCGAACTCCACCTCTGCCCATCCTCCTCTTCTCTCAGCCGCGAAGCGGCGCCAAAAAGCAACCCAAGGCCCCGCCCGCGCTCCAGAAGCGCGGACGGGACCCCGCTCCCCCTTACTTCCCCATCGGCTTCCACAACCCGAAGAGCGTCCCCTCCGGATCTTTCAGCCACGCGAAGTGGCCCATCCCCGGCACCTCCGTCGGCGGGATCACCCGCGTGCCCCCGAGTTCCTCGGCCAGCCTCAGCGACGCCTCCAGGTCGTCCACCTGCGCGTACAACAGGCAGTAGTTGTGCGGCTCGTGCCCGAGGCTGTTGATGTGCCCCATGATCCCGGTCTGCGTCCCGGTGTCGATCATCGCCGCCCCGCCGAACTCCTGCGTCTTCCACCCCAGCAGCTTCGTGTAGAACGCGGCCGTCTTCTCCCTGTCGCGGCAGCCGATCTCGAAGTGAACCACCGGTGCGCCCATCGCTGACCTCCTCTCGTGCTCCCCGCCGCCCCCAATCCCCGTGAGCTTACCGTTATCTTGGGCTCTCATCCCAGGAACGCACTCCATGCCCACATCCTCCCCCATCCCCCCCCACCGCGCTCCCCTCCTCCTCGAGCCCATCCTCCTCGAAAAGGTCTGGGGCGGGCGGCGCCTCGAGCGTCTCGGCAAGAAACTCCCCCCGGGCAGCCCCATCGGCGAGTCCTGGGAACTCGCCGACCTCCCCGCCACCAGCGCCTCCGGCGCCGGCGGCGCAGCCGCCCGATCCATCATCTCCTCCGGCCCCCTGAAGGGCACGACGCTCCACGACGCCATGCTCGCGGCGGGCGACGACATCCTCGCCCCCATCGCCCGCACCCCCGCCGGCGACTTCCCCCTGCTCATCAAGTTCCTCGACGCCGCGGAGAACCTCTCCGTTCAGGTCCACCCCAGCCCCGAGTACGCCGCGGCCCACCCAAACGCTCACCTCAAAACCGAGTGCTGGCTCGTCCTGGACGCCGAGCCCGGCAGCCTCATCTATAAAGGCGTAAGGCCCGGCGTCACCCCCGACGAGTTCGCCCGCCTCGCCCGCGCCGGCGACCCGGCGATCGTGGACGCCCTCATCGCCGTCCCCGCAATCAGGGGCGAGTGCCACAACCTCCCCAGCGGAACCGTGCACGCCCTGGGCGCAGGCGTCCTCGTCGCCGAGGTGCAGACCCCCAGCGACACGACCTTCCGCCTCTACGACTGGGGCCGCACCGGGCGCGAACTCCACGTCGAGCAGGCCCTCGCCTGCGCCGACCTCGCCCCCGCCCCGGACGCCGTCCGCCTCGACCAACCCGATCCCACCGGCGGCGCCCTCGCAACGGACTGGTTCAGCCTCCACCACCTCCGCATCGACCACGACGGCGCCCCCGCCGCCATCCACGCCGGCCGGGCCTTCATCGTCCTCTCCGGCAGCGTGGAGATCACCGCTCCGAACCTCCGCGGCGGCCCCATGCTCGCCCAGACCGGCCGCACCGGCTTCATCCCCGAGCGCGTGGACCCCGCCATCCTCCTCCGCGCCGCCTCCGACCACCCCGCCGCGGTCCTCTTCGTCACCATCAACGTCCCCATGAGCCGCATGATGTCGCGCTGACCGCGCCACGCCCGCCACGCGCCAACACCGAGCCCGCCCCGCCCCCCTTCTCCCCTCCTGGATACCACCCCTGGATACCACACCCAACGGGTGCCACCACCGAGCACCACGGTACTGTTGGGTGCCACGGCCGAGCCCCCCGCTCGGCCGTGCTCCTTCTCTCCATCCCTCTTCTTCAATCTCAGATCTCCAATCTCGAATCACCAGTTCCCCCCTTTGCCCCCTCTCCCTTGTGGGGAGATGGAAGAGAGCAGGGATGAGGGCTCCATGGTCTCCCTCCCCCTCTACAGCCTCCCCGACTCTCGCCGTTCTCAAATCCCCTCAGGGGGCATGGTTCCTCCTCACCTCTACACCCCTTCACCTCCACACCTCTTCACCCCTCCCTAAACCAGCCCTTCACACCCCCCGCCGTACCGTTGACCAGCGCCGGCCCCGCTCCGGCCGCTCGGTGCGGACCGCCGCGGCAGCGCCCGCGCAACGGAGGGCCGACCATGCGCACACCGCTCCTGCTGGCGACCGGGCTGACCACCATCGCGATCCTCTCCGGCGCCGCCGCCCCATCCTCCGCCGTCACGACCCGCGCCGAACCGGTCACCCTCAAGTACTCCTGGTCCCCCGACCGCCCGCTCCTCTACCGCCTCACCCAGCAGACCGACGCGGACATGAGCGGCGTCCCCGGGCAGGGCGACGTCCACCTCAGCCAGTCCCAGACCATGCGCCTCCGCCTCCACGTCGCCAACGTCGCCCCCGACGGCGCGGCCACCATCCGCACCACCGTGGAAGCCGTCCAGTTCGAGATGACGCCCCCCGCCGGCGAGAAGGTCGAGTACGACTCCGAGGCCGGCCAGGGCCTCGCCCCCGACCCCGGCGAGGAGCGCCACCCCGCCGCGACCGCCATGGCCGCCTTCGTCGGCGAGTCCTTCACCTTCGAGATCGCCCCCGACGGCGACGTCCGCAACGTCCAGGGCATGGACGCCATCCTCCGCAAGATCTCCGACCAGGTCGGCGACCCCGCCATGGAGGAGATGTTCCGCGGCAAGTTCGCCGACTCCGCCATGGAGTCCATGCTCGAGCAGGCCTTCAAACTCCTCCCCGACCGCCCCGTCGAGGCCGGCGAGACCTGGCAGACCTCCCTCGATCAGACCGTCCCCTCCCTCGGCACCCTTCGCATCGAGAACACCATGACCTTCGAGCGCGCCGAGCCCGCGGACGGCGGCGGCCAGATCGCGCGCATCCCCATCACCATCTCCACCACCCTCGACCGCACCGGCGTGGACGACTCCGAACTCCCCGAGGGGACCACCATCTCCCTCGAGGACTCCGCCGGCCGCGGACTCCTCGCCTTCGACATCGACCGCGGCGAACTCAAACTCCTCGAGATGACCTCCCGCCTCCCCATGCGACTGACCATGACCATGGGCGATGAAGAGGTCAACATCAAGCAGGACGTCACCTCCACCGTCAAGTTCGAACGCCTCGACCAGCCCTCGCAGCCGCGCCCCGCTCCCGACGCCCCTCCCGCCGACGATTGACACACGTTTCCGAGTTCGAGCGGAGCGTACGGCGACGGGCAGGAGTCTCAACGCGAAGATCGCGCACATCGCGAGGAAGAAGAAGACAGAAACGCAGAGGTCGCCGAGAACCACGGAGGCCACAGAGAAAGACAACGACAGAGATCCAGAAGGAGGAGCGAGCGGTCGGGCGGCGCAGAGGCGTGATGACGCGCGGGCGTCCGCTTGCCCATGCGCGAACGAGGTCCCGGAGCCACTCCAACCTGCTCCCCCTCTGTGACCTCCGCGGCTCTCTGCGACCTCTGCGTTCCCGCCTTCCCTCTCCCCTCTGCGCCCCTCTGCCCCCTCCGCGACCTCGGCGTCCCCGTCTTCCTTCCCCCGAGCCCATCGCACAAAAGGCGCCCGGCGCGGTCTCCCGCGCCGGGCGCCCGTCAAGCAGGCAGCCTGGTTTCAGCCGCGACCCGGCGACCGCCGCGGCCGGGGCGATCCATCAGTCGTACAGCGCCGACGTGCTCGGCAGATCCGCGTTCCGCAGGTGCAGCGTCGTCTCGATCCGGCAGTTCGACCGCGTCGTCCGACGCTCGGCGAAGAAGAACTTCAGCGAGTACGCCTCGCCGTCCTGCAGCCCGTGCAGGTCCGCGAAGCGGTCCAGGTCCACCGTCTGCTCCACCGCCGAGTGCACGCCCCCGACGTCGATCGCCAGCTTCCCGTCGATGTACACCCACACGTCGTCGTCCCCGACGAACGTGAACACCTGCCCCGTCCCCCGCTTGTACACGAACGTCGTCGCCAGCTCGAACGTGAAGTGGTAGTTGTGCCGGTACGTCGGGTCGATATCGTTGTACAGGTCCCCGTCGGCCGGGAAGAACCCCTCGCGCGGCGCCGTCGCCTCGTCGTCGTGCTCGTGGAACACGTAGATGTCCGAGTTCGGCTGACGCACCAGCTCGATCGTGTGCTGCTTCGACAGGTTCACCCCCGGCACGTCGCGGAACCACTGCGAGAAACTCTCCGCCGACGTCACCGCCGGGTCGCTGGCCCTCCCCAGCGAGCCCGCCTGGTCCCCCAGCGAGCGGTTGTACGACGCCGGCCGGATGTTCCGCCCCCGCGCGTCGCGGTACTGCGTGTTCACCGGCCGCCCGATCCGGTCCGCCAGCGTCGGCTTCCCGTCCGAGTCCAGCACCTCCGACGCGATCCCCACACGGTGCCCCGTGTTGTACCGCTCGAAGTCCGGGTGCCCCTGCGGCACGCCGTACTTCCGGAAGTCCCGCACCACGCCCGTCAGCGAGATGGTCGGCGGCAGGTGCGCGAACGGGTCCGACTCGCTCGCCCGTGCCGCCCGCGGCGTGGCGACGACCGCCAGGCCCGCCACGCACGCCAGCGAGAGGACCGAGGCCGTAACCCGGCGTGTGGTGCTGGATCCCATGAGTGCTCCTTTCGTCATCCCGTTGCCGCGGCCGCCGGGCCGCGCTCCATGGGCCGCGACGCGCGGCCCGGCCAACTCAGGTATGTCAAACGGCCGGAATCCAGGCAAGATGGACGAGCCGTGAACGCTCCCGACCCCCGATGAACCCCAACGCCTGCAACGCCTGCAACGCCTGCGCGGCCTCTCCCCGTCCGACAGGTCGGGAGGCGCTCGCCCCCCACTCCCGCCCCGCCGCCCGCTCCCGCCGGCCCTCCCCAGCCGCGACGGAACGTTCTCGGACGGCTTTCCTGGGGAGCACGCGCCAGGCCGGTCGATGTATAGTCGGCGTCAGCCCCGCCCCCCTGGGGACGCCCCCTACCACCACGTCATCGCATCGCGGAGCATCGGCGGCATGGACCAGTTCGTCATCCACGGCGGAACCCGGCTCTCCGGTCGGCTCTCCATCAAGGGCTCCAAGAACGCCGCCCTCCCCCTTATGGCCGCGGCCCTGCTCACCGACCAGCCCGTGGTCCTCCGCGACGTCCCCGACCTGGCCGACATCGCCAACATGCGCCGGCTCCTGATCGAACTCGGCTGCGACGCCGACTACGAGCCCGCCGACGACCCCGCCTCCCCCGGCGGCGTCCTCCGCCTGCGCACCCGCGACGAGTCCCTCTCCCACGCCCGCTACGACATCGTCCGGACCATGCGGGCCAGCATCTGCGTCCTGGGCCCCATGCTCGCCCGCCGCGGCCTCGCCCGTGTCTCCATGCCCGGCGGCTGCGCCATCGGCGACCGCCCCGTTGACCTCCACCTCCGCGGCCTCCAGGCCCTCGGCGCCGAGATCCGCCTCGACCAGGGCGACATCATCGCCCGCGTCCCCCCCGGCCGGGCGGGCAAGGGCGGCCGCCTCCGCGGCGCTCGCATCTTCCTCGGCGGCCCCTTCGGCTCCACCGTCCTCGGCACCGCCAACGTCATGTCCGCCGCCACCCTCGCCGAGGGGACCACCGTCATCGAGTCCGCCGCCTGCGAGCCCGAGGTCGTGGACCTCGCCAACATGCTCAACGCCATGGGCGCCCGCATCTCCGGCCAGGGCTCCCCCCGCATCACCGTCGAGGGCGTCGAGTCCCTCCGCGGCACCCCCCCCGAGGGCTGGCGCATCATCCCCGACCGCATCGAGGCCGGAACCTACCTCTGCGCCGCCGCCATCACCAACGGCGACCTCATCCTCGACAACTGCCCCCTGGACGCCATGCTCGCCGTCGTGGACCGCCTCGAGCACATCGGCGTCACCGTCGCCCCCGTCGCCGATCCCATCGTCGAGGCCGTCACCAGGGGCTCGTCCGGCAACGGCGCCGCCCGCCACGACTCCCCCTTCGCCCCCGACCCGATGCGCACCACCGTCCGCGTCACCTGCTCGCGCATCCTCCAGCCCGTCGAGGTCACCACCCAGCCCCACCCCGGCTTCCCCACCGACGTCCAGGCCCAGTTCATGGCCCTCCTCTCCCTGGCCGACGGCAACTCCGTCATCACCGAGCGGATCTACCCCGAGCGGTTCCTCCACGTCGCCGAACTCAGCCGCATGGGCGCCCGCCTCCTCCGCCAGGGCCCCACCGTCGTCGTCAGCGGGGTGAAGCGCCTCGTCGGCGCCCCCGTCATGGCCAGCGACCTCCGCGCCTCCGCCGGCCTGGTCCTCGCCGGCATGGCCGCCCAGGGGACCACCATCGTCAGCCGCGTCTACCACCTCGACCGCGGCTACGAGCGCATGGAAGAACGCCTCCGCTCCGTCGGCGCCGACATCGAGCGCGTCAACGTCAAGGCGAGCGAACCAGTCACCACGACCGATTCCTGCAGCTGACCCGCACGCGATTGGGGATATTTCTGGTCGTCACTTGTCGAGCATACTCTCAACCGGCGATGCGCCGACGGGAGATGCATATGGCAGGCGTGCGACCAGACGGCATTCGAGCGACCGAACTTCCGATCGGCGTATACCCAAACGGGTGTGTCGCCTCTACTCCCGATCACGAAGACACGGTCTTACGCGAGTTCTGCAAAGCCCTGAACCGCAAAGAGCCCTTCGATTTGAAGTTTGTTGACAGGAAGTCCCGGCCACTGCACGGACTTGCACAATCAGCCGACGCTTCGGACTCCATTGATGGATTGCTCCTTTCTCCAAGAGGACCAATCGCTGTCGAGATTCTTGACTACTCTCCCCCATGCGACCGAGGAGAAGTCATCAAGCATGACGTCTGGCTCACGAACGACCTGCTCGCCGGAGCCGGAGAAACACTCCGCCGACTGAACGCCGATCTGCACCTCACCTATCGAGACGAGATCCGAAAGCACGTCAAGGAGGGGCAAGACCCGTTCGTCAAAGCAGTACCAGGAGGCCATCAACGCCGACAAGCCGTCGTCCACGAGATCGCCGAAGTGCTTGACCGATGATCACCGATTCCTCGTGGCGACTTGCTCTCGATCAAGTTCGAACGACCAGACCGATGCAGAGAATACAGCAGGATTGAACCAGGAAGTCTTTATCTCAGTTGCCGTTCTTACCCGCTTTGCCATCATCATTTCCGATGCATTAGGCTTCATGGCGCCAACCCAGGCAGACATCCTCGCGTTCAGACCGATCTTTCCTTTGGGTGGCTGGCCTTTGGGTGGCTGGGATTTGAAGCCAACTGGCTCACGAAGCAGATAGACGGAAAAGCACGCAAGAGCATCTCGCCGGATTGCGAGCAAAGCACAAACCGAGCCGGTGGCTCCTGCTCAGAGCCCCGGCTGACCCTATGGGCCGTGCTCGGGCGCCGAAGCCGCCCACGCCCCCGCTACTCCTCTCCGAACCCCGACTCCACCAGCTGCTTCAGCGCCGCGCACGCCTCCTCGGCGTCCTCCCCGACCGCGGTGATCTCCAGTTCCGTCCCCTTCGTCGCCGCCAGCATCATCATCTGCATGATGCTCTTGCCGTCCACGCAGCTCCCCCCGCCCCCCCCGGCGCTCGCGGCGACCCGCGCCACCTTGATCTCGCACCGGTACGCCCCCGCAAGGTCCACGAACGACATCGCCGGCCTGGCGTGCAGCCCCAGGCGGTTGACGATCGTCACTCTGACGGTGCAGGTCTTGGACACGCGGGTGAGCCCGGTACGTGGACGTTGCGCTGCGCTGGACCTGGAGCCCCGCTACCCCGGGAGCTGCTGGCTGTCCGCCTCCTCCAGCAGCGTCCAGACCTCCTCGGTCGTCGCCGCCTGGCGGAGGAACCGCCGGAAGGTGTCCTTCCCCAGGTTCTTGAAGATCACCTCCATCGCCTGCAGGTGGTCCTCCGGACGGTCCTGCGGGCTCAGCAGCAGGAAGATCGAGTACACCGGCTGCTTGTCGAGGCTGTTGAAGTCCACCCCCGTCTGCGACAGCCCCACCGCCGCCGTCATCCGCGTGATCGCATGATGCTTCACGTGCGGCACGGCGATCCCCTTGCCGAACCCCGTCGAGCCGCGGCGCTCACGCTCCAGCACGCGCGCCACCAGCTCGTCGCGAAGCTCCAGCGGGGCCGCCCCCGTGGCGAGCACCGCGTCAACCAGCTCGCCGACGACGGCGTCTCGCTCGCTGGAGGCGAGCCGGGGCACGATCGCGCCTGGGACAATGATCTCGGTCAGTTTCATGGCTTGATTTCCGGATGGTCGTGGACCGTGGCGTCAAGGCTCAACGGTTGCCCGTCTTCAGACGCTCCTTGAAATCGGTCAGCTGCCGGGCCGCCTTCTCCACCGCCTGGTCGATGCACTTGTACAGATCGTCACCCCTCCCCCGCGCGATGAAGTCGTCGTGCTTCTCCACGTCCACCACCACCTCCACCTCGAACTCCCCGTGCTTCAGCTCCTCCAGGACCACCTGGATCCGCTGCGTCCCGTCGAAGAACCTCGTCAGCTTCGAGGCCTTCGTCTCCGCGTGCGCCCGGATGGCGTCCGTGATCTCCAGTTGCTTGCCGACGACGTCGATGCGCATGTGCCTTCCTTGCGATACCGGTTCAATCGTTCGATCCCCGGCGCCGTGCCGGCCCCCCTCCCCCGCCCGCCCCGCCCCCTTCCCGCCGCGGCCGCCGCGCCGGGATGTCCAGCTTAGCCGCTCCGCCCCCCCTCCGGCGCGGCCCCGCCCGAGTCAGACGCCGACTCCGCCGCCGGCAGCGGCGCCGCCCCGCCGGACGCCGGGCCCGCCCCCCGCCCCTCCAGCTGCGGCCCCACGCTCAGCACCCCGCCCGTCAGGACGAACCGGATCGCCTCGTCGATCGTGATCGGCGCATCCAGCGCCTCCTCCCGCCGGACGGTGATCGTGAATCCCGTAAACGGCGTCGGCGTCGAGGGCACGAACACCGTCAGCACGTCCCCCCGGGCCACGTCCGCCGCCCCCCGCAGCCCCGAGCCCGTCACGAACGCCAGCGTCCAGACCCCCTTCCGCGGGTACTCGATGAACACCACCCGCTTGAACGCCATCGACCGCTCGCCCAGCACCAGGTCCACCAGCTGCTTGACGTGCGGGTACACCTGCTTGAACACCGGGATCCGCGTCAGGAACCGCTCCACCTGCTCGTAGATCGACCGCCCGATCAGCCCCCCCAGCAGCAGCCCCGCCAGGTAGATCAGCACGATCGCCACCACCAGCCCGATGAACCGGAAGTACCAGTGGGCGTCCCAGAACCGCCGAAGCTCCTCCGCCCGCACCACCGCCCGCAGCTCGTTGTCCGGCCGCGCCGCCAGCGCCCTGGCCGCCGGCGTCGCCTGCGCCTCCAGCGCGGCCCGGAACTGCCGCACCTCCTCGTCCGTCACCTTGAACCACGCCGGAAGGTTCTGCTCCGGAACCATCCGCGGGATCGCCCACAGCACCCCCTGCCGCAGCGCCCGGTTGATCGGGTCCGCCACCTTCGCCTCGACGAACAGGTACGCCTGCACCAGCAGCCACAGCGTCAGCACCGACGGCAGCAGCACCGCCAGCCCGCGCAGGAAGAACCGCTTGAAGTCGCTGCTGAATGTGGGGCGTTCCTGAGCCATCTGCGTCGTCTACCCCGCTCCGACCGCCCCCGCCTCTCGGACGAGGGCGCGGGGGGCCGCCTCAGCCGCGAGGCCCGGCGGCGCGGACGGCCTCGGGCATGTCGAACTTCTTGTCGTTCTCCCGGAACAGCGCCGCCAGTTTCTTCGCCTGCGCGTCGTACGCCGCCGGATCCTTCCACGTGTTCCGCGGGTTGAGCACCTCCGCCGGAACCCCGGGCACCGCCTTCGGCACCGCCAGCCCGAAGACCGGGTCCGCCTCGAACTCCGCCTTCGCCAGCGACCCGTTCAGGATCGCCGTCACCATCGCTCGCGTGTACGCCAGCTTGAACCGCGACCCCACCCCGTACGGCCCACCCGTCCACCCCGTGTTCAGCAGCCACACGTTCGCCCCGTGCTTCGCCACCCGCTCCGCCAGCATGTCCGCGTACACCCGCGGCGGCCGCGGCAGGAACGGGCCGCCGAAGCACGCCGAGAAGTTCGGCTGCGGCTCCGTCACCCCCGCCTCCGTCCCCGCCAGCTTCGACGTGTACCCGTTGATGAAGTAGTACATCGCCTGCTCCGGCGTCAGCTTGCTCACCGGCGGCACCACCCCGAACGCGTCCGCCGTCAGGAAGATCACGTTCTTCGGGTGCCCCCCCACCGACGGGATCACCGCCCCGTCGATGTAGTCGATCGGGTACGTCGCCCGCGTGTTCTCCGTGTACCTGGCCGAGTCGTAGTCCGGAACCCGCGTCTGCGGGTCCACGTCCACGTTCTCCAGCACCGACCCGAACTTGATCGCGTTCCAGATCTGCGGCTCCCCCTCCTGCGACAGCTTGATGCACTTCGCGTAGCACCCGCCCTCGAAGTTGAACACCCCGCGGTCCGACCACCCGTGCTCGTCGTCGCCGATCAGCGCCCGGTTCGGGTCCGCCGACAGCGTCGTCTTCCCCGTCCCGCTGAGCCCGAAGAACAGCGCCACGTTCGACGCGTCCTTCTTGTCCACGTTCGCCGAGCAGTGCATCGGGAACACGCCCACCTCGGGCATGTCGAAGTTCATCGCGTAGAACAGGCTCTTCTTGATCTCCCCCGCGTACTCCGTCCCCAGGATCACCACCATCCGCCGCTCGAGGCTCTGGGCGATCAGGATCGGGCTCTTCACCCCCAGACGCGACTGCTCCTCCGCCGTCAGCCGCCGCCGCCCCGCGTTCAGCACCGTCCAGTCGTGCTTCCACACCGCACCGGGGCCCGCCGCCGGCGACCCCTGCGGGATGAACAGCGTCCGCGCGAACAGGATGTGCCACGCCTGCTCCGCCACCACCCGCACCCCCAGCCGGTGCGCCGGGTCCGCCCCCACGAACCCCTCGAACCCGAACAGCGCCTCCTGCGACGCCAGGTGCTCATTGGCGATCTGCACCGCCGCCTCGAACGCCTCCGGGCTCAGCGGCTGGTTCACCGACCCCCACCAGATCTTGTCGTGGATCCCCGGCGTGTCCTCGAGGTACTTGTCCTTCGGCGACCGGCCCGTCCGATCCCCCGTGCGGCACACCAGCGCGCCGTTCGACGCCAGCATCCCCTCCCCCCGTGCGAGGGCCAGCTCCACCAGCCTCGCCGGAGCAAGGTTCATCTGCACGCGGGAAAGGGACAACTTGCTATCCGCGATGGCGCCGGTCGACATGGCCGCTGACTCCTGGAGTTGCCCGCCCGGGTCGATGAAACGGGCCGGGCTACCACGATAGGCATTGCAGCCCCGATCGTCCGCTTGGACGGCCCGCCGACCGCCACGCCGGCCTCAGCCGGCCTCACCCGCCCCGCGCCGCGTTGACCGGGGCGCTCCCACGCCCGTATCGTTGGTTTCGGCTGCCGCTCGCGCGCGCCCCCGCGCAGGCGCCGTCCGGCACGCCGTGAATGGTGATCGTAGCTCAGTTGGTTAGAGCACGAGATTGTGATTCTCGGGGTCGCGGGTTCGAATCCCGTCGATCACCCTTCCCCCCTCCCCACCCTTGCCGGTCCGGCTCCCCCGCCGGACCGGCTTCTTCTTTGCCCGTTTGCCCGCCCTACCCCCCCACCTTCCTCAGCACCGCGGCATGAAACGGCCGCCCCTCCCGCCGATACTTGCGCTCGAAGTTCGTCCCCACCAGTTCCCCCTCCCGCGCCGACCCCGGCCGCTCGAACGGCAGCACCTCGAACAAGGGGGCCTCCCCCCCGCTCACCCCCGCGAACTCCCGCTGCATCCACTCCCAGTACCCGTCGTGGTCCGTCACCACGCGCAACTCCCCCCCCGGCCGCAGCACCCGCCAGCACTCCCGCAGGAACGGCCCCTGCACCGTCCGCCGCCGGTGATGCCGCGTCTTCGGCCACGGGTCCGGGAAGTACAGGTGCACCACGTCCACGATCCCGTCCGGCGCCCGCCACCGCACGAACTCCACCGCGTCCGCGTTCAGCAGCCGCACGTTCGACAGCCCGTGCCGGCGGATCCGGTCCGCGGCGTAGGCCGCGAACTCCCGCGCCCACTCGATCCCCAGGTAGTTCGTCCCCGGCTCCAGCGCCGCCTGCTGCACCAGGAACGTCCCCTTCCCCGACCCGATCTCGATCTCGAACCGCTGCCCCGGATTCGGGAACCAGGCGCGCGGATCCACCCGCCCGGCGTCGGGGTTGGTGATCACATCATCCGGGAGCGGCGGAAGCTCCCCGGGAGTGACGAAGACGCCGGTGGGATCGAGCTGACGGCCGCGGGCAAGTCCGAAGGACACGCCGGGAGTCTAGGGGCGCTGCGCCCGGCCGAGGGCCGAGGCACGCGTCCCCGCCCCGCTCCCGAAGCGCCCCGCCCGCCCGCGCCGGGCGTGCAAGAGCACGCTTAGGCCGCAGAAAACCCGGCTCATCTCCCGTCCTCTTCCCGGCCGGAGCCGCGAATAGAGTGATCCGATAACCCGGCGTGGTCGTATACATGGAGGACCGCTTTGCTGATTCCGCCTCGTGAGCCTCCCCCGGCGCGCCGATAAGACCAGTTGGCCGCCGGATCACCCAGCGAGAGTTCGTGCCCGACGGCCCGTTGCGGATGGCCCTTCGCGGATGGACGGATTGAGTTGAACGGTTGGGGAGGGGGCGGGCGGCGAGGAGAGGGCGAGGGGAGGGCGGGAGAGACGGGCACGTCCGAGCGCCGCCGGCCGGCGGCGCCCGCGCATTGATGCACAATCCGACGCCCGTGCGTCCGCCGCCCCCACGGAAGGGACCGGCGGCGCGGGCAGGGGAGCGGCGCCATGCGTGACGACCTCTCGCAGTTCCAGACCTCCGCGTTCACCCCCGGCGACGGCGCCCCCGGCGGCGCCCAGGGCGCCTCGGAGGTCCTCAGCCTCATCGAATCCCGGCTCGACCGACGGTCCTTCCGCCAGCACCACTGGGAGGGGACCTTCTTCGAGTACCTCGACATCGCCCTCCAGAACCCCGGCGTCGTCCGCAACGCCTACCAGCGCCTCTACGACGCCATCGTCTCCTTCGGCTTCGACAAGTACCGCCTCTTCAAGCGCGACGTCATCCGCTACCACTTCTTCAGCGACCCCATCGACAACGGCGCCGACGGCATCTTCGGCCTCGACTTCGCCCTCCAGCAGCTCGTGGACGTCTTCCGCTCCGCCGCCGAGGGCTACGGCACCGACAAGCGGATCCTCCTGCTCCACGGCCCCGTCGGCTCCAGCAAGAGCACCATCGCCCGCCTCCTCAAGAAGGGCCTGGAGCACTACAGCAAGACCGACGCCGGCGCCCTCTACTCCTTCAGCTGGCAGCTCGACGAGCACTGCGGCCCGGGCGCCAGGGACCACGCCTTCCCCTGCCCCATGCACGAGGAGCCCCTGCTGCTCGTCCCCAGGGAGGCCCGCGACGACCTCATGGCCACCCTCAACGAGCGCTACGCCCCCGTCCACCGCGCCGGCCGCCTCCGCCTCCACGGCGAACTCTGCCCCTTCTGCCGCAAGGTCTACTCCGAGCTGATGCGCCACTACGCCGGCGACTGGCGCCAGGCCATGGAGCACGTCAAGGTCCGCCGCATCATCCTCTCCGAGAAGGACCGCGTCGGCATCGGCACCTTCCAGCCCAAGGACGAGAAGAACCAGGACTCCACCGAACTCACCGGCGACATCAACTACCGCAAGATCGCCCAGTTCGGCTCCGACTCCGACCCCCGCGCCTTCAACTTCGACGGGGAACTCAACATCGCCAACCGCGGCATCTGCGAGTTCATCGAGGTCCTCAAGCTCGACGTCGCCTTCCTCTACGACCTCCTGGGCGCCAGCCAGGAGCACATGATCAAGCCCAAGAAGTTCGCCCAGACCCACATCGACGAGGTCATCCTCGGCCACACCAACGAGCCCGAGTACAAGCGCCTCCAGTCCAACGAGATGATGGAGGCCTTCCGCGACCGCACCATCAAGATCGACGTCCCCTACAACATCCGCCTCGACGACGAGATCAAGATCTACCAGAAGGACTTCGGCCCCGACCGCATCAAGAACATCCACATCGCCCCGCACACCCTCGAGGTCGCCGCCATGTGGGCCGTCCTCACCCGCCTCGAGGAGCCCAAGAAGGCCGGCCTGACCGTCCTCCAGAAGATGAAGCTCTACAACGGCAAGGCCATCCCCGGCTTCACCGAGGACTCCATCAAGGAACTCAAGGAGGAGGCCCCCCGCGAGGGCATGAGCGGCATCAGCCCCCGCTACATCCAGGACAAGATCTCCAACACCCTCGTCAGCCGCCAGGCCGTCGAGGACAAGGCCATCAACCCCTTCATGGTCCTCAACGAACTCGAGGCCGGCCTCGCCCACCACTCCCTCATCAGCGACGAGGACCTCAAGAAGCGCTACCGCGAACTCCTCAGCGTCGTCAAGGAGGAGTACGAGGACATCATCAAGGGCGAGGTCCAGCGCGCCATCAGCGCCGACGAGGACGCCATCCGCCGCCTGTGCGCCAACTACATCGAGAACGTCCGCGCCTACACCCAGAAGGAGCGCGTCAAGAACCGCTACACCGGCCGCGACGAGGAGCCCGACGAGCGCCTCATGCGCTCCATCGAGGAGAAGATCGACATCCCCGAGAGCCGCAAGGACGACTTCCGCCAGGAGATCATGAACTACATCGGCGCCCTCGCCCTCGACGGCAAGAAGTTCGAATACAACACCAACGCCCGCCTCTACCGCGCCCTGGAACTCAAACTCTTCGAGGACCAGCGCGACACCATCAAGCTCAAGAACCTCGTCTCCAGCGTCGTGGACGACGAGACCCAGCAGAAGATCGACATCGTCAAGCAGCGCCTCATCAAGAACTTCGGCTACAACGAGACCAGCGCCACCGACGTCCTCAACTACGTCGCCAGCATCTTCGCCCGCGGCGACGCCAAGAACAAGTAACCCCCTCCCCCCCTCCCCCCGTGGCACGGGCTTTGGGGGGGCAGCCCGTGCCCTCCTCTCTACCTGTGGCACGGGCTTCCAGCCCGTGTCTCCCTCTCTCCCGTGCCTCATTCCCTCCCACGCGCCAGTCCGGGTGCTACGGCCGAGCCCCCGCTCGGCCGTGCTCCTTTCCGCTCCACCTCCCTCTTCTTCCGCCCCCCCTCTCCCTGGGTGAGCGCTGGGGTGAGGGCTCCGTGGCCTCCCTCCCCCTCTACGTGGCTTTCCGCCTCCTCCTTCTACCAAACCCCACTGTCCTCGAACCCCCTCAGAGAAAGAAGCGTTCCTCTTCACCCCCACTCCAGAGTTACCGCCCCTTCCTTCCCCCCTCACCCACCCCATTCTTCGGCTAAACTTCAAGCCACGCCCCCCGATGGTGCTCCGCACGAACCCCGTACCATCGTCGGGCCGCGGCACGGCCGCGCTGGAGCCTCGAATGTCCACCCCCATCGTCACGCGCCGTCCCCCCATCGCCATCGAGATCCCCCCGGCGAAACTCGCCATCGACGGCGGAACCCCCGTCACCGATTCCGCCGTCCCCTTCATGTCCACCGCCCTCGCCGAGGAGGACATCCAGGCCGCCATCCGCGTCCTCCGCTCCGGCATGCTCCGCGCGTGGAAGAAGTGCGAAGAACTCGAGAACCGCTTCGCGGCCATGACCGGCGCCGTCCACGGCATGACCTGCGCCAACGGCACCTGCGCCCTCCAGCTCGCCTACGAGCCCCTCATCCAGCCCGGCGACGACGTCCTCGTCCCCGCCTGGTCCTACATCGCCACCGTCTCCATGGTCGTCGCCCGCGGCGGCAACCCCATCTTCGTGGACGCCGACCCCCACACCTACCAGATCGACCCCGCCGACGCCGCGCGCAAGGTCACCCCGCGCACCACCGCCATCGCCGCCACCCACCTCTACGGCTGCCCGGTGGACATCGACGCCATCCAGGCCCTCGCCGCGAAGCACAAACTCCGCGTCATCTACGACGCCGCCCAGGCCCACCTCGCCGAATACCGCGGCCAGGGCATCGGCGCCTTCGGCGACGCCGTCACCTACTCCTTCTACGCCACCAAGAACCTCGCCACCGGCGAGGGCGGCATGGTCACCTGCAACGACGACGACCTCGCCCGCCAGATCCGCCTCCTCCGCTCCCACGGCGAGACCGAGAAGTACCTCCACGAACAGGTCGGTTACAACTACCGCATGAACGACATCACCGGCGCCATCGGCTGCTCGCGCCTCGACCGCCTCGTCGCCGAGACCGCCCGCCGGCGCGAGGCCGCGGCACGCTACGACGCCATCCTCTCCGAGATCCCCGGCCTCAAGGCCCCCGGCACCACCCCCGGCGCCACCCCCGTCTACCACCTCTACGTCGTCCAGATGGACCCGCAGGCCTTCCGCGTCACCCGCGACCAGTTCACCAAGGCCCTCGCCGCCGAGGGCGTCCCCACCGCCGTCCACTACCCCCGCTCCCTCACCCGCCAGCCCGCCTTCAGCAAGTTCGTCAAGGACCACCCCCCCGTCGCCGACGCCCTCTCCCAGAAGGTCTTCGCCCTCCCCATGCACCACAACCTCACCGACGACCACTTCCGCATCGTCGCTGAGGCCCTCCACAAAGTCGCCGCCGCCTACCGCGCCTAACACCGCCACCCCACCCCCATCCACAACACCCCACCAGAGAACCCCCGCCCCCGGGGGTTCTTTTCATTCCACACTCCACACGGATCGAAAGGCGTACCGCAGAGACGCCACGCACAGAACGATGTGAAGTGAAGCGAAAGCAGGAACACAGAAGTCACAGAGGTCACGGAGAAAGACAGGGATCTGAGAAAGAAGAAACGGCCACCCATCAGCCAGGCGACATGACGATGGGGTCGCCCGGATCACCCGCGTGCGAGCGAAGACCCAAGGCCGACTCAACTTGCTTTCCCCTCTGCGACCTCTGCCTTCCCTCCCCCTTCTTCGCGCTCTTCGCGGTCTTCGCGTTTGAAACGCCCCGCCTCCCCGCGGCAGGCCCTCTCATCAAACGGCTACCACCCCCGGTCCCCATCCCCCCACCTCCACCACCACCAGTCCCAATCCCTCTCCCGCTCCCGCCGCGGCAGGAAGAACAGCACCGACCGCGCATCCCGCTCCAGGAACACCCGCCTCGTCCGCGTCACCGTCGGCCGCGCCCGCTCCGGCCACTGCGCCGTCGCCAGCAGCGGCCTCGCCCGCCGCACCGACAGGTCATCGTCCAGCCGCGCGTACTCCGGCCGCCGTGTCGGCTCGTCCCTTAGCAGCGCCACCGCCGTCCCCGCCGGCAGGAAGACCGCTTCCCACGACCTCCCCTGCCCCCCTCCTCCTTCCCCCCACGCCGCCTCCCGCGCCGGCACGCCCGAAGCGCACCCCGTCGCCAGCGCACCGATCACCGCCGCCGCCCCGACGGCGCACGCCGCCGGCATCAACCACACACGCATCGTGCTCGCGCGCCGCCGCATCTCACCCACAAAGGTACAGCCGATGCGCCCCCTCGCCACCCCATCCGCCGCGGCGGTCGCTCATCCCGCGGCCCACACGCCGGCCCGCTCAATCCACGCCCATATTCCCGGACCTCGCGTACAGCCGCATCACCTCCGGGCTCAGCACCAGTTCCCCCGCCGCCACCCGCCGCAGCGCCTCCATCAGCACCTCCGGCTCCTCGCACTTGGACAGGTACCCCGCCGCCCCCGCCTCCAGCGCGCGGTCGATGACCTCCTCGTGCACGTACCCGCTCAGCACGATCGCCCGCACGCCCGGGAATCGCTCCGACAACTCCCGCACCGCCTCGATCGGATCCTTCCCCGGCATGTTCATGTCCAGGAAGATCAGCGCCGCCCCCGTCCGCTCCACCTCCTCCACCAGCCGGTCCGCCGACGGCAGCGCCCCGGCGAACGGGAACTCCGGATGATCCCGCAACTTCCGCCGGATCGCCTCGCAGATGTAGTCGTTGTCATCCACGCACAGCACCGGGTGAGGCTTGGTCTCCATGGCCCTCGACCCTCCGATCCCCTTCCGCCCGGGCGTCGTCGCGCACGCCCGCCTCGCCGGCGTCGCCTCGCCGCGGCCCACCGCCGCGGCGACACACAGGCACGCCGGCCTCCGTCGCCTACCCGCCCCGCAGATCCTCCTCCTCTCGCCGCTCCTTCCCGCCTCGTCCGCTCGCCACAGCCCCGTGCGTCCTCACCACCGAAGCACCACCCCAGACCCGCTCCCGAGCGATCCCCCCGACCCCGGTCCCACGAGTGTCCATCCGTGTGAGATGCATCCCGGCCGCCACTCCGCGGCCGGAAACAACCGCGGCCGCATCCCCCGCGCCCCCACGCCTTTCCCGTACCGAGTTCCCCAAGCCCCGCCCCGGATCACACCAGGCGCCGCACCACTCAAGTTGGCCACTCGACCGAGCGGCCAACTGAATATCCATACGCCCGGTATGCCCGGACGTATCAATGAATTGTCCTTCATCCTGATGATCCCCCAAGCGTCCCCCACGCACGCCCCGCGGCCGCGTCCGCCACAGCCCCTCTCTCCACCGTCCCGCTCCCTCTTTCCAGATAGACTCCCCCCCC
>Ga0207867_1000737_pt1 | contig 31235 bp, 42 predicted proteins | sample HigsolmetaAR206D_FD_184838 | JGI IMG/M metagenome (GOLD analysis project Ga0207867, IMG submission 184838) | Ionic liquid and high solid enriched microbial communities from the Joint BioEnergy Institute, USA - AR20-6-D (SPAdes) (version 2) ...
AAAAGCGCGCCGAAGCACGCTTGGGTATGCTTAGCGATTTCAGGGGGTTGAAATGGTGGGCGTGGCAAGGATTGAACTTGCGACCCCTGCGATGTCAACGCATCGAGACAGGTGTAACCCATTGATTTCATTAAAACTGATACAGTCGATTTACTAGAACAAACCGAGAACAAGCGGGCTTTTCGGGTGAATTTCACCCGAACCTCACCCAAACACTTCCACCGCGTTAACTATGCACGGAACCGGACGTCTTCAGACCGACATGCAGCAGCCATCAGCCTCGACAGTTAACTGGCACCGGATCGAGGCTACATAAAATTTCAACATCTGCATGTGGTTTACAAAATTTCGCTAACTTACATACCTGTTCGGAACGGACTAGAGCCCTCTACGGGCGATTGCCGCCCGCTTACCTGGACAACCCTATAGCTAACAAAGCGACACTCAGCAGACAGGTGCGCTCACTTGGCCCACGTCACTGGCGGAAGATAGGCTAGCAGCAAGGTAGTTGGCGGATCCCTGCGGATATGATTCAGCCAGAACGAGCTAAGGGAAGGCCCGAATTGACACGAAATTGGCCCACAGCTATCATTAGAAACGGCTATATGCAGAATTTTTGCAAAAAACGCCCTATAACACACATAGAAAACAAATTTAACCGAGGGTGCCAGCATGCTTCTAAGTTTCAGCGCGACGAATTTCAGGTCAATTCGGGAAACACAGACGCTGTCCATGGTCGGCACCAAGTTGGCCGGACCCCATGCGCCCATCAATGTCAGCGTGCCTGGCGCTGATAATGGCGTGCTGCCTTGCGCCCTTATTTATGGGGCAAATGCATCAGGAAAATCCAATCTCCTAAGTGCATTTGTTGCAATGAGGAACTTGGTTTTCGATTCGCATCGCAACGCATCTAGGTCCGCAAAGATCTCAAGAACCCCATTTTTGCTTGATGATGAATGGGAAATTACGCCAACAACGTTTGAGATTTCCTTTCTGCAGAACGGAATACGATATGACTTTGGATTTACATATACCGACGAAGAGTTTTTAGAAGAATGGCTCTACAGCTATCCTGAGGGACGTCGACGCAAACTTTACGAACGCTCAAAGGATCACGTATCTTTTGGGCCGGGAATGAAAGGACCCAAAAAACTTCTCCTTGACTTCCTGAAACCAAACGCCCTTTTCATTTCAATAGCAACACAAAACAATCACCACGACCTTAGTCAAGTTCCAATTTTTTTCGGAAATGTTTTTGCGACAAACAACATATCTGTCGCGAAATCATTGATTAATGCCACATTTCGCGAAGACCAGATCGATAATAGGACTATCAAATTTTTAGAGATGATAGGAACTGGCGTCTGCAAACATAAGAAAACTGCCGTAGAAGTACCAGAAAACATCAAAAGTATAATGAAAGATGTTTTCCAGTTAGTCAAGAAACATGGTCAATTTGACCCGGATACTGAAATACCCCAACCTGATGAGAAAGAATATCAAATTGAACTAGCCCATAAGAATTCTTCTGGCGGAGAAACATTTTTCGGAACTGAACTAGAGAGCTCCGGAACACGGCGCCTATTGGTCATTATGAACAATGTATTTAAAGCATTGGATGACGGTGATCTTGCAATTATTGACGAGCTAGACGCCAGCCTCCACACGTTCGCCGTGGAAGCTATTATCAGCCTATTCACCAATTCAGAGATAAATCGGAAGGGCGCCCAGCTTATAGCCACAACTCACAACACCAATCTTCTCAATCCCGAAATTCTACGCCGGGATGAAATTTGGTTTGTCGAAAAATCTTACCTTGGCTCGTCAGAGTATTTTTCTCTAGCGGAGATCAAAACACGCAAGAACGAGAGTTTTGAAAATATTTATCTACAGGGCCGATACGGAGCTGTTCCGCCATCTATCGACCCCTTCTCCTTAGAATTCGGAAAGTCCGAAAAAAGAGAGGAGAACGCGCTTCCTGATAATGCTGGGGGAGAGTAATCCATGCGCCCCCAACGCAGCCTTAACCGCAAAACCAACATAAAAGATAAAAGACGCAAAATCTATATATTCACAGAAGGAGTGAATTCCGAAAAATCCTACATTGAACATTACGAACGGGTTGTAAAATCACAGGTCATAAAAATCATAACGTCCAAACGACATGGCACACCGCGGACGTTATTGAATCATGCTATCCAAATGAAGAAAGCCATTTCGTCGAAAGCGTATAAGCGCGACAATGGCGATGCGGATGAAATTTGGATTGTTTTCGACCGAGATGAACACCCTTATGTCACTGAGACAATTAATGCATGTCGCTCATCTGGGATAAATTATGCATATTCAAATCCATGCTTTGAATTATGGCTAATTTTACATTTTCAAGATTTTGACAAGCATGAGCATCGCCATGCCCTACAAGGGTTATGCGAGAAGGTATGCCCTGGTTACAATAAAAACTCGCGCAAAATGCCTGAATTAGACAGCTTGTTTCCAAATGTCCTTGACGCTGAACAACGAGCTGAAGCTATGGAAAAGCGGCGACAAAGAGATGGCAGCGAGGCACCTATTACGACTATGTATAGACTGACTCGGGCAATGAGAGCAATTTAAATTACTACTTGTTTGCAGCTCTTCTGGTAAGCGCCCTTTTGATAAGGGGCAGCCTTCTGTTGCCCGTGGGAAAGGCTTATATTTCCTTTGGATTTTGATCCATTTAGCTAAGGGTGCATAGAAATTTTCGTTTTTTTTTCACTGTCACGACATCAGACATTCTTGTTGCTCCGCCATCGATTAAGCAGGTTCTGCTTATATAGTGCTACGGCTACATCGAAACGCATCACTAAATTCTGCCGTACGGCTTGCACATGAGCCACATACCGCCTTGCTTTTCGTGATTAACGCCCACCGCATCAAAACCCACACATAAAGTCCGCGGGCGAGGCGGGGGGAAAAGCGCGCGCGGCGGGTCTATCGTGGTTAACGACCGGCCAGACCCCGCAGAGCTCCCGGATTTCTGCGCCCCGGCGCCACCGCAAACCGCCAGCAAGGAGCGAAAACGCCCTGGCACGACGAGCAATAATCTTGCGCACAAAAAAAGCCGCCCCGAAGGGCGGCGCACAACGTAAGGGAGGGTGCTACAGGTCAAGCAGCGGGCATAGGCCGCTCCTTCCAGCGCACGGCCTCCATGCCCAGCCAGTCGTTGAGGGTCTCAAACTCGCGCTTGAGCGGTTCGATCTCCAGCTCATAGAAGGCGTCGACCGCCTCGGTAACCTTGCCGAAGCCGCCGGCGTTGGTCGGCACAATGCCGAGCAGCTGGGGCGGCACGCGGTGCGCGGCCAGCACATCATCGCGGGTGGTGTTCTTGATGCCCAGGAACTCGTCCTTGGCCGCGACTTCGGCGACTGGAATCAGCTTGATGCCGTTCTCCTTCCCTGCCGGGGCGTGCACGAACAGGTTGCGGAAGTTGCCCGGCCCTTTGGCGCGCTTCAGCTGCTCGCGCAGGGCATCGATGTCACCATCCGCAAACTCCCCTGTCGCATAGAGGATGAACCCGGCGTGGCTGCCGTTGAGGTAGTATTTGCGCCGGAACAGGGTCGCCGACTCGTTGAGCAAGGCCGACTGCAGGGTACTGAGGTACTCTGGCAGGCCATAGACCTCCTGATTGATCTCGGCCTGACGCAACTGGAAGACGCTCCCCTTCCCCAGTTCGACCGGCTCCGCACCGGGCTGCAAGAAGAACCACTGTCCGTCCTCAAGGCCCCGGCGCGTGTACTTGCCCATCAGGTGCACCAGGCGCAGCGGCTCGCCCAAGCGGTTCTGGCGCCGCTCGAGGTAGCCGTTGCCGAAGATCAGGTAGTCCTGCACCCAGGCCTTGAAGGAGGCGCGATCGAGCAGCCTGGTCGGCTCGAAGCTGCCCACCAGCAGATTGCGCTTGAGATGAATGGCGCTGGCATGATGCGGCGAGGCATGGAAAGCGCGCGCCAGCCCGTCCAGCGACAGGGGCGGCTCGTACCATCGCCCGTTATTCAGCGCCTGCAAGTGGTCGATCAGCATGCGCCGGTCGAGCACGGGCTCGGGATCGCCGAAGGTGAATGCCTCGATGGCTGTGGACTGGCTCTCGGTGGTCATCAGAAGATCTCCATGCGGCCGGTGGCCTTGGGTTTGCCGTCGAGCGGCTCGTTCATGAGGATGTGCATGGTCGCCCACGCGATGTCGGCATGGCTGGTCTCGTTGCCGCGCCCGGCCTTGAAGGTGACGTTGCGACCCGAGGCGGTCAGGGTCTTCTTGATGGAGACGAAGGAGCCGATCAGGTCGACCCAACCAGAATCGAAGGCGATGCGCCCCCGGCTGATCACGTTCTGCGCCTTCATGATCATCTGCGCCTTGACCTCGAGCGAGTAGTCGATGCGCACGGCGCGCGGACACCACTTGCTCACCAGCTGAAAGACGGCCGCGCCGACGCCGGTGGCATCAATGCCGAGGTAGGTGCAGTTGTAGCGGCTGAGCGTCGCCCGGATGAACGCGTCCTGCTGCTCGAAGTCGAGCCCCCGGAGCTGATGGCGCTCAAGCAGACGGAAGGTGCCGCCGGGCTCGAGAGGCGGCGCGGCGATGACGAGCGCAGCATTGTCGCCGTCGATGCTTTCTTGCGGATCGTACCCGGCCCAGACAGCCCGGTTGCCGAAGGGGCGCGCCGCGTCCGGGTTGAAGTCGGTCCACTCGACCAGGCTGTCGACTCCGCACTTGACCAGATCGTTGAAGCGGAACGCCGAGAGACTATCGTCGACGAACTCGCACATCAGCAGGTTGGCGAACTCGTCCGGCGCGTATTCCTCGCGCAGCTCGTCGATGTCGAACAGATCGCAGCCGGCCTTCTCCGCGTCCTCGATGGTCACGATCTGCCGCCAGACCCGGTCCTCACAGAGCCGGCCATCCTTCAGTGCCGCGTGGCTGACATCGATGTCGACCCGCTCAGCCTTCTTGCGCCGCCGGTTGCGCCGTTCCCCGGTCCAGTATGGATATGCCTCGTGCGCCACGGTCGACGGCGTCGAGAAGTAGGTCTTGCGCCACTTCTTGTGCATGGCCATGCCTGAGGCGACCTTGTTCAGCTCCTCAAAGCCATGCACCCAGAAGAACTCGTCGAAGTAGAAGTTGCCGTGGCGGCCCTGGGCGGTGCGGTAGTTGGTGCCGAGGAAGTGCAGTTCGGCCGCAGGCTGGTCCTCGCCCACCAGCTCGGAGGTGATGAGCATGGGGTCTCCGGTCAGATCCACGCCGACCAGCTTGGCAAACGACACGATGTAGCTGCGGAACTGCAGCGCCTGGGCGCGTGAGGCCGAGAGGAAGATCTGATTGCGCCCGGTTTCCACAGCATCCAGCAGGGCTTCGAAGGCGAAATAGTAGGTCGCGCCAATCTGGCGGGACTTCAGGATCATGCGGGTTCGCATGTTCGAGCTGTCCCGCCACGTCTCCTGGTAGCCGAACAGCTGGCTCTCGAAGATTTCCCGGAGCTTCGCCGCCTGCTCGGCAGTGAAGTGGTTGCGCTTGGGTTTCTTCCGCGCCCCCTTGTTGCGGTTGGCCACCTTCTCGTTGAGGTCGCCCTCGTGGCCGCCCGGCGCTTCGTAGCGGCGGATTCGGGCAAGCTGGGCCAGCTGGCGCCCTAACAGGTCGATCTCCTTGAAGTCCGCCCCGGTCTTTTTGTCCTTCAGCACCAGCGCCTGGAACCGGACCTCGAGACAGTCCTCGAGCTTTCGGATGGAGGGCGCGTCATCCCACTTGTCGCGCTGCTTCCAGCTTTCGACGGTCGGACGCTTCAGCTGCAGTTCGTCAGCAATCTGCGTCACCGACCAGCCGCGCCAGTAGAGGCTGCGCGCCATGCGGCGCGCATCGAATGGCGTTGTCGACAGGTGGGTGATCGGGACGGTCATGCCCGCCATGTTTGCCGACCGGCGCGCGCCGACCGGAGGGGCAGTTTATGGAGAGGAGGCCTCTCCATAACCGCAATCTTGAGCAGAGCGCCGCTTCTGCGGCCTGCTTCAGGCGCACCACACGCCCGCATCATCACAACGAAGAGGCTGCCCTCCCCTATGGCCAAGACCCGCAAGACCCGTTGGACCCGGATTGCTGTTGAAGGCGCAACCACCGATGGTCGCGTCATCGAGCGCGACTGGATCGAGCAGATGGCCGCGACCTACAACCCGGCCACCTACACCGCCCGCGTCAACGTTGAGCACATCAAAGGCTTCAGCCCTGAACCGCCGTTCAATGCCTATGGCTCCGTCCTCGGCCTCAAGACCGAAGAGATCGAGCTGACCATAGGCGGCAAGGCGCAGAAGCGGTTGGCGCTTCTGGCTCAGATCGAGGCCAATGAGCAGATGATTGCCCTGGTCGAAAAGGGGCAGAAGCTCTTCACCAGCATCGAGGTCACCACCAACTTCGCCGGCACGGGCAAGGCGGGCCTTGTCGGCCTCGCACTGACGGATAACCCGGCCAGCCTCGGCACCGAAGTGCTCCGCTTCTCCGCCTTCAAGCCGGTATGGGATGCCCGCAAGGCCAACCCCGCCAATCTGTTCAGTGCGGCCGAAGAGACGGCGTTCGCTTTTGAAGAGGAAACCTCGTCCCCCGACCTTGCCGCTGGCATCCGGGCTTTCTTCACCTCCCTGTTCGCTGATCTGGGCGCGAAACCGCACTCGCAGGAGACCCCGACACAGCCCGCGACGCCGGTCCAGCCGCCGGCGAACGACAACATGGCCGCGATTGCCGAGCGTATGTCCGCCAGCTTCGGCTCCATCATCGAGCAGGCACTGGCAGGGCCGAAGCAGGAGATCGCCTCCCTGCGGGCTGACCTCACCAAGCTGACCCAGCAGCTGGCGCAAACCGAGGCTGCGGTCCCGCACCGCCGTCTGGCAACGGGCGGCACCGGCGGCGCCGTCACCGACTGCTGACCCTGATCCCTTCTGAACTCCCCCCACCCGGAGGCCCCAATGCAGAACGATACCCGAATCGCGTACGACCAGTACGTCAACCAGATCGCCGCCCTGAGCGGCGTCCCCGATGCCTCTCGAAAATTCAACGTCGCCCCGAGCGTCCAGCAGAAGCTGGAAACCCGCATGCAGGAGTCGAGCGACTTCCTGAGCCGCATCAACATCGTCGGCGTCGAGGAAATGAAAGGGGAGAAAGTTGGTCTCGGCGTTTCCAGCCCCATCGCCAGCCGCACCAACACGGCAACCGGCGATCGTGAGACGACCGACCCTAGCAGCCTGACGCCTGCCAGCTACGAGTGCGTCCAGACCAACTTCGACACCCACATCAGCTACGCCAAGCTTGATGCCTGGGCCAAGTTTCCTGACTTCCAGACCCGGGTGCGCGACGCCATCATTCGCCGCCAGGCCCTCGACAGGATCATGATCGGTTGGAACGGAACCTCCGCCGCAGCGCAGACCAACCGCGCGAACAACCCGCTGCTGGAAGACGTGAACATCGGCTGGCTCCAGAAGCTCCGTACGGATGCACCGGAGCGGGTGATGAACAGCGGCGCGACGGACGGCAAGATCACGATCGGCGCCGCCGGCGACTACAAGAGCCTCGACGCCCTGGTCTACGACCTGCGCTATTCGCTGCTGGCGTCGTGGGCCCGCAACGACACCGAGCTGGTCGCCATCGTTGGTGACAGGCTGCTGCACGACAAGTACTTCCCGCTCGTCAACGCCGACCATGCGCCGACCGAGCAGCTGGCACGCGACATCATCATGAGCACCAAGCGTCTGGGCGGCCTCCCCGCCGTGCAGGTGCCCTTCTTCATCCCCGGCGGCGTGCTGGTGACCCGTCTCGACAACCTGTCGATCTACTACCAGAACGGCAAGCGCCGCCGCGCCATCATCGACAACCCCAAACGGGACCGCATCGAGAACTTCGAGTCCTCGAACGACGCCTACGTGGTCGAGGACTACGACTACGCGGCGATGGCCGAGAACATCGAGATCTTGCCCGAGGCATGAGCATGACCAGCCCGGCCCGCAAACATCTCGAGCGCGTGCTGGCAAGCCGCCTGATCCACAGCGATCAGGCGGCACCTGGCCCGAGCGCCCTCCCCTCTCCCTCGCCGGCCGCAGGCATGGCCGTGCAGATGCACATGCGCCTTGCCCTCGACCTGCGCCGGCTGAAGGAGATCAAGTCGGTTCAAGCCAAAGTCGAGGCCAAGCGCTCGATGCTGCCGGAATATGAGGCATGGATCGAAGGGTGGTTCTCCGCCCTCGAGCAGACCGGCACGGCGCGCGAGGACGAGATCGTCGGGACTATGATGGTCTGGAAGATCGACATCGGTGACTATGCCGGCGCGCTTGCACTGGCCGAGCCAATTCTTGCGCACAAGCTGGCCCTGCCTGCCCGATACGCCCGCGACGCGGCAACGCTGGTCGCCGAGGAAATCGCGGATGCAGCGCTCACCGCGCTCGGTCGAGGCGAGGCCTTCGACCTCACGGTCCTGCAGAAGACCGAATCCCTCGTGGCTGACATCGACATGCACGACGAGGTCAAGGCCAAGCTGTTCAAAGCAGTGGGCCTCGAGTTCCTGCGTCAGGCTGAGCAGGAAGCCAACCCTGACGAAAAGGCCGTGCTTCAGGCCAATGCGTTGGGTGCCCTGGTCAAGGCTCGCGCCCTAAACGAGCGCGTCGGCGTGAAAAAGGACATCGAGCGGCTGGAGCGCGCCCTGGCGAAGAGCGCCGACCAGACCGCCCAGGACACCGGCGCAGCCGGTTGACCCGCTCGCCCCCCGGCGCTCGGCGGCGGATCGGTCAGAAAGCAGGCTTTGCCTTGCCTCTCGCGACCGATCCCCACCGCCGTAAACCGGGCGGGCGGCCAAGGAGAGCCCCGTGAGCTTCGTTGCCATCCCGCCCCGCAGTGAACCGATTGCCCCGCCCCCGGAGCCTGAAGGCCTGATCGTCAACGACGGCTTCTTTCCCGATCTCGACCCAGCCGAGCTGGCCCTGCTCGCCAACATCTCCTCTTCCGTCACGCCGCAGGCGCTGCGCGGCGCGCTCGTTGCCGCGATCATCACCGTCGGCAATGACCTCTTCAACTGGGCCGTGCACCAGCAGGCAGCCGGGTTTGCAACGCTTGCCGACGTGCCCGCCCCCAAGATCGACGGCACCTCAAGACACGTGCTGCAGTACCGGCGCGCCGTTGCCCTTTGCGCCAAGGCCGAGCTGATCGAGCGCTACCGCGACTTCGATACGACGGCGGCCGGCGGGAAGGATCTGGACGAGCTGGGCGAGAGCATCGGCGACCTGCGCCGCGACGCCCTGCACGCCGTGCGCGACATTCTGGGCCGCGCCCGCACCACGGTGGAGCTGATCTGATGGCCCTGACCGTCACGGCCCGTCAGGGCGACACGCTCGATGCGCTGATCTGGCGGGCGGCAGGCCTCAAGGCCACCGACATCGCCCGCGTCCTCGAGATCAATCCCGGCCTTGCTGACCTCGGCCCCGTGCTGCCGGTCGGCACCAAGGTCCGGCTCCCCACCACCACGAGCCAGCCGCAGACCCGCCCGCTCGTCCAGCTTTGGGACTGACCCATGACCCTGCCTGAAATCCTGCGTGAATTCTGGGAGTCGGCACAGGCCGCTGCCGCTGCCCTCACCCCCGCCGCCATCGGCTCGGCCGTTGCCCAGGCATGGCGGCCCGGCCTGCCGTGGCGGCAACGCCTCGTCCAGTGGATCGTCGGGATCTGCGTCAGCTATTACGTGACGCTGGGCGCAACCGAAGTCTTCAACCTGTCGCCGTTTCTGGCGCAGGCCTGCGGCTTCGTCATCGCCATGATCGCCTTCGAGGCCGCACCGGGCTTTATCCGCGCCGCCAGCGATCTGGCCGCCGACCTGCCCGCGCTGATCAAGGCCCGCCTCGGGAGGAGCAAATGATCCCGTCCCGCTCGATCTTTGCCGCGCAGGCCAACCTCGCCAAGGCGGGCTATGAGCCCGGCACGGTCGACGGCATTCTCGGCCCCAGGACGCTCGCCGCCTGGTGCAGCTTCCTCGTCGGCCGACCGTTGGGCGCGCTCGGCCTTTTGCTTGGCACCGCCATGGCGGGCGACTTCCGCCGCTTCGACATCACGACGCCGCTGCGCATGGCGCATTTTCTGGCGCAGGCCGCGCACGAGACCGGCGGCTTTCGCCATTTCGTCGAGCTGGGCTCTGGCGACGGGCCGGACCCAGACCCTTACGACGACTACCTCCAGCGCTACGACTACCGGCGCGATCTCGGCAACGGTGCGCCCGGCGATGGCGAGCGCTATCGGGGCCGCGGCATTTTCCAGCTGACCGGCAAGGCCAACTATGCCGCCTTCGGCCAGCGCGTCGGGATTGATCTTCTGGCCCAGCCGCACCGCGCCGCCGAGCCGGAACTCTCGGTGCTGATCGCCTGCCTCTACTGGTCGGATCGCCGCCTGAACAGCCTCGCCGATTCCGATGACCTCGTTGCCGTCACCCGGCGCATCAACGGCGGCACCAATGGCCTGGCTGATCGCCGCCAGTATCTCACCCGCGCCAAGTCCATCTGGGAGCTGCGCCATGACCGCATTGCTTAGCCTCATCGGCAAACACCGGGCCGACCTGACCCTGCTCGCCGTGGCGCTTGCCGCTGCGGGGCTGTGGGTCGCTTACGCCAGCACCAAAGCCGAGCTGACCGAGACCACCCTCCGGGCCGAGCAGATCTGTGCAGCCGCTGGCAGCGCATACCAGCCTGCCACGGGCAAGCCCGGCGAGGCCTGCGCCCGGCAGGTCACCCGGCTCACCGCCTTCAAGAGCGAAGCCCAGGACAAAACCAACGAGGCGCTGCTCGCCGCAATGCACGCCCGCGAGGAAAAACAGGCGCGCGATGCCGAGCGTCGTCAGGCGCGCCTCGAGAGCCGCCTTGCCGCCCTTTCCGCCATGCACACCGCCGAGGAAGAGGTTCATGATGATCAAGTCACTGGCAGCTGGTTTGCTGCTCTCAATCGCCTTGCAGGCCTGCGCGCACCAGGCCGCTGACCCGGCGCCGACGGCGGTTGCCGTTGCCATCCGCGACACGCCGCCCGCCGAGCTGCTCGCCTGCCCGCAGCGCCCCGAAGGCTTCCCGCTGGACAGCATCGCCACCCTGCCCAAACCCGTGCGCGAGGCCGCGATGCGGCTCGCCCAAAGCTATGCCGAGATCGCCGACCAGCTCGAGCGGCTGATCGGCTGGCACGGCCCCTCTTGCCCAAGGGAGACCCCCGATGCGTAAGCCTGACAGTCTGCGCCGCTGGCTCGAGGCCTGCGTGCCCGAGCTGAAGCGCCACCCCGACCAGCTGCAGGTTTACGTCGACAATGGCTCCATCTCGGCCCGGCGCGGCGAGACCCTGTCGTTCGCCTACGGCTACACGCTGGCCGTGCTGGTGACCGACTACGCGGGCAGCCCCGATCAGATCGTCATCCCCTTGCTCGCCTGGATCGAGCAGGAGCAGCCCGACCTTTTGAAGCGCCCCGACAGCCAGCCGTTCCGCTATGAGGCCGAGATCCTCGACCGCAAGCGCGTGGACTTGCTGCTCCAGATCGATCTGACCGAGCCGGTCGTCGTCACGCCCCGGCCGGACAACAGCGGCTTTGATATCGACCACCCGGCCCCGCCCCCGGTCAACACCTTCCCCGGCGTTGACGCCTCATGGCTGCGCCAGTGCTACGCCGCGACCGAACTGGTAGGCGAGACCCAAGACCCCAGCGTCGAACTCAAGCCCGGCATTCCGCCCGAGGTCGGGCCGTGAGCGACGATCTGGTCGAGATCGAGCGTATGGCCGGAGGCTTGCTGCGCCAGCTCTCCTCCGGGCAGCGCCGCAGCCTGCTGCGCCGTATGGCCCGCGACATGGCGGCCCGCAACCGCACGCGCATTGCCGCCCAGCAAGCCCCGGACGGCACGGCCTACGAGCCGCGCCGCAAGCGCGAGCCGCCGCGCACCAGCAACCATTCGGTCTGCTTTCTTTACCCCTCGGGCGGCTCCGGCGCGCCGCGCAAGGTGATCTTGCGCCAATACGCGCTCGAGAAGACCGGCGAGACCAACACCATGATGACCGGCTTCGACATCGAGGCCGGAGCCATCCGCAGCTTCTTCCATGACAAGGTGATCAAGTGGCTGCCCGTTGACGAGGAGCACCGCAACAAGATGGGCGGGCGGCTGAGCAAAAAGGGGAGCCTGCGCCGCAAGGCGATGTTCCGCCGCCTCGCCACGGCCCGCCTGCTGCGTTCCGGCACGGACGATCACGGCTTCTGGGTCGGCTTTACCGGCCGCGCCGCCGAGGTCGCCCGCATCCACCATGAGGGCCTGCGCGACCGGCCCGCGCTCAGGGCCAAGCCCATCCCCTATCCCCGCCGCCCGCTCGTCGGCTTCAGCGATGCCGACCGGCAAGCGCTGCTCGACATGCTCTATGCGCACCTGTTGGAAGCTGCCGCCTGACCCGCCTGTTTTTGGAGAGGCAGCCTCTCCAAAACCTCCCTATAGCTCCTCGCCGCCAGCACCGCCGACAAAGGCGCATGGCCGATTCAACCTTCACCGCCGTTGACCTCTCCCGCCTGCCCGCCCCGCAGGTGGTGGAGACGCTGGATTACGAGACGATCCTTGCCGAGCTGATCGCCGCGCTGCGCCTGCTCCTGCCCGACTTCCAGCCGCTCGAAAGTGACCCGGCGACCAAGGTGCTGCAGATCGTCTCCTACCGCGAGATCCTGCTGCGCCAGCGCATCAACGATGCCGCCCGCGCCGTCATGCCCGCCTATGCCAGTGGTGCCGATCTCGACAACCTCGCCGCGCTGCTCGGCGTCACCCGCTTCACCCTCGATCCGGGCGACCCGGTGCTGGGCATTCCGCCGACGATGGAAAGCGATACCGATCTGCGCCGCCGCATGGTGCTGGCCCCGGAAGGCTACTCGGTCGCCGGTCCTGAAGGCGCGTACATCTTCCATGCCCTCTCGGCCGATCCGGACGTGCTGGATGCCAGCGCCACCAGCCCCACCCCCGGCGAGGTCATCGTCTCGATCCTCTCGCGCTCCGGCGATGGCACCGCCTCGCCGGAGTTGGTCGCCGCCGTTGCGGCTCACGTCTCGTCTGACCGCTTGCGCCCGCTGACCGACCACGTCACCGTCCAGTCCGCCGAGATTGTGCCCTATACGGTGGAGGCCACCCTCACCACCTTCTCCGGCCCCGACGGCTCGGTCGTCATGGCCGAGGCCCAGCGCCGGATTGAAGCGTACATCGCCAACAGCCACCGACTCGGGCGCGACATCACCATCTCGGGGCTCCATGCCGCCTTGCATGTCGAGGGCGTGCACCGGGTGGTGCTGACGGCCCCAACCGCCGACATCATCATCGGGCGGGCGCAGGCTCCGCACTGCACCAGTTTGACCATCGCCTATGACGGGACCGGCGAATGACCGGCTCGCTGCTTCCGCCCAACGCGACCGCGCTTGAACGCGCCCTCGAGCTTGCAACCGCGCGCATGGCGGATATCGACACCAACCTGCGCAAGCTGTGGAGCCCGAGCCTCTGCCCGGTCGAGCTTCTGCCGTGGCTCGCCTGGGCGCTCTCGCTCGACAGCTGGTCGTCGGACTGGCCCGAGGCGGTCAAGCGCGAGCGTGTCCGCCGGGCACTGGACATCGCCCGGCGCAAGGGCACGGCCCAAAGCGTGCGCTCCGTTGTCGAGAGCTTTGGCGGACAGGTCGCCATCCGCGAGTGGTGGCAAAAGAGCCCGCCGGGCGATCCGCACACCTTCGAGCTGGTCTTGACGCTGGGCAGCGCCACGGCTCCGGCCACTGCCGCCTTTGTCGATGCCGTCATTGCCGAGGTTGCCCGCACCAAGCCGGTGCGCTCGCACTTCACCTTCACCCAAGGCTTTGCCGCTGCCGCCCGCATTGGCGTTCTGGCCGCCGCCCGCCCCGTCATCACCGCCCGCCTCAACTGCGCCGCCTGAGGATGCCATGACCCTGCCCCTGCCGACCCCGCCTGAACTGATCCTGCTGGCCCTTGGAGCCGCCCTCATCGTTCTGCCCTTGCTCGCCAAAGTGAAGCCATGAGCGGCCTCATTCTCACCATCACCGATGCCGGGCGCGCTGCGCTCGTCAATGCCAGCAACACCGGCACCACCCCGGTGCTGATGGCCTCGGTTGGCGTCTCGGCCACCAGCTTCACGCCCTCGCCAGCTGCCACCACCCTGCCCGACGAGATCAAGCGGATCACGACCATCGCGGGCGAGGCCGTTGCGGACGATACCATTCACGTCACGGTGCGCGACGAAAGCGCCGATATCTACACCGTGCGCTCGTTCGGGCTGTATCTGGCCGACGGCACGCTCTTCGCCGTTTACAGCCAGGCCAACCCGATCATGGAGAAGTCGGCGCAGGCGCTGCTGCTGCTCGCCATCGACGTGATCTTCGCCGACATCGAGGCGACCGACATCGCGTTCGGCGACGCCAGCTTTGCCAATCCCCCTGCAACGACCGAACGGCAGGGCGTGGTCGAGCTGGCAACCGAAGCCGAGACCGAGACCGGCAGCGATGCCGTCCGCGCCGTCACCCCCAAAGGGCTTAAGGCCGCCATCACCAAATGGCTGAACGACCGCTTCGGCGAAGGCGCGCCGTCTGCCTTCATCAAGGGTCTGCTGACCTCGGCCAGTGCTGCGGCGCTGCGCACGTCACTCGAGATCAAATCGGCCGCGCTCAAAGACGAAGGCGATAGCAAAGGGCTGGATGCGGATCTGCTCGACGGTCAGCACGGCAGCTACTACGCCAATATTCCGGCCCGGCTCGGCTTCACGCCGTGGGGGCCGAGTAACGATGGCGCAGGCTCGGGCCTCGATGCGGACTTGCTGGACGGATACCACGCATCATCCTTTGCATTGCTGTCGGGTGCTGGTTTCTCGGGCAACGTTTCCGTTGCAGGGACGATTTACATTAGCGGCACGGGCCTCCAGCGCTCTGGCACGCCTGCCGGGACGTTCTTTGGGGTTACGCCTGATGGTGACTGGATCGCGAAGGGGCAGAATTTCTCCGTCACGAATGCGGCCGGGACCGTCAATTTCATCTCCGTTTCGCAGAGCGGTATTTTTCGGGCGGGGAATAGGCTTTGGGACGCGGGTAATGATGGCTCGGGCTCCGGCCTCGACGCGGACCTGCTCGACGGCCAGCACGCAAGTGTCTTTGCCAAGCTGGCGGATTTCGTCGCCAGTAAGACCGCCAACGGCTACTGCAAGCTGCCCAACGGCATGATCATTCAGGCGGGCCGCTACTCCCAAAACGCCAACACCTTGATCTCGGTCGTTTTCCCGCTGGCCTTTCCCAACATGTGTATGGGCGTCGTCACGAACGGCACAGGAGATGCCAGCTTCGGGGCCGAGGGCAACACCCCGACCGTTTACAACGGCTCGGTCACGACGGGCGGTTTCCAGTCGCACAACGCCAACGACAACGGCACCACCGCCTATTTCATCGCATTCGGATACTAAGCCATGGCCAAGTTCTTCTCGCCCGGAACCCGCAGCTTTTATGACGATCAGATCCATGGAACCGCCAGCATTCCTCTGGATGCCCTGCTGATCACGGACGAGCAGCATCGCTTGCTCCTCGAAGCACAGGCCGATGGTCGGGTGATCGCGGTTGTTGGCGGCGCGGTCGTCGCCGAGGAGCCGCAGCCGCCCACGACCGAGGAACTGCTGGCCGCCTTGCGGCGCAAGCGCGACCGGCTGCTGCGCGAGAGCGACTTCACCCAAATCCCCGATGCGCCGCTGAGCACCACCGCGCGCGCCGCCTGGGCCACCTACCGGCAAGCGCTGCGCGACCTGCCCGAGCTTTACGCCGACAACCCGGCCAGCGCCGTCTGGCCGAGCGCACCTGACGAGGAGACCTCCCATGCAAGCTGATCTGACCACCGACATTGGCGCTTACGATGCCGCCACCCGCACCGTGCCGGTAACCTTCACTCAAGGCGACATCGTCCACCCGCGCACCGTCAACGCCTGCCTTGACGCGGCCGGTCAATACGATGCGGCTGCAACCGAGGCGCGTGTCGCGGAAGTGGCGCGCGGCGTTGCGCACAAGATCGCGCTGGGCGTCATCACCGCCGCGCCGCCAGCAGAGCCGGAGGCAGCAGAAGAGGTGGAAGAACCCGAGGCGTAAAGCGTATTTCCCCTGCGCTTCGGCAAGGGGGGCGAGGTGGTGCAGCACCTCAAACCGCGAGCGGCCACTCGCACCCAAGGCCCGGCGCAAGCCGGGCCTCAAGTCCCCTCAACCGTGGGGGCATTTGTAAAGGCTGCTTCATGGAAATGCCATCCAATTTGTTCCCTGTACGTTCTGTAAAGCCGGTGGCCGGTTACATCGGCGGCAAGCGTAATCTGGCCAAACGTTTGACCCGGATGATCGAGCGCATCGACCACACCACCTACGCCGAGCCGTTCGTTGGCATGGGCGGCATCTTCCTGCGCCGCGCGGCCCGGCCCAGATCAGAAGTGATCAACGACATCTCGGGCGATGTCGTCACCCTGTTCCGCATCCTGCAGGAGCACTATCCCTACTTCATCGACCTGCTGAAATGGCGGCTGACCAGCCGGGCCGACTTCGAGCGGCTGATGAAGACGGACCCGGAAACCCTGACCGACCTGCACCGCGCCGCCCGGTTCCTTTACCTCCAGCGCCTCGCCTTTGGCGGCAAGGTTGCGGGCCGCACCTTCGGCGCTGACCCGAGCAGCCCTGCCCGGTTCGATGTGACCAAGCTGGAGCCCATGCTGGCGGACGTGCACGAGCGCCTCGCGGGCGTCATCATCGAGCGCCTGCCCTATGGCGACTTTATCGCGCGCTACGACCGGGCGGGCACGCTGTTTTACCTCGACCCGCCCTACTGGAACTGCGAGACCGACTATGGCACGGGCGTCTTCAGCCGCAAGGACTTTGCCCGGCTGGCGGGCCAGCTGGCGGGCCTCCGGGGCAAGTTCCTCCTCTCGATCAACGACACGCCGGGCGTGCGCGAGACCTTCGCGGCTTTCCCCATGATCGAGATTGCAACCAGCTACTCGATCTCGACCAGCGCCACCGGCCGCGCCAAGCCCGTGGGCGAGCTGATCATCACCAACGTGCCCAACCTGTTCACCGGCGAGGGCGTGAACGACTGACGTGAACGCCTGCGCGGCAACCGGTAGTTTTTGGAGAGGCAGCCTCTCCACAAACGCCCCCGCGCATCGCCTCCCCATCCGCGCCATTGTCAGGCGCATGACGACGCCCTCCGATCTTGAACAAATGCTCGGCGACCTGCTGCGCCTCGGCACCATCGCAGCCGTGGACCACGCCGCCGCGACCTGCCGCGTTCAAACCGGCGAGGTCCTGACCGGCCCCTTGCCGTGGCTTGCCCCGCGCGCAGGCGGCGTTGCCGTCTGGTCGCCCCCGACGGTCGGCGAGCAATGCCTCCTGTTGTGCCCGGAAGGCGACACGCTGGCAGGCCTTGTTCTGGTCGGCCTGTTCTCCAATTCCTTCCCCGCCCCCTCGAGCGATCCGGATCTCGTCCTGGTGCAGTTCCCGGACGAGGCTCTGCTCAGCTACCACCACGGGACGCACCGGCTGGAGGCCGTGCTGCCCTCGGGCGGCACCGCCCATGTCGAGGCTGACGGGGGCCTGACCATCGTTGGCGACGTCACCATCACCGGCAATGTCAGCATTGAGGGCAATGCCACCGCCACCGGCACCGTGACCGGCGAGGAGGATGTGGTCGGCTCCGGCATCAGCCTCAAGAGCCACACGCATGGCGGGGTTGCTGCGGGCAGCGCCAAGACCGGAGGCCCGGAGTGACCGCCCTGATCGCCCTTGTTTGCGGCTTTGTCGGCCTTGTCCTCGGCGTGCTGATCGAGAGGCACTGGCGATGACCGGCATGAGCCGCCAGACAGGAGCTGCGCTCGAGGGCGAGGCGCACCTTGCCCAGTCGATTGCCGACATCCTGACCACGCCCATCGGCTCGCGTCTTGCCCGGCGCGATTACGGCTCGCTCTTGCCCGACCTGATCGACCAGCCGCTGACCCCGGCGCTGACCTTGCGCCTCTATGGCGCGACCGCCGTGGCGCTTGCCCGCTGGGAGCCGCGCCTGCGCCTCAAGCGCGTCTGGCTCGAGGCCACCGGCACGCCCAGCGCCCGCGTCCTCCACGTCGAGGGCACGCGCCTCGATGTTCCCGCTCAAACCAGCCTTGTCCGCCTCTCCATCCCGCTGCCCTGAAGGAGCCCCCCATGAGTTTCAAACACGGCATTACCGTGACCGAGATCAACACCGGCACGCGCACCCTGACGCCGCTCTCGACCGCCATCATCGGCCTTGTCGCCACGGCATCGGATGCGGATGCTTCGACCTTCCCGCTCGACCGCCCCGCGCTCATCACCGACATCGAGGCCGCCATCGGCAAGGCGGGCACCACCGGCACGCTGAGGGGCGCGTTGCGCGCCATTGCCGACCAGACCCGCCCGGTTGTGGTCGTGGTGCGCGTCGCTGAAGGCGAAGACGACGCCGAGACCACCGCCAATGTCATCGGCGACACCATCGACGGCCAGAAGACCGGCATGCAGGCGCTGCTCGCCGCCGAGGGCCAGCTGGGCGTTCGCCCGCGCATTCTCGGCGCACCGGGGCTGGATACGCAGGCCGTGACCGCCGCGCTCGCCATTGTCGCGCAGAAGCTGCGCAGCTTCGCCTATGCCCGCGCGCTCGGCGACACTGTTTCCGACGCCATGACCTACCGCGCCAACTTCTCGGCGCGCGAGCTGATGCTCTTATTCCCCGACTTCCTTGCCTTCGACACCCAGGCCGAAGCGACCGCAACCAGCCATGCCGTTGCCCGCGCCCTTGGCCTGCGCGCCCGCATCGATGAAGAGGTCGGCCCGCACAAGACCCTATCCAACTTCCCCGTCGAGGGCGTCGTCGGCCTCACCCGCGACATCCAGTGGGATCTGCAAAGCAACGACACCGAAGCGGCGCTCCTCAACTCCAAGGAAGTGACCGCGCTGGTGCGCACCTCGAGCGGCTACCGCTTCTGGGGCAATCGCACCTGCGCGAGCGAGCCCCTGTTCGCCTTCGAGAGCACGGTGCGCGTCGCCCAGCTCATCGCCGATACGGTCGGACGCGGCATGGAATGGGCCATCGACAAGCCGCTGACCCCGGCGCTCGCCAAGGACATCGTCGAGACCGTCAACGGCTTCTTCCGCCAGCTCAAGGCCAGCGGCGTCATCCTCGGCGCAAACGCCTGGTACGACGAGGCGCAGAACAGCATCGACAGCCTGAAGGCGGGCAAGCTGCGCATCGATTACGACTACACCGTACCCCCGCCGCTCGAAGACCTCGGCTTCAACCAGCGCATCACCGACGCCTACTTCGCCGACTTCTCCAGCCAGGCTGCCGCCTGAGCCCGCCCCCTCGCCTGAAGGACCCCTGCCATGGCATTGCCCCGCATCCTCACCGACCTGATGCTGTACAACGAAGGCCAGTCCTACATGGGACAGGTCACCAGCGTCACCCTGCCCAAGCTCACCCGCAAGACCGAAGACTGGCGCGGCGGCGGCATGTCCGCCCCGGTCAAGCTCGATATGGGGCTCGAAGCCCTCGAGATGGAGGCCACCTTCGGCGGCCCGATGCGCGACATCCTGCGCCAGTTCGGCCTCGTTGGCGTCGCAGGCGTCTTCATGCGCTTTGCCGGTTTCTACCAGCAGCCGGACACCGGCGCGCAGGACGCCATCGAAGTGATCGTGCGCGGCCGTCACGACGAGATCGACATGGGCGAAGCCAAGCCGGGCGAGGCTGGCGAGTTCAAGGTCAAGACCTCGCTCGCCTACTACAAGCTCGTCTGGAACGGGCGCACCGAAATCGAGATCGACCCGCTGAACCTCGTTGAGACCATCAACGGCGTCGACACCATGGCCGCCCGCCGAGCCGCCCTCGGCTTCTTCTGATCCTGACGCCCCGGCCCGGCCGGGGCGCTATCCCCTGACTCGTGGAGCATCCCATGACCGAGAATACCCCAGCCGCAGCTCCGGCTGTCGAGACCCGCACCGTTACCCTCGACCAGCCGCTGAAGCGCGCCGAGACCGAAGTCACCACCATTACCCTGCGCCGCCCCAAGGCGGGCGAGCTGCGCGGCCTCAACCTGCGCACGCTGAGCGAGCTGGATTACACCGCGCTGGAAAGCCTGCTGCCGCGTATCACCACGCCGATGCTCTCCAAGCAGGAGGTGGCCGAGCTTGATCCGTCCGACCTGATGCAGCTGGGCGCTGAGGTGGTGGATTTTTTGCTACCGAAGAAGGTGAAGGCGGGCTTGCCCCAAGCCTAGACGAGGTGATGGCCGACATCGCCTCGGTCTTTCACTGGCCGCTCTCGGAGATGAACGCCATGGCCATCAGCGAACTGATGGCCTGGCATGCCCGCGCCGCCGCCCGCGCTAAAGCCCCTGACAGGTAAGATCCCATGAGCCGTGACCTGCGCCTTCGCGTTCTGTTCGAGGCCCTCGACAAGGTGACCCAGCCCCTGCGCGAGATCGCAGGCGGCTCGAGTCAGGCCTCCAAGGCGCTGCGCGACACCCAGACCAAGCTGCAGGCCCTCAACCGGGCGCAAGGCGACGTCTCGGCCTTCCGCAAGCTGAAGCAGGAAGTGGGCGACACCGAACAGGCGCTGAAAGAGGCACAGACGCGGGTCGCGGCCTTGGCGCGGCAGATGCAGGCAACCGACGCGCCAACGAAAAAGCTGAAGACCGAGTTCGAGCGGGCCAAACGCGCAGCGGCCAGCCTCAAGACCGAGCATCAGGCGCAGAGCCGCCAGCTCCAGCAGCTGCGCGAGCGCCTGAGCGCGGCGGGCATCCCGACCAGCCAGCTGGCCGAGCACGAACGCCGCCTGCGACAGGAGGTCAGCCGCGCCAACGACCAGCTGCAAGAGCAGACCCGCCGCCTCGATGCCGTTGCCAACCGCTCCAAACGGCTGGCGGCTGGGCGCGAGGCCTTCGGCAAGGTGCAGGGCGTCGCGGGCCAGACCGCGCTGGCCGGGGCCGCATCGATTGGCGGCGGCATGGCGCTCGCCGCGCCGCTGACCGGCGCAACACAAGAGGCGATGACGTTCGAAAGCGCCATGGCCGACGTGCGCAAGGTCGTCGACTTCCCGACCCCTGCCGCCTTCAGGGCGATGTCGGATGACCTCCTTAATCTGTCCACACGTGTGCCAATTGCCGCCGATGGTCTTGCTCAAATCGCAGCAGCAGCAGGGCGTGCAGGCGTAGCACGCGAGGAGATTGTCGCTTTCACTGAAGACGCGGCCAAGATGGCCGTCGCCTTTGAAACAACCCCAGAGATTGCTGGCGAGATGATGGCCAAGTGGCGCGCTGCGTTCAGCTTGGGGCAGAAGGAGGTGGTGAGCCTTGCCGACAAAATCAACGCGCTGACCAACGCCTACGGCGGCAACGTCCAGGCAATAACCGAGATGGTCACGCGCATTGGTCCTCTCGGTAAAGTTGTGGGGCTGACCGGGGCAGAGCTGTCAGCCATAGGTCAAGTAATCAATGAGGCAGGCGTCGAGGCGGAGGTTGGTGCCACCGGCATCAAGAACATGACGCTCGCACTGACCAAGGGCGCATCGGCAACCAAGAGCCAGAAGGAGGCCTTCAAGGCGCTCGGCCTGAATGCAGCAGGTGTAGCTAAGTCCATACAGATGGACGGCTCTGGCACCATTATTGATGTCTTGCAGCGAGTAGCCAAACTCGCACCCGAACTGCAAGCCGCCACCCTGAGCCAACTGTTTGGCACCGAATCGATTGCTGCCATCTCCCCCCTGCTTAACAACCTCGATCAGCTGAAGGAGAACCTCGCGCTGGTCGGCGATGCCGCCCGCTACGCCGGGTCAATGGAGCAGGAATTCCTCACCCGCATCGCCACGACCGAAGGCGCGACCGGACTGGCCCGCAATGCCTTCAGCGCCCTCAACATCACGTTGGGGGAGAAACTCCTACCGACCGTTGTCGACTTCGCTCAAAAAGGTCGTGATCTGCTCAACCGCTTGCGCGCCTGGGCGAATGAGAACCCGCGTCTGGTCAAGGGTATGCTCTGGGCCGCTGGTGTTCTCTCCGGCCTTTTACTCGGCTTTGGCGGGCTGGCGCTGGCCATCACCGCCCTGCTCGCCCCCTTTGCCGCGCTCGCCTTTATCGCGGGCGTCTTTAACATCGCCATGCTGCCGATGGTCGGGATTGTTCTGGCAGCAATTGCCGCAATTGCCGCTTTTGTGGCCATTGGCCTCTACCTCTACAACAACTGGGAGCACATCGCGGCATGGTGGCGCGAACTGTGGGACAGCATCGCCCTCACCGTCAGCAGTGCGCTGAGCAGCCTCTCCGGCATGTGGCAGAGCTTCAAGGCGTTCGGAGCCAACCTCATCGACGGCGTGATCAACGGCATCACCGGCAAGCTGAAAGCGCTGAAGGACACCGTGCTCGGCGCGGCGACATCCGTGCGCGACTGGTTCAAGGATGCGCTCGGCATTCGCTCGCCCAGCCGGGTGTTCATGGGGCTGGGCGGCGACGTCATGGCGGGTCTCGATCAGGGCCTCGATACCGGAGCCACCGGCCCGCTCAACCGCATCCGCGACCTGTCCGGCCAGCTCACCCGCGCCATGGCCGTTGGAGCAACCGCGCCCGCGCTCCTGGCCGCAAGCCCGAGCGCCGCAGGGCCAGCAACATCCCCTGCCCTGATGGCTGCGCTACCTGCCAGCGGCAACACCTACAACCTGACCATCAACGTCAACGGGCAGAGCACCCCGGCCGACATCGAGCGCGCCGTGCGCAGCGCCATCGAGCGCATCGAGCGCGAACGCTCCGCCCGCACCTTCCGCGACAACTAAGGGATCCCCGCCATGCACCTGATGGCCCTTGGCCTGTTCGTCTTCGAGATCCCGACCCTCGCCTACAGCGAGCTGCAACGGCGCACCGACTGGCGGCATGCCCGCGCCGCCCGCATCGGTGCCCGCGACGCGACCCAGTTCGTCGGCCCCGGCGAGGACACCATCTGCCTGCAAGGCGCGGTCTATTCCGAGATCACAGACGGCCCGGTCTCGCTTGAGACCTTGCGCGAGATGGCCGACCAGGGCGAGGCCCTGCCGCTGGTTGACGGCACCGGCACCGTTCTGGGCAGCTACGTCATCACCGCGCTCGATGAGCGCCACAAGGCCTTTCACGACAACGGCCGCCCGCGCCGCATCGACTTTGCGCTCGACCTCTTGCGCGTGGCCGATCCGGATGGCGAAGCCGAGGCCACGGCATGAGCGAGTACCGCCACAACATGCCCGACTGGCGGGTGACGCTGGAAGGCGCGGACCTGACCGGCAAGCTGCGCCCGCGCCTCGTCTCGCTGTCGCTCTCCGAGAAGCGCGATGACGAGGCCGACCAGCTCGACATCGTGCTCGAGGACACCGACGGCGGGCTGGCCCTCCCCCGCCCCGGCGCGGTGCTCACCCTGGCCTTGGGCTGGAAGCAGGGCCGCGACGTCACCCCCGGCCTTGTCGGCAAAGGCAGCTTCAAGGTGGACGAGATCGAGCACTCCGGCCCGCCCGACGAGATCCGGCTGCGCGCCCGCTCGGCCGACCTCACCAGCGCCATTCGCCTGCGCCGCGAGCAGAGCTGGCATGAGACGACGCTGGGGGCGGTTCTAAGTGACGTTGCCGGTCGCAATGGCCTCTCGGCCCGCATCGCGCCGGAGCTGGCCGCCGTTGCCGTGCCGACGCTGTGCCAGAGCCGGGAGAGCGACACCGCCCTGCTGCGGCGCTTGGGCAGCGAGCATGACGCCGTGGCCACCATCAAGGCCGGGTGCCTGATCTTTGCTCGCAAGGGAGCCGGAACGACGCCCGGCGGCAAGCCGATTCCTTTGCTGACCATCCTCCGCAAGGAGGGCGACCGGCACCGCTGGTCCCGCCAGACGCAGGACGAAAAGGCGGGCGTCACCGCCTACTGGCACGACACGGGCGAAGCCAAACGCCAATCGGTGACGGTGGGGGAAAAACAGGGAGCCAAGCGCCTGCGCCGCACCTTCGCCAGCGAGGCAGAGGCCAAACGCGCCGCCATTGCCGAGCGCGACCGCCTCAAGCGCTCGCCTGCCACACTCGATCTCCAGCTCGCCTTCGGCCGACCCGACGCCTACCCCGAGCAGCGGGTGAACGTCAGAGGCTTCAAGCCCGAGATCGACGCGGCCACTTGGCTCATCACCGAGGTCAGCCACCGCCTCGACAGCAACGGCGGCTTCACCACGGATTTGCGGATGGAGACAGCGCCTTAACCTCGAAGGCCTGACAACACCTGTCGGCAGAAGCCAGGGCTCCAACCGTGGCCATCAGCGCCGCAGTATTCGGCAGCGGCATCTCTGCCCGCCATGCCTCCGAAGCTGATCTTATCTCCAAGATCCAGCACTCGATTAGTGGGAACAGCGCCGTAGTCGACCCCGCGAAGATCATCGGCCTTGAATGTGATGTTGAAAACCTGCGCCCGACTTTCCTCGCCGGACACGCTCACCATCGGTAAGGTGAACCAGAAATTGATCCGTTCGATCTCTGGCGGAATTTCAGGAGAACCTTTTTTCAATGCCTTGCCAACTTCCTCGATCACCATAGCAGCTTGTGTCGGCATATCCTTGGCCGACCAGCTTTGCTTCAGGTCAACCTTGATGCTGGCGTAGCTGGTCGCCTCTGTGACCTTCACGTGAGCGATCTGAGAGTCGACAGCCGCAATGGTTCCTGCTGGAGCAGCCTCTTTTTCAGGCTCACCGCTGTCTGGCTTGGGCATAACAATGACCATGGCAACGAATAGGGCAAATGCCACACCCAACCCCTGAACTGCTTTCTTGCGGCTACCCAGTCCTACCTTTGGCAATGGTCGAACCAAGGCAATAATCGAAGCTGACAGCACAGCGGCGGATGCCAGGAAAAAACAAACAGTCAGAAAAATACTCACGTTTACCCCCTTTAACCGAATTCAGGGCCGCATTTTTCGGCTGCAGAGGGTTAAGCAAGCCATAACGATGGTGCAATGAGGCCTACAGCCTCCGGATCACCGCGACGACGCGGCCGATGACGTGCATCTCGCCATCCACGGCAATCTCAGGCGGCACGCGGTCGTTATCGGAGAGGATCTTCACCGAGCCATCAGGCATCGGCCGCAGGCGCTTGATCATGCCGGTGATGCCGTAAGCGATAGCCCAGATCTGATCCGCGAAGCGAGGGTTCTGGTCTGCCGTATCAATCAGCACCATGTCGCCGTCGAGCAGTGTCGGGGCCATTGAGTCGCCTATGGCACGGGCGAAGAACAGCTTCTCCGGGTTGCTGCCTGTGTAGAACCGTAGCCAGGCGAGCGGGAAATGCCGGGTCTGGGTCACGACAGGGCTGTCGAGGTAACTCGCACCCATGCCGTAGGACAGGTCAAGCTCCTTGATCTCCACCAGACCAAGGTGCTCCGCCATCATGGCCACCGTAGGAAGCGGCACTGCGCCTTCCTGTGGATCGTCGGTCTCGCCGGTCAGGTATTGCGGCGTGGTGCGAAGTTCACGCGCGATGACATGGAGGTGCTTTGATCCTGCCGCCTCCCCCAGCAGCAGACGACTGATCGTCGGCTGACGAACACCGACACGACGAGCCAGCTCGGACTGAGACAGCCCAAGCTCTTCCATTTTCATTCGAATGCGCTCGCCAAGAATCTCTGTCACCGGCCAAAACTATACGAAAACAAATAACGAACTGCTAAATTTTTACGTATTGCCATGCTATACGTATTCGTATATGCCTATAGCCATGGACATGAAATCGACCCCGTATGAGGCATTAAAAGCCTGCATCGATAAGGCTGCCTCACAGAGCGCCTTGGCACGTGATCTTGGCGTGTCCCAGCCTACCGTTTGGCGGTGGCTGAAAAGCTCCAGGCAAATGCCCGCTGAGTATGTCCTCACGGCCGAGCGGCTTTACGGCGTCTCCCGCCACCTGCTCCGACCTGACATCTACCCTGTCGATCTCCCGCCCTTCGCCCCGAATGCGCCCACCGTATCAATGGCGACCTGCGAAGGCCCGTGCGATCCACATCTGAAATTGCAATCCGGTGAAGGGGACATGGCATGACCAAAGTTCGCCCTCCCGCGTCGTTCTGCGATGCCATCACGCGGATCGCGGCCCACATCGGCTGGGACGGCTGTTCAGCAGCGCTCAGCACCGAGACCCGCAAGGTGGCGGAGCGCACCATCCGCAACTGGTCCGACCCAGACACCGAGCCCTGCATTTCCGTAGAGGATGCATTGCGGCTTGATCTCGCCTTCCAGGCGGCTGGTGGCATCGGCACGCCGCTGTTCGAGTCCTACGCCCTGAAGCTCGATCGCGAGGCCGAGCGTGCGCGCCAGAGCCAGCCGTGCCTCATCCACACGACTGCCGCTGCGGCAAAGGAAACGGGCGAGGCCATGCACGCCCTGGTGCTGGCAGGCTCGCCCCATGCCCATCAACGGGACAAGGCCAGAGCCGCCGCTGAAATTATCGAGGCCATCGAGGCACTGCAGAAAAGCCTGATCGCTCTCGAACTTGCACCCACCCAACCGGAGAAGGAGGCCGTGCGATGACCCGCCCCGCCCCTCGCCTGCCGCACATCCGCTGCCCGCATTGCGGTGAGCGGGCGTTTGCGCGCAGCGCGGGAAAGACCACCGAGACCTACCGCGAGATTTATTACCACTGCCGGGAGCAGTTGATCTGCGGCCATGTCTTTGTGGTTGGCATGGAGATCCTGCGCACCATTCGCCCGTCAGCCATGCCCAACCCGGAGATCCGGCTGCCCATCACCGGCTTCCACGCCGCCAACGACCGCACGCCGCCTCCGGCCAACGATGATCAGCCGGAGCCGCTGCCGCCTGCCGCGAACAGGAGAATTGCCGACACCGGCTAACGCCCCGCTCTCCCACCAATCCTGACACCTGACTGATTTTCGAACCTGCCCGAACCTGCCGGGCGGGAAAGGACGAACTTTGCCCAAAGCACTTCCCATCTTCAGCCATCATGGAGGCACGTCATGAGCGAAGGCCGTGCCTGGATGCCGCTGTACGTGGCCGATTATCTGGCGGACACGCGCCACCTCTCCACCTCCGAGCATGGCGCCTACCTGCTGCTGATCATGCACGCATGGACGAACAACGGGCAGCTCCCGCTGGATGAAGCCCGCCTTGCCCGCATCGCTGGCCTTAGCAGCCGAGAGTGGTCCGCCTCACGAGACGTCATTCTTGAATTCTTCGCCCGCCATGAAGACGGCTATCGCAACAAGCGTGTGGATGCCGAACTCACCCGCACGGATGAACTGATCGAGAAACGCCGCCGCGCGGGCAAGGCATCTGCCGCCAGCCGGAGGCAGCGCAGCGCCAACACATGCTCAACACATGCTGGAACACAGGGGGCAACAAACGCCCCAGAACGCGGCCAGCAAACGGCCAGACCATCACAGTCACCATACGTTTCAGCATCAGCTTACGCTGCTGCTGAAACTACGCCGGAGCCGCAGCGGCAGCAGCCCCCCGCTCCTCTGAAAATTCCGATTTCGCCCGACTGGCAGCCCTCGCCTGAGGATCTCGCCTTCGTCGCCATGAACACGCCGGGCTCTGCCTGGTCGCCTGAAAAACTCATGAGGATCACCCATGAATTCGTCGCCCACTACCGCAGCCGTGGAATTCTCAGCGCTGACTGGTCGGCTGATTTCCGCCGCTGGATCCTGCGCCAACCGCGCTTCGAGCACGCCCATGAGACCCCAAGCCCGGCCGGGTTCAGCGATCCGATCCTACGCGCCATTGAGGCTGAAATGGGAGCCTGAGGGCTATCTGGAAAGCACCACATTCCTCGGCCTGCCCCACGTGCCGGAAGCCGCCGTGCCGGCTGCGCTCAGCGCAATTGCCCAGGCGATTTCCCATGCGCAAGTTGGCCTTGCATCCGCCACGCGGCAGGAAGCCCTCAGCCTCATCGGCACGCTGCGGCTCTCGAAAAATGCGGCCCGCATGCCGGGCGCTGACGGTGAAGGCCGGGTGCGGACGATGCTGGAAGAAGTTGCAGATATTCCTGCCGATATTCTTCGCGACGCCGTTCGCGAAATTCGCCTCTCCGGCACAGAGCGGGATGACTGGTTTCCCACCGGCGGCCGAATTCGCGCAGCAGCCGCCGCTGAAATGACACGTCGCCGCTTGCGGCTCCAGCGCCTGCTGCAATGGCAGGACGAACTGGAACGCCGCGCCCGCGCACAGGCGGAAAATTCCGGCACGCTCACCGATGCCGAGCGCGCCGAGCTGGACGCAATTCGCCGCCGGCTTAGGCTGCGCGACACCACCGCGAGGGCAGCATGAAACGCGAGCCATTTCATGTCTATCACGCACGCCGCCAGTTGATCCGCGACACCACGTTGCCGACACTGCAAGCGCCCGCCGTCACCGTCCGGCTGCGCCGCTCTCCGCCGCGCCCGCGGGATCTTCCGATGAAGCTCGCGCTCAGCATTGCCGCCGTGTTCGCGGTTCTTCTCGAAAGGATCTCCTGATGTCTGCTGACACCCGCACCTTTACCGGGCCGGACGGCATGATCATCAGCGCCATGCTCGATCATGACAACGCACATCAACCCGCCCTCACCCTCATCGGCTGGCGCGAGGATCACCCCTGCGTTGAGGTCACCTATTCCTGGGGCAATGACGAACAGATCTCCGGCCTGCCGCCCGAGTTCTGGTGCATCACGATGCTGCGCAGTCTGACTGCAGCGCAGGCCGTGCGCATCATCCAGTCCGCCCTGTCGGGCGGCCCGTCCGTCACCATCACCCGGAGGCCCCGGCCGTGACCTGCGCCTGCGATTTCACCGTGGTGCGCTGCACGATCTGCGGCGCCACCGGCAAACTTGTCCTGAAATACAACCGGCAGGGATTTCTCACCCACGCCTGGCTGCCGGAAGGCTGGCGGCAGGCGCACGACAAAACCACCTGCCCGAATTGCTCTGCAGAGGAGGCCCACGCATGTCCGCCCTGATTGATCTCGACCGCAAACTCACCCGCGCTGCGGAACGCGGCAAGGGCATCCACCTCACGCCAGAGATGCTCGACACCATCGTCTCGCTAGGCATCCTCGAACGCATCAGCGAGGCCAAGGCAGAACTCTTGAAGGAACACGCACGGAGGCGACAATCATTAAAGGCGGCATCTACCAGCGCGGATCGTTTTGGCTCGATTTTGAGCGTGGGCGAGACGGAAAGCCCAAGAGCGGCAACCTTTACATCTGGTGGTACGACAAAGAGCGTGGACGCCAGTGCCGGAAGACGACGGGCACAGCTGACGTTCGAGTAGCCTGCGACCGGCTGGACGAGCATTATCTCTCCACCTTCCGGCCGACCGCGAAAGATCAGGCGATTTACGATGTCAGCATGGCCATGCTGGACTATTACCTCGAGCATGGCTCCAAGCAGGCCAGTGCCGAGGCGATCAAGGCGCGCCTCAAGCACATGCAGCGTTTCATCGATCGCGAGGTGAAGGCCGGGCGTCTGAGCGACCCGGTAATGCCCAACATGATCGACAACAACTTCCTCAACCGCTTCCGCGAACGGCTGCTGTCGGAGCCGATCGTCGCGCGCAAGAAAAACGACAAGGGCGAATGGGTGGCGGGCAAATCCCGCCCCCGCTCACCGGCCACGGTCGAGGAAAGCATCATTCAGCTGAAGGCGGCCCTGAACCATGCCTGGCAGAACCGGCGCATCCTTTACGTGCCGCCGATCAAGCACAAGACGCGGCCAGAAGTGTCGGCTGCGCGCACCGAGCGCATCACGGTTGCGCAGATGGCGGAGATGCTGGATTACACCCAGAGCGGCGCGGGCAACTACGCAGGCCACCCGGCCCGCCTGCTGCCGCTGCGGCGCTATCTGATCGCAGCCATCTGCACCCTCGCCCGGCCTGACGCCATCATGGACATGAGCGTGCGGCCGGAGCGTCAGCAGTGGCTGCGCGAGGATCGCCGCTTCGCCCTTAACCCCGTGGGCCGCATCCAGACCAAAAAGCACCGCCCGGTCATCGTCGTGAACGACCTGCTGGAAGAGTGGCTGTGCGCGACGCAGGACTGGTTCGTCTGCAAGGAAAAGGTCACCGTGGACCCGAAAACCGGCCAAGAGATCATTATCCAGACCGGCGTTGCCTCCATCCGCTCCGCCTGGGACACCATGCGTGAGACGCTGAAGCTGCCCCAGACATGGGGGCCGAAGCTGCTGCGCCACTCCATGGCCACCGAACTCCGCCGCCGCGGCGTCGACCCATGGGAACTCGCCGGCCAGCTCGGCCACCGCGTGCTCAAAACCTCAGAACTCTACGCCGCCTACGATCCCAACTACCTCTCCACCGTGCAGGCGGGGATTGGAGATGTTGTGGAGGATTTGAGGAGGCTGACGGGAGCTGTTAGCAACCCTTAATAGCGAACTGGCCTAAAATGTCGGATATTGGTGCTGCCCTACAGACCTTAATGATCGGCATATGGTTAAGTGAATTGAAACGGACGCGCTTTCATATTTCTTGAGCCGTGATCAGCAGGAACGACGCGAGAAAAGATATACGATGGGCTACTTCAGTGACCTAATGATCCACGCTGGGGAACAGCGACTTCAACTCAGTGGCCTGGACGGCAAGAAGGTTTGCTCGAACTGCTTTGCCGACCCGCACCTCTCGGCACTGGTAGTAACGGAGGCCAATGCCGCCCACTGCGATTATTGCGGCGACGAAGGCGAGAGCGTCCGCGCAACTGATCTGACCAAGATCCTCGAATATATGCTCCCGCAGATCGATCTCGAATACGATCGAGCCGATGAAGCACTGCCATGCGATCCGGAAACGAAGGACAGGATGTTTTCGGAATACGAGTTAGACACGCGCACCATGCTCGAGGTGGAGATCGGGCTCGAACTCCCTCGGGACCGTAATGGCGAACTCATGGAAGCGATTGCAGAGGCTATGCCCGAGCAGGATTGGTGCTACCGCGATCCGTTAATCGCAATGCCCGCAGAGCAAATTGGAAGCAGTTGGGAAGCCTTTAAAACGGTGGTTAAGCATCGTCGGCGCTTCTTCTTCCTCCACTACAACGACGCGGAACTAGGGTCCGGACCCATAAACAGGATTCACATGGTTGCCGCGATGTGATTCACCTGCCTTTGGCGAGGAGGCACCATCGATGGCGGATTTCTTCTGGT
>Ga0207867_1000742_pt1 | contig 31124 bp, 29 predicted proteins | sample HigsolmetaAR206D_FD_184838 | JGI IMG/M metagenome (GOLD analysis project Ga0207867, IMG submission 184838) | Ionic liquid and high solid enriched microbial communities from the Joint BioEnergy Institute, USA - AR20-6-D (SPAdes) (version 2) ...
CCCGCGTCTGGGAAGTGGGGGGAATGGCACAGGGACCGAATCGGCGAGGGGCGCGCCGCGGCGCCGTAACCCGGCTCAATCTGATTCTGTCCGTCATCCTCATCGTGATCGTGCTCGCCATCGTTGGCGTGCTCATCCTCAACAGCCGCAGCAAGGCGGAACCGCCGGCCGCGTCACCGACGGCTGCGACCACCAACGCGTCGCCCACCGCAGCACTCGGCGTCGCGACACCGACCGCAGCGCCGAGCGCGGAGCCAACGACCGAACAGGAGGCGGAGGTTCAGCAAACGCCGACGCCGGAGCCGCCGACGCCCACCGTCGAGCCGACGCCGACCCCGGTGGTCGGAGAATTCGGCGACCTCCCGGCGCCGGACATGCCCAGCGGCAACTCGGCGCGGAGGCCGATCACCCTGGACTACCGCCTCGATCTGAGCCTGCAACTCGTCCCGACCGAGGCGCCCGTCTACGCACTGGAGCACCGCACCTGGACGCTCGACGAAGTGCAGGCCCTCGCCGCCTCGCTCGGCATCGAAAGCGAGGTCGTCGACCAGGGTGGGGGCAGCTTCCGCACCGCCGACGGGAGCCTCTACATCGCCAGCGATCTGGTCCGCTATATCAACAGCGCACCCGACTCGTCCGGGGCAACCAACCTGCCCGGGGACGACGCCCTGATTGAGACGGCACGCACCTGGCTCATTGAGCATCATCTGGTCGGTGCCGATGCCGGGCCGGGCAGCGTGCGGCTGCGCGACGACGACGCCGGGCGCGCCATCGTCGCCATCAAGCCCGTGGAACCCCAGGGGATTCTCTCTGCCACCCCGGAGGCGTCGGTGACCCTCACAGCCGACGGCACCGTGCTCCAGGCCGACATCCAGTGGCCGGCGGCCCTGCGCCGGTCGAACTACGGCCTTCGCTCTGCAGAAGATTTGTGGAACGACATCCGCGCCGGGCGCGGCTACCTCGAGATCGATCCCGCAGCGTTGCCGACGTCCGACGGGGCGCTCACCGGGCCAGCCAGCCTGACCTCCGTGTCGCTCGCCTATACGCTGGCCGGGTCGCCCGCGGCGCAACAATTCCTCGTCCCGCTCGTCGTGTTTGCAGGGCAGGCAGAGATCGAGGGGGCGGACGGGCCGATCCCGGTCAAGGTCTACGTCCCCGCGGTCAGCGCACAGGTAGCCCCACGCGGATAGGCGTGCTCGGCGCCGGGCCGCAAGCCACAGGGTGTCGGGTGCCAACACGGGAAGGGGAACGTGGCACATGGCCAAGCACGGCTCAATCCGAGCGGCACACGTGGGCGCAGTTCTGCTTCTGCTGGTAACGACACTCGCCGCCGCACTCGTACCTGCACCGCGGGAGGCGGCCGCGCGCACCGCGACCGTGCGTTGGGGGTACTACATCACCTACGACCCGACCTCGCTGGCCACCCTCAAGGCCCACGTCGATCAGCTCGACATCGTCTCGCCCTACTTCTACAACCTGAACGCCGACGGCACGATTCAGGACTTCTCCCAGTCCGAGGCACTGAGCGTGATGCGCAAGGCCGGCGTCAAGATCGTCCCGATGATCAAGAACGTGCCCCAGTGGGACGCGTTCCACGACACCATCGCCACGCCGGAGAAGCGTGATGCCATCGTCGAGCGCCTGGTCAACCTCGTGACGGAGAACAACTACGACGGCATCCACATCGACTTCGAGGCGGTCAATACGAGCGACGCCGCGCTCCTGACCGACTTCCAGGAGCGGCTGGCCAAGCGACTCCATCCGCTGGGCAAGCTCGTCACCCAGGCCATCGCCGCCCGCACCTCCGACGCACCGACGGCCTGGGGCGGCGCTTACGACTACAAGGCGCTGGGCGCGATCAACGACTACGTCGTCGTGATGGCGTACGACTACCACTACGCCGGCGGCAGCCCCGGCCCCGTCGCGCCGCTCCCCTGGGTGCGCAACGTCGTGACCTACACCAAGAGCCGCATGCCCGCCGCAACGTTCCTGCTGGGCATGCCCCTGTACGGCTACAACTGGGACGTGACGGAGAAGCGGCCGGCGACCTCCGTCCGCTACGACCAGGCGCAGGCGCTCCTGGCCCGGACCGGCGCCCAGGGCGGCTACGACACGACGCAGCAAACCCCGTGGCTGCGCTACACGGACGACGACGGGCACCAGCACGAGGTCTGGTACGAAAACGCCACCAGCATCCGCGCCAAGCTCGACCTGATGCTCGATGAAGGCCTCGGCGGCTTCGCCTTCTGGCGGCTCGGCCACGAAGACCCGGCCGTCTGGGATGAGGTCGCGCGGTTGGCGACGCCCGCCACGCGCGTGCCGCCCTTCCCGGCCACGCCCGACCGCGTCTACTTCCCGGAGACCGGCCACTCCCTCGCCTACGGCTTCAAGGGATACTGGGAGCGCAACGGCGGTCTGCCCGTCTTCGGCTATCCCTGGACCGAGGAGTTCAGCGAGCCGAACCGGGACACGGGCGAGGTCTACACCGTGCAGTACTTCGAGCGGCAGCGCTTCGAGTACCATCCCGAGAACGCGGGCACCGTCTACGAGGTACTGCTCGGTCGCCTGGGTGCGGCCGAGGCCGAGCGGCGCGGCCTGCTCGGCACCGAGCCGTTCCTCCCCCTCCCGGCAACAACCCCGCCTGATGCGAACTGCGACTTCTTCCCGGAGACCGGCCATCGCCTCTGCTTCGGCTTCCGGGAGTACTGGACCAGCCACGGGCTGGACTTCGGCGATCCCGGAGTCTCTTTCCGAGAGTCCCTGGCGCTCTCCGGCTACCCGATATCGGAGGAGTTCACCGACCCGGCCACCGGGCGGACGGTGCAGTATTTTGAGCGCGCCCGTTTCGAATACCATCCGGAGAACGCGGGCACGCCGTACGTCGTGCTGCTCGGCCTGCTCGGCACCGACGAAGTGCGTATCAAGGGGTGGATTCGGTGACAGATACGTCCGCACGGAACCGGCGCAAGCTCATCCTGGTCCTGCACGGACCCAACCTGAACATGCTCGGGCAGCGTGAGCCGGCGATTTACGGCCGGGTGACCCTGGCCGAGATCGACCAGCGAATCCGCGACGCCGCCGCCGAGCGCGGCTTCGAGACGATCATCGTGCAATCCAACTACGAAGGCGCGCTGATCGATGAGATCCAGCGCAGCGGCTCTGTGGCCTGTGGTATCATCGTCAATCCAGGGGCTCTGACCCACTACAGCATCGCGCTGCGCGATGCCCTGGCGGCGGTGGCTGCCCCAGCCGTCGAGGTGCACCTCAGCAACGTGTACCGCCGTGAGGAGTTCCGCCACCGCTCGGTCATCGCCCCCGTTGTCACCGGGCAGATCGCAGGACTGGGCGCCGACGGCTACCTGCTCGCCCTGCGGTACCTCATGGACCGGTACGAAGCAGAAGGGACCACGCCTGATGCCTGACCGCCTTGCCGTGCTCCGTGAGCGGATTGCGGAGCTCGGCCTCGACGCGATCGTCATCACCCACCCGTCAAATCGGTACTACCTGACGGGTTACACCGGAGATGACATCCCTCCAAACGAGTCAGGCGGTCACGTCATCGTCACTGCCGACCGTGCCGTCCTTGTCACCAGCACCGTCAACTCCGAGCAGGCGCGGCAGCAGGCATCCGGCTTTGAGGTCTTCGACCGTGTCTATGGCCTGACCGAGGCAGACGCGACCCTGCTCACCGAAATGGGCGTGCGGCGGGTCGGCTTCGAAGACAAGGCGATCCTCTACCAGGATCACCGCACACTGACCGAGCGCCTGGGCGATGGTGTCGAGCTGGTTCCCGTCGGGACGCTCGTCGACGACATGCGGGTGATCAAGACTTCGGACGAGATCACGAAGATCGCCCGGGCGATCGAGGTGACCGACCGCGCCTTCGAGCAGGTCGCCGCCACGATCCAGGCAGGCGACCGCGAGCGCGACATCGCCTGGCGCCTCGAATCCGCGATGCGCGAACTCGGCGCCAGCGGCCCGTCTTTCCCGACCATCGTTGCGTCAGGCCCAAACGCGGCGCTGCCCCACCACGAACCGGGCGACCGCCAGATTCAGCCGGGCGAGCCGATCGTGATCGACATGGGCGCCCGCGTCGACGGCTACTGCGCCGATCTCACCCGCACCGTCTGGGTGGGCGAACCGGACTCCCGCCTGCGCGAGATCTACCCGATCGTGCTCCGTGCGCTCGAGGCAGCCGAGGCCGGCCTCCGCGCGGGGATCACCGGCCGCGAGGGGGACGCCCTGGCGCGCGACGTGATTGAGCAGGCCGGCTACGGCGAGGCGTTCGGGCACTCCCTGGGCCATGGGGTCGGCGTGCGGGTCCATGAGGGACCGGCGCTGTCGAAGCGCAATGAGGAGCCGCTCCCGGCCGGCAGCGTGGTCACCATCGAACCGGGCATCTACATCCCCGGGTGGGGTGGCGTCCGCATTGAAGACGTCGGGGTGCTTGAGGACAAAGGCATCCGCATTCTGACGCGCGCGGCCAAGCGGAGCATCGACTGACGTTCGTATACGGCATCCAACGGCATTCAATGGAGGCAGCATGATCGATACTGGGGACCTTCGGAAGGGCCTGACGCTGGAGATGAACGGCGAGCTGGTGCGCGTCGTCGACTTCCAGCACGTCAAACAGGGCCGCGGTAGCGCCTTCGTCCGCCTCAGCCTGCGCAACCTGCGCACGGGCGCCATCACCCAGCAGACATTCCAGGCGGGTTCGAAGTTCACGCCGGTCCGGCTGGAGCGCCAGCGCGTCCAGTACCTGTACAACGACGAGGGCCAGTATCACTTCATGGATGTGGACACCTTCGAGCAGTTCGCCCTCGACAAGGAGACGCTCGGGGACGCGGTCTACTACCTGATTGAGAACGAGACGATCGACCTGCTGACCCACAACGGCCAGCCGATCGATGTCGAGTTGCCGGTGACAGTGAACCTGCGCGTGGAGCAGACCGAGCCGGGTGTGCGGGGCGACACCGCCTCCGGCGGCTCCAAGCCCGCGCGCCTGGAGACCGGCCTGACGATCAACGTCCCCCTCTTCATCAACGAGGGCGATGTGGTGACGGTCGATACCCGGACCGGCGAGTATCTTGGGCGCGTGAACTAGTCGCACTGCGCGCGAGTGGAGCGGCCTGAATGATGACGAGGAATCCCGACACGCCGGACGGGGCGCATACGGAACTGCCGGACGACTACGCAGCGCTCACGGCAACCGTCCGCGAGCTGGTCAAGGTCATGCGCGAGGGCGGCATCGGCCGGCTCGAAATCAAGCGGGGCGATCTGAAGATCGAGTTGGCCGCCCGTGAGGAGCCAGCGGTTTCCGGTCCCGTTCCGGCCGAGGCCCTCGTCCAGGCGACGCCCACCCAACCGGCCGCAGATCCGGCACCGGCCGAGGAGGGGCACATCATCACCTCGCCGATGATCGGCACCTTCTACGCGGCGCCGGCTCCGGGTGAGCGGCCCTTCGTTCAGGTGGGCGATACGGTTGAGGTCGGGCAGACGGTGGCCATCATCGAGGCTATGAAGATCATGAATGAGATCGTGGCCGACGTGGCTGGGACCGTCGTGGAGATCATGGTGCGCGACGCCGAGCCGGTCGAGTACGGCCACCCGCTGATGCGCATCAAGCCGCACGCCTAGCCGTAGAGGGGCCAGCCGTGCGCATTCTCGACGTCGCTGACGTCACCGCCTACATCAAGGATCTGCTCGACGCGGACCCGATCCTCAGCGACGTCTGGATTCGCGGCGAAGTCTCCAACTTCGTGCGCTCGGCGGCCGGTCACATCTACTTCACGCTCAAGTCGGAGCGCGCCCAGCTCCGCTGCGTGCTCTTCCGCGGGAACGCCCGCTGGCTCACCTTCCAGCCCGAGAACGGCGACGCCATCCTGGCCCACGGCCGGGTCTCGGTCTACGAGGCCGGCGGGCAGTACCAGCTTTACGTCGACCTCATCCAGCCGGAGGGTACCGGGCTCCTGCATCTCCAGTTCGAGGAGCTGCGGCGGCGACTGGAGATGGAGGGTCTATTCGACCCGTCGCGCAAGCGGCCGCTGCCGCGCCTCCCGCGTCGGATCGGCGTCGTGACATCGCCCACCGGCGCCGTCTGGCACGACATTCAGACGGTGCTGCGGCGCCGCTACCCGCTGGCGGAGCTCGTCCTGGCCCCGGCCCAGGTGCAGGGCGACGATGCACCACCCACCATCATCCGCGCGCTCGAGGCATTGCAGCTCGACGGCAACGTCGACGTCATCATCATCGCGCGCGGCGGCGGCTCGATGGAAGACCTGTGGTGCTTCAACGACGAGGCGCTTGCCCGCGCCGTCTTCGCCAGCCGCATCCCGGTCATCTCCGCCGTCGGTCACGAAACCGACTTCACGATCTGTGACTTCGTCGCCGACGTGCGTGCCCCGACCCCCTCTGCTGCGGCCGAGATTGTGGCGCCGCACATCAACGAGCTGGCCGCCGAGGTGAACGGCCTGCTGGCCCGGGCCAACACCGCGCTCTGGGACCTCCTGCGCGACTGCCGCGAGACGGTGGACGGGTTGGCGCTTCGGCTCCAGCGGCACGGTCCGGAGAACCTGATCCGCCAGGAGCGCCTGCGGCTCGACAGCCGCGCCGAGATCATGCACCAGCACCTTCGCCGCCGCATCGCCAGCCAGCGCGCAGCGATCGAGGCAATCCAGCGGCAACTCGACCTGCTGCACCCGCTGGGTGTCCTGCGACGCGGTTATGCCATCGTGCTCGACCGGGAAACGGGCGAGCGGCTGCGCAGCGCCAAGGGCCTCGCGGTTGATCAGAAGGTGACGCTGGAGTTCCACGACGGGGAGGCCGGCGCCGTCGTGCGCAGTGTCGAAACGTCGAGAGGAGCGGAGCATGTCCACGCCCCCGCAGAGACCCAACGATGAATGGCTCGCTGACGTCGTCCCGCCGGACGCCGGGTACGAGGACCTGGTGGCCGTGCTGAACGAAGTGGTGGAGCGCCTGGAGCGGGGTGACCTGTCGCTGGATCAGGCCCTGCAGGAGTATGAGCGTGGCGTGGCACTGGTCCGCCGGTGCAACGACCTGCTCGATCAGGCCGAACTCCGCGTCAGCGAGTTGTCGAGCGGCCTATCTTCCAGCCACGGTGCGGACCGCGGTCCCGGCGAGCGACCCCTCTCGCTCTTCGGCGATGACTATGAGGATGAGTTCGACGACGAGTTTGACGACGAGTAGCGGCGGTTACCCCACCGACTCCGAGTTGGTGGGTGCTCCGGGCTCACCGCCAGCGGCGGGTTCGTGCAGCGCCTGCGCCTTGCGCTGGAAGACCTGGTACACCGGCGCCTCCTGCTCGACCCGCCCGCGCGTTGCCAGCCAGTAGACCAGGCGCACCGGGAGTGCAACCACGGCGAAGAGTTGCGCCGCCCCGGCTGCGAGCAACCCGGCGATCAGCGCGTACAACCCCAATGCCCAGAAAAGGATGAACCCGACATCGACCGGCCGCGGGTCGGCCAGCGACGCCTGCGTGCCGTAGAGGTAGACGTCGAGCCGGATGCGGATCGGGTTCAGGAAGTAGATGCAGGCTAGCCCGATCGCGGCCCACATCACGGCCAGCGGGATACTCCCCCGATGCCGGGCGTAGAGCAGCGCGCAGCCGAGCAGCCCCGCTACCAGCAGCGCCACCGTGATGCCGCGAATCGGCTCCGCCGTTAGCGCGGTATCGAACGGATCGCTCTGCCATCGCTTCGCCGGTGAGTACCCGTAGCCCAGGAGTTGGCGCCAGTTGTCGAACAGCGTGACCCACACCGGGAAGGCCAGGACGATCCCGAGCGTGAACCGGCCGATCCAGTTCCACACCGGAGTGTCATGCACCGCCACCTGCCGCAGCAGCGACACCCGCCCCCGTGCCCAGAGCCAGAACACGAGGTAGAGCACGATCGTGATGGGGACATCGCCCGAGACGAAGCGGTACAGCATCTTCCCACCAACCACCCCGGACGCCCGGGACATCCACCGTCTGCCGCACGGATAAGTGTACTCGCGAGGCCGCCACATCGGCGATGCCTCGCGGGACACGAGGCACGCCGGCATCCTGCCGGTCCCGTTCCCCGACTCGCGCGTGGGAACAGCGGGACCGGCACGATGTCGCCGCCCCTGCGGTCCCGGTCGCTCAGATCATCCAAGCGGCAGGCGCAGCCGGTTGCCGCCGAGGACGTGGAAATGGAGATGGAAGACCGTCTGCCCGGAGTCTGGCCCGGTGTTCGTAACCACCCGGTAGCCGGACTCGGCCAGCCCGGCATCGCGCGCGACCTTGGCGGCCACCTGGAGCAGCCGGCCGAGGAGCACTGGGTCCGTCTCCTCCGCCTGGTTGAGTGACGTGATGTGCTGGTTTGGGATCACCAGGACGTGGGTCGACGCCTGGGGGTTGATATCGTTGAACGCAGTCACCTCGTCGTCCTGGTAGACGATTGTGGCCGGGAGCTCTCCCGCCACGATCCGGCAGAAGATGCAGTCGTTCGCCATTCCACCTCCCTCTCCGCGCGGCCCGTGGGCGCTATACTTATGCGAACACGAGTTCGGAGTGGACTGTGCCAGAGTTACCGGAAGTCGAGAACGTCCACCGCAGCCTTTCCACCGCCGTGGCCGGGGCCACCATCGCCGCCGTCCGGCTGGGGGCATTCACCGGTTGCATCGCCGCACCCGCGCCCGACGAGTTCGTCGCGCGCGTCACCGGCCGCAAGATCACCGGATTCGGGCGCCGCGGCAAGTACCTGCTCATCGCGCTCGACAACGGCGACACCATCGCCGTGCACCTGCGCATGACCGGTGAATTGGCCGTCACGTCCCCGGAGGCGCCCACCGGCAAGCACCACCACCTGACCTTCGTCCTCGACGATGGACGAGAGTTACGCTTCTCCGATACCCGCAAGTTCGGCCGGCTCACGCTCCTGACTCCCGACGAGGCCGCCGAGCTTGACCGCAGCCTCGGACCCGAGCCGCTCGACGATCGGTTCACCGCCGAACGGTTCGCCGCCATGCTCGCCGCCCGGTCGCGCGCCGTCAAGGCGCTCCTGCTGGACCAGACGTTCCTTGCCGGCGTCGGCAACATCTACGCTGACGAGGCGCTCTTCGCCGCCGGAATCCACCCGCTGCGCCCGGCGAACTCCCTCACGCTCAGTGAGGCCGCCCGCCTGCTGGACGCCATACGAGTGACCCTCGCCGCTGCCATCGACCGCGGCGGCACGACGCTGCGCGACTACCGGGACGGCCTTGGCCGCCCCGGCAACAACCAACACTATCTCCACATCTACCACCTGGCCGAGGGCGACCCGTGCCCACGATGCGGCGAGCCGATCGCACGCATCGTCGTGGCCCAGCGTGGCACCCGCTTCTGCCCCCGCTGCCAGCCGCTGCCTACGCTGTAGGCTCCCCGTACGCGCTGTCGATCGCGGACAGCAGGTCCGGGTCGTCCGGGTTCAGCACCGGGTACTCCCCGGTGACCAGGTCCGTATGCTTGAGCCCCGCGCCGGTGGCGAACAGCACCACCTCGTCGTCCTGGCCCAGCACGCCGCGCTCCCGCAGCAGCCGCGCCGCCGCGACGACCGCGCCCGCTTCCGGCGATACGAACAGTCCCTCGTGCGTCGCCGCGAGGCGGACGCCCTCCAGCAGCTCCTCATCGGAGACGGTGATCGCCGTGCCGCCGCTCTGGCGCACCGCGTCCAGGATCAGGTAGTCGCCGATCGCCACCGGCACGCGAATGCCGGGCGCCACTGTCGCCGCGCCCTCCCAGAGCTGCGCGTGGCGCTCACCCTGCTCGAACGCGCGCACGATCGGCGCACAGCCCTCGGACTGGACCACGATCATCCGCGGGCGCTTCGATCCGATCAGGCCCAACTGCTCCAGCTCGTTGAACGCCTTCCACATCCCGACGATGCCCGTCCCGCCGCCGGTGGGATAGATGATGGCATCCGGCAGGCGCCAGCCGAGCTGCTCGGCCAGCTCCAGCCCCATTGTCTTCTTCCCCTCGGCCCGGTACGGCTCCTTGAGCGTCGAGACGTCGAACCAGCCCCGCGCTTCGGCGCCGGCGCGCACGACACGCCCGCAGTCGTTGATCAGGCCGTTGACCAGGAAGACCCTGGCGCCGTAGGCGCGGCACTCGGCCTTCATCGACTCCGGCGTGTCGGCCGGCATGAACACGTAGGCGTCCAGCCCGGCGCGCGCCGCGTAGGCCGACATCGCCGCGGCGGCGTTTCCGGCAGAGGGGATCGCCACCGCGGTCGCTCCCAGCTCCGCCGCTCGCGATACCGCGGCACACAGCCCTCGCGCCTTGAAGCTGCCGGTCGGATTCTGCCCGTCGTCCTTCACCAGCAGCCGGTTGTAGCCGAGCGCCTTCCCGAGCCGGGAAGCCTGCAGTAGCGGCGTGCCTCCCTCACCCAGCGTGAGCGCATGGCGAGCATCCTGGACCGGCATGATCTCCGCGTAGCGCCAGAGATTCCACGGCCGACTGGCCAACGCCTCCCGCGTCAGCGTCTTCGCCGCCGCTTCGAGGTCGTACCGCGCAAAGAGCACCTTGCCGCACGCCGGGCAGGTGGTCATCAGCCGGTCAGCGGGATACGTCTCCCCGCACGCCGTGCACTCCAGATGGGTGAGATGGCTACGCATCAACAATCCTCGCTCTCCGTCCGGAATCCTTCGGGCATGTAGCCCCTACGGGATTGTAACGAGGAACGAGCCGATGCGCTCACGAGAAGCGGGCGCCGCCTCATCCGGGGGTGAGGCGGCGCCACGGCGCGAGAGAAGGGATGGGTTGGTACCTAACGCTCGATGTAGCAGGTGAAGCGCCCGCGACGGGAAGCGACCATCTCCTCGGTGCACTCGCCGCGCGCCATCGCGAAAGCACCGGTGCCGCCGGTGACGGAGAGGTAGCTCTTGCCACGGAACGTGACGGTGCCCATCACGTCGATGCTCCCCTGCCCCCACAGCTCGAAGCGCGCCACCTCAAAGAGATGGTTGGCCGCCGTCTCGAAGTAGTCCGGTGCTGAGGTGCCGACGCCGATGAAGTAGAACTCCCCGATCTGCTCCGTGGCCTCAAGGTCCGGTTCGAAGATCTTGCCGCCGCCGGAGGACACCTCTCCACGCGCGGGCCAGGCCCCGGCCGGCGCGTCCGCCAGGCGGTGGATGTTCGGCTGGTCGAAGGCCACGTCGATGACGACCGTCTGGCCCTGCTGACCTGCCACTCGCGGCACCACCAGGAGCGAGGTGATCACCAGCACTGCGGCGACCGCCGCGACGAGCGCCACCCAGCGCCCGGTCACCCTCACCAGCGCAGCTCTCACGGTACTCCTTCCCTTCCGGGCTTCACGCCGCCTCCGGGCGGCGTTGCCGTACACGGACCACTTCACCAAGGTAGCCCGCGATGAAGGATCCCGCGCGGGACAAACGTCCCATTACGTTCCTTCTCGTCGTAGGACAACGGTACCGGGAGCGGGCACATCAGAACCCCTGGCGCACCTCTAGACGACGAGCCGAAGCATCTGCTATACTGGGGGTCGGCAGGTACAGATGCGGGTGTAACTCAGTTGGCAGAGTGCCTGCTTCCCAAGCAGGATGTCGTGGGTTCGAATCCCATCACCCGCTCCCTCAGTCCGGATTCAGTATGAATCCGGGCTATTTTTGTGCTCGGCGATGGCTCGGCATACGGCAGCCGTGCTGCCTGGCTGGCGACCCGGCTCGACCGGCCCTGGCTCACCTCGCACGGCGTCCTCGATGCGGCGCGCTAAGGCGTGATGCGGTTCCAGAGGTCCGTGAACGCTATCGTGTCAAAGAAGGCAATGGCCTCGACGATCCGGCCGTCCTGCAACCGCAGGTACCACGAGTACGTGTTGCGGTAAGGCTTGCCGTCGCGTGCCGTTCCGGAGGCGTCGAACAGGGCGATCACCCAGTCGTTCTCCGCATACAGCGAGCGAACCGCCGGGACGAGCGGCGAGGCCATCCGCGCATTGAACGGGTGAATCACCCCGTCCATGAACTCCTGGCGACTCTCGTATGTGCGCGACACCGGGCTGTTCCCCACGATGGTCCACGAGGCGTCATCAGCCAAGAGCCCGAAGGGCCCGCCCGTTCCCGCCGCCCATTCCTCGAAGGTATGGGCGATCGTGGCTTTGTTCGCCTCCTCGATCTGCCGGTCCCGCGGTGTCCCTGGCGTGTTCTGTCCGTCCTTCATGGCACCCCTCGTCTCTTCGCGGACGCGGCGACCCGCCGCCGTCCACGGCCGCTGATCTCGCCTCGCGGCCGCCTGGTCGCTGGCTGGCGACGCCGCATTCACACCGGCCGGCCTCACGGGCGGCTGGATGAGTAGGGACTGCGACCGTCCAGCGCGCTGGATGGCCTACGAGAGCCGTTACGACGGCGGGAACGCGCGATTCTCGCGCTCCCGGTTCGGTTGGTTCGGACATCCTGATCGCTGATTCTCCGGCTGCAAGGGCCATGCCCGTATCAGTCGTCGTAGGGTGACGGGGGAACGTGGCCTCGGTGGCCCGGGGAACCGGCTAGGCGGGGGTGGCCAGCCGCAGCCCGATGATGCCGGCGACGACGAGGGAGATGGAGACGAGGCGCAAGACGCTGGCCGGTTCGTGAAACAGCACAATGCCTGCGACGGCGACTCCGACGGCGCCGATCCCGGTCCAAATGGCGTAGGCGGTCCCCAGCGGTAACGACTTCACCGCCTGCGCGAGGAAGACGTAGCTCAGGATCATCGCCGCGATGGTCAACACCGACGGCCAGAGCTTGGTGAACCCCTCGGACAGCTTCAGCCCGACCGCCCAGGTGATCTCGAACACGCCGGCGATCACGAGAAAGACCCAGGCCATGCGTCCTCCCCTCTCCGCCCCTATTCTGTCCGAGGCCGCGTGGTTGGGCCAGCGTCAGACAGAGGATCGGTCAACATGAAGGAGCCGGGTCCGATCGTGGACCCGGCTGCATGCCGACCTCAGCTATTGTCTTGTCTCTAGGCGGATCGCTGGCCCGCGATCCAGACTCCGAGGCGCACGATGCGGCCGCCGATATTCGACCGCATGCTCCGGCGCTTCTCGCCGCCCACCTCGGGGATCCGCCGCCCGCGCTGGGATTCGAGCAGCAGGTCCCGGCGCCGCGCCTCGGCATGAACTTCCATCATCGGTCCAATCACCGTCGTGCTCCTCTCGGCTGCTCCGACTCCGTTGCCGGTCGTGGACCGCATCGTCCATCACGAGATCCAAGGGTAGATGCTCGACGTGGCGCCCGATATCGGATCTTGGGTCAGGCATGGAGCGGCATACCGGCCAGCCATTCACCCTGCACGAAAGGACAGCGCCCGGCAGATCCGGGCGCTGGCGGAACAAAGAGGGAACCCGGCGCTGGGGCGCCGGGGAGACGATCTAGGGGGGCAACAGAGGAAACAAGGGGATAAAGGGGTGCTTGCTCGGGCCTTGTGACGGGCCTCGTCTCCAGCCCGTACGTACGCGGCCTTGGTGACGGTATCGTAGACAAACTCGGGCAACAGCGTCATCCTGATCTCCAGGACCATCGTCACAAATTCGTGACAGCACCGGGGAAATCGACGGCTCTCGCCCGGCGCGGTGCCGGTTTGACAATGACCCGTCATCCCTCGTATACTTCTCGCGGCTCCGGGACGGGGCCGATCGTGGGGGCATAGCTCAGTTGGGAGAGCGCTACAATCGCACTGTAGAGGTCGGGGGTTCGAATCCCCCTGCCTCCACCCACGAACCTTACTCACACCACCCGTCGCACACCTCGCGACGGTTCAGCCGTTCAGACCCGATCGCAGCTAGGTCCAGTGACCGGCTCGCACGATCCACGGAGGTGCGCCGGCCCAGCATAGGTCGAACCCCACCTCCCACCGCCTCACCGCTCGACGCACCGGACAGGGAGGGTGCGCCATGGAATCCCGGGCCTACCAGGTAATCGGCCGGCGGCTCAGTCAACCGCAAACGCTGATCTTCCGCGACGCGGACGGCCGCCATTTCCTGCGCGCCGGCTGCGGCACACGCCTGGTCCGTGTCACCGCACGCGACGCCATGCGGCTCATGCGTAGCCGCGAATACCACAGCGTCCTCGACCGCTCCTGGCGGAGCGAGTTGGACGCCATCGTGATGGATTGCCCGCTCCCCGACTCCGCCGCTCCCGAGGTCGCCGGCTCGTAGCGCCGCGACCAAGATGCACGCGGTCCTGAGCGCGCGTCGTCGCTCCCGGAAACACTCCCCGGAGACGAAACCACCCGGGCCGTTGTCGTGCCCGGGTGGCTGTGTTGCCTTTGTGGTGCAGCCGGTCAGGACGCCGGCTGTGGCCGCATCGTCGGTGAGGGGTGCGGCTGCGGATGCGGCGATCGCTCGCCTCCCCGATCCGCTTCTTCCGCCTTATGGGCGAGCGCCGCCGGACGCGTTATCGGCGGGCCGACCAACTGCGGCCGCGGGCGCGGCTCGTCGAACAGCGCCTCCAGCTCGTGCCCGTCGATCGTCTCCGCCTCCATCAGGAGCATGGCGATCGCTTCCAGCTTGTCCATGTGCTGGCTCAGGATCTCGTGGGCCCGCTTGTAGGCGGTATCGATCAGGCTGCGGATCTCCTGGTCGATCATGTAGGCGACTTCGTCGCTGTAGTTCCGCTGCTCGTTGATCTCCCGGCCCAGGAAGACCAGCTCCTCCTTGCGGCCGAACGCCAGCGGCCCGAGTGTCTTGCTCATGCCGTACTCGGTGACCATTCTGCGCGCCAGATTAGTGGCCCGCTCGATGTCGTTGGCCGCGCCGGTGGAGATCTCCTGGAACACCAGCTCCTCGGCCACGTGACCGCCCATGAAGACGGCCAGTTGGTCCTCGAACTGCTTCTTCGTCCAGAAGAAGCGGTCCTCCTCGGGCAGAACCCGGGTGTAGCCGCCCATCATGCCGCGCGCCACGATCGACACCTTGTGCACCGGGTCGGCGTGCGGCAGCATCCGCGCCACCAGGGCGTGCCCGGCCTCGTGGTACGCCGTCATCAGCTTCTCGCGCTCGCTGAGCACCCGGCTCTTGCGCTCCGGCCCGGCGATCACCCGGTCGATGGCCTCGGTCAGCTCGCGACGCCCGATCGTCTTCTTGTTGCGTCGCGCCGCGAGGATCGCCGCCTCGTTGACCAGGTTTTCCAGATCGGCACCCGAGAAGCCCGGCGTCTGCCGCGCCAGCTCCTCCAGGTCGACATCGCTCTCCAGCGGCTTGCCGCGCGAGTGGACTTCGAGGATCGCGCGCCGCCCGGCGATGTCCGGCCGGTCGAGCACGACCTGCCGGTCGAAGCGGCCCGGCCGCAGCAGTGCCGGGTCGAGCACGTCCGGCCGGTTCGTGGCGGCGATGACGATCACGTTGGTCGTGCTGTCGAAGCCGTCCATCTCGACCAGGATCTGGTTCAGCGTCTGCTCGCGCTCGTCGTGGCTACCGCCGAGACCAGCACCGCGCTGCCGTCCGACCGCGTCGATCTCGTCGATGAAGACGATGCATGGCGCGTTGCGCTTTGCCTGGTCGAACAGGTCACGGACGCGGCTGGCGCCGACGCCGACGAACATCTCGACGAACTCGGAACCACTAATGCTGAAGAACGGGACGCCCGCCTCACCGGCCACGGCGCGGGACAGGAGCGTCTTGCCTGTTCCGGGCGGGCCAACCAGCAGCACCCCGCGCGGAATGCGCGCACCCAGCGAGGCGAACTTGTCCGGGTACTTCAGGAACTCGACGACCTCGACCAGCTCCTCCTTGGCCTCCTCGACACCGGCCACGTCGGCGAACGTCACCGTCGGCTTGTTGCCCGTGAACATCCGCGCGCGGCTCTTCCCGAAGGAGATGGCCTGGTTGTTCGTCCCCTGGGCCTGCCGCATCATGAAGACGACGATACCTATGAGGAACAGCGTCGGCAGGATGAACGTCAGCGCGCTCAGCCAGTTACCCCACTGGCTCGCCGGATTCACCCGGATCTCGACGTCCGCTCCCGACAGGCCGTACTGTTCGAGTGCCTGGTAAATGTTGACATCCGGTGGCAGCCGGCTGCTGCGCGGCTCCTCCTCACCGATGTACTGCACCTGGATGTCGTTGGAGCCCTCGGTCATCACGATCCGCGCGACGCGGCCCTGGCGGATGTCCGCGGCAACATCGGCGAAGTTCTCTTCCCGCGCGCTGCCCCCGTCCTTCATGAAGGTGACCCACAGCGCGACGACCGCGATGATCAGGACGATCCAGACGAATCCATTGCGTAGCCACTTGTTTTCGGCCATTCAGTGCCCTCCGACCGCGCCATGCGCATCGATTGGTCCCTGTGCTTGCGCCACGGTCACGCGGGCTAAACAGGGTAGCTTGATTATAACAGACAGGACGCGACGCCTCGGCAGCCGGGAAATCCGCACCCTACTTGCCCAGCACGGCGTCGGGTTTGACCACGGCGACGAACGGAAGGTTCCGGTATCGGCCGGCCACGTCCAGGCCGTAGCCAACGACGAACTCGTCCGGGATGTCGAAGCCCACCCAATCGGCCCGTGCGGGCACGCTGCGCGGCTTGTCCTTGCGCAGCAGTGCAACCAGCCGCAGCGAGGCCGGGTTGCGCCGCTGCAAGACATCGATCAGGTATTCCAGAGTGAGTCCGCTGTCGATGATGTCTTCGACCAATAGCACATGTTCGCCTTCGATGGGACGGTCGAGATCCTTCAGGATCCGCACCACACCCGACGTTTGTGTCGCCTGTCCGTAGCTCGACACCGCCATAAATTCGACGCGGAGCGGAATCTCCATTGCCCGCGCCAAATCGGCCATGAAGACGAACGCGCCGGTTAGCACCCCGATTAGCAGCGGGGTGCGATCACCGTAGTACTCCCGAATCTCCCGCCCCAGTTCCCTGACGCGCGCCTGCAGGGTCTCCTCGTCGATCAAGATCCGGTCCAGCCCCCGGTGCAGGGGTATGTCCCTCAAACCCTCCGCCACGGCTCAGCAGTCCTCCAACCGCTCGCACCGGAGCGTCGTCCCGGCGCCGTCGAACGCCAGAGACGGCACTCCGGCCACCCACACAATCAACCCATCCCGCTCCAGCAGCGGCAGCCAGTCTCGCAGATACGCCGCCACCTTGGCGTCGACCAGGAAGTCCTGTAATGAGCGGTGCCGCCCTCCCGACACGACCACCCGATCTCCCGCCCGGCGCGTGCGCAGGCGCCAGTCGCCTTGCCCAACCCGGCCTCGCAGTCGCCAACCATTGAGGAGCGGAATGTCAATCTCCGTCCCCGCGACCAGTGGCTCCACGGCACCCGCCGGCATCAGCGGCCGGCCGGATGCCCGGCGCAGATCCTCCTCCAGACTCGCGAGCGACCCGAGGGCCAGCGACTCGTAGTCCACCCACGCCCCGACGCCCCCGCCGACTTCGATCAGGCGCCCGACCGCGCCCTCGATCGCCGCCCGCCGCAGCGCCTCGACCCGCTCCGCCGTCGGCCCGGCCGGGTCGACGCCCGCCGCCCGCGCCGCCAGGATCAGCACCCGCCGCTGCAACGCCGGGTGCAGGTCGCGCAGGGCCTCGCGCGCGACCGTCACCAGCCTCCCAGCCCGCCCCACGATCTCCGCAGCCGCCGCGTCGGCCGCCGCTTGGAGATACGCCGCGTCGTCCGCGAGCAGCCCTGCCGTCCGAGCGATCGTCTCGACCACTCCCGGAGCGATTCGCTCCAGCTCCGGTAGGACCGCATGCCGCACCACGTTGCGCCGGTAGACCGGCGACACGTTCGACGTGTCCTCGATCGGCACCAGGCCCCGCGCCCGGACGTAGCGCTCCACCTGCGCGCGGGTCAGCCCCAGCAGCGGGCGCAGCAACCACAGCGACACCACTTCGCGCTCGTCGGGGTCAAGCGGCACCGGCCGGTGGGTCTGCTCCCGCATCCCCACCAGGCCGTCGAGCCCGGCCCCGCGCACGAGCCGCAGCAGCACCGTCTCCGCCTGGTCGTTGGCCGTGTGCGCCACCGCGACCCAGCGCACGCCCTGCTCCCGCGCCGCCGCCGCCAGCGCCGCGTATCGTGCCGCCCGCGCCGCCGATTCGGTTCCCTCCCGCAGCACCCGGTCCCACGCGCCGACGTCGACCGTCGCGACCTCGACCGTCACCCCCACGGACTTCCCGAGCGCCACCGCGCGGTCCGCATCGGCGTCCGCCTCCGGCCGAAGCCGGTGGTTGACGTGCAGCGCGAGCGGCCGGGGCCCCCTACCCGCCGCGTGGAGCGCCTGCAGTGCTGCGGTCAGGGCCAGCGAGTCGGGTCCACCGGAGAAGCCGACCAGCACGCGGTCATCCGGGCCGAGACCGGCCCGCTCGACCGCCTCTTGGACGTGTCGCTCGAAAGACGCCACCACGACTGCCGCCACCGCTCCGTCCGCCGGGTCAGGCCCGGTCTCCCATCGCCGCGAGTGTATCACCCGGCGGGAGCACCCAAGCGCGGCCCGCGGCGTGCGTAAGCGACACGCAGGGCAGAGGCCGCGTGCGGGTGATGGACACCGGGACAACGCGCCTGCACCCATATCCAGGATCTGGGGAAGGATGGAAGAGATGGAAGAAACCCGTAGGAGCACCGGACTCGTCAAGCCGGCCATCGTCGCCGTCCTTATCTGCGAAGGCGCCGGCCTGATCGGCTCGATTTTCACCCGAGCCGGCCTCAACGGCTGGTTCCAAACGTTGAATAAGCCGCGCTTCAACCCACCGGGTTGGGTCTTCGGCCCCGTCTGGACCGTGCTCTACGCCCTCATGGGGATTGCCGCCGCGATGATATGGCAGCGACGCGACACGGACCCGGAGGCGCGGCCCGCACTCCGCCTTTTTGGCGTCCAGCTCGGGCTGAACGTGCTCTGGTCGGCCGCCTTCTTCGGGGCCCGCTCGCCCTTCGCGGCGCTGATCAACATCGTTGCCCTGTGGAGCGCACTCGTCGCGACGACCCTGCGCTTCTCGCGCGTCTCCGGTCGGGCGGCGGGGCTATTACTGCCCTACCTGGCCTGGACCACCTTCGCGACCGTGCTCAACGCGGCCATCTGGCGCCTGAACCGCTGATCCCGCGCGCCGCTGCACAGGAGCCAGGCCGGCGATCACTCCTCGGGCAGGATGAACGGCTGCTCGAGGAACTCCAGCCGCACGCCCATCAGCCGGGCCTCGTTGCTGAGGCGCGTCAGGCGGTTGAGGTCGACGTAGACCCGATCCGGGCGGGTCGCGATGATCACGTCCAGCCCACGCCGCCAGAGGAGTGTCCGGAGCCGCTTCAGCTCCGGGCGCGCATCGCCCGGCTCCGAAGCCGTCTCCCGGAATACGTCGACCACCCGGTAACCCTGGGCGAGGGCGTACGCCCGGCACCGCTCCTCCTGTGAGTCGAGGTCGTCTTCCGGGTCCGGGTGCTGCTCCCCGCGGAACCACGTGTAGATTGCGGCTCGCTCCGGCATGATCGACACCTCCACTCCGACCGGTATCCGGCACCGACCGCGCCCATCGCGCTGCCACCATGGTACTCGGCCCGGCGCACCAACGCACGCCGGGAGGCGCCCACCGGGTGCCGCCGCACCCGCGACGAACGCACCACGCTCACCGTGCGCTGTGCGACGGGAGTGGCATCACACGTGCTCCGGTGCCGGCAACCGGTACATCCGCGCGTGATCCGAACACCCTGGACGAGAGGAAGAACCATGCCCCGCCCGCTGCGTGAGCAGGTCGTCGTCATCACCGGCGCATCATCCGGCATCGGCCGCGAGACGGCCCTCCGCCTCGGTCAACGCGGTGCCTCCCTCGTCCTCGCCGCCCGGAACGCGGAAGCCCTCACCTCCCTGGCACGGGAGATCGAGCAGGCCGGCGGCCAAGCCCACGTGGTCCCGACCGACGTGGCCGACTGGCCGCAGGTCGAGAAGCTTGCCCAGGCCGCCGTGGACCGCTTCGGCCGCATCGACACCTGGATCAACAACGCCGGCCTCTACCTGGCCGCCCGCGTCGAAGACATGACTATCGACGACGCGATACGACTGATGCAGGTCAACGTCCTCGGGACCATCCACGGCACCAAGGCCGCTCTACCGCATCTCATCCGCCAGAGGCAGGGCACGATCATCAACGTGGGCTCGGCCGTCGGCGCTCGCGGCACTCCCCTTCTCGCCGCCTACTCGGCCTCGAAGTTCGCGGTGAAGGGCTTCACCGAGGCCCTGCGCGTGGAGCTGGCGCGAGATCACCCGGGGATCAAAGTCGTCCTCATCATGCCGCTCTCGATCAACACGCCCTTGTTCACCAACCACGCCCGCTCGCGGCTCGGGTTCGTCCCCCACCCCATTCCGCCGATCTACGAGCCCGGCGCCGTGGCCGACACCATCCTGTTCGCCATCGAGCATCCCCGGGCCGAGATCTACATCGGCCCCGGCCGCCCGCTCGCAATCCTCAACGCAGCGATGCCCGGCCTCCTCGACCGGCTCATGCTCGTCCGAGATCTCGTGTTCCGGGCACAGCACACCGACCAAGCCGACGACGGCCGCGACACCTTCGACGCCCCGATGCCCACCGAGACCTACACCACCACCGGCCAGTTCACCGCCAAGGCCAAGCCGACCAGCCTCTACACCCGCGTCCTCGAGCACCACCCCGCCACCCGCCTTGCCCTCATGGGCGCGGCCCTCGTAGCGGGCTGGTCCCTGGCTCGCCGCCTGGGGCGGTAGTCACCTGCCCACGCAGCGACGAGCGCTTCCATTCGCCGGATGCGAGCCTTGATCTCGCTTACCAGATCCCAAGCCCCGCGCACGTGAGTGCTCATGTCCAAAGCGATCATCGTACTTGGCGATGTGCTTGCTCGCCGCATCGTCACCGCCAGACACCTGGTCGCACTGTGGACGGCGGGCCTGATCTGACGAGACTAGATTTGTTTGTGAACGTACACCTGTGCTACCATCTGTGGCACAAGAACTAATGTTCGGCGCTACATGTGGTAGGAGGAGCGGTCCATGGTAGGCGATGAACATTCGTCTCCAAGGAGATCCACGCGAGGAACCACGCTCTTGGGAGCCGCGGTAGTTCTTGTCCCCGTCGGCGTGCTGACCATCCTTGCCATCTACGCCCCCGACGTCGTCCTGGCACTGGCATCGCCGATCATCCTGGGAGGACTCGGGGTGTGGCAACTCCAGGCTCAGCTAAAGGCCAACCGGGAGATGCAGGCCGCGCAGGCTCTTCGAGAGCGGAAATCGCGGGTCTATAGCCAGTTCGTTGACCTCCTCATTAAGCAAATGCTGGCAGAAAAGCAAACGGAGAAAAAACAAGCACGGAACGGGAAGCACAATGGACAGAAACTAGCACTGGAACGGGCCACTCCGAGTTCCGCCACAAAGCGCGACCCCGACCCAGCCCTCATCCGACACCTAACCCACCTCATGGGAGAGATGGTCGTGTGGGGATCAGACGGTGTGCTCAAGAAGTGGGGAGAGTTCAAGAAGATAGGGGCCGGCGTGGCAATGAATGACGCGGCACGGAGAGAGCAGGGATTGCGCCTCGCTAGAAAGCTTGCCGAGATACTCCTGGAGATCAGACGAGACTTAGGACACATGAATGAGGGGTTCTGCGCGGATGACGTACTCCGCCTGTTCATCAACGATTGGGACGAAGTCCTACAGACAGTCACAGATGATGCAGGTCAACGGTCGAATGGGCCTGTGACCACGCCCCAGAGGGACCACCGATGAATTAACCAATCATTTCCCCAACCAGCAACGCCTTCTCGTCTTAGCCAACTGGTTGTACGAGCGCCTGCCTCAACCGCCACCCGGCCTCAGAATCCAGCGCCTACGACAGTTCATAGCGACTAAGTGACAGGTGCCAGTCGCCTAGCGCCCGAACAGCTCAAAATATACAAACGACGCGGGGTTTCGGCCCCGCGTCGTCTTCTTCTATTGATGGTGCCGGTGGGCGGATTCGAACCACCGACCAAGGGCTTATGAGTCCCCTGCTCTACCGCTGAGCTACACCGGCGCTCAGAGCGCCAGTAAGTGTAGCAGGCGCTCGCGTTCACGTCAAACTGAGTTCCGCCGGCACGCTACGGTGTCCGAACAGTCCGTACGTCCGCAGATCGGGTGGTACAATCGGCCTCAGGAATCTGAATCGCAGGGAGGGACGAGCCGGTTTGGTGTGGGAGCCGTCTTCCGTGGGCGTGGATCTGCTCCGCGGGTTGAATGAGGCGCAGCAGCGCGCCGTGACGATCACTGAGGGCCCGGTCCTTGTCGTCGCCGGGCCGGGCAGCGGCAAGACACGGGTGCTGACGCACCGTGTCGCCTACCTCATCGACCAGCGGGGCGTCTCGCCGTGGAATATCCTGGCCGTCACCTTCACCAATAAGGCCGCACGCGAGATGCGCGAGCGCCTGGAGGTTCTGGTCGGACCCGAGCGCGCCCGGCAGCTCACCGTCGGCACCTTCCACGCACTCTGCGTCCGCATCCTCCGCCGCGACGGCCACCTCATCGGCCTCGACCCGCGCTTCACCATCTACGACGATGCCGACCAGATCGACGCGGTGCGGCAGGCGCTCAAGGCGCTCAACCTGGATCCGAAGCAGTTTCCGCCGCGGCCGATCCTGAACCGCATCTCCGCCGCCAAGAGCCAGGTGGTCGACCCGGCGCGCTTCGCAGAGCAGGTCGAGACCTACTGGGAAGAGATCGTCAGCCGCGTCTACCCGCGGTACCAGGAGATCCTGCGCCGTAACCGGGCGCTCGACTTCGACGACCTCCTGGTGGAGACGGTCCGGTTATTCGACGAGCAGCCCGAGGTCCTCCGCCGCTATCAGGACTGGTATCGCTACATCCTGGTCGATGAGTACCAGGACACCAACCACGTCCAGTACCTGCTTGTCCACGCCCTGGCGGCCGGGCATCGGAACCTCTGTGTCGTGGGCGACCCCGACCAGTCGATCTACGGCTGGCGACAGGCCGACATCCGCAACATCCTGGAGTTCAAGCGCGACTTCCCCGACGCGGCCGAGGTGCACCTGGAGTTGAACTACCGCTCCACCGGCGTGATCGTCGAGGCCGCCGACCAGGTGATCCGCGCCAACACGCAGCGCATCCGCCGACAGCTCCGGACCGAGAACCCGCGCGGCGACCGGTTGGTCGTGCGCGAGGCCTACGACGAAGCCCAGGAGGCGCAGTTCGTCGTCGGCGAGATCCGCCGTCTGGCTCAGTCGGGTCGCTACCGCTTCCGTGACATCGCGGTGCTCTATCGCACCAACGCTCAGAGCCGGCCGCTGGAGGAGGCGCTCATCCGAGCCGACATCCCGTACCAGCTTGTCGGCGGCACACGGTTCTACGAGCGGCGCGAGATCAAGGACGCGCTTGCGCTCCTGCGCCTGATCGCCAACCCGCGCGACGCGGTAAGCCTGCAGCGGGTACTCGCCAACACCCCGCTCGGCAAGGGGATCGGCGCACGCACGCTGCAGGAGCTGGAGCGCTGGTCGACCGAGACGGGCCTGCCGATCTATACCGGTCTGGCCGCGCTCGCAGGCGAGAGCGACGCCCCCGCGCCGCCGGTCGGCACCCGCCCCGCGAAGCTGCTCGCGGATGTCTACCGCACCATCGCGGGACTGGAGGTCAAGAGCCGCTCGATGACCCTCTCGGCCCTGTTTGACGCGATCGTCCAGCAGACCGGCTTCGCCGCCCAGTTCCAGGAGGGCGGCGACCCGGAGGCGCTGGAGCGCTGGGAGAACGTGCTCCAGCTCCGCAACGTGCTCATGACCTACGATGAGTTGCCCGAGTCGGAGGCCCTGGAGGTCTTCCTTGAAGAGTCGGCCCTCATCGCCGACGCCGACACCATCGACGAGAGCGGCGATCAGGTCACCCTCATCACCCTCCACGCGGCGAAGGGGCTTGAGTTCCCGGTCGTATTCCTGGTCGGGGCCGAGGAGGGCATCCTGCCCCATGCCCGGTCGATGGAGAGCGAGGCGCAGGTCGAGGAGGAGCGCCGCCTCTTCTACGTCGGCATCACCCGCGCCAAGGAGCGCCTGTACATCACCCACACCTTCCGCCGCACCGTCTGGGGACGCGACGATGTCAGCGTCCGCTCGCGTTTCGTCGACGCCATTCCGCCGGAGTTGATCGAAACTACCGCACTGCGCACTGCCACGCCACGGCTCGGCACGCGCACGACGATCGCAGCCAGGAATGGGCCGGCCCCCGAGCCGGCACCGGTCGTGCCCGACCTCCGGCCCGGGATGCGCGTGTTCCATCCGCACTTCGGCGACGGCATCGTTACTGCGGTGCGTGCATCACGAGGTGACCAGGAGGTCACGGTCAATTTCAAGCGCCACGGGCAGAAGCGCCTGATGGCGAGCTTGGCTAATCTGACCGTAGATTAACGCGGTCAGCCGGGGAGTCGCGTGCGGAAACGGGCGCAACTCTCCGCACGCCGCAGCGAACCGTTGGGGGGATCCTCCCCGAATATCAGGAGGGAACCGATGGCAGCGCATCGCTGGGTGTACCTCTTCCGGGACGGGAACGCACAGCAGCGGGACCTGCTAGGCGGCAAGGGCGCCAACCTCGCGGAGATGACCAACGTCGGTCTGCCCGTGCCACCCGGCTTCACGGTCACCACCGAAGCCTGCAACGCCTATTTCGAGGACGGCGCGCGCCTGCCGGAGGGACTCTGGGAGCAGGTGCTCGAAGGCCTCGCCGACATCGAGCGGCAGATGGGCCGCACCTTCGGCAGCCCCGACCGTCCGCTGCTGGTGTCGGTCCGTTCGGGCGCCAAGTTCTCCATGCCGGGCATGATGGATACTATCCTCAATCTCGGCCTCAATGACGTCACCGTCCGGGGGCTGGCCGCCGAGGCCGACGAGCGCTTTGCCTACGACTGCTATCGGCGCCTGATTCAGATGTTCGCCAAGGTCGTCCTCGACGTGAACGCGGACCTGTTCGAGGACGTCATCGATGAGCACAAACGCGCGCTCGGCGTGCGCAACGACTTCGAGCTGCCGGCCGACGACCTGCGCCGCATGGTCGTTGAGTTCAAGGAGATCGTCCGCCGCGAGGCGGGACAGGACTTCCCGGACGCCCCCCACGATCAGCTCCGCGCCGCCATCATCGCCGTCTTCGAGTCCTGGAACAACCGTCGCGCCATCGACTACCGCAACGCCAACAACATCCCCCACAACCTGGGCACCGCCGTGAACGTCCAGGCGATGGTCTACGGCAACATGGGGCCCGACTGCGCCACCGGCGTCGCCTTCACCCGCAACCCGAGCACCGGTGAGAAGCGCCTCTTCGGCGAGTACCTCACCAACGCCCAGGGCGAGGATGTCGTCGCCGGGGTGCGGACGCCGCAGCCGATCGAGCAGATGGCCGACGACCCGCACGTCAGACCGGCCTACCAGCAACTTCAGGAGATCGCCCAGCGGCTGGAGCAGCATTACCGCGATATGCAGGACCTGGAGTTCACGATCCAGAACGGCAAGCTCTACATGCTCCAGACCCGCACCGGCAAGCGCACCGGCGCGGCGGCGGTCAAGATCGCGGTCGACATGGTCAACGAGGGGCTGATCAGCAAGGAAGAAGCCGTCCTGCGCGTCTTGCCCAGCCAGCTCGATCAACTCCTCCACCCGACCATCGATCCCAGCCATACCGGTGAGATCCTGGCCAACGGCCTGCCCGCCAGCCCCGGCGCCGCGACCGGCCAGGTCGTGTTCGACGCTGACGAAGCCAAGGCGCTCGCCGAGGACGGCCACGACGTCATCCTGGTTCGGCTGGAGACCTCGCCCGAGGACTTCCACGGTATGCTGGCCGCCCGCGCGGTGCTTACCGCCCGCGGCGGGATGACCTCGCACGCCGCGGTCGTCGCCCGCGGCATGGGCAAGCCCGCCGTCGTCGGCTGCACCGCGCTCCAGGTCGACTACGACCGCCAGCAGATCACCATCAACGGCACGGTCATCCCGAAGGGGGACTACATCACGCTCGACGGCTCGACCGGCGCCGTCATGCTCGGCAAGGTTCCGACCATCGAGCCCCAGGTCCACGGCGACCTCGCGACGCTGCTCGGCTGGGCCGACGAGATCCGTAAGCTCGGTGTGCGCGCGAACGCCGACACGCCGGAGGACGCCGCCAAGGCCCGCGAATTGGGCGCCCAGGGCATCGGCCTCTGCCGCACCGAGCACATGTTCTTCCAGAGCGACCGCATCTGGGCCATGCGGGAGATGATCATCGCGACCACCGAGCAAGAGCGCCGCGCCGCCCTGGCCAAGCTCGAACCCATGCAGCGGGAGGACTTCGCCGGGATCTTCCGCGCGATGGACGGGCTCCCCGTCACCATCCGCACCCTCGACCCGCCGCTCCACGAGTTCCTCCCGCACACCGACGCCGAGATCGAGGAACTGGCCAGGACGATGGGCATCGACCCGGAGATCGTCAAGAACAAGGTCGTGGCACTCCGGGAGGCCAATCCGATGCTCGGCCACCGCGGCTGCCGCCTCGGCATCACCGCGCCGGAGATCACCGAAATGCAGGCCCGCGCCATCTTCGGTGCCGCGTTGGACGTTGCCGCCGAGGGGGTCGACGTTCACCCGGAGATCATGATCCCGCTCGTGGGCGATGTCGAGGAGCTCCGGCTCCAACGGGAGGTTGTCGACCGGGTCGCGAAGGAGATGTTCGCCGAGGCAGGCCGCACCATCCCCTACCTCGTCGGCACGATGATCGAGCTCCCGCGCGCGGCGCTGCTGGCGGACAAGATCGCTGAGCAGGCCGAGTTCTTCAGCTTCGGCACCAACGACCTCACCCAGACAACGCTCGGCCTCAGCCGGGACGACTCCGGCCGCTTCCTGCCGTACTATGTCGAGCACGGCATCTTCAAGAACGACCCCTTCCAGGTCCTCGACCGTGAGGGCGTCGGCGAGCTGATCCGAATCGCCGTCGAGCGCGGCCGCAAGACGCGCCCCGACATCAAGCTGGGCATCTGCGGCGAGCACGGCGGCGACCCGAGCAGCGTCGAGTTCTGCCACCAGGCGGGCCTGGACTACGTGAGCGCGTCGCCGTTCCGCGTCCCCATCGCCCGCCTCGCCGCCGCCCAGGCCGCCCTCGAGCAATCCGAGCGCGACGTGTAGACGCAGCACAAGAGCACACGCCCAGACCAGAAGCGCCGGCGACCAGCCGGCGCTTCGCATTCCTCTGTGCTGCTCTACGGTTGGTGGCGCTCTGGACTCACGAACACCGCCGGGGGAATTGGATGACACGTCGACGGCGGTGGTTGGTGACCGCGCAACGCTCGTCGCAGCGTCTGCCCGCCAGGCCCCGGCTCTTTGCGCGGACCGATTCCCGGCCACCGCCGCGGCACCACGATCTCCGGATCGACTACCCGGCCGTAAGGAGCCACCCGCAGGTAGGCGCAGACGTCCGGCTCGTCCTCTACGGCACCCCGATCCGCCGCTACCTCACCTGCCGCGGCGATAGAGGTCCCGAAACCACCCGCTGAAAACGTCACCCCGAGCACACGCAGCAGTGCAATGGCGAACCAGGTCCCGCGCATCAGCGGTCCCTCTCAAGTCCGCGTGGATCTGCTGCTTCCATAAGGACGGTCCAGACACAGAGTTGGTGCCATCCGATACGGCCTCTTGAAATCCGGGACGTAACATTGTCATCCTGACGCGGCACTCGGTCCACTAACAACCACCCGTCGAGCCCCGATTGCTGCGATCACTACCCTCGCCGACCGGCGTTCTTCAACTCGATCCGCACATTGTGCCCATGCTCATGGAACAGGTGGACGAGGTTCGCTCCATCGATTAGTGAGATGGGCTTGTCTTTCACGAACTCGCGCGAATCGTGGCCGAAGTAGCCCGTGGTGACGAGAATCCCCTTGACCGCCCCTTCGTTGATCATTGTCCCGTACAAGTCCCGCACGGCCGACACGGGAACCAGACCGTTGTAACGCTTCGCCTGGATCACGAACTTCCCGCCGCGAATCGGATCGGGATCGAATGCTACAGCATCAACTCCGCCATCGCGGCTAGCTCGCGTCACCCGCACCTCTCCACCATCCGACCGAAAAATCTTCGCAAAGAGTTCACGGACGAGGTGCTCGAAATCGTCCCAGGGCATGTCAACAAGGTTCTGGGAGGATTCGAGATCAACTAGGATTTCACGTGCTTCCACAAAGCGATGATCCTCGCGGTCGACATGCATGATGGGCCGCACGGGAGCGAGTTGCACGAGCGGACCCGCGACCAATCCTTTGAGTGCACGCACCGATTCCTTTGGGTCGACGCGGGACAGGTCAAACTCCATGAACTCTTCGCGGCTAGCCTGGCAAGAGATGAGGCAGGCCGTGAAGTCCTTACCGGTGGCCCGATCGATCCCGGACACCCATCCATTGAACACAACGGACAGGATGTGCTTCGGATAATCTGCCTCGAACACCTCGTGAATGGTTCGCAACGTGGTCTGGTAGACAATGGATTCGTAGAAGGTGTTGAACTCCCGCTGCTTCATCTCTATGGGCTGAATAGCCTTGCGCGTTTGCACGAAGCGATACCCAACGACGCGTGGAACATCGTTCAGGCCGGGGAGTTGAAAGTCCACGATCAGGACCTTGCTGTCCGGGACGTAGGCTATCGAGACGTCTTTGTTGAAACCTTCAGGGTACAAGGAGCGGTCCAGTACTATCCCGACATAGCGTTCGATCGCTTGAGCGTCACCCCGCTCAAACGCGACACGAAACTGGTCCACTTCGGCGTTCTTTGCGGCCTGCGCCCGCTCGTACGCAGCGCGCTCCTCCTCCACTCTACGCTCGAACGCCTCTTTCCGCTTCTGGTAATCTGCTTGCCGCGCTTGTAAGGTCTGTGCCGCTGCCGCCTCGAGTTCAAGGCGTCGGGCCTTACGTCGGGGCCACAGAAGCTCCAACAGTGGCGATGGGGTGGGAACCCCCAGTTCCTTCCTGATCACCTCCTCGCTCGGCGGCGATTCATCGAAGGTGGGAGCATGGAACGGACGGCGGTCGTAGAGTGACTCCCAATCGAGCCGGTCATCGACCGGAAGCGTGGCCCGCAGGAGCCCTCGATACTCGTCGATGAGAGCCAGTGCCTCGTCCGTCTGTAGCGCAGCCTGTTCCTTCATATCCTGGATGGCTTGCCGCTGCCGGAGCCGCTCTTCCTCCTGCGCCCACCGAGCCTCAATCTCGGCGACTTTCATCGCCACTTCCAGCTCACTTCTGCCTTTGACCACGCGGCTCTTCCCTAAGACTTCGTTCGTGACCGTGGCGACATACATGGGTCTTCGGGACACTGGCGTCCTCCTCCGCCCCGTCGAAGGATCGGGGTGCGCCCGACAACGCGGTTGTATCGGGCCCTGCGTCAACACGGTGTCGCGACCGCGTGTCACATAGCAAATGGCGATTGTGAACTCAATTGTGTACGACGCTGAGGAACGTGGTCAACATGATGAGATCGTTCACAAGTATGGATTGCTGTTGTGCCATGAACCTAGGTCTACGGCTCGACCAAGACGGGGCGGGCTGGGCAAGGCACTTCGTCCAAGTCACCGAGGCACGAGGATGCGTGAGGTAAAGCTGCTCAGACACGGACTGCGGTGGGGTGTTAGTGCGGGGCGGCGGTGCCATAACCGACAACGGCGTCCGGGTAATCGCCGCCCTCACTGACTCAGCTAGCGGAACACAGGGTGGGGGAAGTGGGACTCGAACCCACACGCCTTGCGGCACATGATCCTAAGTCATGCTCGTCTGCCAGTTCCGACATTCCCCCAGGGATGTCCGCGGCCGGGATCGGCGCGGACACTACGATTGTACCAGGACAACCCCGCTTGGGCCGAGGATTCGTCGGTGATGACGTGCCCCACCCCAGCGGAGCAGGTTTTCCCCTGACAGATCAGCAATCAGAGACCAGTAAACGGCCGGTATGGGGACCATGTGGCACGGAACGTGCATTAGTTAAAGTTATGGTGACAGGGAGGACTCTAGAAAGCAGCGCCGAGATGGAACACTATCGCGTCATCGCTGAAAGTGCAATCCACCCTGGGCGCAGGTTACTCATGAACCGGCGAGGGGAAGGGTTCCTGCAGCTCGAATCCGACAGCACACCGCAGCCGGTCCCCCCGGCAGATTTCGCGCGGCTGCGCCGGATGAGCCACTATCAGCCCATCCAGACGCGGTTGCGTCGCCGGAAGGCGGCCATGGCCGCCACCCCGGCACCGGTCGCGGTGGTCTGATCGCACCAAGCCGTTCCTGACAACAGGACGAAACGTAGCACGCGCCGGTTTCCCGGCGCGTGCTCTTGCTTGCTGTCGTTGCGATCGCGGGTACGGAGAGCGCGGCCGGCGCCTAGACGCCGCAGCCGCAGCCCTGAGCGGTCCCGGCGTTGTCGCCCGTATCGAAGGAGTGGCCGCAGGCACAGGTCGCAACCGCGTTCGGGTTGCGCACGGTGAAGCCACCGCCCATCAGGCTGTTGACGTAGTCGATCTCGGCGCCTTCGAGGTACATCGCGCTGAACTGATCGACCAGGAGCTTGATCCCGTCCTGCTCGAAGATATGGTCATCCTCTTCGGCGACCTCTTCGACCGACATACCGTACTGAAGCCCGGAGCACCCACCCGGGGCGACGAAGACGCGCAGCATCGCGTCCTCAATCCCCTCGTCCGCCAGGTACTCCTTCAGGCGCTCCACCGCCTCCGGCGTCATCGTGATCATGAGTCACTTCCTCCACGTTCGCCCCGTACCCGTCGCACGGGCGTCGCCGGCGTTTCGCAACCAATCCTTAACAAAATCATACCGGCTCAGTGCCAGGTGTCAAGGCACCGCGCAGCGCGACCGCGCTCCCGACGCCTGCGCATATTCTACCACCCGCGTCCAGCTCACCCGCCGAGGCGCGCCAGCGCCCGCTCGCGGACCTGCGCGCCCAGCTCGGCTGTGGTCGTCGTGCCCCCGATGTCGCGGGTGCGGTAGCCCGCCGACAGGGCGTCGTCCACGGCCGCCTCGATTGCGTCGGCTGCATCGGCCAGCCCGAACGAGAAGCGCAGCATCAGCGACACGCTGAGGATGGCGCCGAGCGGGTTCGCCAGGCCCTGACCGGCGATGTCGGGCGCGCTGCCGTGGACCGGCTCGTACAGGCCGAACATCGGCGCGACCGTCCCGGGGCG
>Ga0207867_1000748_pt1 | contig 30884 bp, 24 predicted proteins | sample HigsolmetaAR206D_FD_184838 | JGI IMG/M metagenome (GOLD analysis project Ga0207867, IMG submission 184838) | Ionic liquid and high solid enriched microbial communities from the Joint BioEnergy Institute, USA - AR20-6-D (SPAdes) (version 2) ...
AAGCCCACTGAAGGGGCTAGGGACGCTGGTCCCGGTAGGTGGCCGAATCGGATACGCCTCGATGTAGCCATCATAGCCCCTTCAGTGGGCTTACCCACTATGCAGCCCGGCGGCTTGAGCCCCGGGCACGGGCCGAGCGCGGGGATCCTTACATCACCCATCCTCGGTAAGCACGGGCCATGATTGCAACCCGGTACCGCCGCACGATGAAACGCCAGCCCGCTTCTGCCACGGGTACCGACTGCCCTTCGAGCCCCCACAGCATGCATTCCGCACCACCGGTGACGCATGACGTATGACGCATGACGCACGACCCATTTCCGTGGCAAACCGCGTGCGGCAGGGGTGGCGCGGGCGTGCGGCAAGAGGACGCCGTGTTGTCCTTGCTGTGAGCATGAGCCCGCACCCGGGTGATCTGTAACCCTCGGCGCATCAGTCGCGTTGGCGCGGTGGGGCGGGTTTCCTATAATGACATCAGGCGGCAGCGGGGTGCCGCGGAGGAGCCGGCGTGCCGGGCGATATCGACCGACTACTCAAGTACATCGTGCATCACTACACGGCGCGCGAGGAGATCAAAGACGTCGAGCTCGACGCCTCGGCGGCCGATGATATCGTCGCGGGCCAGCGGCGTGCGCTGCGTGAAGAGGAGCAGCGTGCGGAAGCGCTCGCGGCGCCCTTTCGCGAGGGGTTGCGTCGCGCCGAGGCCGCGCGACGTGCCGGCGGCGATGCCATCTCGCTCGACGACCGCGACCCGCAGGACAACCTGATCGCCGATGCGCTGGTCCACTTCCTCGTCGGTCCGGGCATGGCGACCTCGTCCACCCGCGAGACGGAGCCAATGCACTACATCTACACCATCTCGATCGATTGGGATCAGGTGGCCGCCGTCGCCCGCCGGGCGAATGTGGATCTGGATGCCGTCATCAACCGGGCGGGGGCGTGAGTATGACGGCGGCACAACGGATGGAGAGCCAGCGCGATCCGAAGTCGGACGACCGCCCGGAACGCGCAGCACAGCGGCTGGGCATCGAGTTCCGCGATCTGGATCTGCTGCGGCTGGCGTTGACCCATCGCTCCTACCTCAACGAACTCGGCATCTCCCAAATCGAAGCGGTGCGGGATTCCAACGAGCGCCTGGAGTTCCTGGGCGACTCGGTTCTCGGCATGATCACTGCGGAGTTCCTCTACCGGCGCTTCCCGCGGCTTCCGGAGGGGATGCTCACGGCCTACCGCACCGCGCTGGTCCGCACCGAGACGCTGGCGCGCTGGGCACGACGCTTCGGGTTGGACGAGTTGCTCTACCTCGGCCGCGGGGAGATGACCTCCGACGGGGAGATCCGCGACCGGATCCTGGCCGGGGCGTTCGAGGCGGTGATCGCCGCGATTTACCTGGACCGCGGTATCCGCGCCACCCGGCGCTTCCTGCGCCAGCTCCTGATCGAGGACGCGGAGCAGATCATCACCGAGGGGCAGGAGACCAACTACAAGGGACGGCTGCAGGAGCTCGTGCAGGAGCACATGCGGGTGACTCCGATGTATCGCACGGTGGCGGTGTCTGGCCCCGCGCACGACCGGGTTTTCACCGTCGAGGTGGTCGTCGGCGGTGAATGCCTCGGCGTGGGGACCGGGAGCAGCAAGCGCGCTGCCCAGCAGGAGGCGGCACAGAGCGCGCTGGCGCGGCTGGCCGCGGAAGGGATAACCGAGAACCATGACCGGCCGCTATGATCAGTTGACCATCTTCGGCGGCAACTCCAACCCGGATCTCACCCGGGAGATCTGCACCTACATCGATATCCCGCCCGGCCGGATCGAGGTGTTCCGGTTCAGCAACGAGAACATCTTCGTCCGCATCGGCGAGAGCGTGCGTGAGAACGACGTCTTCGTCGTCCAGTCCTTCAGCAGCCCGGTCAACGACAGCATCATGGAGCTGCTGATCATCATCGACACGCTCAAGCGGGCCTCGGCTGGACGCATTACCGCGGTCATCCCCTACTTCGGCTACGGCCGCACCGACAAGAAGGATCAGCCGCGTGTGCCGATCACGGCGCGCCTCATCGCCGACCTGATCACCGTCGCCGGGGCCGATCGCGTCCTGACCGTCGACCTGCACGCCGGGCAGATCCAGGGCTTCTTCAACATCCCCGTCGACGAGATGACCGCCATGCCGATCATCGCCCGCTACTTCCAGGATAAGCGGCTGGAACGGCCGGTCGTCGTCTCGCCGGACCTGGGGAACACCAAGCGGGCACGCAACTTCGCCGAAGAGTTGGACGCGAGTCTCGCCATCATCGAGAAGCGCCGGGTCGGGAACGTCGACAAGACCGAGGTGCTGAACCTGATCGGCTCGGTCGAAGGGTGCCAGGCGGTGCTGGTGGACGACGAGATCGACACGGCCGGCTCGATCACTCAGGCCGCCCAGGTCTGCATCGAGAACGGTGCGGTCGAAGTCTACGCCGCCTGCACCCATCCGGTTCTGAGCGGCCCGGCCATCGAGCGGCTGGCGCTCAGCCCGATCCGGGAAGTGGTGGTGAGCAACACTATCCCGATCCCCCCGGAGAAGCGGATCGACAAGATCACGGTGCTCTCGGTCGCCCCGCTGCTGGGTGAGACGATCCAGCGCATCCACACCGGGGCCAGCGTCAGCCCGGTCTACCGGGGCGTTGGCAGCAGGACGATCCGTTAGCGCATCAGTCGAACGCCGGCATGCATGCCGGTGTGTGTCCAGGGGGTTACCTCTGGGCTGACACCGCGAAGCCGGCTCTAGCCGGCTGGGGCTCATGAGGGTTCCGATTCGCATGAAACGGTGTCCGCCGGTCGGCACGTGCCCGGGGCTCATGGACTTTGACGAATGATAAGGGTGTACGCGGTCGGTATGTGTCCGGGGCTCAAGCCGCCGGGCTCACAATCAAAGCCGGCTGAAGCCGGCTGGGATCGCGGTACGGAGCAGACCCCGATGCGCCGGTTCCGCCGCTCGGCCCGTGCCTGGGGCTCAAGCCACCGGGCTGACACGGCGAAGCCCACGGAAGGGGCTGGGGACGCGGTCCCCGCTGGGAGGCCGAACCGCGTACGCCGGGATGTCGCCATCACAGCCCCTTCAGTGGGCTTACCAAAATATCAGCCCGGCGGCTTAAGCCCCAGGCACATGCCACGCGGTGAGGCACAACGCCGGGCGGTGAGCCATGCTCCGTCCCAGCCGGCTTCAGCCGGCTTTTCCTTGTCAGCCCGGTGGCTTGAGCCCCGGGCACGGGCCACGGCGTGGGATCCTTCACGCCACCTACCCCGGGCACGTACCGCCCGGCGAACGAAACCAGCAGCACAGCCGGCCCCCACCCAATCCCAAGAACGTACGCACCTTTTTCTCGCCTTAACCTTGACGCTGAGTCACCGCTGGTGGCAGAGTTCCGGGCACCGCTGGCGCGCCGATCCGGCCGAACCTCCCGGGGACGGAGCCGGCCGCCGCATCGATCACCCGGCGCGCAGCGCATGTCACACCGCTTGAGCAGGGAAGGTCCAGTCTGTGCCCGGATATCGGTCTCCCTACTCCCGCCGGCCACCCCGTCGCGGGAGCGTCGTGCCGAAGCTGGTGATGAGTGTCCTGGGGCTGGTCGTCGTCGTGCTCGGCCTGTTCCTGCTGGCCGACCGCCTGGATGGGCGCCTGCTGGGCAATACCGCGCTCACGGACGCCTCGCCCGTCGCCTCACCCAGTCCCGGGAGTGTCGCGGCGCTGCGAACCCCGCGCGATGTCGCCGCGGCCTTCACCCGCCTCTGGAACGCGGGTGACTATGCCGGGATGTACGAGTTGCTCTCGGCCCCCGCCAAGCACACCATCAGCAAGGAGGACTTCATCGCCCGCTACGAGGGGATCGCCCAGGAGATCGGCCAGACGGCGATCGAGGCGACGCTCCGGGACGCCGACCGCAATGCGCTCGAACAGCCCATGCACGTCAAGCGGGAGTCGGCCAAGGTCGGGACGCTGGAGGAAGACAACGTCATCCCCATCGTCGAGGAGGAGGACGGCTTCCGGGTCGACTGGACCCCGTCGGTCATCTTTGCCGACCTCGGTGACGGCTTCGTGCGGTGGCAGCCGGACATCCCGCAGCGCGGCCGCATCCTCGATCGCAAGGGTCGGCCGCTGGCGCACCTGGGCCAGATCAACAAGGTCGGCGTGGTCCCGGGGCAGATCCAGGACGAAGCCGCGATGCTCCAGACGTTGAGCCAGGCGCTCGGCATGCCGGAAGACGAGATCAAGAGCCGGTACGAGCACGGTCAGCCCGACTGGTTCATGCCGATCAAGAGCTATCCCGACCCGATGGACCCGGGCCTGCTGGAGCAGTTGGCCGGCATCCCGGGCGTCGTGGTGCAGAAATGGCCCGAGCGCGTCTACCCCGCGGGCGATGCGGCCGCGCACGTCGTCGGCTACCTGACGGAGATCACCGCCGACGAGCTGCCGGAGTTGAGCGCCCGGGGCTACTCGGCCGGGGACGTCATCGGCCGCGCCGGGATCGAGGCCTGGGGTGAGCAGTACCTGGCCGGCAAGCGCGGCGGGCGGCTCGTTATCGTCGCGCCGGACGGCAGCGAGCGGCGGCTGCTCGCTGAAGTGCAGAGCGAGCCTGCCGCCGACATCGTCACGACGATCGACCTCGATGTGCAGCTCGCCGCCAAGCGTGCGCTGGGAGACAACACCGGGAGCGTCGTCGTCATCGACCCGAACAATGGCGCCATCCTGGCGATGGTCAGCAATCCGAGCTTCGACCCGAACAAGTTCATCCTGGGTCTCTCCGACGAAGATTGGGCTCGGTTCAACGACGAGGAGGCGCGGCCGCTACAGAACCGGGCAACCACCTTTGCCTACCCGAGCGGCTCGACCTTCAAGGTGGTCACCGCCGCGGCAGGGATGATCCACCTGGGCATGAACATGGAGAGCACGCTCACCTGTCCAGCGGCGTTCTCCCTGCCGGGCTCGTCCAATGTCTGGCGCGACTGGACCGGGGTCGACCAGGGCCCGATGACGCTCCACCGCGCGCTGGTGCGTTCGTGCAACACGTTCTTCTATCAGGTCGGGGTCCAACTCGATGAGAAGGATCCCAACCTCCTGGCGGAGACGGCGCGGGCCTTCGGCTTCGGCAACCCGACCGGGCTGGAGGAGTTGCCGGAGGTCGCCGGGACCGTGCCCGACCCGGCGTGGAAGCTGGAGAACATCCACGACGGCTGGGCGCGCGGCGACGCGGTGAACTTCGCCATCGGCCAGGGCTACTTCACGGCCACGCCGCTCCAGGTAGCCAACGCCTACGCCGCGCTGGCCAACGGCGGTACGCTCTGGCAGCCCTACCTGGTGCAGGAGGTCGTGGCGCTCGACGGCACCAAGATCTACACCCATCAGCCGAAGGAGATGGGTAAGCTGCCCATCTCCCAGGAGCAGATCGCCGGGATCCGCGCCGCGCTGGTCGATGTGGTCACGACGCCCAGCGGCACGGCCTACCGGGCCTTCCAGGGCGAGACGCACCCGGTGGCGGCAAAGACCGGTACCGCCGAGCACGGCCAGGAAGGGCGGCCTACCCACGCCTGGTTCGCGGCCTTCAGCCCGGTCGACGGTGCCCGGCTGGCCGCCGTCACCATGATCGAATACGGCGGCGAAGGCGCGATCGTCTCCGCACCCGTGACCCGCGAGGTGATCGACACGTTCTACGAGGTGAATCCGTAGCGTACGGCGTGTTGCGTATTCCGTACTCTCCCCTCTCCCCTGGTGGGCTCCGTCCGAGAGGGGCCGGGGGTGAGGGGGACGGATGACGCATGACGCAGTACGCACTACCCACCACCCACCCGGAGGGACCACCATGACGACCACCGATGCCCCCGGTTCCCAGGAGTACATCTGCGTCACCTGTGGCACGCAGTACCCGGCGAGCGCCCAGCCGCCGGCCGCCTGCCCCATCTGCGAGGACGACCGGCAGTACATCGGCCCCCATGGCCAGCAGTGGACCACGCTGGCCGCCATGCGGGGGCACTACCACAACCGCTTCGACCCGATCGAGCCCGGCGTCACCGGGATCATCACCGAGCCGAAGTTCGCCATCGGCCAGCAGGCCTTCCTGATCGAGACCCCCGGCGGCAACGTCCTCTGGGAGACGCTGACCTACGTCGACGAGACGACGGTGGCCGAGATCCAGCGCCGCGGCGGAGTGGAGGCTATCGCCATCTCCCACGCGCACTACTACGCGACGATGGTCGAGTGGTCGCGGATGCTCGGCGGTGTGCCGATTTACCTCCACGAGACGAATCGGCGCTGGGTGATGCGGCCGGATCCGGCGGTGCGCTTCTTTACCGAGGACACGCTGGAACTGGTGCCCGGGGTGACTGTCATCCGCTGCGGCGGGCACTTCCCCGGGGCGAGCGTGCTCCACTGGGCGGACGGTGCCGAGGGTCAGGGACTGCTCTTCAGCGGCGACACGATCCAGGTGGTGCCGGACAACCGGTGGGTGACCTTCATGTACAGCTACCCGAACCAGATCCCGCTTGACCCGGAGACGGTGCGGCGGATCGTCGCTGCGGTCGATCCCTACCCCTTCGTGCGGCTCTACGGCGCCTTCGGGCGCCACGTGCTGGCCGATGCCAAGGCGGCGGTACGCCGCTCGGCCGAGCGCTACATCGAGCACGTCCAGTCACCCGCCGCGAATGAGACGGTCTAGGTCTTCCCCGTGGGATCGGGCGGCTGACGTCGCCACGTGCCGGGAGCGTGGGGCGATGCCCACCCGACGGCTCGCCCCAGCGACACTGACCGGGACCGCGCGGCCCCGGGCTCACGCCCCCAGCGGGCTGAGGGCGATCCGCGTATAGATCTCCACGGCGTGGCGCAGCTCGGGGAGCGGAATGAACTCGTGCGCCGAGTGGGCATGGGCGATGCTCCCGGGGCCGAGCACGATGCTCGGGATGCCCCGCGCAGCGAACTTGCTCGCGTCGGTGCCGTAGGGCACGCCGGTCGGCTCCCCGGGGTAGCCCGCCTGCCGGCAGGCTTCGAGCGCCGCCTGGGCAATGGGCGCGTCCGGCGGGGTGTCGAGGCATCCGTCGACGATCCAGGGCTCCTCGCGCTCGACGGTGATCCACGGCTCTGCGCGCCGGAGGTCGGCCAGCACCGCATCGACCTCCGCCAGGGCGCTCGCTCCGGTTTCCTCGGGGATCAGCCGGCGGTCTACCTCGATCACGCATTCGGCCGGAACCACGTTGACGCCCGTGCCGCCCGCAATGGTCCCGACGCTGAGCGTCGGCCGGCCGAGCAGCGGGTGGCTACGCATTGCCAGGCGGGGTTGCAGCTCGCTGCGCAGGGCGTGGACCACTTCCGCCATCTGGTCGATCGCATTCAGCCCCTCGTCCGGCCGCGCGCTGTGAGCGGCGCGGCCGACCGTGCGGATACGCCAGCGGACGCACCCCTTGTGGGCGACGACGACGCGCAGCTCGGTCGGCTCGGCCACGACGGCGGCTGCGATCGGGAGTCCCTCGTCGAGGAATCCGCGGACGCCCTGGAAGGTGGCCTCCTCGTCCATGACGGCAGCCAGCACGAGGTCCTGCGGCAGCTCGTCCCGCCGGGGCGCGAGTTCCGCGAGCGCGGCCAGCATCGCCGCCAAGCCGCCCTTGACGTCGCAGGCGCCGCGGCCGTAGAGGCGGTCGCCCTCAATGCGCGGGCGCAGCGCCGCCTCACCCATGTCCAGGATCCCGACCGTGTCCATGTGCGCCTCGAAGACCAGCGCCGGGCCGGGGCGGCCGGAGCGGAGCGTCGCAACCACATTCGGACGGCCCGGCAGGATGTCCCGGGTGTGCACTTCCGCGCCGGCGGTGCGGCAGAAGTCGGCCACGAACTCGGCGATCGCGCCCTCGCCGCTGGCCGGGCCGGGGTAGGCCGGATTGACGCTCTCAATCGCGACGAGCTGCGCCAGCAGCTCGACGACATCCACCGCACTCATGCGTCGCTGCCTCCTGTGATCTCGGCTCGCTCCGGCACCAGAGCCGTCTTGGTGGCCAGTCGCACGGCTCCCCTCCTCTCCTGGTGCAATCGCCACCGGCCCGTTGCGCTGGCGCGGTGGCAGGCCTTCATCTTCTCGGTGCCGGTGCGCTTCGGTCAAGCGAGCCTGTTCCCCCATTCTCCCCGACCAGGATCGGGCTGTCGCCTGCACCCGGTTCATCCCGCAGCGATATCGAGGACTCCGGGGTCGCGTTCGTGCTGGTGTGTGCCGTGCGGTGATGCACTGCCCCCTTGCCGCTCGGCGGCTTGCGCGGTATCACGGACCCCACAGCGGACACCGGAGGCGCCGTCCGCGGGCGGCGCTCACGGCACGAGGAGGCCGACATGGACGACTACACGGCACATGAGGTCGCGGGCGTGATCGCTCCGCCGCCCCTGATCTACGCAGCGGGGCTCGGCCTGGGCTTCCTCCTCGACCGGATGCGTCCGGCCGCGCTGCTGCCTGCCCGGACACGCGGCCCGCGCCGCGCGGCGGGCGGCGCGCTCATCGCGGCCGGGGCCGGCATGAGTGCCTGGGCCGTGCGAACTATGGTGCGAGCCGGGACCGGTCCCAACCCGCGCCACCCGGCGACCGCGCTGGTGGTCGACGGCCCGTTTCAGTACACGCGCAACCCGCTCTACCTCTCGCTGACCGCGATCTACCTCGGCATCGCTCTACTGCGGAACGCCCTCTGGCCGGTCCTGATGCTCCCCGCCGTGCTGGCGGTGATCCGGCGTGGGGTGATCGAGCGGGAAGAGCGTTACCTCCTCTCCCGCTTTGGCGAGTCCTACCGCGCCTACCAGGCCCGCGTCCGCCGATGGGTCTAGCGGGCGAGCCGGTGCGGCCGGGAGCGGAGGGTCGATGCGGGACTACGGGACCACGGAAGGCGGGAGGGGATCGATGACAACGACGCCGATGCGGGTGGGGATGATCGGCCTGGGAGCGATCGGGCAAGGCGTGCTGGCGCAGTTGGCGGCGATGCCGGAGGCCGCCGTGGACATCGTCGGCGTGCTCGTGCGCGATCCGTCCCGTCCGCGGCCGGCGGGCACGCCGCCGGTGGTCGGGACGGTCGAGGCCCTGCTTGCCCTGGAGCCGGAGGTGGTGGTTGAAGTCGCCGGACACGAGGCGCTCGCCCAGCACGGCCCCGCGGTGCTTCGGAGTGGGCGGGATCTGATCGCCGTCAGCGTCGGAGCCCTGGCCCGCCCCGAGGTGTACGACGCGTTGATCGCGGCCGCCCGCGCGGGTGGCGCGCAGATCACCGTCGCGTCGGGCGCCATCGGCGGGCTGGATGCGATCAGCGCGGCGGCGGTCGGGGGACTGACGCGAGTAACCCACACGACCCGCAAGCCCGCGACGACGCTCCTCGGCGCGGAGGGCGCGACGCTCACGGAGCCGCGCGAGCTGTTCCGCGGCACCGCCCGCGAGGGGGTGTTGGCGTTCCCCGAGAGCATCAACGTCGCGGCGGCCGTCAGTCTTGCCGGTGTCGGGTTGGATCGCACCGAGGTGGTCGTCGTGGCCGACCCGGCGATCACGCGAAACCGGCACGAGGTGGTGGTCGAGGGAGCATTCGGCAGCCTGCGGTTCGAGATCGAGAACGTCCCCACGACGGCGAACCCGAAGACCGGGCGCATCGTCGCCATGAGCATCGTGCGCGCCCTCCTGCGGCGCCGCGCGCCGTTCGTGATAGGGTGATGCGGTGCCGAGCGCGGGTGCCTCGCGAACACCTGTCCCTCCCGCGCGGTTCCGCGCGACGGGTCTGGGCGCGTGCCCGTGCGGGTGGTGGAAGGATCCCGCGGCGTGGCCCGTGCCCGGGGCTAAAGCCGCCGGGCTGACTAATGGGTAAGCCCACTGAAGGGGCTGTGATGGCGACATGCAGGCGTATCCGATCCGGCACCCCGCTGGGCATAGCGTTTCTAGCCCCTTCAGTGGGCTTCGCGTTCTCAGCCCGGCGGCTTTAGCCCCGGGCACGCACCGGGCGGTAAACACCGTGTCACCCGGAAGTGGACCCTCTTCCCCCAGCCCGCTTTAGCGGGCTTTTCCTTGTCAGCCCGGCGGCTTCAGCCCCGGGCGTTGGCAGACCCTCCTATCGTCGAAGGACCGCGGTTCGTGCGGATGGGCAGTGCGACGCCCGCGCTGCCGCCGTGCCCGCCCTCACCGCCAGAGGACGCGCATTTGGGTGGTGACGTCGAAGGGGTCGGCGCCGCGCTGGGTGGCGATGATGGCGCTCGCCTGCGGGTCCTTCCAGTAGATCGGCTCGCCAGTGCTCACGTAGCGGTTCCAGGCGCGGGCGAAGCGGTCGGCGCGCTGTCGATTGGCTGCCAGGTAGGAGGGGACGGCGTGGTACACCACCGCGCGGCCGCGGCGGCCGGTCCGCCGGAGGCGCAGCGCCAGGAGCGCGGTATCGAGCATGGAGCCCGGCGGGTCGGCGATATAGCGCGGAATGATGTAGCGCGGAGAGGCCAGCGGGGCGAGTACTTCGTCCAGGGCTTCGGTGAAGCGGCGGCTGTCCGCCTCGGAGGCACCGGCGAGATAGCAGCGGTAGTAGCCATCGGCTTGGGCCACGACGCGCACGGACTCGGCGCCCAGCTCCGGGGCGATGCCGCCGGTGTCCCGCAGCCCCTCGGCGACGGCTGCGGCGATGTCCTCCAGGGCGTCGGACGGCCCGAGCTGGCGGACCACCTCGTGCAGATCGCGGACGAGCCAGGCGCCACCGCCCGCGGTGGCGACGATGCCCGCGGCGAGACCCGCCAGGTCCGGCCCGGCCGCGGCCACGATGATACCGGCGGCTGCGCTGCCAGCCAGCACCTGACCGAGGCGACGGCGGAAGCGCCCGATCGCCCCGGCACCGGGCCGCGCCCCAGGGGTCAGCAGTCGGCTGCGGGAGAGACCCGGTGTCCGGCCGAAGCGCACCCGCACCGTGTGCGTCTCCCGCCCCTCATACGGCTCCCCGATGTTCCACCGGGCGTGGGCGGCCGCGCGCTCCTCGGCGCGGCGGAGCATCGCCGTGTTGATGGCGGCGAAGTGCGCGGGGTCGGGTGGGCCGTAGGGGGAGAGTTCTGGGTGGACATGGGAGACGCCCGACTCGATCTCCCCCTCGACCGTCGCCGCGAAGTAGTGGTGATGCTTGCGGACGAAGCGGTCGTAGTCGGCCGTGCCCTTGGGATGCCCGGGCGCGACGCAGACCACATCCCAGTTGTCCGCCACCTTGTCCGGCAGGTCCGGGTCCAGCCGGAGCGAGCGGCCGCGCATCTGATGGACCGCAGTCGGGGTCGCGGCGGCGGTGAGGTCCACCAGCACGTTGACCCGCCGGGCGTCCCAGCCTTCCCCGAGGAGGGAGCGCGTCCCGACCAGGCAGCGGCTGCGTCCCTCTTCGAAGTAGCGGGTCAGGAGGGGGACATAGCGGCGTGGTTGCCACCAAGTGCTCGACGGGCGGATGACGACCACGTCCTCCCAGCGCGTGTCGGACTCGTCGTTGCCCGGCAAGAAGAGCTGTTCGGTCGTCATCTGGTCGCGCAGCTCCGGGACCTGCTCTGCGATCCACTGGGTCAGATCGACCGCGGTGGCGCGGGAGCAGGCAACGGTGCGGCCGGTGAGGAGGACCGGGTGCAGTGCCGCGGTGGTCGGGTCGGATGCGAGGATGTGGAGCAGCAGCGCGGCGCTGCCGGCCTGCGGGTCGAGCACCCCGCGCAGCCGGGCCAGGAGGTCGCTGCCCGCCCGCTCGTAGTCGCAGAGCACGAGCGCTCGGAGCTGATCCCCCAGGGCCGCCGACTCGACATCCAGGATCGAGACGGCCGCAGCGGCCTTGCTGGCGGAGAGGGTGAGGACGCGGTCGACCGGGCTGACGTGGGCGCGGACGCCCCGGCGGGTGAGGATGTAGCCGAGCGACGGGAGGGCGCGGCGGATCTCCTCCCAGGCGGCGACGTCCCGCGGGTCGGCACTCGGCCGCAGGCAGCGCAGACAGTAATCCTCGATCAGCGCGACCCAGTCGTCGGCGGTGAGGGGTTGCCGGTCGCGCTCGCTGAAGCGCGCCCCGTCGGGCGGCGGCGCGCCCCAAGAATGGAGGAGCCGCAGCGCGGCCTGCGCGAGTCGCGGCTCGTCACGCTCGAACCGCTCCCAACTCACCTGCGCGCCGTCGCGGCCGCGGCGCTCCTCGACGCGCGTCCTGAGCCAGACTGGGAACGGAACGCTGCCGAAGTCGAGCTCCATGAGCCGGAGGAGTAACTCCTGGAAGCGGGCGTGCTGGGCAGCGATGTAGTCCGCCTCGTGCGGCAGCGGCGTCGTGAGATAGACCAGCTCCTGGTAGGGCGCGAGATCCCCTTCCCGTACCAGTGCCGGTATCGGCACCTCGATGTTGGCGCGAGCGAAGATGTCGCGGTAGAGGGCCGCTTCGCGCGCGTCCATGTCGGACGGTGGCGTGGCGGTCAGGCCGACGACGAAGACGTCGCCCAACTCCTCGACCAAGGCGCGGACGAGGTAACCCCACATCTCCAGCAGGTGGTGGCATTCGTCCAGGACGAGGGTCCAGGGGCCGCTGGCCGCCATGCGCGCGATGATCGCCCGGCCGTTGGGGTGCAGCAGCGCGAGGAGGTCGCTGCGATCCCCGCCCCGGGCCACGAGCGTCCGTGCCCGGCGCCGGAAGCGCGCCAGGTCGGCGCGGTAGTGGGGGCTGCCCGACGCTTCCAACGCCTGGATCTCGGCCCGGGCCTGCTCGGCTGAGTAGCCCTTCTCGGCCTGGAGCGTGGCGATCCAGAGGTCGAGGGCTTCCTCATCGAGCGTGTCGTCGCCGTTGAGCACACAGAGTGCCTGGTAGGTGAGCACGGTGATCGGCGTGGTCAGGTCGGGGTCGGCCCCGGCGGCGACCGTGTGCGGCGTGAAGTCCTGCCACTGGCGCAGCCACTGGGCCTGAACAGCGGTGTTGGGACAGAGCACGAGCGTCCGCCGGCCGAGCCGGCGGGCCACCTCCAGGCCAACCGCCGTCTTCCCGCCGCCGGGCGGCAGCACGGCGTAGAAGCGCGCGCGCCCCTCGCGGCGCGCCTGCTCGAACGCGTCGACGGCCGCTTGCTGGTAGCGTCGCAATGGGTACCGGAACGAAGTCGCCGCCAGCCGCGCGGCGAGGTCGCCCTCGGTCATCGATCCCCTTCCCGGCTGCGCGAGCCGCGGCCCGCCCAGCTTCCCCCGCACGTGTGTTGCCGTGCCGGATTGTGCCGGCCATGCGCTGATCCATCATACCCAGGAGTTGTGCGGAATCGAGGATATCGTCGAGCGCGGCCCTCACCCCCGGCCCCTCTCCCAACGTTGGGAGAGGGGAGAAGTACGGATCACGGAACACGCAATACGTAATACGGATGACCTGAGAACGAGGGCGCAACCGCGTCTGGGGTTACTCCGGGTCGCCGCGGAGGAGGCTGGTGACGACGGCGATCAAGGAGATGGCCATGGCGACGATGAAGGCGTCGCGGATCGCGAGGATCAGGGCGTCGCGCTGGAGCACCGCGGGCGGCACGAAGCCCGTCAGCTCGGCCAGGTGCACCGGCAGGCGGCTGGCCACGACCGCACCGGCCACGGCGATGCCGAGCACCTGGCCGTTGATCCGCATCTGAGCCACGGTCGCCGAGGCCGTCCCGAGGCGCGGGCGCGGTACGGAGCCGAGGATCGCGCTGCTGTTCGGGCTGAAGAACATGCCCTGCCCGACCCCGAGCACGACCAGTCGCCAGATGAGGTCCCATTCGCTGGAGCCGACGTGGAGCTGGGTTAGGGCGTAGAGGCCGAGCGTCATCACCGCCGCGCCCAGCGTCGCCGGGAGACGCGGCCCGATGCGGTCAGAGAGCGTGCCGCTGATCGGTGCGACCACCAGCGTGGTCAGCGGGACCGGAGTCAGCAGCAGCCCGGCCGTGAAGGGCGAGTAGCCCTGGCCCTGCTGGAGGAAGAAGGGCATCAGGAAGGTGGCGGTGAAGAGCCCGGCGAAGATGATGAGCAGGCTGAGATTGCCTGCCCAGAAGGAGCGGATGCGGAAGAGGCGGAGGTCGAGCATCGGCTGGCGCTGATGGAGTTCGACGACGACGAACGCGGTGCCGAGGACGGCGGCGGTGAGGAGCAGGCCGATGACCTCCGCGCTGCCCCAGCCCCAACGCTGCCCCTCGATGAGCGCCAGCAGCAGCGCCAGCAGGGCGCCGAAGGAGAGCGCCGCACCGGGGATGTCGAACGTCTGCCGGCCCCGGCTGCCCTCCGGCTTCAGCACCCGCCAGGCCCAGAGGATGGCGAAGATCCCGACCGGCAGGTTGATGTAGAAGATCCAGCGCCAGGAAGCGAACTCGGTCAGCACCCCGCCCAGTGTCGGGCCGATGGTGAGCCCGAGCGAGACGCTGATGGCGTTCAAGCCGAGTGCCCGGCCGCGCTCCCGAGCGCCGAAGGTGCGGGTCACGATCGCCGGGCCCATGGCCTGCAACATGGCGCCACCGACCGCTTGCAGCATGCGGAAACCGACCAGCATCCAGATGGTCAGGGACGCGCCGCACAACCCGCTCGCGACGGTGAAGAGCGCGAACCCGCTGAGATAGACCCGCTTGTAACCGACCAGGTCGCCCAGGCGGCCGAAGGGGAGGAGTAGCGTGCCGAGTGTGAGGAGGTAGGCGACGACGACCCACTCGACCGTGGAGAGGCTGACGCCGAAGTGCTGCTGGATGGTCGGTAACGAGATGTTGACGATGCTGGCGTCGAGCGTGGCCATGAACGTGCCGACCGACACGGTCGAGAGCACAAGCCACTTGTGCCGGCCGGGGACGATGTCGGGCTGGCTGTCGCTGGGTGGTGCGCCCGCAGCGATCGGCTCGGCCGGTATCTCGGCTCGCGTCCCTGCCTGCTCCGCGCGCAGGTGGTCGTCACCCATGGTGTGCACTGCTCCCTCGTTTCCCACACGTCGCGCCTGGCCCACGACCGGCCGGAGAGACGCAGGGGAGAGACGCGGCAGAATGCGAGCCACGATCCACGGCTGTCGTCCTGACCCGCGTTGAGCCGCGCGTGATTGCGGGCACGGAATACGCGCGGGGTCCGAGGCATTGTGACGAGTACCAGCCCACCACGCCGGTGCGGCCGGGCCGTGGAGTGTCATGGCTGACGAGGAGGTCCTGATGACGAGTGGTTCCGAGACCCGGCAGGCGCCGCAGCGCGTGCTCGTGGTCATGGCTCACCCCGATGATCCCGATTTCATCTGCGCCGGGACGATCGCTCGCTGGGCGGCGGAGGGAAGTGAGATCATCTACGTGCTTGGCACCAGCGGCGACAAGGGGAGCGATGATCCAGAGATGACGCCGGAGCGTCTCGTGCAGATCCGCGAGCAGGAGCAGCGGGACGCGGCCCGCGCGCTCGGCGTGAAGGAGGTCGAGTTCCTGGGCTTCCGCGACGCCGAGTTGTTGCCGGACCTGAACCTGCGGCGCGCCATCACCCGCATGATTCGCAAGTATCGGCCGGACGCCGTGATCTGCCAGGATCCGAGCGCGCGCTGGCAGGGGCAGTGGTACATCCAGCACCCTGACCACATCGCCATGGGCGAGGCGACGCTGGCGGCGGTCTATCCCGCGGCACGCGACCGGCTGACCTTCGCGGAGCTGCTGGAGGAGGGCCTGGAGCCGCACAAGGTGCGCGAGGTCTACCTGGCCGGCGCGGCGGAGCCGGATTTCTGGGTCGACATCACCGATTGGTTCGACGCGAAAGTGGCGGCGCTGTCGGCGCACAAGAGCCAGATGGGCGACTGGGACTTCTCCACGCTGCTGCGCCAGTGGTCGCAGGACACCGCGGCTCAGGCCCGCTTCCATCGCTTCCCCGGCTCCGAGCGCATGGTGCTCGCCGAGGCGTTCAAGTACTTCGTGCTGGACTGATCCCCGGCAGTGCCGGCCGCGCCCCGGAGCGCGCGACAGGGCTCCGGGGCGCGACGCTTACTGGAGCGACCGGATGTAGGCGATCAGGTCGTCGACGGCCCGGTCGTCCAGGTTGCGGAAAGAGGGCATCGCCTTCGGATACCCCCGAACGATCCGGGCGGAGGGATCGACGATCGACTCGTGCAGGTAGGCCTCGTCGGCGATCACCGTCGAGCCGTCCTCCAGCGGCACCTCGCTGCCGTACAGTCCCTTGAACGTCGGCCCGATCTTGTCCGACCCGTCGGTCGAGTGGCAGCCGGCGCAGCGGCGGCTGTAGATCGCCGCGCCGCGCTCGACCGGGTCCGTGCTCGTCATCGCACTGTCGTCCCCACCGGCGATGGGGATGCTCCCACCCATGCGGAAGTAGATGTCGGTCGCGACGATCAGGCCGCAGGCGCCCAGGATGAACGCGAGCAGCACCAGGAGTACGCCACCAAGCAGTCGTGTCATGTCGTGTCCTTTCCCCTGTGGATCGGTACAACGACCGATGCCGGGATCGCGCTCGCGCCATCAGTCATGGAGCTCTCCGGTCGCGCGGCCGACCGGTTCCTGGTCGATCCCCGCGGGGATGCGCTCCCCCTCGACGCGGACAGCCGGCACGAGGCGCCGGAGCCGGCGCGGCAGCCACCAGTTCCGGTCGCCCAACAGCTCCATGGTGGCCGGGACCAGCACCAGCCGGACGAGCGTGGCGTCGACCAGGATCGCCGCCGCCAGGCCCAGGCCGAGCAGCTTCAGCGACCGGTCGGGAGTCATCGCGAAGGCGACGAAGACGACGACCATGATCGCGGCCGCGGCGCTGATGACACGGGCGGTCCCGGCCAGGCCGTCGGCTACGGCCGTGGCGTTGTCGTGCGTGCGGTCGTACTCCTCGCGCATGCGGGACAGGAGGAAGACCTCGTAGTCCATCGAGAGGCCGAAGACGATCGGGAAGATCATCATCGGCGCCCAGGCTTCAATCGGCCCCGGCTTGCCGATCCCGATCAGCTCACCGGCCCAGCCCCACTGGAAGACCGCGACGAGCACGCCGAAGGCCGCACCGATGGAGAGCACGTTCATGACGACGGCCTTGACGGGCACCAGCACGCTGCGGAAGACGGCGATCAGCAGCAGGAACGACAGCCCCAAGACGATCGCGAAGAAGACCGGCATCCGGCTGGCGATGTAGTCGGTGAAGTCGGTCCCGGCGGCCGTCAGGCCGGAGACGAGGATCGGTCCGGGCGCGCCGGATGCCGGGACCACCTCATCGCGCAGGCGGTGGACGAGGTCGGTGGTCGTCTTATCCTGCGGCGCGCTCGTAGGGATGACCTGGATGATCGCGACCTGGCCATCCGGGCTCGGGATGGCCGGGCTGACGGCCGCCACCCCGTCCGTCGCCCGCAGCCGGTCCGTCACCTGTTCGAGCGCGGGTAGGTCTGCCTGGCCAGTGGGGAGCTCGGCGACCAGCAGCAGCGGGCCGTTGAACCCGGGCCCGAAGCCCTCGGCCAGGAGATCGTACGCCCGGCGGGAGGTGTCGCCGGTCGGGCGGTTGCCCGCGTCGCCGAAGCCGAGCCGCATGTCGAGCACCGGCACGGCCAGGATCAAGAGGATCGCCGTCCCCGCGATGAGCGCGGGCCACGGACGCCGCTGGATAACCCGGCTCCAGCGGTGCCAGAGTGACTGCCGCCCCGTCGCGTCCGCCGCGTGCCGGTGCGGCAGGCCCAGCCGGTCGATCCGCTCGCGGATGAGCCCGAGCAGCGCCGGCAGGAGCGTCAGCGATGCGAGCATCGTCATCAGGACGCTCGCCGCGATGGCGACGGCGACGCCGTTCACCGACCCGAGGTCCATGACGAGCAGGCCGAGCACGGCGATCACGACCGTCATGCCCGCGAAGAGCACGGCGCGGCCGGCGGTGTCGATCGCCACGACGGTCGCGGTCTCCGGATCGTGGCCGGCGCGGAGCGCCTCACGGTAGCGGGTGACGATGAACAGCGCGTAGTCCACCCCGACCCCGATGCCCATCATCATCGCGGCGCCCAGCGTGAAGTCGGGCATCGTGATGAACCGGGCGCCGAGCATGACCAGCATGGCTCCGGTGCCGATACCGAAGAGCGCGGTCACGATGGGGAGGCCCATCGCCAGGACCGAGCCGAAGGCGATCAGCAGGATGACGACGGCGCCGACGAGGCCGATGGCTTCGGCGAAGACCGGCGCTTCCTCGGCGAACATCCCGCCACCGTACTCGATGCGGAGCCCCGGGACGTTGACCTGATCGCCAAGCGCTCTGATCCGATCCGCCGCCGCGCCGTACTCCTCCTGCGGCCGGGCCGAGAAGCTCACGGTGGCGTAGGCGATCCGCCCGTCCTGCGCGATCTGCTGCCGACCGCCTTCCTCGTACGGTGAGGTCACTGTCGCGCCGAGCCCCGCCGCCTCAATCGCAGCGAAGAACTGCTCCATCGGCGCGCGTACCGACGGGTCGGTCACGCCCTGATCGGCCTGAAACACGATCTGGGCTTCCTCGCCGGTGCGCGTCTCGAACCCGTGCTCACGCAGCAGGTCGAGCGCCCGCTGGCTCTCGGACCCGGGCAGCGAGAAGTCGGTGCGGAACTCGCCGCCAAGCGGACCCTGCAGCGCACCGAGCGCGACCAGCAGGATCACCCAGCCCACCAGGACGAGCCAGCGATGCCGGTAGCAGCGCCGTGCAAGTCGTTGAAACATCCGAGCCGCCCCTCCTTACGCTCTAGTGCGGGATCGACCTGCACGCCGGGCGATCCCCGGCGGCTCTTTCGAGCGTAGGAAGTCGATGTCCCAGCTCTGCTGCGAAGGTGTCGCGGCTCGGTCGTGAAAATGTCACGAAACGGTCTCAGGCTCGGTGAACGGCGGCCCTTCTCCCAACGTTGGGAGAGGGGAGTTGGTAGGTTCTGATCGCTTCAGGGTGTCGCTGGGCGTGTCGGCGCGGGGGTGTGGGCGAGCGGGAGGCGGACGGTGAAGCGGCTCCCCTGGCCGGGGGTGCTCTCGACGGCGACGCTACCGCCCATCGCCTCGGTCAGCTCCTTCACGAGCGCCAGGCCGAGCCCCGAGCCGCCGCGAGCGTCATCCCGCGCGCCGGCGCCGCGATAGAACCGCTCCCAGATGCGCGGCAGATCCTCGGGGGCGATGCCCTCGCCGGTGTCGCTGACCTGCACCACGATCGCGTCGCCGTCCCGCTCGGCACCGAGCAGGACGAGGCCGCCGGGCGGCGTGTGGCGGACCGCGTTCGCCAGCAGGTTGCGGACGATCTGCTCCAGGCGCGCGGCGTCGGCATGGGCGGACGGCAGGTCGGGCGCCACCTCGACCAGGACCTCGACCCGGCTGCGCTCCCAGGCCAGCCCAGCCGCCGCGTCGGCACAGCGCCGCAGCACGGTGCCGACATCCACCCCCTCCAACCGGAGCGGGAGCTGGCCGGCCTCGACCCGCGACAGGGTGAAGAGGTCGTCGATCAACCGCTGAAGCTGCTCCGTCTCACGGGCCATGATGGCGAGATCGGCCCGCAGGCTCGGCGGTGGCTCCTCGTGCCAGTGCTCCAATGCCGACTCGAGGTAGCCGCGCAGCGTGGCCACCGGGGTCCGCAACTCGTGGGAGACAGCAGCGACCAGCTCGCGCTGGCTCTGGAGAACGTGGGCCACGGTATCACGCTCCGCCGCCAGCTCCTGCATCGTGCGCTCTAGCTCGGCGGCCATGGCGTTGAAGTCGGCCTGAAGTCGCGCGACCTCGTCCTCACCGGCAACCGGCACGCGCGTCGTGAGATCCCCGGCGCGGAGCGCGCCGGCCGCGCTCGCCAGTTCCTCCACCCGGCGTGTGGTGCGTTTCAGCACAGGTCGTGAGAGCACGGTCACCAGGAGGATCAGGACGAGGCTGATGAGCAGGAAGAGCGTGATCAGGAGGCTGACCGTCGCCAGGATGCTGATGATGACCCAGGCGACGGCCGCCGCGGGACCGGGGAGTTCCTCCGGGAACGAGATCTCGCTCTCGATCTGCGGGAGCGCGCCCGCCATCACGAACAGGGTGACGACGACCGCGATCACGAGGCTGGCGACGAGCTGGGCGTGGGTCAGCGACCAGAGCAGCCGGGAGCGACGGAGCCGATCCCAGGCGGGCCAACCGATCAGGAGCCCGCGCCAGAAGCCGTAGCTCGCGCCGCAGGTGATGGGATCGATGCCTGCGAAGACCGGCGAGCCTGGGAACAGCGCCGATCCGGTGATGATGACGGCCCAGGAGAGCGCGGCGTTGACGAGCACAACGGCAGCCGCTCTGGCGATCTCTCCCTTGACTTGCTGACGGCGATCACCGGTCACGCGCCGCAGGCGCAGCGCGCCGAGTGGCGCCGCGAGCGTCCCAACTGCGAACCCACCCAGTCCCAGCAGGATGGCCCGCGACTGCGTGCCCTCGGTATCTCCCGCGGCGACCAGCAGCAGCGACGTCAGCACGACGACGAGCAGGCCGGTCTCGGCCAGCACGCGCGGGAGCCCGGCGCTCATCAGCCAGGAGCGCCGGGTCTGCCGGCTCATGCGCCCTCCCGCACGTCGGGCGCGCGCAACCGGTAGCCGACGCCCCAGACCGTCTCGATCGCCTCGCCGAGCGGTCCCAGCTTCTTCCGGAGCCGGAGCACGGCGTTGTCGACCGAGCGCTCGCCGACGAACTGATCGCCCCAGATGGTGTCGAGCAGGTAGCTCCGCCCGAAGGCGCGGCCCGGATGACGCATGAGTAGGTGCAACAGGCGGAACTCGGTCGGCGTCAGGTCCAGCTCCTGGCCGTCCAGGGTGGCGATGTGCCGCACGGGGTCGAGCGCGAGCGGGCCGTAGCGCACGACTTCCGTGCCGGCCTTCCGGTCGGCCTCCAGCATCTGGCGCACGAGGTCGGTGCGCCGCAGCAGCGCCCGGACGCGCGCGAGCAACTCACGCATGCTGAACGGCTTGGTCAGGTAGTCGTCGGCCCCCAGCTCCAGCCCGATGACCCGATCGACCTCCTCGCTCCGCGCCGTCAGCATCAGCACCGGCGTCGGGTATTCCTGGCGCAGCCGGCGCAGCACCTCAAGCCCGTCGACCTGGGGGAGCATCCAGTCGAGCACGACTAGATCGGGTTGCTCGCGAGCGAGCAGGTCGAGTGCTGTCTGCCCGTCGTAGGCCGGCACGACGCGGTAGCCGGCCGCGGTCAGCTCGCGCTCGATCACCTGGGCGAGGTCGCGGGCGTCTTCCACCAGCAGGATCGTCGTCATGTCGCGCTTCCCCGGATGCCGGTTGCCGGCCGTCGTCTGGCTACACCCTGAGTGTACCAACGGACGAGCCGGGCCTCGGTGGGGGCCGCAAGGCGGGGCGGCACACATGGCCGGTTGGGGTGAGTGCCCCCGCAGGACGCATTCACGTCATCCCGTTGATATCACCCTGAGCGTCCCACGTCATTCTGAGCGGAGCGAAGGATCTCGTGCCGGAGCGCTGGAACTCGCCGGAGATCCGTCGCTTCGCTCAGGCTGACAGGAAACCAAGCGATGACCCGCGCTCGGAACTCTGCAACAGGCGTGCGAAAGACGCAGGCTCCCCACGCCCTACATGAAGAGCTTCCAGGAGTCGGGTGTCGTGCCCGGCAGGCGGGAGTGGTAGTCGTCGACGAGGCGGTGGGGGCGGATCTCGCCGCGCAGGACGCGGCGGGCCAGGTAGCGGACGAGGTCGGCGATGTCGTCGCGCGCCTCGATCTCGGCAAGCGTGAAGAACCGCGCGTCGTCGTTCTCGCGGCCCTCGGCGCGTGGCTCGCCCGCGACGTGCTCCAGCAGCCAAAGGACGTAGGTGTCGTTGTCGGGGCCGTCGTAGCGGCTGCGCAGCCCAATGATGCCGACCGGCCGCGCCTCGACGCCTGCCTCTTCCCGCACCTCGCGGGCGATCGCGACATCGAGCGTCTCGCCAGGGTCGATCAACCCACCGGGGAGCATGTAGCGCCCACGGTTCGGGCCGTAGGTCATGCGCACCAGCAGCACCGCGTCGCCGCGGACGACGAGCCCGCCAACGCTGGTGACGTTCCGCGGCTCGCGGTCGCTCATGGCGCATCCTCCTCCGGCTGTAGTTCGATCTCCAGGCTGATATCGAGCGCCGGGGCCGAGTGGGTCAGCGCGCCGGAGGAGATCAGATCCACGCCCGTCTCTGCCACCTGCCGAACCGTCTCCAGCGTGATCCCGCCCGAGGCCTCCAGGATCGCCCGTCCGGCGGTCCGTCGCACGGCCTCGGCCATCATGTCGATCGGCATGTTGTCGAGCAGGATGACATCCGCCCCCGCGGCGAGCGCCTGGTCCAACTCTTCGAGCGAGGTGACCTCGACCTCGATCCGCAGAGTGTGCGGCGCGAACGCACGGGCCGCCGCGACGGCGCGGGCGATCCGATCGGCCCCGCCGATGGCGGCGAGGTGGTTGTCCTTGATCAGCACCCCATCGCTGAGGCCGACCCGGTGGTTGTGCCCGCCGCCATGGCGCACCGCTGCCTTCTCCAGCAGGCGCATCCCGGGCGTGGTCTTCCGGGTGTCGATGATGCGGGCGCCGGTGCCCTCAACGGCGGCGACGTAGCGTGCCGTCAACGTCGCCACCCCGGAGAGCCGCTGCACGAAGTTGAGCGCGACCCGCTCGGCCGAGAGAATGCCGCGCGCCGGGCCGGAGACCCGCGCCAGGTGCTGCCCCCGTTCGATCCGGTCCCCGTCGGCAGCCAGAGGCTCGAACGTGATGGCCGGGTCCACCTCATGGAAGACGGCGGCGGCGACCTCCAGTCCGGAAAGCACGCCGGAGCTCTTGGCCAGCAGGTACCCGCTCGCCTGCAAGTCCTCCGGCACCGTCGCCAGCGTCGTCACATCCCCGGTGCCGATGTCCTCCGCCAATGCCAGTTGGACGATGCGCCGCACGTACTCGCCCTGCATAGTCCCTCCCGCCGCTTGCGTACTCCCGCGGCATCCTACTCGCGCGCCCGCCCCGCGGCAACTCACCTCGCCTCTCGCTTGCAGTGCAGCGGACGTCTGGGCCGAGCCTCCTGCAGCGGCGCGTGCTCGGGGGTGATTGCCGACGGGGCAACGGTGGTGGCGTGAGCCGGTGGTGATGGCGTTCGCCGGATGAGCTGGGTCTGCGGCCGTGGCACGTGCCGGGGGTAATGGAGTTTGACGAATTAATCCGGTATACCCGCCAGCAGCCTGCTCCCCCCTCGTGACGCTCCTATGTCAAGGGTACGGGCCGGGCTGATCCGGCACCCGGCACCAGGGTGACCAGACACGCCTGCCAGGCGCGCCAGCTGACGCGGGCGATGTACCGCGTCAGCGCCCGCAGCGCCTCACGCCGGGTCTTGCCCTCGGCCCGTCGCCGCGCCACGTAGGCCTGCGCCGGCGGGTAATGCTGGGATTGCACCCAGGCGATGCGATGCAGCAGGGCATTGAGCCGCCGGTGCCCGGTGCGGTTGAGCCGGTGGCGCACCCGCTCGCCACTGGAAGGCCTCCACGGGCGCCACGCCGGCATCCATGGCCAGCTGGGCATCGCTGGCAAAGCGGATCCCCGGCCCCAGGTAGGCCGCCAGCATGCCCGCGGTCAACCAGCTCACGCCCGCCAGTGCCACCAAGGGCTGCAAGTGCACGCGGACCAGGTGCTCGATCTCCGCGGTGAGCTCCTGGGCGTGGTGCGTGACGAGCTGCAGGCGGCGCGCCAGGCGCCGCACCGCCCCCGCCTGGGCCTGGCGCACGGGATCGCCCGCGGCTGCGGTGTACCCCGTCAGCGCCGCCACCGGTGCCGCTGCCGTCAGGTCGGAGAAGCGCGCCTGGTACGTGGGCTCCAGCTGGTGCAGCACCTGGTGCAGCTGGTTGCGCAGCCGGGTGGCCTCGGCCAGGGCCCCGTCGCGCTCGGCCACCAGCACCGCCAGCACCGCGGTGACATCGCTGGGCTGCACCCGGGGCAGGGTTTCCCCCTCCTGGCGCACCACCCGCGCCACCGCCTGGGCATCCAGGCGGTCGCTCGTGCCCCGCTGGCGCCCGCCGCGGCGCAGGGCGGCCGTCTGGCGGGGGTTGACCTCCCAGACCGGCTCGCCGGCGGCCACCAGGTACTGGGCCAGCCGGCGGCCGTATTGCCCCGCCCCCTCAATGCCCCACTGCCGGACCGGCCCCAGCGCCGCCGCCCAGGCCAGCAGGTCCGCCCAACCCTCCGGGCGGTTCGGGCCCCGCCAGTGTCCCACCACCTAGCCGGCCGCATCGCGGGCCACGGCGGCATGGATGCGCGTGTGGGCATCGACGCCGATGGTCAGCATGCTATCCTCCTGCGTGGTGGTTTCCACAGGCCGCCGCTCCGGGCCGGACAGGACGCTCTGGGGTCACACCTGGACCGGCTCCGATCAGGTCACGGCCCGGAGCTGGGGAGCGCGGGAGCGGCCACGTAGCGACACGGCACGCAGCCTGTCATCCTGCGGGTCAGCTCCCGCGCTCCCACCCCCCAGTATCAACAGAGAGTCATCCTGAGCGCAGCGAAGGATCTCGGGGTGGCGTGGCCGCTGCCGCGCGAGATCCTTCGCTCCGCTCGGGATGACCGCAACCGGGCGACGGGGGCGGCTCGGGTGTATCACGGTAATTCGTCAAACTTCATTAGCCGGCTTTGGTGGTGAGCCCGGCGACTTATGGAGTTTCACAACTTGATCGGGCAACAGGCCGACGTAGCGCAACAGGGCCTCCGAGCCGTCGGCAAACTGATCCAGGAAGGCCGCCACGTGGCCTTTGAGCTCGCCCCACTGCTCCGCCAGCCGATGGGCCACCACCACGTCCTGCTTGAGCCAGCGCCACAGCTTCTCAATCGGGTTGGTCCACGCCGCGTAGGTCGGCAGCCACAGGATCGTGATGCCCAGCGCGGCGGCCACCGCCAGCACCGCCGGGTGCCGGTGCACCGGCCAGTTGTCCCAGACCAGAGACCGCTCCTGAGTGGGATAGGCGGCCCGCAGCCGCCGCAGGAAGCGCATGAGCCGGTCCACCCCCACCTGCTGCGCCCCGAGCCACCAGACCTGCCCGGTGATCAGATCCAGCGCCCCAGCGTCGCGATAGGTGTAGTTCGGCTCGGTCGTCAGCGGCACGGTCGGCTCGTGGCCGCGCGGGGCAGAGACCAATCCCAGTGATGGCTGGCGCACCAGGGTGAGCTCGTCGGCATCCAGCACCCGCACCCGGGCGGGGGCGGCGCGGGCCCGGGCCACCGCCTGGTCGATCGCGGCCAGCTTCGGTTGGTAGTCGGGATCGGGGCGGCGCAGGGCAAAGCGCCCATGGGTATGGCGCACCCCGAGCCGGGTCAGGGCCTGGCTGATGCCGGACAGACTGTACTCACGCAGCCAGGGCACTACCGCCCGCAGGTCGGCTAGCCGCCAGCGCGGGCGGGGCAGGCCAAATCCTTCAGGCGCCTGGCGCACGACCGCGCACAGCTCAGCCCCCTGCTGCGGGGGAAAAACCCCGGTGCCCGCGCGGGCGGTGCACCAGGCCAGCCAGCCCGTGCTGTTCATATGTGGTGAGCCAGCGATAGACCGTCTCCGGTTTGCGGGGCGTGTGCAGCCCGTGGCGGGCCACGGCATGCGGACTCTGGCCGGCGGCGATCGTGCGCAGGCCGGCGCAGGCCTCACGCAGGGAGGGGCGGGGATCGCGATCCCGCGTCCACTCGAGTCCGGCGCGTTCGTCCGCAGTCAGGTGGAGGGTGCGACGGCGCATGCGATGGCTCCAATCGGTCCGCAGGGCCAGCGGGTATTCCCCCAGCCTACCACTACCCGATCAAGTTGTGAAACTCCATTAGCCCCGGGCACATGCCACGTGCTGCGGGTGCCGCGGGCGGGTGTTCTCCCGTCTAACCCCCGCTCGACAAGGCGGCGCGGACGGGTGGTACGACCTCGGCGGCGAAGACGGCGGCTTGCTCGACCTGGTGCTCGCCCAGCGGCCAGAAGATGAACGTGTCGATTCGGTACTCGCGGCCCAGCCGGATGAGATACTCAACCCAGCCGGCGGCGGGGAACACGAGTGTGTTGGCCTGGATCTCGTCTGAGCGGTTCGGGCGGTCGGCGAGGTCGATTGCCCCCATCACGTTGTAGCCCCGGCGGATCGACTCCGACGGGCGGCCAGCCTCGGCCGCGCCTTCGTCCACCCAGCGGTTGATCCGCGGCAGATCCTCGACGGACGCGAACGTATTGGTCACCAGAATCCCGTCTGCCAGGCGCCCGGCAAGGCGCAGCATCCGCGGCCGGGCGGCGCCCACCCAGATCGGGATCGGTCGTGTCGGACTAGGGCCGAAGCGCGCGCCCCGCGTGCGGTAGTGCTCGCCGTCGAACGTGAACCCGCGCTCGCTGCTCCAGAGCCCGCGGATGACGCGGATCCCCTCCTCGAACGCCGCGACGATCTCGGCGCGCTCCGCCGGCACCTCCGCGCCGAAGGCCCGCAACCCGACCGGGTAGCCTCCGGTACCGATCCCGAGTTCGACCCGCCCCCCGCTCAACATGTCGAGCGAGGCCGCCGCCTTGGCCAGCATTACGGGCGGCCGGAGCGGCAGGGGCGAGACGTTGGTCCCGAGCCGGACCCGCGTCGTGGCGCACGCCAGCGCCGTCAGCAGCGTCCAGGTGTCGTAGTGGGTCGCCATGTAGGGGTGGTCCTGAATGGTGATCAGGTCGATCCCGGTCGCGTCGGCGATGCGGGCGCGGCGAAACGGCTCATCGGGATCCTCGATGCCGGGGTGGATGTTGAGGCCGAACTGCGGGGGGAGACGATCGGTCACTGATGCACTCCTCAGAATCGCGCGGGCGGGCCAATCGTGCCCTTCATCACCCCGCAACGACCATGCCGGTTGGCGTATTCCTGCAACGGCAGCGCGGTGGCCGGGGCCGCGCGAGCGGCCCTCACCCCCAGCCCCTCTCCCAACGGTGGGAGAGGGGAGCGACGCACGCTGGTCGTCTGGCCGGGACGTGGGTGTTAGTGGGAGCGACGGGCGCGCTGGACGAGGCGGAAGCGGTTGCCGTCGGGATCCTGGAACTCCACTTCCCAATCGCCCCAGTCCTGCATGCACGGCTCGTCGACGAACACGACGCCGCGCTCGTGCAGCGCCGCGTACGTGCGGTGGATGTCGTTGGTGAGGAATGCTACCCCGGCGATGGGAGAGTGATCGCCCGTCTCCTGGGTCAGGGTCAGCGTCACGTCGGGTTCCGCATGCCCCGGCGCCAGTGCCACCCGGCGGGTGCCGTCCGGCATCCGCCGGTCCTCCCGCACGGCAAAACCGAGCGTGTCCCGGTAGAAACGGAGGGCGCGGTCGAGGTCGGTGACCGGGACAGGGATGCTGCCGACACCGGTGATCACGGACTCCTCCTCTCGGTGCGAGCCGGCACCGCTCAGTCAGCGATCACCGGGGCCGGCTGCTCGGCGGCAGGTGCCTCGGCGCGGGCGAAGATCGGCCGTGCCCGGACGAGCATGACGATCGCGGCCGCGAGGAGTCCGGCGGCGACGTTTGCCAGCAGCGAGACGGTGTAGTTCCCCGTCAGGTCGCGCAGTTCCCCGGCCAGCGCCGAGCCGACGGCCGAGCCGATGGGCATGATCGCGAACATGAGCCCGAAGATCGTGCCGAGCGCGCGCCGGCCGTAGATATCGGCGCAGAGCGCGGAGGTCAGCGGCACGGTGGAACTCCAGGAGAAGCCGGTGACCGCCAGCGCCACGAGGACGAGGGGCACGTTGCTTCCGGCCAGCAGCAGCCCGGCGAATCCCAGACCGCGCAGCGCATAGACCACCGACAGCGGAACCACGCTGCCGCGGCGGTCGGCCCACCGGCCGGTGATGAGGGTGCCGAGGATGCTCGCCCCACCGACGAGCGAGAGACCGAACCCGGCGGTTTCCCGGGTGATCCCCTGATCCAGGGCGTAGTCGACGAAGTAGTTCATCAGCCAGGCCATCGTGAAGCCGCAGACGAAGAAGCCGAAGCTCAGCTCCCAGAACGACCGGTGTGCGAGCGCCGTCCGCACCGAGCAGCCCGCCAGTGCCATGTCGGCTGTCGCTTCGCCCTCGCGCTCGCGCAGGAGCCAGAGGATGAGTGGCACACCGACCAGGAACAGCCCGGCGCCCAGGAGCACGTAGGCGTCGCGCCACCCGACTGTGACGACCAGCACCGTTAGCCCGGGGACGATGGCCAACTGCCCCACCGAGCCGCCCGCGTTCACGATGGAGAGCGCCGTTGCCCGCCGCTTGACGAACCAGCTCGCCACCAGCGGCGTCACGGTGACCGGCGACACGGCGGCCAACCCGAGAGCCACGAAGAAGCAGTAACCGATGACCAGCTCCCAGACGCTGCTCGCCCGCCCGGTGATGACGAGGCCGATCGCCAGCAGGGCCAGTCCCCCGGCTGCCACGAATCGTGCCTGCAGCCGGTCGACCAGCCAGCCGACCGCGGGCTGGGTCGCGCCGATCACCAGGATGCTGAGGGAGACGATGAGGCCCAGGTCGCCGTGGGAGAGGGAGAAGCCCTCACGTACCTGATCGAAGACCACGCCGATCAGGAATCGCCCGCCGGAGGCGACAGCCAGGATGGCGGTCGCCGCGACGACGATGCCCCAGCGCAGCAGGCTGCTGTTCCTCCGCGTGACGGTCGCTGGTGACGTCATGCCGCTCTCCCGTCTCTCCACCGATGGGCCGTCGCAGCCGCAGAATATGCGCCGCGACTCCCGCCCGAACCGAGTTGAACCCTCACCAAGTGCACGTGCGGAGGAGTATAACGCACTCCTGAGCTTGTCGGGTTGTCATGACAATACTTTGATGGGAGTGCCGGCATCGTGCGGGCTCCCTGTCCGGCGTGTCACGAGCTTCATCGGCCGACGACCTGGTCGCATGGTGATCGTGAGCACGACGGTCGACATGATGCCGGCACTCCTGGTGGGGTGCTCCTACGATTGATGTACACTGATGGTCGTGCGACTTTCTGATGGGTGGAACCAGCGGCCGGAGCGCCTGCGCGCAGGGCGTGGGAGAGCCATAGCCGTGGGGACGGTCGCGGGACGCGGCCGGCCGTCGACGGAGAGTGGGGGAGATCGATGGAGTTTCCGCTTCGCTTTGGCATCGGTACCGGCAACCGAGTGCCGTTTCCGGAGGCTGTGCGACAGTGGCAGATGGTCGAGTCGCTCGGCTTCGATACCGCCTGGGTGGTCGACCACTTTCTGGCTCCCAACGATGAGGAGGCGCCGTACCTCGAGGCATGGTCCCTCATCGCCGCGCTCGGTGTGCTGACGCACCGGCTGCGGTTCGGCGTGATGGTGAGCGGCAACACCTACCGCAACCCCGCGCTGCTGGCCAAGCAGGCCGTGACCATCGACCACGCGACCAACGGCCGTGTCGAGCTCGGCATCGGCACCGGTTGGTTCGAGCGAGAGCACGAAGCCTACTCCTTCCACTTCCCGTCGGTCAGCGAACGCATCGAGATGCTCGACGAAGCGCTTCAGGTTATCCGCAGCCTGATGACCCAGGAGCGCACGACCTTCCACGGCCGCTATTACCGGCTGGAGAATGCACCCTTCGAGCCCAAGCCGCTGCAACAGCCGCACATCCCGATCGTCATCGGCGCGTTCCGGCCGCGGATGCTGCGCCTGGTCGCGCGCTACGCCGACATCTGGAACACCCGGCTCGAACCGGAGGAGGCCGAGGCGGCGGTGCAGCGGTTCCGCGAGGCGGCGCGGAGCGTCGGGCGGAACCCGGACGAGGTTCGCCTGTCGGTCTACATGTGGCGCCACCCCTTCACCTCGGTCGATCACTTCCGCGACGCGGTGCTGACGTACCGCCGGGCCGGGTTCACCGACTTCATCTTCCCGATGCCGCCGGAGGAGCACTACGACACGCTGCGGCGCTGCGCCCTGGAGGTGATTCCGGAGATCCGCCGCATGGGCTGAGGCGGTCCCGGGGAATAAGCCGCGTGCCGCCGCGTTGCTGATTAGTGGGGAAGGTATCCATGAGTATCCCCAGTGAGCACGACACAGGTTGAGGAGCGAGCCATGCTGGCAGCCGAGCGCTGGCCCCAGGCCGTGAGCGTCGATGACTACATCGCCCGGATGGAGCAGAACCGCGAGCGGTATCTGGAGAATATCGAGCGGACGGAGATCACCGCGGCCGATCGCGAGATCTTCGGCCGGGAGCCGCTGCGGATCCTTGTCCTGACTGAGGACTGGTGTGGCGACTCGGCGCAGTTCATCCCGGTCATCGCCCGGCTCGCGCGCGAGGTGCCGACGGTGGAGGTCCGCATCCTCCGACGGGATCAGCACCGTGACCTCAACGCCCTCTACCCGCGCAAGGACGGGTACCTGGCGATCCCCGTCGTGATCGTCATGGACCAGGACCTCAACGTCCTCGGCGTGCTGGTGGAGCGGCCCGAGCGTGCCACCCAGGAGATCGCGGCGGAGACGCGGCGCTTTCAGCTCGCGAACCCCCACCTGCCTGGCATCAACCGCACCGTCGACCGGATGCCCGAGGAGACCCGCGCCGCTGTGAAGGCCAACATCGCCCAATGGCGCGTGGGCCAGCAGGACCGCTTCGCCCGGTACCTCCTCGAAGACCTCGCCGACCTCATCGAGCGTGCCCGCTCCGAGCGCGTGGCGTGACCGGCGACGCGAGGGTCCTCATCGGGTGGCACGTGTCCGGGGGTTCACCCCCGGGCTGACCAGGAAAGCCGGCTTTGGAGTGCGGCGGCCTGAGCCGCCGCTTTGGTATGGCGCGGCGTCAGCCGCGCCGGGGTTGGATCCGCGCCGGTGTCGGGACACGGGCTGGGTGGTGGGAAGGATCCCGCGTCCCGGCGCGTGCCCGGGGATGGGTGATGAGAGGATCCCACGCCGTGGCCCGTGCCCGGGGCTAAAGCCACCGGGCTGATATCTTGGTAAGCCCACTGAAGGGGCTACGATGACCACGCGCAGGCGTAGCCGGTCCGGCCTCCCATCGGGCGCGGTATCCCCAGCCCCTTCAGTGGGCTTCACCTTCTCAGCCC